>Ga0214241_1000051_pt1 | contig 55124 bp, 62 predicted proteins | sample TroBogypolimnion_15_FD_153079 | JGI IMG/M metagenome (GOLD analysis project Ga0214241, IMG submission 153079) | Freshwater microbial communities from Trout Bog Lake, WI - 25AUG2008 hypolimnion | ecosystem: Environmental > Aquatic > Freshwater > Lake > Hypolimnion/Profundal zone | place: Trout...
CCTTCTGATCTCGGTTTAGCTGCATCACTAGGCATAGCATCGCTACCAGTGAAACGTAAACTCAAAGTAGCAATCCTATCCTCGGGTGACGAGCTACGCGCTCTAGGCCAGCCATTAGATGCGGGCAGCATTTATGACAGCAATCGCTACAGTCTTACCGGCTTACTCAACCGTCTTAATTTAGAAATCATTGACTGCGGTATTGTGCGCGATGACCCCAACTCTCTAAAGCAAGCATTTATTGAAGCAGCCAGTAAAGCGGATGTATTAATTTCTTCAGGCGGCGTATCTGTTGGAGAAGCGGATTTCACAAAACAGATCATGCAAGAGTTAGGTGATGTCGGCTTTTGGAAAATCGCGATGCGTCCAGGTCGCCCAATGGCTTTTGGAGTCCTTAAACCCGTCCCTCTAAAATCGCCCACACGCAAAACCCTTTTCTTTGGTTTACCAGGCAACCCAGTTGCAGTCATGGTGACTTTTTACCAATTTGTCCGCGCCGCACTTTTACAACTCAATGGCGCAAATCAAACTGAACCGCCAATGACACAGGCTATTGCTGAAGCACCCATTCGGAAAAAGCCAGGTCGTACAGAATTTCAGCGAGCTATCTTGGGGCGTGGGCCCGATGGCAAGCCAACCGTTCGACTGACTGGTAGTCAAGGCGCCGGCATTTTGCGCTCAATGAGTGAGGCCAATTGCTTTGTAATCCTTGGTCATGATCAGGGAAATGTTGGCACCGGGGACTGGGTAGATATAGCGCTTTTTGATGGACTGCTTTAAGATTGCGTCATCATGAAACTTACCAAAAAAGAACTCGTCTTCCTCGACCCAATGCATACGGCCAAAACTTTAGTTTTGGTTTACCTCTGCTTCTCCGTTCCAATTGTTTTGTTGGCACTCTTTGTAGCCTTCATTCGTGATGGTGCCATTCCTGGATTTACAGTGCTCTCGGCCTTAATTCTCAATGCTCTATTAGGCTTTGGATTATTGTGGATTGCCTGCAAGGTCTATAACTGGGTTGCTGAAAAATTCGGCGGCATTGAGTTAGCCTTACGTGAACTACCAGAAGAAATTGACGCAGAGTAACTGATTTAATATTCGAAGCTAAGCTTTATAGACTTCTACATTAATCAGACTAGGTGGTTTTTTGCCATCAAGTGCTGCACGTAAATTCTCTATCGCTAAATCTACCATTGCTCGACGTGTCTTTTCTGTTGCGCTAGCGATGTGTGGAGCAAGCACAACATTGCTTAACTTCAGTAATTCAGGATGCACTGTTGGCTCACCCTCAAACACATCCAAACCAGCTGCAAAAATTTTCTTTTCTTTGAGTGCTTGAGCCAGGGCTTCATCATCCACAATACCGCCGCGGGCAATGTTCACCAGGGTTGCAGTCGGTTTCATGAGGGCAATTTCTTTTGCGCCGATCGTATGATGACTCTGTGCGCTATAAGGCAAAACTAAGACTACGTGGTCTGCAGTACGCAGCAACTCTTCTTTAGAAACATACTGAGCACCACAGGCTTTCTCATCAGCTTCAGATAGACGACTGCGGTTGTGGTAAATCACATTCATACCAAAACCTAAAGCACGCTTGGCAATACCTTGACCAATACGCCCCATACCAATAATACCAATCGTGCTGTGATGCAAGTCCATACCAAGTGGGTTATTTACAATCGACCACTTATCCCAATGACCTGCACGCACCCAATGTTCAGATTCGGTAATCCGTCTGGCAGTTGCCATCAGCAAAGCGAAACCAAAATCAGCCGTAGTGTCTGTTAACACATCTGGAGTATTCGTTGCCATCACTCCTGCAGCGGTGATAGCCGGCACATCAAAGTTGTTGTAGCCAACGGAAATATTGGCGACTATCTTTAAATCCCTGGCATGCGCTAAGGCATTTGCATCAATTCTCTCGCTGCCTGCGACTAAAGCCCCTACAACTTCGGAGAGTTCTTTTTGCAACTCCTCGGGACTAAAAATCCGGTCTTCTTGGTTGGACCGAACCTCGAAAGATTCCTCCAGCTTGGCCAAAGCCTCTGGAAAAATCGCTCTAGCAACGAAAATTTTGGGTTTTTGGGTCATATTTTGGGAATTGGCTTGTGTATTCATACAGGAACTTTACCTCAAGTAAATTCACCCTTTTGCCTGGAAAATAGGCTATTTCGGCTAAAATTAAGTTTTTACAACTTAGTACCCGGCTTTTTGGGGCTCTTAAAGCAAAAACATCATGACTTACGTTGTTACTGAAGCCTGTATCCGTTGCAAATACACCGACTGCGTTGATGTCTGCCCAGTTGATTGTTTTCGTGAAGGTCCTAATTTCTTAGTCATCGATCCAGATGAGTGCATTGACTGTGCAGTTTGTGTACCCGAGTGCCCAGTAAATGCAATTTATGCTGAGGATGATGTGCCTGGCGATCAACAAGCATTTATCAAATTGAATGCAGATCTCTCTCCCTCTTGGACTTCGATTACTAAGTCCAAAGGAGCACTACCAGATGCTGATGAGTGGAAAGAGGTTAAGAGCAAACTCGATCAGCTAGTAAAGTAATTTACTAAGCTAAGAAATTCGTGTCGAACTCACCCATAGAAACCGATGCCGTCATCATTGGCGCCGGTCCTGTGGGTCTCTTTCAGGTTTTTGAATTAGGCCTGCTAGAAATTAAAGCGCATGTGATTGATTCTTTGCCAGAGGTTGGCGGTCAATGCATCGAGCTTTATCCAGATAAACCCATCTACGATATTCCTGCAATCCCGGTTTGTACTGGACGCGAACTCACCAATAATCTTTTAAAACAAATTGAACCCTTTGGCGCTCAGTTTCATTTGGGCCAAGAGGTGAGCAAGCTTGAGCGCCAAGCCGATGGGCTCTTTCTAGTTAGCACCTCACAAGATAATCACTTCCTGAGTAAAACCGTTTTTATTGCGGGTGGTGTAGGTGCCTTTCAGCCTCGCACCATTAACTTAGAAGGGATCGACGCCTTTGTAGGAAAACAGGTTTTTTATCACGTCAAAAATCCTGAGCAGTTTACAGGCAAAAGAATTGTGATTTGTGGTGGTGGCGATGCAGCGCTAGATTGGGCGATTCATTTTTGTGAGATTGCTGCTAGCGTGACTTTGATTCATCGTCGTGATGACTTTAAGGCTGCGCCAAAATCGATCGCTAAAATGCGTGAGCTTTGTGCTAATAATCAAATGGAGCTTCTCATCGGTCAAGTGACTAGCTATGAAGCAAAAGATGGCTTTCTTGCTGAAATCACCTTTTGCAATATTGATGGAGAATCTCAGCAAATCCCATTGGATGATTTGCTAGTGTTTTATGGACTTTCTCCAAAATTGGGTCCGATAGCCGAATGGGGTTTGAATATCGATCGCAAGCAAATTTGCGTAGACACCCAAAAGTTTCAAACCAGCATCCCGGGAATTTATGCCGTTGGAGATATCAACGTCTACCCTGGTAAGAAAAAACTGATTCTGTCCGGATTTCACGAGGCTGCCCTTGCTGCCTTTGCAGCTGCCGAGTATCTAAACCCTGAAAAGCAGATCCAACTTCAATATACGACCACCTCACCCAAGCTTCATAAAGCCCTCGGGGTGAAGTCGCCTACATTCGAGTAAGCTATCTCTAATTCGTTAATACATCACTATTTATAGCCAATATATGCGTCAATATCACGATCTCATGAAAGAAGTCCTCGCCAAGGGGGTTCAAAAGTCCGATAGAACTGGCACTGGTACGGTTTCCGTATTTGGACACCAGATGCGCTTCAACTTGGCCGACGGCTTCCCGATGGTCACTACCAAGAAGCTACACCTCAAATCCATTATTTACGAATTACTCTGGTTCCTTAAGGGCAGCACAAATAACAACTGGCTTAAAGAGCGTGGTGTCTCCATCTGGAATGAATGGGCTGCTCCCGATGGTGATTTAGGCCCCATCTATGGCTATCAGTGGCGCTCATGGCCTGCACCGAATGGTCAGCACATCGATCAGATCTCTGAAGTAATAGAGACCATCAAAAAAAATCCAGACTCACGCCGGATTATTGTTTCTGCGTGGAACGTGGCTGATATTCCTCGCATGGCTTTAGCGCCTTGTCATGCCTTCTTTCAGTTTTATGTAGCGGATGGAAAGTTGTCATGTCAGCTGTATCAACGCAGTGCTGATATTTTCTTGGGCGTGCCTTTTAATATTGCTAGCTACGCTTTGCTAACCCATATGATGGCGCAGCAATGTAATTTAGAAGTGGGTGACTTTATTTGGACTGGTGGTGACTGCCATTTGTATAGCAATCATTTAGAGCAGGTAGAGCTCCAACTCTCACGAGATTTTTTCCCTCTGCCTAAGCTCAATATTTTGCGCAAACCCGATTCTATTTTTGATTACGAGTTCGAGGATTTCGAAATCGTTGGCTACGAATCTCACCCCCACATCAAAGCTCCTGTAGCTATTTAAGAATCATCCTTATGACTCAACCTGCTATTTCCATGATTGTTGCGCGCTCCCGCAATCATGTCATTGGCCGCGATAACCAAATGCCTTGGAAGATCTCGGCTGATTTGCAATTCTTCAAGCGCGTCACCATGGGGCACCCAGTCATCATGGGTCGCAAGACTTGGGAATCCATTGGACGCCCTCTACCAGGACGCCGTAATATCGTAGTCAGTCGTAATGCGGACTATGAGGCCACTGGTGGAGAACTGGTTGGCTCACTAGAGGAAGCATTAAAAAGCTTGAGTGAGTTTGAGCGTGTCTTTGTGATTGGTGGGGAACAACTCTTCACGCAGGCATTTCCAAAAGCAGACCGACTCTACATTACAGAAATCGATCTCGATATCGATGGTGGTGATACCTTCTTTGAAGTACCTAATGCATCCGACTGGCAAGAGGTTGAGAGAACTCCAGGATCGGAGGGTGATATTTCATTCAGCTTTATTACATTAGAGCGCAAATAAAACAGGACTCCGAAGAGTCCTGTTTTATTAAGCAAAGTGCTATTACCGCAATATTGCCGCATTGTTACTATATTTTTTACTGAACAACAATTTTGGCATCTTTGGCAATCTGACCTAAGAACTCATACTGTTTTCTTTGTGTCATACCCGCGCGAATAGCAGCCTTTGCTTGCTCAAATGAGGGTGGCTTACTCGATTTTTTATCTTCCAGCTTAATCAAGTACCAACCTTGTTGCATCTGGATTGGCGCCGGTGAAACCTGTCCCTTGGTGAGCGTGGTCAATACAGAAGCCACTTGAGGTGCTACCTGTCCAGGCTGAATCCAGCCTACAGCGCCTCCCTGCACTTTATTTGGCGCCAAAGAAACGCTCTTAGCAACCTTATCAAATGCCTCGCCTTTCTTGATACGAGCTAAAGCTGCTTGTGCATCTGCTTCACTGGCTACTGCAATATCGCTCACCTTGTATTCGTTAATCATGCCCTGAGGGCCTAAAGAGGCAAGCTCCTTGTTGTACTCAGCCTGAATATCTGCATCGGTGATTGGATTTTTTGTCATATAAGTAGATAACTCAAGATCAGCTAAATAATTCTGACGAATCATAGCCAACTGAGTATTTGAACTTTCCGTATTTGCCAAGCCATCTTTTTCGGCTTTCTGAGAAAGTAACAGCACCTCAATAAACTTTTCAATCACAACTTTACGCAATTCAGGAGAATCTTTTTGACCTTGAGAGATGGCGACCTTAATACCTTGCTCGACCATATCATTGGTGATGATAGCTCCATTAACAGAGGCTGCAGCATTAATTGGTAAGCCACTTTGTTGTGCATATGCTCCACCTACAAGCGCAGTAGTCAACAAGCCTGCAGTAATAAAGCGCACAAGGATTGGATTTAATGTAAAGGCAAAAGGTTTCATAAGGAAGGCTTCTTTCTAGAATTTAACCCCAATATTACCAGTTGATGAAGATGAAACGCTCATCTGCCACAGTAAAATGAATCCATGTGCGTTCAATACCTCACGACCGTCAACATAGATTGGGTTAAATCCCACTTTGATCTAGATCTGCCAACGTCTGGTGCCCATGATGTTTTTCCGACCTATCCAGGCCCCATTGTTCTCAGAAGCCACAATACTGACCGGACTGCGATTGGCATGGCCCGCTTTGGCTTATTACCCGCCTGGGCTAAAGAGGAAACTTTTGGTAGGAAGACCTATAACGCCAGAGTAGAAACCGTTGCTCAGAAGCCCTCTTATAAGCACGCCTGGACCAAGCGACATTACGCCCTTGCGCTAGCAGATGTCTTTTATGAACCCTGTTATGAATCCGGTAAAGCAGTGCGCACTGCCATTAAGCAAGTCAATCAAGAGCCCATGGCAATTGCTTCAATTTGGGATACCTGGACTGAACCAGAAACTGGCGAACTGATTGTTTCTTTTTCTATGCTGACGATCGATGCTAGCAATCATTTAGTAATGCGGCGCATGCATAAACCCGAAGACGAAAAACGTACTGTAGTTCCATTGCGACCCGAGCTTTTTAATGCCTGGCTAAACGCTACACCAGAAGAGGCGCAAGCACTATTACAAATCGACTCTATTCCTGAATTAACGATTGGCTGAGCAGTTGACTAAGTACTCGCCTAGAAAGTAATAACCGGCTTTGTTGCTTGATAAGGATCAGCCGATTGCGTTTCTAAACTCTCAGCCTCCTCCTCGCCCTGTGGTTGATTATAAAATTTCGTATCTAAAGTACGCTCTTTTGCAATACGCAGATCTTCTGCTCTTGGATCTACTGGACCAAATGGCCCCTCTACCGGCGATAGGGTCTGTTGATTAAATTCCTGAATCTGCCCAGGGGAGTATGGGGAAAAAGTTGTCGACCCAGGTGGCTTGAGAGGGTTTTGAGTGCAAGCGGAAATGCCTATCCATAATACGAATGGGCTTAGTTTTGGGAGGAGTGTATTCATGAGACTCATTGTATGGCAGCACATACTCCATCTTTTTTTATATTAATTACAATGTTTGGATGAATTTTCATCGCCGCATTGCGCTTGCCCTTTTGACACTACCAACGGCTACATTCGCAATCGATTTGCAGCCCAATGATATTGTCGCGCCAATACCAGGCAAGACTCACGCGATGATCAGTTACCTGAATGCAGAGAATGGTACTTTTTATCAAAATGGAGCTGCCGTCTCTAGAAAGCCATTTAGCAGCCCCGATATTGGCACCCAAAGTACTATTGCTCGGATCAGTACAAGTTATGCAGTCAACGATCTACCAGCAATTTCCTATTTTCAAATACCGTATGGCACGATTAAGCCAGAAGGTTCTTTGGCTTCCTATGCTGCAGGCACAGGCTTTGGTGATCTTACTTTTGCAACAGCTATTTGGCCTTATTCAGATAGGGAGAAAAGAAGGTACTTAGGCCTGGCAGGATATTTAACAGCGCCCACCGGCGGCTATAACAGTCAACAGACTTTCAATGCTGGTGAGAATCGCTATAAATCTGATATCCAGATGGGATATCAACAGCCCATTATTGAGAATCTCGATGGCATGATTGCCGTTGATACCATGTGGTTTGGGGGTAATAGTCAGTGTGCAGCAGCGTGTTTCTCTGCAAACAATACCTCTTTCAATCAAAAGCCATTAACGACCACCCAGCTTGGTCCAATCTATAAGATCAATCAAACCTACACCCTGGGCGCCTCTTACTTTTATGTAGCGGGTGGTGCTACTACGATTGGCAATACTTATCAAAACAATGTTGTGAACACTCAGCGCTACTTATTCAGCGCTTTAGCCTATTATCCATTTGGCAGAATTAGTCTTCAGTACGGTCGCGATATGGAAATTAAAAATGGTTTTGTTGAAACACGCCGCCTGCTTATACGCTATACCACTGAGTTTTAAGCTACCAACATCTATTTGCGCTGAAGAAGTCTCTTGATAAAAGGGATTCGACAAGCCAGCAGTAAAACAATCACTGCCGCATAAATAGAAACTGTTCCCAAATCGTTCTTGCCAGCTTTATGCCACCAATAGTGAAATATGGCTGTACAAGCAATTACATATACAAGCTTGTGCAATAAAGTCCAACGCTTTCCTAGTAGACGAACAGACCATTGATTTGAAGTCATCGCCAATGGGGTTAGTAAGACCAGTGTCAAAAAACCCATAGTAATAAACGGACGCTTGATGACATCAGCCCACATAGATTGAAGATTGAGATTTTGATCCAACCAGAACCAGATCGAAAAGTGAATACTGGCATAGAAGAAACAAAATAAACCCAGCATGCGACGTAACTTAATCCAGACTGTCGAACTTGTTATTAAGCGCAGGGGAGTCATGGCAAGCGTGATGCAGAGGAAGACGAGGGCCCAGGTACCAGTTGAGCGGGTAATAAATTCAATTGGATTGGCACCTAAGCCTTCATCTATGCCGAGCCAAATTAGGCGAGCTAGTGGTACTAGAGAAATTAAGAAAACGGTTGGCTTAAGAAAATTCATAATACATATTAAACGACCCCATTAATTCAGCATCAATGGGGTCACCTTTATCAATACTAATGAGAGTGAAACTTAAGCCAAACTCAAACCTTCCTTACTCAGCGGGAAGTTCCGAACTGGCCTACCAAGGGCTGCGGAAACCGCATTTGCCACAGCCGGTCCAACAACGCAGATAGTTGGCTCTCCTACCCCACCCCAAAAATCAAAACTTGGGACCAAGACTGTTTCAATTCTGGGAGTCGCAGAGAGCTTCAGGAGTGGATAAGCATCTAGATTCTGTTGCTTGATGCGACCTTTCTCTACAGAGATCTCTGGCAAGAAGATCGCCCCCAAAGCCATTGCTACTGAACCTTCAATTTGCTCGCGCGTTAAATATGGATTGACTACATGTCCAGAGTTCAAAGCAAACACCAATCGAGTGACTTTCACCACGTTGTTTTGTACAGTCACTTCAGCTACACAAGCAGAGTAGCTGGCATAACCCATAAACTGCGCAACACCACGGAAGGTTCCTGCTGGCAATGGTTTATCCCAATCTGCTTTTTTAGCTGCGGCATTTAGCACACCCAAATGTTTAGGATGGTTCTGCATCAGTGCCTGCCTAAACTTCACAGGATCTTTACCAGCTGCTTTGGCGCACTCATCCATAAAGCATTCCATGAAGATACCGTTCTGGTTGGTGTTCACTCCACGCCATGGACCAACTGGTACATGAGTATTTTTCATCACATACTCAGTTAAGAGTGTTGGAAAGGTATAACCCAGCTGGGCATCAGGACCTTTCTCATAAAGACCTTGGAGCTGACGTTCATCTTTACCATTTTTAATCGCCTGAGGAGCTAATGTGGCATTAATGGATTGGCCTGCTACCTTGATATGCATACCGGTGATATTTCCAGAGCCGTCTATACCAGCAGTCATCTTTGCCATCGCAATCGGGTGGTAGTAATCATGAGTCATGTCTTCTTCACGGCTCCAAATGACCTTGACTGGCTGGCCTGGAAATTTCTGGGCCACTTTAGCGGCAAAGGTTGTGAAATCTTGTGTTGACCCACGGCGACCTAAACCACACCCAGAATCTAATTTATAGACCTCACACTTATCCAGCGGAAATCCAGTAGCTTCGGATAAAGCTGCATGTGAACCTTCGCCATTTTGAGTTGGTACCCAAGCTTCTGCACGATCACCTGTGATTTTGACAGTAGCGTTCATGGGCTCCATCGTGACGTGTGCACGAAATGGGGTGTAATAAATGGCTTCTACTTGTTTAGCGGCACTATTGATAGCAGCAGGCGCATCACCCTCTTTGCGTTGCCAAAAGTCACCTTGCTCATCCAAACCATCACGCAACATTTTATTAATGCCATCTTGCGAGACGCTAGCAGCCTTACCTTCATCCCAAACGATAGGCATCGCATTGAGTGCTGTATTGGCGTGCCACCAGGTATCGGCAACAACTGCAAGCGTGCTGTCGTCAATCTTCACTACACCCTTAACACCGGGCATATTCTTAATCTTGGCTTCGTCATAACTCACCAACTTGCCACCGAAAACCGGGCAAGCCTTTACAGAAGCGCAAAGCATTCCGGGAAGCTGCAAGTCAATGCCATAGACTTTGGATCCGTTCACCTTATTTGCTGTATCTAAACGTGCATAAGGCTGTCCGGCAACCTTCCAATTTCTTGGATCTCTTAAGGTAATCGACTTTGGATCAGGAGGCGTTAAGGTGGAAGCTAACTCAGCCACCTTGCCATAGGTCGTTTTGCGTCCTGTCGGTGTATGAGTGATAACACCTTTATCTACCGTTAACTCTGAAACAGAAACATTCCATTGATTAGCTGCTGCTTGCATCAACATGATTCGAGCCGCTGCTGCACCACGACGTACATAGTCTTCGGAGATTCGAATGCCACGGCTACCACCAGTACCATGCTCACCCCAAACGCGCTTGCGCGCCAAGCTTTGTCCTGGAGTGGCTGATTGGGTTTTGACTTTTTTCCAATTGCACTCGAGCTCTTCCGTTACCAACTGAGCTAGCCCCGTACGCGTGCCCTGACCCATTTCTGAGCGAGCGATACGAATATAAACAGTGTCATCTGGTTTAATGCTGACCCAGGCATTGACCTCTGCCTCACCAGCTTGCGTTGGCGTATTTGGATCGTATTTAGCACCGGCTTGAGCCAATGCCAATTCAGGTAATGCACCTATACCCAGCATCAATCCACCACCCAGCATGGTGCCTTTGATGATGAAATCACGACGGGAAGAATTTTCTAAATTTAGAGTTTGATTTTTGTTTGTCATGTTTTTCTCCTTAACCACGTGTCGCAGGAGTGGCGCTATATTGCGCTAAAACATCTGCCAGTTTCTTTTGACCAGATGCAACATGAATACCATCTCGAATCTTTTGATAAGTTCCGCAACGACATAGGTTACCCATAGCGTTATCAATTTCAGCATCAGTTGGCTTAGGATTTCTTTTTAAGAGGGCTGCTGCAGCCATAATTTGACCAGACTGGCAATAGCCACACTGTGGAACATCAAGCGCAATCCAAGCTTGTTGCACTGGATGCGTGTTGTTTTTGGAGAGCGCTTCAATAGTAGTAATTTTGGCTTTACCAACGGCTGACACTGGAATAGAGCAAGAGCGCACTGGCTCACCGTTAAGGTAGACGGTACAGGCACCACACTGGGCGACACCACAGCCATACTTGGTACCCGTGAGCCCTACCACCTCCCGAATGGCCCATAACAAGGGCATATTCGGCTCCACGTCGATATTCTGAACCTGACCATTAATATCTAATTTCATGTTGTCTCCTATGGTTTTTCTTTTCAAAAGACTATAAATCATTCCGGGCTTTTTGCGCTTGCACATATATAGTCTTGGACTAAGGCAAAACCCTATCGAACCAGGCTGTAATTTGCTATCCTAAAGCTTCAATTAAGGATAAATATGACCGAAGAAAACCAAACCCAGAACGACGAAGATTTTGACTATGGGTGCGAGTGTGCAATGACCTTGCTCAACGAGCCTACTGAGGATCGCCTAAACGACTTAATTGATGAACTAGATGAAGATGGCATGATTTCCACCGAAGTGGTTTATGGCCTACTGGCTACCATCCTCATGAGCATGAGTGAGGAAGAGCACGAAGGCGACGAGCACTAGTTTTTCTTTACTTGGGCCGCAAAGGCATCCATTGCCTTTGCCAACTGAACATCCAATGTAGTCAATCCGCCTGCTGAATGGGTACTTAATTTCACCATCACCTTGTTCCAAGAGTTTGACCAATCAGGATGGTGATCGATTTCTTCAGCATACTGCGCACAAAGCGTCATAAATTCAAAAGCTTGCTTAAAATCTGCAAAGATAAATGTTTGGGCAATAGATTTTCCTTCTAGACCAAGGGCCCATAAAGGAATTTCTATTTCTAAATCGAAGCCATCAATTATCAAGATCAATCATCCTTCAGTAGAAATACTTTGAGAGAGCTGTTTTAAATCTTCAGGATATAACCAGCGCCACTCGCCCTCAGCCAAATCTGCAGGCATTCGATAGGCGCCTATTTCAGTACGGTGCAACTTAGCAACATGATTACCAACCGCCGCTACCATACGCTTCACTTGGTGATAACGCCCCTCAACAATCGTCATTGCTAAAACATACTCAGAAATTTTCTTACAAGCGGCCGCAAAGCAAGGCTTAGGATCATCATCAAGTACAACACCGCTCATGAGATGATCTAATTGTTTTTGAATAATAGGCTCTGGCGTTGTAATTTCATAAACCTTGCCAATATTCTTTTTAGGCGTAGTCATTTTATGAATGAACTGACCATCATCCGAGATCAAGAGTAATCCAGTGGTGTCATAGTCCAGACGCCCTACACATTGAAGACCTCTCTCTACAAAAGGGCTAGGCAACAAACTATAGACGCTGGGATGGTGCGTCGTTTTATGTGAGCACTCGTAGTTGGCTGGCTTATTAAAAGCGAGATAGGCTTTCTCGTGATACTCCCAATCTCTACCTTCCACATTCAGAATCAGATTTTCAGTAGCTATTCTTTCCTCTGGGTCTTCAGCCAAGATGCCATTCACCTTAACCAACTCGGCGTAGACCAAATCACTGCAGTAGCGACGAGTACCAAAGCCTTGGCTAAAGAGAATTTTTTCTAGGGAAATCGGTTTTGCCATATGCTAAAAGCATACTACAGAGCAAGCCTGTATTGACTTAGTCAATTTATCGCGCCAATTCATTATCATTAGGTATTACTGTAATTTCTGGATGCCTCCATGCTCTCCACGCCGAAACCACGCTCCCTCTTACACACTCGAGAAATCACTTTCCAGGGTTATGCTAGAGACGATGGCTTATGGGACATCGAAGGTCATTTAAAGGACTTCAAGACAAATCCATTCCAGACCAGTGCAAAAACTTGGCAGCCAGGCGAAGCTTTTCATGACATGTGGGTAAGAGTCACACTAGATCGCGACCTTGTCATTAAAGAAATTGAAGCTGTGATGGATGGGCAGCCGCATGCGGAATGTAACTCAGCCATACCACCAATGGATTCTTTAGTAGGCTCACGTCTTGGCAAAGGCTGGCGCAAAACGATTGATACTCACCTGGGCGGAATTAAAGGCTGTACTCATCTACGCGAACTTTTGGTCAGTCTTGCAACTGCAGCTTATCAATCTATTCCAGGCGCATTCTTTGATCCAGATGGAGATAAGCCACCACTTTACTTAGGCACTTGTAAATCTTGGGACTTTAATGGCCCTGTAGTCATGCGTATATACCCCAAATTTTATCAGTGGAAACCTAAACCTTAAAGCTCGCCGCGATGCACATTAAATGCATTAAAGGATTGTTGGATTGGCATGACTTCTAAGACATTGATATTCATATGACTTGGTAAAGTAGCTGACCAATAAATCGTCTCAGCCACATCATCAGCACTCATAGCCTGAACACCGCTATACACTTTTTCTGCTTTTTCATCGTCGCCCTTAAAGCGAACATTCGAGAACTCAGTACCGGCGCACATACCAGGCTCAATACAAGTCACCCGCACTGGAGTACCAATCAGATCAGCACGTAAATTCAAACTAAATTGCTTTACGAATGCCTTGGTTCCACCATAGACATTCCCACCTGGATAGGGGTAATTTGCAGCAACGGAACCTATATTGATTACATGACCACATTTACGCTCCACCATACCAGGTAAAAAAGCGCGACTCATGTGTACGAGCCCCTTGATATTGGTATCAATCATCTGATCCCAATCACTTAAAAGTGCTTTGTGTGCTGGCTCTAAACCCAATGCAAGACCGGCATTATTCACCAATACGGTTACTTTTGAAAATTCTGTTGGCAGCGCACTCGCTAGTACGTCGACTTGAGCGCTATCACAAACATCTACCACCATAGTGAGGAATTTTTGCTGTTGCTCAGCAGGCAAAGAATCTTTCAGTGCTGCCAAACGCTCTGCTCTTCTACCAACAGCTACGACCTTGTGACCGTTTGCTAAAAAACGACGGGCAGTAGCCTCCCCAAATCCTGCGGTAGCTCCAGTAACTAATACGGTATGTTCCATGCTTCCTCTTTAATTCTTAGTGAATGTAGTTTCTAATTTAATATTAATGCCTATATGGTATTCCTGCGTGCACTCACCTTTTCTGTCTTATGCATTTGTACCGCTTTAGTGTGCGCTACGGAGTTGTCCTCTAGCCTTCCTATTTTAGGGCTGGTTAATATATCTCAAGAAAGATCACAAGATCGCATCCTAGAGTTCTGGGACTACCGCGCCTCACAAGGTAATGGAAACTATTCCGATACTCTCAAACTACGCTACTACAACCCCTTAAACCTAGGAAGCTGGCACGGCACTATGAGATTAGACACGGCTTACAGCGCCGCCTATGGTCCTCAATCCCCAGCACAGTCTACTAGCACCTTTACTCCTAATAATGCAATGCTGACAATTTGGGGCGGTCAAGACGGGTGGCTTGCGAATGTCGGCGCAAGAGTTTTGGCGCCACTGGGTAATACAGGACAATGGTTGGCAGGGCCCCAGCTGAGCACATCCTTTAAACCCGCAGACAACGGACAAAGTTTGCTTTCGGATATTTCACCTCTCGCTAGATATATGATGGGCTTTAATCGAAAAGCGCCGACAGTCTCCAGCCTACCCCCAGTCGACAATCATCTCGAGCTTTATCCAACGGTAGGACTAAATCTAAGCCCTAGCACCCAACTTCGTTTCTGGGATGAAAACGGTGCTGTATACAACTCTGCAGGTGGGGGTTGGTTTGTACCAATTGATGCCATGTTGACCCAGCGTCTTAATAAAAATTTACTAGTAGCGATTGGTGGCGCCAAGCAAGTTGTGCAGACTTATCAACTCTATAACTGGACCGTGTACGGAAAAATTTCTCTAAGCTTTTAAAGATCTACTCTTAATTAGCTGCAAAATATTTTTAAATTGTGAGTGCTTACAAGTTTTTAACCACTCAAAAATGATCATTTCTACAGACAGAATCAAAATGCCTTGCTGTCGCATACGCTCTATGGCTAGTAATTTATCGCTTTGGCGCCTGCTACCACATGCTTCCGCAACTACAGCAATCTCATAACCCTTTTCTTTCAAACCTAAAGCCGTCTGCATAAGACAAATATGGGTCTCACAACCCGCAAGTATTACTTGAGTAATCTGAGGGTTTATCTTTTCGATTAATTCCCTTAGACCATTATCGGCAGCATTAAACGAATGCTTTAGTAAAGTTTGATCGCAGCAATTGCGAATGCGCTCTTCATTAGGGCCCAGGCCTTCTGGATTTTGTTCAGTCCCCAGCACGGGAATACTCAGCATGCTTGCTGCTTGCGCCAATAGGAGAGCCGCATTCACCACAGCCTCACCCTGATCAATACTGGGCAGGAGTTTCTCCTGGTAATCAACCAAAATCAGTGCGCTAGAAGTGTCATTAAACATTGAATTGAATTATCAATTTTTCTTTGTCATATTTGGTAAGCGTAAGGCTAGCTTATCAAGATAATGCAAGATGAGCTCATCAGCACTTTTACCAAACATCCGAATGCGTCCTGTATGGTTAAGCAGCAGTACCCCCACAATATGGGCAAAAATAGCTGTTACCTCAGTATCAATCTCTTTTTTACTCAAACCCAATTTACCTAATGCAATTTCTTGCGGACGCATGGCATCCTTTAGTCGAGCATTGAGTTGAGCGTCCCACTTATCAGTAAGGCCCCGTGGCTTCAGCCCTTGAAAAAGATAAAATCCCAAATCCAAATCGCGCGGGTTATCTCGATAGAATTGATAAAACGCTAATACCGTTTTATGAAGTACTGCATAGTCACTTTGTGAGACGGCATCCACCGCAAGAAAATTTGTCTGGTCAGCATGAAGTACAAATGCATTCAAGCGCTCTAAAGATTCAGCCAATAACGCGCCATAAATTTCTTCTTTGTTTGCAAAATAACTATAGATAGCACCTGCTGTATAGCCTGCTCGCTTGGCAATCTCTCGCATACTGACTGCTTCAAGGCCGTACTCAATAAATACCGACGTGGCAGCACTCAAAATATGAGTGCGTTTAGCATCTGCCAGGGCTTGCTGACGAATATCTTTAGCTGTGGCTGTGGCCTGATTCATTGCCAAATTATACATATGTTTATATTATTGAACAGTGTTCAATTTATGTGTATGATCTCACTAAATCACTCTTTAAGCCAATTAGCCAAGGTAAAACATGAGCCAAAACACTTCCCAGTTTATGAACAGCAAAGATTATCAAGAATCTTTGCGCTCATTAAAGCCCGTTGTTTATGTCGATGGTCGATTAATAGAGTCCGTGGCTGATGAGCCTTCTTTACGGCCTGGTGTACAGGCTTTGGGAGTCACTTATGACATGGTTCACGATCCTGCATTAGCACCTTTGATGCTAGCGCAATCGAATGGAATTACCGTACCCAGAATGCTTTACATCAATGAATCCTCTGGAGACCTCTTAAATAAGTTAGAGGCAGTCCGGGTGTTGTGTCAAGAAACAGGTTGTGCTCAACGATATTTAGCGCATGATGCCTTAAATGCAATTGCACAAGTTTCAGCACGCATTGATGACGCAAAAGGTAGCAATGAACATCGCGCAAAATTTTCTGAATACCTTTCTCATGTGCAAACAAAGGATTTATCTTTAGGCATTGCAATGACGGATGCAAAAGGTGATCGCTCCCGCAGACCTCATGAACAAGAAAATCCAGATACTTATGTACACATAGTTTCTCAAGATGCTAAAGGCGTAGTGATATCTGGCACGAAAGCCATTGTTACTGGAGCTCCTTACATGCATGAGTTCCTGGTGATGCCAGGTCGTAATATGACTAAAGAAGATGCAGCGTTTGCTATTTGCTGTGCCGTCCCGGTAGATGCCAAAGGAATTACTATCGTGGCACGCCCTGCAGGCAGACCAGGCGATAAGGTGGAGCATGGAAAGCCTATATTTTCCAGTAAATATGGGCAATCCACAGGCGTTGTCATTTTCGATAAAGTATTTGTGCCTTGGGATCGCGTTTTTTATGCTGGCGAATGGGAACACTCTAGTGTCCTCACTTATAGCTATGCAACCCATCATCGCCATAGTTGCATTGCTGCTCGAGCTGGCTTCGGAGATCTATTGATTGGCGCCGGCGCATTGATGTGCGAAGCAAACGGATTGGATCCAGCAACAAAATCCAACCTACGCGATCCGATGGTTGAATTAATTAAGATCACTGAGGGGTTTTATGCCTGCGGCGTGGCAGCAAGTGTTTATGGTACTCAAGATCCTTTCAGCAAATCGTTTATGCCTGAGCCAGTTTTTTCTAATATCGGAAAACTGCTATTAGCAACGCAAATCTACGATATGCATCGCCTAGCCCACGAAGTTTCAGGCGGATTGATTGTTGCGCTTCCTGGGCCAGATGAAGATCACAATCCGGCCACAGCGGCCACATTGGCAGAAGTACTGCGCGCCAATCCAGCAGTGCCTTATGACAAACGTATTGAAGTGGCACGCTTCATTGAAGACCTCACAGCATCCTATCAAGGCGGGTGGTATTCAGTAATTAGCTTACATGGTGGAGGCTCACCAGCAGCAATGAAGCAAGAAATCTATCGCCAGTACCCCATTGGTAATAAAGTGGAATTGGTTGAGCGCTTACTTGATCGAGGAGTCTTAACTAGCAGCGAAGAGCGCGCTATCACGAAAAATAAACAGCCTGGGCGATGCTGTGATCAGGGATGTAGCGCACCAGGTCAAGCAGTTATGGTTCCATTACCGGAGCCTGGACGTAGAACTTAATGCACCACTTACTTAGTTACTTAGTTACTTAGTTGCTTAGTTGCTTAGTTGCTTAGTTAGCTCGAGCTTACGCACATCAAACTGTTGCGCTTGTATACGTACTAGCGTGTCTTCATAGACCTTTTTATCTAGCTGTGGAGTCCTAGATAAAATCCAGAGATATTCACGACGCGGATCGCTAACTACCGCTATCTGATATTGGGGATCTAGATCAATTACCCAGTAATCACCCCAGACCAGCGGTATAAAAGATAACCATGCAGGTGCAAAACGCACCTCTAGCTTAGGAGAATCTTTTGTGCCAATCTGCCTTGCGGTACCTTCCGCCTCAGAAACTTCGCCGTCAATAGTTTTACAACTATTTAAGACTTTGAGTGTGCCATCGGCTCTAGCTGAATACACTGCTTTGGTATTGCTCACACATTTCTTCTGGAACCAGTTTGGATACTTAGCGATCTCATACCAAGTACCCATATAACGCTGGACATCTAGTGAAGGGATCGTCTTAACTGCTGCATCGTCTCCCTGCCCATAAGCAGAAAAAGTAAATGCAAAAACACAGGCACTAAAAAATACTGAATAAGTTTTGTGCATTACTAATAGTACTTTTTCAGATCCATACCCGTGTACATACTAGCAACTTGTTCACCGTAGCCATTAAACATCTGGGTTTTTATCTTGGGCGCAAACATTCCCTTAGGATCACCAATGCGCCGCTCAACTGCCTGACTCCAACGTGGGTGATCTACCTGAGGATTCACATTCGAGTAGAAGCCGTATTCACGTGCATCAAACTGATTCCAGCTAGTCTTAGGCATTTCTTCTGTAAAACGAATTTTGACAATCGACTTAGCGCTTTTAAAGCCATACTTCCAGGGCACTACTATGCGAACTGGAGCACCATTCTGTTTAGGCAATACTTCACCATATAAACCAAAAGTGAGTAGAGTCAACGGATTCATCGCCTCATCCATACGCAAACCTTCACGGTATGGCCAATCAATGATGTTGCTTTTAACGCCCGGCATTTGCTTGCGATCTGCCAAGGAAATGAATTCCACATACTTAGCCGAACCAAGAGGCTCTACCTTATTAATCAGCTTAGAGAGTGAGTAACCATCCCAAGGAATCACCATGGACCACCCTTCAACACAGCGCATCCGATAAATACGCTCTTCGATTGGAGCTAATTTGAGGAGCACATCAATATCAAGCGTCATTGGTTTTTTTACTAAGCCCTCGATTGAGATAGTCCAAGGTCTTGTCTGCAAGGTCTCAGCATATGCGGCTGGATCTGCTTTATCAGTACCAAACTCATAAAAGTTGTTATAGCTCGTGATGGACTTATAGGGAGTAAGACCATCTTTATCTGCAAATGCAGGATTAAGCGTAGCCGCGAGCTTTTCTGGATTAGATGCAAGTGCCTCCCTCGAGAACCAAGGTGCCAAGGCCATGCCAAAGCCTCCTGCTGCTGCAGTTTTAATGATGTTGCGGCGGTTTTCAAATACAGACTTTGGAGTGATGTCACTCACAAGAATAGTGTTATCAATAAAACCCATATGCGCCCCCTCTAAAGGTAATGACCCTATTTTGCTACCGATAGGTATTTCTTGCTTAAACCTGACTGTCGCGCATTTTATTCATTAGGGCGTGGCTGTGCTTATCCATACCACCAACCATATTAGCTAAGGCCGGGTAGTCTCGAGTTAATGTCTCGCCACCATAAAAACGTAGGAGCCATTCTGGGAAGCTGCGCTCTGAAATCTCACGAATTTCTAATAATTCAACACGATGATGACGCTTATCTTCCTGAACCCGTTTCCATGCTTTCATGACATTAGCGTACTCTCCCTCTAAGATCTGACCAAACTGCTGATTGTCATAAAGAAGGATTCCAGTAATGTCGTTATTTTGGTTAAACGCACGCGCAGATTCTAGCAATCGCATGAGGCTAAGAAAGGACATATCCGAGACGGCTTCGCTCAGATAACTCAATTCCACCAGATCTTTTGGTTTAGGCATCACTTCAAAATAGTTTAGATAAATAAAAAGGCAAACTCGAAAGTTTGCCTTTTGATGCTAAACCTAATCTAAAAAATTAGGTACTTATCGCTTATACCTATGATGCACTTGCTGCCTTCAAAGCTGCATTAAAAGTAGCGCTAGGACGCATTACCGCTTCAAACTTCTCAGGATCAGGCATAAAGTAGCCACCAATATCGGCCGGCTTTCCTTGAACTGCTTTGAGCTCATCCGTGATTTTCTTTTCATTCTCAATCAAAGTTTTGGCTAAAGGCGCAAAGTACGCTTGTAATTCTTTATCTTCTGTTTGAGCAGCTAATGCTTCGGCCCAGTACATGGCCAGATAGAACTGACTTCCACGATTATCTATCTCACCAGTGCGTGGTGAAGGTGACTTATTGTTATCTAACAACTTACCGGTAGCTTCATCCAAAGTGCGGGCCAAGATTTTGACCTTGCTATTACCCGTCTTATCGCCGATATCCTCAAGAGATACTGCTAAAGCTAAGAACTCACCCAGCGAATCCCAACGCAAGTGGTTTTCTTCAACCAACTGTTGAACGTGCTTAGGAGCTGAACCACCGGCACCTGTTTCGAATAAGCCACCGCCAGCCATTAAAGGCACGATAGATAACATCTTCGCACTGGTACCCAATTCCATAATTGGGAATAAATCAGTGAGGTAGTCACGCAGAATATTACCGGTCACAGAAATAGTATCTTTGCCACGAATTACACGCTCCAAGGTGTAACGCATCGCACGTGTCTGGGACATGATTTGAATATCTACCCCTTTTAGATCATAGTCTTTAAGGTAGGCATTGACCTTCTTAATCAATTCGGCTTCATGTGGACGGTACTCATCAAGCCAGAATACTGCTGGAGTATTGGAAAGGCGTGCACGATTTACGGCTAATTTAACCCAGTCACGAATTGGCGCATCTTTAACCTGACACATACGCCAGATATCACCCTCTTCCACATGTTGCTCAAGCAGGACTGTGCCATCATCAGCAACAATGCGCGCGACACCGGCCTCAAGAATCTCAAAAGTCTTATCGTGTGAACCGTATTCTTCAGCCTGTTGAGCCATCAAACCAACGTTGGGCACTGTACCCATGGTTGTTGGATCAAAGTTGCCATGTGTCTTACAGAAATTGATGATCTCTTGATAAATACGCGCAAAGGTACTTTCTGGAATAACTGCCTTGGTGTCATGCAGGCGGCCATCAGCACCCCACATTTTTCCACCAGCACGAATCATCGCAGGCATAGATGCATCGACGATCACATCACTTGGAGAATGGAGGTTAGTAATGCCTTTAGCAGAGTCCACCATCGCTAATGCTGGGCGATGTTCATGGCAAGCGTGCAAATCTTGAATGATTTCTTCACGCTTGGATTCTGGCAAGGTTTTAATCTTCTCGTATACGCTACTCATGCCATTATTAGCATTCACACCCAACTCTTCAAATAGCTTAGCGTGCTTTGCAAAAGCGTCTTTATAGAAAATCTTGACTGCATGACCAAACACGATTGGGTGAGACACCTTCATCATGGTTGCTTTAACGTGTAAGGACAGCATCATGCCAGTCTTATAAGCGTCTTCGATTTCTTTTTCATAAAACTCGCAGAGCGCTTTTTTACTCATGTACATGCTGTCGATAATTTCGCCAGCCAATAAAGAGACTTTAGGTTTGAGGACAATCGTCTTACCACTCTTAGTCACCAAGTCCATCTTCACATCGCAAGCCTTAGTCATCGTCATTGACTTCTCGCCGGCATAAAAATCGCCGCCATGCATATGAGAAACGTGGGTGCGGGATGCCTGGCTCCACTCTCCCATGGAGTGTGGGTTTTTACGAGCGTAGCGTTTTACAGCAGGAGGAGCACGACGGTCAGAATTGCCTTCACGTAGCACTGGATTTACAGAGCTACCTAAACACTTGGAATAACGAGCGCGAACTGCCTTCTCTTCATCTGTTTTTGGATCTTCAGGGAAATCAGGAATCTTGTAGCCTTTAGATTGCAGCTCTTTAATTGCTGCGAGTAGCTGAGGTACAGAGGCGCTAATATTGGGTAACTTAATAATGTTAGTATCTGGCAGCAAAGTCATCTTGCCTAGCTCAGCCAAGTTATTTGGCACTTGCTGCTCTGGAGTAAGACAATCAGGAAACTCAGCCAAAATTCGAGCGGCAACTGAAATATCGCTTGTTACGATATCCACACCAGCAGGAGCTGCAAAGGTACGAATAATCGGCAGAAAGGCACGGGTGGCCAAAAGTGGCGCCTCATCTGTCAGCGTATAAATAATCTTTGATTTCTCTGAAGCCATGAATGTTTCCTCAATATTGAAAAATTACAGAGTCAGGTTTTTACCCTGTCGCTCTCAAACCTTCATTTTGCAAGTCGCTTTTAGCGCATCTTTTGCTAATGAGGCGAGTCTTCTATTTTAAATCATTGGACCCGGCAAAAATGGTGGTTTTGCACCGGAAAATCTTTAATAAAGCCCAATTTAAGGGAATCCACCAAGACTGCACAGGCATTAAATTCACCGTAAACTGCAAGTCATGACCAGCAAGCATCCATTACTCAATAAAAATCTGGTGCTGCTGATTATTTGTCAGGGGCTCTTTCTAACCAATAACGTCACGTTTATTGCTATCAATGGCTTGGTGGGCCTCAGCCTCGCGCCAGTCAGCTGGATGGCAACCCTTCCTGTTATGGGATACGTTGTTGGAGGCGCCTTCTCTACATCGATTGTGGCCAAGTCCCAAAACTACTTTGGGCGGAAGATTTCTTTCCAGTTTGGTTTATTGGTTGCTATGTTGTCCGCACTCCTATGTGCATACGCCGCCCTTAGCAAGAACTTCTGGCTTTTGGTTATGGGCACCTTTATCGCTGGCTATTACAGCGCCAATGGTCAGCTATACCGCTTTGCTGCTGCAGAGCTAACAGACCTTAGTCAACGCGATAAAGCAGTTTCTTGGGTGTTGGCAGGCGGCATTCTTGGTGCCGTCATTGGACCCAATCTTGCCTCATGGACGCGCGATCTATTTGATACTGCCTTTCTGGGGGCATATCTAACACTATCGATCGCTGGATTCATCGGCATCTTTGTCATGCAATTCATTCACTTTCCTCAAGAATTCAAGACCCAGCATGCACTATCAGATGGGCGCCCACTAAAGGTAATTCTCCGGCAGCCCGCTTTTATGGTTGCCATTCTTGGAGCGGCATTAGGCTATGGGGTGATGAACCTCTTGATGGCTGCCACACCCTTGGCAATGCAAATCTGTGGATTGCCATTCTCTGACACTGCCCTCGTTTTGGAATGGCATGTAATTGGCATGTTTGCCCCGGGATTTTTTACAGGCTCCCTCATCCAGAGATTTGGCGTACTGAAGGTTATGGGTACCGGCGTTATCTTAAATTTTATTTGTATTGCCATTGCTCTGACCGGAACCGATCTTCATCAATTCTTCATTGCCTTATTTTTACTGGGTGTCGGTTGGAACTTTTTATTTACCGGCGCTACTTCTTTAGCAATGACTGCCTATCAACCTAATGAGCGTGACAAAGCTCAGGCTGCCATCAACTTCTGCGTCTTTAGTACGATGGCATTTACTTCCTTTGGTTCAGGTGCTCTTATCACTACTCATGGTTGGACCATCCTCAACTGGGGGTCGCTTACTCCAGTGGTGATTAGTGGTCTAGCGATCTTTTGGCTTGCACAACAGCGTAAACAGCTGCGAGTAAATCCCTAAGAAGTTTTTGCCAGCGGCAAATTAAATAATAAGTTTTGCGGCTTTAACTTCAACTGCTGTTGATCATTCATGGCAATGGCCATATAAACCGGCTTACCCGCCTGAGTCTTGGCTATGGCCGCCTCATCAATAAAATCAAGACGAAATAGGCAGATCACTTTTTGTAACTCATCAGCCTCAACTAGTTCCTTGTTATAAAGCTTGTTGAGTATTCCAGTGGCGACGGCATCTAAGCCAACATGCCATGACCATTTAGGATCAGTAATTTGTTGCATCGGTGTAATGCGCACGCTAATACCCAGAAAATGCTTGATCCATTTTTCTAGAACACGGCAGAAATGGTTGATCGGCTCATGACCAAAATTGAGCTGGACTGCCAAATCAAAATCTTCGTTACGATCCCAATAGATATCTGAATTATCTTCATGAAGGACATCTAAGTCGGCGGAGCGCATGGTCATCGACTTACCTTTGAGCAAATCCATGATGTTGCCCGTATCACTAGCCTGAGCATTTCGGGTGATTACCTCCTCATCCGCACCCATCACAATACCGTCTTCGATGACGCTAATTTTCTGAGTCCTAAAAAAGAGCTCGCCCATTCTCACTTCTAATGGATGCGCTTCATCGCCCAGAATATGTCTGATGAAAATTTGTGCAAGCTGAGCGATAAACAGCGGCGGAACATCTACCCCTTCACCCTTGAATAAGCTCATGTAGAAGCTCTCTAGAGAGCTTGCTGCCACTAAGCGTGCTCGATAACGCAACCAAACGCGGTAGTTTTCCTGAATATCCTCATCGGCCATGGCAGCGATTTCAGCCTCTAGTACTTCAGCACGAGGGCTCTTAGTGAGGCGCTGATGTAATAACTGTTCTGCTGCACAAGACTCTGGGACCAACTTGAGCTCGGGTCTCGTCATATAAGTGCGTAAGAAATCATCCGTCACCAGCAGCTGATGATCAGGACTGATTGCCAGAGTGCTATATGCAGAATTTGCCCAATAATTTGTCATGCTTTTTAGCTAAAGTAAGCTCACCGTGAGAATTTGCAGAGCTCAGAATATACTAGCCTGTCAATTTGCGTGAAATAGGAAAACATCATGAGTGAACTCAAAAAAATCGATACTGTAGTGGGCGAAGGCAAAGAAGCTGCAAAAGGTAATCATGTGGACGTGCATTACACCGGCTGGCTTTATGACGAGAAAGCAGATGATCACAAGGGTCAAAAGTTTGATAGCTCTTTAGATCGTGGCCAATTGTTTAGCTTTCCATTAGGCGCTGGACATGTGATAAAGGGTTGGGATGAAGGCGTTACCGGTATGAAAATCGGCGGCAAACGCACTCTCATTATTCCTTCAGAGATGGGTTATGGTCCCCGCGGTGCAGGTGGCGTGATTCCTCCAAATGCCACTCTTGTATTTGATGTGGAATTGCACGGCGTGAACTAAGACATTAGGTTGCGTGAGTAAAACAAAAGCCACCCTCGGGTGGCTTTTTTATATTCCGTGTTTGCTTAAATGACTCAGATCAAACAAAAAATCATTTGTTCAAGAACGCAAATCTTTACCATTCAAAGTTAAGCGATTAGATGAGCGGTTTTGGCACAAACCGATGAGACGATTTCTTTCGGCCATTACTTTATCTGCATAGCCGCCATCATCCTCAGCATTTGCAGCGCCAACATAGTATTTCAAACCGTTGCGTAATGAACCAGCGGTAGCAATGAGGTATTTCAAAATATAGGCGCCAACACGGATATTGACTTCAGGCTTAGCAGCCTCAGAAGTTCCGCCAAAAAGTGCGTACTTATCTTTGTGAACTGAAGTCATAACCTGCATCAAACCTTCGGCGCCCGCGTTGCTCTTCGTATTTGGGTTGAAGTTTGACTCTACTGAAATTACCGCTAGCAAGAGTACAGGATCGATATTAACTTCCTTGGCGATCAAGATCGTATTAGAAACATACTCTTCAATCTTGGCGCGATCGAGGCTGTATTTCTTTTCAAAGAAATCAGCGACCGCACGTTGATTCTGAAGCGAACCCATTAAATTGCTATCCAAAGCTTGAGGGTCGATCTTCGAAGTCGGAATACGGTCTGACAAATGCGAGATGGATTTCACCTGCATTTGTGCCACTGAAGGCATTAACAAGGCTACGGTCTGCTGTTTAGCACTAGCTAAACCCGAGCTTGTCGTGGCTGAATCTTTAGACTTGCTGTAGATTACAGCGGCAATTTCAGTATCGGCAGCTGAAACTGAAGCCACTTCATTGGATTCTTTGTATTGGCTGAGCATGTCAAAGCCATTGCTCCAAACTATATGGCGTGCTTCGTCCGGAACCAGAACACGAGCCAAGTCAAAAGCACCAGCATTTGTACCGTTACCTGAAAGCCATAGCCCAACCACCATAAACACAGTCACAACGAGTAGGCCATTAATGACTCTGTAAACCGGAGCCATGGCGTGCGTTAGCAGTTCTTTAGCAGTCAATATGCTTGGCTGCGCATTCTGCATATCGCTCAAATTTTTAGATAGACATTTACTCATTCATTGTTTGCAAAACCTCAAAAAACTGGACAACCGTTTTATGCTGCATTGCAATATTTAAAAAACATGGGTCATCCTAAGAAGTTTCTTATATCAAGTCAAGAATAAAGAAGTAAAAATCAATAACTTATTGATCTAGAAATACGGGAGATTACCTATGTGCATCATAAAAATCATATTTAAATCAATAAAATCAATTGCTTACGAAAGTTAGGAGACGCTAATTTCACTCTATAAAATAATTGTTGAAATGGGACTTTTTTACGATTTTGACTAAAAATTAGGCAACAAAAATCGTACATCTAGTACTTGAGCCCGCTATATTTTCTACCGGTAGTAGCAAAGCTGAACTTGTCTCTACGAAATATTTACCAAGGGATCTGAGGAGAAAAATGGATTTTTATTGCCAGGAAGATCGTCAGACTCCCCTGATTCTGATTAGCTCTGAGGCTAGCTCAAGATAAAAACTGGGGCAGTCAGGGATAGAGCTCATACACTGAGAACCCATGAAATTGTTTCGCAACCTTCTCATCCTCATAGTGCTTTGCACTTCGTTAGATGCGCTTGCAGCTTTTGAGAACTGCAAGGACCTATTTCCAGCTCAGCAAATACCAATAACACCTCAAGCGGGTCGAGACCTTTGCTTTGATAGCTTTGCCATCTACTACTCCCCCCAGGATAAGAAACCCATCTATGTAGTTGAGAAGCTCAATAAAGAACAACTTTCTGCGCCTCACCCCCGCAGAAGCAATCAATTTTATGAAGAAGCAAGGCTTCCTTTCTCAGAAAGGGCTCTTCTCTCAGATTACCGTGGGAGTGGCTATGACCGAGGCCACAACGCACCTGCCGGCGATATGAGCAATGAACGCTCAATGGCTCAGTCCTTCTCTTTGGCAAATATGATGCCCCAGGCACGACAAAATAATCAGGGTATCTGGGCCAAGAATGTTGAAGAGCCGACTAGGGCATACGCCAAAAGAGCAGCTGGTGATATTTATATCTATACCGGATCAACCGGCAACAATGGCAGCATTGGTAGAAGTCGCGTCACGATTCCAAGCCATTTATATAAGTTGGTATATGACCCAAGCAAAAATACTGCATGGGGCTATTGGATTGAGAACGCCAATGAAGCGCGTATGTCCCCACCAATCACCTATCAAGAGTTGGTTGAAAAAACAGGAATTGATTTTCATTTGCCCATTACCAATGAATCAAACAAAGAAAGCGTTGGAGGCCTAGGAAACAATTCGACCTCGGAGACCCTAAAAAACAAGGCTCAGCAGACCTTCATAGGAGGCTGGTATCCCGTATTTTTTGATGAATACTCAGTTAGCAAGCTCAATAGCGTGATCTCCAACATTCAATTGGGCAAGGTAGTGAACCTTCAGATTCAATATGATCGCAATGAGACTTTGGCAAAACAGATAGCATCTCAAATCGAAGCTCAGACCAAATTACAAGCAAACCTCATTCAAAGTAGTCCGCCAGAATCATCGACTGTGACTTATGAACGTAACCGCGTTACCCTAATAGTCCGCTCAAAGTAATTTAGATTTTGCTTGCAGGCCATGCGCCCGCTGTATTGGCGACAATAGTCCACGCAATCCATTGTGATCTAGCGTATGCATTAACTCCAATAACTGCCCAAGCTCGCTCTTAGGAAATCCTTCACGAGCAAACCACGCCAAATAGTTTCCTGGCAAATCAGCCAAAGCACGCCCAGCGTACTTGCCAAAAGGCATTTTCATTAAAACCAGTTTCTCCAAAGACTCAGCGTTCATTTGGAGGAAATCTTACAAGCAAATATAAAAACCTTAAAAAGAGCGCCATTTTCCATAAAGCGGGTATTTAAATGGTTGAGAATCATTCTCATCTGGTGTTATATTGAGAATCATTCTCATTTAGATTTTTAACCATCAACCATAAGGGATCATGAAATTGACCATCAAAAGACTTCTCGCCTTTAGCCTCTTTTTAGTAGCTACCCTTCATTTTTCTTTTGCCCATGCTGGCGAGGGAGTTTTTGGCTGGATCTACACCTTAGATTTACAGCCGAAGGGAAAGCTAGAGTTTGAGCAGCGCCTACAGTTAAATAAACAACAGGCCTCCGGAACTTACGATGCCTGGACAGCGAGAACCGAACTGGAATACGGTCTAACAAATGACTTACAAGTGGCAGGCTATATCAATTCTTACTACACCAGCGCTAATCAAAATTACACTAATCCAGAGGCATGCGGCGACTCCCCAACCTGCACAGGTGGTTATGGCGTTCCATCGTCACATGATCCCTCAGTAGCCTATAAAAAAAGTGGGATTGAAGGTGGCTCTCTAGAAGCAATCTATCGCATCACCAATCCAGTGACATCGCCAATCGGTGTGGGACTTTATCTTGAGCCAACCTGGGGAAGAAATAAAGATGAAGTAGAGGCAAGATTGTTATTGCAATCTAATTTTATGGATGATCGCCTGATTTTGGCAGGCAATGTAGTGGCAGCAAATGAGCGCTTGAAGTTTATTGAAAATGGCAATGTACCTGAGTCCATGCTGGACTTCTTAGTGGGCGCTAGTTATCGTTTCGCGCCCAAATGGTCGGCTGGCGTAGAAGCCCGCTTTCATAACGATTATTCAGAGTTGAACTTACGCAATCAAGTACAGAGAGCTACTTTTGTGGGCCCCAATATGCACTATGCTGCCAAAGATTGGTGGGTAACTGGTGCATGGCGCTATCAACTTGCCGGCGGAACTTGTATGGGCGGCGGCGAGGCTGAATGCTCAAATGCACGCGTCTGGGATAGTCATTCAGTAAACGAATTCATAGTCAAAGTTGGCTTCCCACTCAATTGATCGGAGAGAAGTGATGGAAATTCAAAACCTATTAGTAGGCGCCTTAAGTTATTTGGTGAAGTTTCAATCCACGCAGTGCCCTACCGCAAGAGGAAGGGCGCTACTCATGTTTGAAACATTGGCCGACAAACAAGGTATAGACATCAATATTCAAGAGCTTTGCTATGAAGCAAATGAATTGCTTGCCAGCTAAAAGCCCGCCCCCAGAACTCGACCTTTAACTTAAGTACCTCACTCATGATTTGGAAACCCAGCCCCCTCGCTGTTCTTGGCCTGGCAATGATTAGCGCCCCCATCGTTACTCAGGCCAAAATTTATGTTTCTGTAGAGCAAGCTCAGAAGATTCTTTTCCCCAATAAGGCGCTCTTAAAAAATCCCATCATCATTACAGGCGATCTCCAAGACAAAATGCGCGCCGCATCCAGTATCCGCCACCCATTTCAAGGTGATCGGATTTGGAAAGCGTCTGATGGTGGTTGGTTAGTCATTGATGAGGTCGTTGGTAAACATGAAATGATTACCTATGCCGCTGCCATCAACCCAAATGGCAGTATTGCTGGCATAGAAATTTTGAAATACGTTGAGTCTTATGGGTATGAAGTAGCGGAGCCTCAGTGGCGCAAGCAATTTATCGGTAAGACAGTCAATGACCCCATCAAGCTCAATCAAGATATTCAGAATATTGGAGGTGCTACTCTATCCTGCAAGCATCTCACTGATGGGGTAAAGCGGATAACAGTTCTATATGAATTGGCACTGAAGAATTCTGCTTCTTCAGCAACTTCAACCCATATGTCTACAGCAAAATGATTCGCTGTAAACCCCTCCTAGGGACCTTTGTTGAAATCTCAATCAAAGAAGATGATGGGCAAGAGGCTATTGATAACGCATTTTTAGCTATTCAAAGAGTTCACGATCTGATGGGATTTCATAACCCCAAAAGTGAGCTCAGCCGCATGAATGAGCGAGCCCACCTAGAGGCAGTTGAAATTCATGCATGGACTGCTCAGGTTATTCAGATTGCAAAGGAGATTCATCTTGCATCAAATGGTTTATTTGATTGTGGAATTGGGCATCGCCTAGTTGAAGCGGGCTTATTGCCACGCCATATCACCTTCACCAATCATGAGCTTGGCGGTATTGAAGATATCCACTTCTTAGCTCCTGATCTCATTAAATCAACACGCCCAGTCTGCTTAGATCTTGGCGGCATTGCCAAAGGATATGCAGTCGATATGGCAGTGAGAGTTCTTTTATCAGAAGGCATCTCTTCTGGCTCTGTAAATGCTGGGGGCGATTTACGGGTATTTGGAGATACCTTCCTCCCGATTCAAATTCGCAATCCCGAATCGCCAGAAAAGCTCATTGACATTGGATATCTAGAGAACGGGGCTATCGCTACAAGCAGTCTTTATTTTGCAAAAAGAGATCATCAGCAAAGTCACATCATTAATCCTCTTGCACAGAATCCATCTGCAATACATGCTGAGGTTTTTGGCTCATACTCCGTTCTGGCAAAAGAGTGTGTTTATGCCGATGCCCTCACTAAGGTTTTGGCCTTATCCAATAATGAGCATCACCCTTGCTTTAGTTACTTCTCTGCACAAGCCCTGAGGATTGTCTAATGAGTCGCCTTGGGAAAATGCCAAACTGGCAAAGATCATTTGTTATCTGCGGCATGATGGCTTGTTCCATTACTGGACTGGTATATCTGCTAGGTCATCAATTTCACTTTCAGGAATCTATTCTTGGAGCACACAATATCTTGGCAGCTCATGGTGTTTTCGCAATGCTAGCTACCCTAGCATTTGGCTCAGTATTGCCCTTTCATATCAAGGCAGGCTTGAAATCAAAAAATCAATTGTGGAGTGGCTTTAGTCAACTAGGCCTTTTTGCTACGCTACTCATTTCTGGGGCATCGCTATATTACGGCCCCGAGGAGATACGAGATGGCGCAATCAATGCTCACTGGATCGTGGGGCTGCTGTTCTTAGTCATCTTTATATGGCACGGCTTCATTCGTTTACACAGCAAAGTGTAGAGAAATCTTTTTTATTAAATAGATAGACTCACAGATGCATTCGCACTATAAAATCGAGTGCGATGGATTACTCAATACTGCTCAGCCCCTTACTTGGTCTATTTGTGGGCCTCTTAATGGGCCTTACTGGTGCTGGTGGCGGCATTCTCTCTGTTCCACTGCTAGTCTTTGTTTTACACCTGAGTATTGCTGAGGCGGCTCCTATCTCTCTTTCAGCTATCGCCCTTGCGGCAGGGGTTGGAGCATTACTTGGCCTAAAGAATAAAATCCTTCGCTATAAAGCTGCCGGACTCATGGCGATATTTGGACTGACTCTCTCGCCATTAGGACTATGGATATCACAACGCACTCCAAATGCGCCTTTATTAATCATCTTTAGCCTCACGCTGTTTTATGTTTCCATTCGACTCTATAGGCAGGCTTATAAAGAAATTCATGGAATGCCTGACTTTGATGGCAAGCCTCCGCCACCTTGTTTGCTCGATAGGTCTGTAGGGAAGCTTATCTGGAATATCCCGTGTGCAAGAGCATTAATATTCTCTGGTGGATTAGCAGGATTCCTTTCTGGACTCCTAGGTGTAGGCGGTGGATTTGTGATTATCCCAGCGCTGAAACGCTATACCGACTTACCTGTGAATTCTATTGTTGCAACCTCGCTAGGCGTACTTGCAATTCTTGCTGGGGGTGGCACTATTTTCTCAGCACTTTCCGGAAACTTAAATTTCAGTATTGCTATGCCATTTGCACTGGGCGCCTTACTCGGTTTACTCGTTGGCAGAGCTTTTGGTAAAAAGCTCAGCGGCCCTAGATTGCAGCAAATATTTTCTGTATTGACATTTAGTGTCGCCCTCGGTCTGATTTTTAAAGGACTGGGCAGTCTATGATGTGGTCTATGCTCTTCTTTACGGTAGCGAGTGGCCTACTTAATAGCGAGCTTGTCATTGAGGGCGCAATCATTCCAAAGCTCTTTTTGTTTTGCTTTACCGTGCTTGCTATTTACATGGGCTATCGCGCCCTGCTGATTTGAGAAGCAGTAAAGCTACTCTCCAACTAAAAGAAAAAGCCCTTATTATTAAGGGCTTTTTTATTGCTTACTATTTTGATGGCTAATTAGTGACCACCAGCACCACCCAAGTAAGCCGCTTTCACGGCAGGGTCATCTTTGAGCTTAGCAGCAGGTCCGTGAGTGGCGATCTTGCCGTTCTCCAGAACATAACCATAATCAGCTACATTCAAGGCAGCAGCAGCGAACTGCTCAACCAACAACATGGTCACACCTTGTGATTTTAAGTTAGAGATGATCTTGAATACCTCTTCAACCAAGATCGGTGCTAGACCCATTGATGGCTCATCCAAGAGAATGATCTCAGGATTTAACATCACAGCACGAGCCATCGCCAACATCTGTTGCTCACCGCCAGATAAAGTACCAGCCAATTGATTACGACGCTCTTTCAAGCGCGGGAACATTTCGAGAGACTTTTCTAAGTCATTCTTAATGTCGCCCTTTGGACGACTTCCAGTAAAACGTGGAAATGCGCCGAGCAATAAATTGTCAGTAACAGACATAGTTGTGAAGACACGACGTCCTTCAGGGCTATGCGCCAAACCTAAGCGAGCAATTTTATGCGAGTCGTAACCATCAATTTTTTCACCGCCCAATGTAACTTCGCCAGCTGTTGGCTTAATCATGCCTGTAATAGCGCGCATGGTCGTTGTTTTACCAGCACCGTTTGAGCCAATCAAAGTAATGACTTGTCCTTTAGGAACATCAATATTGATGCCGTGGAGGACTTTAACTTTGCCGTAGCCTGCTTCAAGATTCTTAATAGATAACATGGTATTTACCGATTCAATATGTTCTAGTGATTAAGTACCCAAGTAGGCATGAATCACCTTCTCGTCCGCCTGAACTTCAGCTGGTTTACCTTCTGCAATCTTCTGACCGAAGTCCAATACAGAAACGGTATCGCAAACTGACATCACCACATCCATATGATGCTCAATCAGGATGAAGGTAATACCGCTATCGCGGATCTTACGAATAATGCGCAAGAGCTCTTTAATATCAGGAGCTGTCAAACCTGCAGCCGGTTCGTCCAAGAGGAGCAATTCAGGATCTAAGGCCAAGGCACGGGCAATCTCTAACAAACGCTGCTTGCCGTATGGCAAGTTACGCGCCTCTTCATTCGCCAAATCATCTAGACCAACGAACTTGAGCAATGCCATGGCACGAGCATGAGCTTCAGCTTCTTCTTTCCTATAACGCGGTAGATGTAAGGCAATCTCCAACATATTGGATTTGAAGGTGTGATGCAAGCCAACCAAAATATTTTGGATGGCAGTCATTTCACCGAAGAGCTGAACGTTTTGGAAGGTACGTGCAATACCAGATAGAGCGATATCAGAGGAAGTCTTACCAACAACGCTTTCGCCAGAGTAAAGAACATTACCTGCTGTAGGCACATAAATGCCAGTCAACACGTTCATCATCGTACTCTTACCGGAACCGTTAGGGCCGATCAAGCCGTGAATAGTGCCACGCTTAATACTGAGATCCACATTGTTCAAAGCCTTTAAGCCACCAAACTGCATTAATACAGAGTCGACCTTCAGGAGCTCAGTACCAGTATTTTGATTGGCAACAGTGCTAATAAAGCTAATGGAATCATCTACCACTTCAGCATCACCACCGCGAGTGGTTTTTGCTTTACCAATAATAGATTGGTAGAAGCTCTTCGCAAAACCAACAATACCATTTTGCAAGTAGTACACCACCAACAAAATCATGAAGCCGAAAATACTCAAGCGCCAGTCAGAGATGCTGTTGAGCCAAAATGAGAATGCCGCTAAACCAACAACACCAGCGATAGGAACTGCTACGCGTCTAGCGGTAGTTACTTGCTTAGATAAGGCCATGCCGGCACCAATCACGACTACGATCGCAATAATCGAAGCAACGATACGGAATAAGTTGATGTCATCCAAGAGTTTTGGTAACAACACAATAATGGCCGCACCAATCACCGCACCAAGGCGTGACTTACGCCCACCCATAATGATGCCGAGCAAGAACAAAACAGCGAGTTCGTTGTTGTAAGTATTTGGGGAAATGTACTGCTCTGAATAAGCGTACAAGCAACCAGCCAAACCAGCAAATCCTGCGCTAATCACAAATGCAATCACTTTAAAGCGATATACGGACACACCCATACAGTCGCAAGCAATTGGACTATCACGCAAAGCTTCGAAAGCACGACCAATCTGGGATTTAACGAAACGATCCACCACAATGAGAGCAATGATCAAAATTGCAGAGACCAGCCAGAAATATTCTGCTTTGGTCATTGGTACGCCCATTAATTCTGGCTTTGGAATCTTGATGCCTAAAGGACCTTCGGTCATCCAAGTCATTTCATTAATCAGAATCTGAGCAATCGTGCCGAAAGCTAAGGTCACCATCGCCAAATAAGGGCCAATTACCTTTAGCGCTGGCAGCGCCAAGATACCACCGAAGATTGCTGTGACAACAATAGCAGCTGGAATATTGACCCAGATTGGCATACCAAAATGGAAGTACAAAACACCAGCCGTATAAGAGCCGATTCCAAACAAGGCTGCATGCCCTAAAGAAACCTGACCTACATAACCCACCACAATATCTAAACCGAATAACAAAATGGTGTAGATGAGAATCGTTTCAACTAGGTGAATGTAATAAGGATTATGAATAAATAACGGCAGAGCAATGAGCGCCGCAATCGCAATTAATATGGGCAATAGAGACTTCAATTTCATCATTAAACTTTCTTAATCGCAGATTTGCCGAAGAGACCAGATGGTTTGTATGCAAGTACAAGCAATAACAAAATTAAACCTGGAACATCTTTGTAACCAGTGGAAATATAGAAACCAGTTGCCGTCTCAACAATACCGAGAATCAAACCACCGACAATAATGCCAAGGCCGCTGGATAAGCCGCCAATAATGGCAACCGCAAAAGCCTTCAGGCCTAAAGCCCCGCCCATGGTTGCACCAGTCAGGGTTAGCGGCGCAATCAATACACCCGCAAATGCTGCTGTTAAGGAAGAAAGTGCATAAGAGAATGTAATCACTACGCTGGTGTTAATACCCATCAAGCCAGCAGCATCACGATCGTTTGCTGTAGCAACCACTGCTTTACCGTAAATCGTTTTACGGTTAAAGAACTCTACCAACAACATCATGACCAATGCACCAACCACTACCAAGATTTCCATTGGAAGAATATTTGCACCCAAGAAATTCATTGGCTCCATTGGCAATGGTGATGGGAATGGTAATGCATCACGACCCCAAATATTTTCAGCTACGTTCTTGAAAATAATGCCAAGTGCGATGGTGGACATAATCCAACCAAACTCCGATTTAATCTTAATTGCAGGACGTACACCAATGAGCTCTACAAAGCTACCCTGGATCATTCCGAACAAACAAACCACTGGAATCATTACCCAGTAGTTCATGCCAAAGGTATCAACACAAGTTAAACCCACAAGAGCGCCCAACATCAGGGCTTCACCTTGACCGAAGTTCAAAGTACCAGATGTGGCAAATGTGAGCTGAAAGCCGAAAGCGATAACCGCGTAGATCATCCCCACCGCTATACCGCTCGAAAGGATTTGTGCAAACATGTCCATGTTATTGGCCTAAATATTCTTAAAACTGTTTTATTGACGAATCCGACATTGTAAGCAAAACGCCACCCGAAGGCGGCGCTTTGCTTAATCTAATGCTGCAGTGCAAAATAAATACTTAAATTGCCTGCTTTATTCCTTAAATTACTTCTTCTTAGCGTTTGCGTCCTCAGCATTCAAAAACTGAACACGGCCACTTTCAACCACACCCATCACCACATCTTTAGCTTTGATTGCTTCGTGATCAGTAGCAGAGAATGGCTTATTGTAAGAAATCACTACACCGTCGACTGGAGTCTTGAGATCTTGCAATGCCGCCAAAATCTTTGGTCCTTCAGTGCTGTTTGCTTGCTTAATTGCTGCAGCTAAGAGGTATACAGAGTCATATCCCTGAGCAGCAGACACTGGGGAAGCAATGATGCCATTCTTAGGTTTGAAATCCTTCAAATACGCATCAACGAAAGCTTTGCGCTTAGGCGTCGTTGGAGGATTTTGAATGAAAGTCTCTGGCATAGTTGCGCCATCACCATTTTTACCGGCTGTATCAATAAAGCTAGCCATGGACAATGTCCAGCTACCAATGATTGGCTTTTTCCAACCCAACTTCGCCATACCGTTGGCAATTTGTGCCAACTCAGGTCCAATTGCGTAAGTCAAAATTACATCAGCACCAGCATTTTTTGCTTTAAGCAATTGCGAAGTCATATCAACGTCACCAATATTGAATTTCTCTTCAGCAACTGGAGTAACGCCATATGTCTTCAAGGCTTTTTCCAAGTCCTCGCGGCCTAACTGACCATAGTTTGTTGAGTCAGCCAAGATTGCTACTTTTTTCAAGCCACGCTTCTCAACCGCTTCTTTTGCGATCATTGGTGCTTGAATATTGTCGGCAGCAGCATTACGGAAAACATAGTTTTCAGCTGCGTTCGGAAATTGATGAGTAATCAATGTACCAGTTGCAACGTTGTTGAACACTGGAATCTTGGCATCTTGATAAAAACGCTGAGATGCTAAAGCTACACCTGTATTGACATAACCTAAAGTGGCAACCACTTTTTCGTTATTGATTAACTCTTGTGCAATTTGTACGCCACGCTCATTTTTTGCCTCATCGTCGCGCTCAACCAAAACAATTTTGTTGCCGTTAATACCACCAGCAGCATTAATTTCTTTAGTAGCAAGACGCACGCCATCGCGCATGCTCACGCCCATTGAAGACGAACCACCTGTAAATGGACCGGCTACACCAACTTTAATATCGGCAGCATAAGCACCCGATGAGAGCATTGCAGCAGCAGCTACCGCAAAAATATGACGACGAATATTCATAAAGTCTCCATGACTAAAAATTGCAAATTAAATAATTACTTTTTATAGGTAAAACGTAAACGAACATTCATCTTACTGTTAATGCAAAGGCAAAAAAAGGGTCTGGTATTAGGGTTTTACATTACCCCTAATTTAGAACTTAATTCTTAAGAAAATTGCCTTTTGAGCGCGGATGCAATCATTGGCCAGAATAAATTCACGATTAAGCCAGCGATCACTAACCCCGCAGCCATGATCTTCCATAGAGGGAGGGGCTCAGCTAAGAAATACGCTGCCGCCCCCATGCCGAAGATGGGGACTAATAAGGGCGCAGGCGCCACCACCGCCGCTGGGTGCTTAGAAAGCAACCAGGCCCAGGCTGAATACCCAAAGATGGTGTTGCCCCAAGACTGCCAAAGCACCCCTGCCCATGCTCCCACTGGCGCTGAGGCTAATGAAGTATTCATATTTCCCCATCCACCCTCGAATATTAAGGAAATAACAAATAAAGGTGGAATCGCAAAAGCACTAGCCCAAACTACATAGGCCAACATATTAATTGAGCCTGCCCTGCGGCTAACTGTGTTAGCTACACCCCAAGAGAGGCCAGAAAAGACAACCAACATTAGACCCAGAAAAGTTGTATTGGCATCAGTGTGCAGCGCAATAATTCCCAGACCAGTCATGGCCACTAGTACTGCCACCATTTGATAGGTACGCAAGCGCTCTTTGGCAAAAAACATGGCAAAGCCGATTGTGAAAAATACCTGTGTCTGAATCACTAAGGAAGCCAATCCCGGAGAGATGCGGCCATCAATCGCAAAATACAAGAGACCGAACTGCCCTACTCCTACTGCCAATCCGTAAACACAGAGGTTGACCCACGAGACTTTGGGTCTAGGAACAAAGAATACTAAGGGTAAGAATGCAAATGTGTATCGTAGCGCCGCAAATAGAAATGGTGGAAACGCACCCAGCGATAACTTGATGACTACAAAGTTCGTGCCCCATACCGCCACAATCGCAAGCGCCAGTAATAAGTGGCTAGCGGGCAATGTATAACTTTTTTGTGAACTCTTAGGCACGCGTCAGCAATTCCGCTACGCGCTGGGCAATCATCATCGTCGGGGCTGCAGTATTACCTGAAGTAATCGTAGGCATGGCTGAAGCATCTACTACACGCAAATGATGAATCCCTCTCACAGATAACTCTGAGTCAAGCACTGCCATTAGATCATCAGCGCGTCCCATCTTGCATGTGCCTACTGGATGAAAGATCGTCGTACCAATATCGCCAGCAGCCTTAACCAACTCATTATCAGTTTGATACTGCATTCCTGGCTTATATTCTTCTGGAACATAAGGTCCGAGTGCAGACTGTTCAACAATCTTGCGTGTTAAGCGCAAAGATTCTGCTGCCACCTTACGATCTTGATCGGTCGATAAATAGTTAGGGCTAATGACTGGCGGCGCCTCTGGATCTGTTGAATTAATATGCACACTACCGCGTGAAGTGGGGCGTAAATTACATACGCTAGCAGTAAATGCATTAAAGGAATGCAAGTCCTCACCAAACTTTTCTAATGACAATGGTTGTACGTGATACTCCACGTTTGCACTTTTTTGTTCTGGGGAGCTAAAGGCAAATGCACCCAGCTGTGATGGTGCCATCGACATCGGTCCAGAGCGCTTGAACACATACTCTAAACCAATCATCATCTTGCCCCAGAGGGTGTTCGCTTTTGTGTTTAAGGTCTTGATGCCGTCGACTTTATAAATCATCCGAAGCTGTAAATGGTCTTGTAAATTCTCGCCCACCCCGGGGAGATCGGCGACAACCGGGATGCCAAGTGCATTTAAATGTGTCGCTGCACCAATACCTGAGCGCTCCAGAATTTGTACGCTACCAATTGCACCAGCGCTAAGCAATACTTCACCACCTTGATCAATTGAGCAGAGCGCGGTACAAGCAATACCGTTTTTCAGATACTCAACCCCAAGGCAATTTTTTGTCACAGGATCAATTTTGAGTTTAGTCACCATGGCTTCAGTAATTACAGTGAGATTACTGCGCTTAGCTGCGTCCCTTAAAAAAGCTTTCGAAGTATTTAAACGCCAACCTGCGCGCTGGCTCACATCAAAGTAACCCACACCAAAATTATCGCCCTTATTGAAGTCATCTGTGGCTGGAATACCGGCTTCAACTGCGGCCTCTTTAAATCGATCCATGATGGGCCAGCGTAAGCGCTGTTTTGAGACTGTCCACTCGCCGCCTTTACCATGCCACTCATTTGCAGCACTGTGATAATCCTCAAACGACTTATAACGTTTGAGCGCGTTTTCCCAAGACCAAGAATCATCACCCGTTGCTTGTACCCATGACTCGTAATCACGCGCTTGACCCCGCATGTAAATCATGCCGTTGATAGAAGAGCATCCGCCCAAAACACGCCCGCGGGGATATAACAATGAGCGGCCATTCAAACCCTTTTCCGCAGCCGTTTTGAAACGCCAATCCGCTCTTGGGTTATCGATACAGTACAAATACCCCACTGGAATATGGATCCAGATGTAGTTATCGTTCTTGCCAGCCTCGATTAACAAAACTTTCTTCTTTGGGTTTTCTGTCAAACGCTTAGCCAACATACAGCCAGCACTGCCCGCTCCAATAATGATGTAGTCGTATGTGTTTACTTGAGTCATCTGCTTATTTAACTTTATTTATTAGAACTTCCATTATTTACCAATACAAAAGTTCAGGTATTTCTTGTCATTTATGGTGATTTGATATAGAGTCATAATTGATCTAATATTAGATCATGAGAACCACCTATAAAAAAGCGTTTGCCCAATTTGTAAAGAAGGCCTCAAAGCCTTTGCAGTTAACAATTGAAATCAAGGTTGTAGAGGTTTGTAGTAATCCTATGTTGGGCCAACAAAAGCAGGGGGACCTCCAGGGAGTTTTTGTTTATAAATTTCGATTTAATACACCAGAATATTTGATGGCTTATAAATTTGATCATTTGGCAGGTAAAGCAGAGATCACTTGGATTGAATTTTGCCAAATTGGATCTCATGAAAATTTTTATACGCAATTAAAAAAATCTATTCGATTCAAATGACTAATTCAAGACACTTTAATATAGAAAGTGAGTTTTATATATGACTCAATACATGACTGCAGAAGATCTATTTGCTCACGTACAAAAAATGTCCTCAAAAGAGCGTATTAAATTCTTCTCTTTAGTTGCGATAAATGCTTTTCAAGAGACAGACTATACGCATGAGCAAGTATTTGGTCATCTCAGAAATGCAAGCTTTTCCGCAGAAGAGGCGGCAGAATTTTTAGAGGTGTCACTTCCTACACTCCGTAGATATGTTCAAACAGGTAGATTGAAGCCCGCATCGATTATTGGTAGAAGCCAGTTATTTTCTAGCGCAGATCTGAAGCTACTAAAACAGAAAATCAGCAAAGAATAGCTAAAGTCCGATACGCGTCTAAAATAGCCACATGCATATTAATGAGAAGAATCGCACTCCCAAGCTAGTTGACGCCGATGAGGGGCCTAGTAAGTCGGAGCTAAAGCGCCAAATGACCGAACGCCAGAAATTGGCAGAGGTTTTAGCTGCACTGAGTAGCGATGCCTTAAAGACCATTCCCCTTGATGAGGCGATTAAGACAGCCATTGCTGAAACTAACAAGATTAAGAGTTTTGAAGCGATTCGTCGTCACAAGCAATATCTTGGCAAACTCATGCGCTTCCTCGATGAAGAAGAATTAGATGCTATTCAGAAACGCTTAGATGCGATTCAGGGGGTTAGCAAAGCTGAGACTGCCAAGCTACATTTTCTGGAGAGCTATCGCGATCGACTGATTGCGAATGATGAAGCCTTTACAAAGATGATTGAGCAATATCCCGATATGGATATTCAGAATATGCGCACCTTAATACGCAATGCGCGTCGCGAGAAAGAACAAAACAAGCCGCCCAAAGCTTATCGTGAAATCTTTCGCGTTCTCAAAGATATGGGTCTTTAAAGCTTCAACTTGCGTGCTGGCACTTCCACCCAACGATAAAGATAATTTGCTACTAAGCAGCTAGCTACTACGGCAACTATCATGAGAGCCAGCGCCATAACACCATCATGTAAAGCACTCATTCCCCAGCCGATATACAGCGTATTTGCCAGTAGGATGAAAGAGAAGTGAATGAGAAAGGCGCAGTACGATCTTCTGCTGCCCCAAAGAATGCCATTTACTAACTTATGCCTTCTGGTCTGATGCTGAGGCTGTTTTTGATATTGCCTCTGGTCTTTGTAAGCTGTGTCACCCCAAAAGATGAGAGCGACGGCTACTACATACGCCAAAATATTTCTGAGCCAAACTTGCTGGAAGCTTGAAATAACAATGACTAATCCAATACCTACAAAAATAATTTTGGCAAATCGATTTACTGTGGCTTCAGGATAGTTCTTGCAAAGCTGTGCTAAGACACCCAGCCCATAAGCGCCTATAAAATAAATGAAGTAGTTTTCATAGATTCCAGAGCGATTAAAAAAAAGTAAGGATGCTACGCACAGCACTAACAAGATCCAAATTAGAGAACGAAACCCGGGGAATATCCCCAACATGATTGCCAGAATAGCGTAAAGCTGCCAATCAATCGCAACATACCAAACACCAGCAGAAATAGAATCCAAACCCAGGATGCCCTGAAGAAAGAATAAATGGGCTAAAAACTGTCCTAGGGTTTCTGATTCACCAACAAATTCATCATTGACCCAAAAGCGTGCAACCCAAGCACAAATAATCGTGAGAAGAAGTGCCACAACATAGGGTGCAAACAAACGTAGATAGCGATTAAAAATGACTTTCAATATATTACGAGGGTGTTTTAGATCATTAGCACGAGTCAGCGATTGGGCTGCCAAATATCCACCCATGACCAAAAAAATTTGCACTGCGTAACGACCATATTCAAATAGCCAAGTCATCACTCCAGGGAGTAGAAGCCTGGCATCTTGCGCAATTTGCCCGTAACTCGAAAAATGGTGAAGAATGATTGTTAAAGCAGCAAAAGTCTTTAAGAAGTCGACGAGAAGAAAATGGTTTTTAGACTTCAATGAAAATGGTGAACAAAGAGTTAAATGGGGAAAGAATTCGGAACTGCAAGCTATTTGAGCGATGCAGCATAAGTAGCTAAAGCATCAATATCATCATCGCTGAGGCCGCGTGCAGCACTGCCCATTGTGCCATCCATATCAATTCGAGTACCAGAACGAATATTCTTTAGTTGAGTGACAAGATATTCTTTAGACTGACCTGCTAATCGTGCGATGTGTTTCTGGCCTTGAAGCTGTGGACCATGGCAGGAATTGCAGTACTGAGTACTAGAGATTTGCTGACCCTTGGCAATCTGATCGGCATTTCCAGATTTTGCAGGCGGAGGCGGCAAACTTGTAAAGTAAGCGGCAATATCTCGCATATCTTGATCGCTTAAAGGTGCTGCAAGAGCCTCCATTGCACCGCCCTTACGCTGCTGCCCTCTAAATTGGATCAACTGATAAGTAATGGAAAGTGCTGGCTGTGCAGCAAGATTCGGGATTTCTGATGACACTGAAATACCATCCTCACCATGGCAAGCAAAACAAGTTTGTGCTTTTACTTTGCCAGCAAGGGCATCAGGCGGCGCAGCATGTGACGCTGCCGATAGGGAAAGAGTAGTAAAAAAGGCCACCCCGAGGATGGCCTTAGTGTTCATTACCAATTTCATTTTCCGTAAGACACGCGGAAGATAGCACCAGTCTCATCATCAGAGACTAACATTGAGCCATCTTTGAGCATCTGCACATCTACTGGACGACCCCAAAACTTATCATCCTCTAGCCAGCCAGTAAGAAATGGCTCGAGCTTCACAGGCTTATTTTTGCTGTCTAACACTACGCGTACCACTTGATATCCTGATTTCTTTGATTTATTCCAAGATCCATGCTCAGCGATAAAAATATTGCCTTTGTATTCTGCTGGGAACATGTTGCCGTTATAAAAACGCATACCTAAGGCAGCAACGTGGGCTCCCAACTTCATTTCTGGCTTATCAAACTCATCACATGAGCGACCCTTACCAAACTCAGGATCCAAGAAATCGCCTTGGTGACAGAATGGATAGCCAAAGTTCATCCCTTTAGGCCGTGCTAGACGATTCAGCGTGTCATTAGGTAAATTTTCATCAGCCCAATCGCGGCCATTATTAGTAAACCAAAGTTCTTTTGTTCCCTTTTGGAAATCCATACCAACGCTATTGCGTACACCCGTTGCTACAGTTTCTAAAATATTGGTTTTTAGATTCAAACGCACAATCGTGGCATGTGTAGCTGGTGGCACCACAATATTAGCTGGTGTACCAATTTGGAAATACAGATACTGCCCATCTGGACTCAGTGTCATAAATTTCCAACCATGAGGCTCATCTTTAGGTAATGCATCAAAAACGACTACTGGTGCAGGTGGGTTATCAAGGTTTTTCTCAATATTGTCATAACGAATGATGCGTGAGAGCTCAGCGACATATAGCGAACCATTTGTAAATACAACACCATTTGGACGGTGTAGACCTTTAGCAATTGTTTTCACTTCTCGCTTGCCATCTTTTGTCACTACCGCATAAACATTGCCGGTAAAGCGCGTGCCAACATAAACTGTTCCACTAGGTGATTCAGTCATGGAACGGCCATTAGGCATACCTGATGCCCACAACTCCACCTTAAAGCCCGCAGGAACCTTTAACTTGCTTACCGGTATTTCATCAGCAGGCATCGCGGAGATACCAGGGGGATTAGGTGCCAATGAAGGATTCATACCATCTGCCGTTCTACCTTGCGCCCATGTTGGCGGGATAGCGCTAGCCGGTGCAGGAGCTGGCGCTTGTGCGCTGGCAAATGTAGCTGCCGCCATACCTGCAGCAAACATTAAAGATTGAATTGTTTTTAATTTCATAAGTACATCTCCTATTTTTAATACGCTTATTTATAGTTTATTGTTATTAACCACTATCTATATTTCACTAGATCCTAAAGCATTTTTAATACATTCACATCAAATCCTCAACTACTGCAGTGCACCAAATCCTAGAAATTCACCCTAGCACCCACCGTAATTGCTTGCGGCATACCTGCCTGATAGGAGCTTGCAGCAGAAGCAATATTAAAGGTGACGTATTGCCGATTAAATAAGTTCACCACCGAAGCAAAAACTGAGGCTTGCGGGCTTACTTGATAGTTTGCCCTCAGACCAACGACGGCGTAAGCTGAAACCGGGTAAAGATGAGCGGTATCCATCCATGAATTGCCTACATAACGTACTGTAGTACTTACGCTGGCTTGAGGTATGGGGTAATACGTTATCCCAGCGTTGGCCATATTCATGGGCACACCCCCCACCTGCCCATTGATGGGATCTGTAGTAGCACTCCATGTCAGCACTGTACGAGTGTAGGAATATCCACCATCTAAAGCCCAATTCGCATTCACATCATGGTGATATTGCAACTCAAGCCCTCGGCTCAATAGATTTTGTTGGTTGGTGTAATAGCTAACATTGGTATATCCAGGAGATTTGCTAGAGGTTTGCTGGCAACCAGAAATTCCAGAGGCAATTCCAGAGGCAGCACAAAGGCTATTTGCAAAGTCCCAATTTGCTGTAGTGATTTTGTAACTCGTAATTGCATTTTGAATATAGTTATTAAATGCGGTTAACTGTGCAAAGCCGCCCTTCCACCGATAATCGGACCCCACCTCATAGCCCGTCATCGTTTCAGGAGTTAAATTTGGGTTTGCTATGGAATAGCCAGTCGTAGTGTTTCCATAGCTACGCAATGTGTTGTTCATACTAGGCGCATGAAATGCCTGATAGGCCGCAGTACGCAAATTTAAGTCATCTGTTGCTTTATAAACAAACCCCAAGGATGGACTCAACTGGGTCTTGCTTTGATTTGGAATGGCTTGATAAACAGGGTTAGCGCCATTTGCACTTGCGTTATAAAGCGTAGGGGTCTGACTATTCCATACATCGACCCTAGCGCCCAGGGTAGTCTCCAGCGGGATAATGCTGGCATTCGATTTAAGCTGACCTAATAGACCATAGAAATTTTGCTGACCCTGGGCGTAGTTCACAGAAGTCACTGCCCCGTTACCATTGGTATTGAGATTATTCGTTAAATTAGAAGCCGAAATATTTCTGGCATCAATTCCAATAATGTATTGATCAATTCCAGCAGCTTTTAAATCATGCGTATATTGAGCTGATGCCCCAACTGTTGCGTAAGGGTCAGTGTAATTCGCATTGATGTAAGGACTCTTAGAGCCAGATGTCAGATTGTCAGCGGTTTGTTTATAAAAATTGGTGTTTTGATAAAAGGCGTTCACTTGCACTTTTTTATCTACATCAAGATTCGTGGTTGAGCCCCCCGCTACATCAGCCGTCTGCATTAAATTAGGCGCAATTGCGTAGTTATTACTGAGGTCTGCCATCGTGCTATAGCCCAATCTCAAGAAAGCATTTGTATCTTGGGTGGGCTTAAAGTAATTCTGGAGGCGGACATTGGAATTTTTAACAGCATCTGTCCCCATGCCATTCTTAATATTACTTGGCGATCCAGGAGAAATCGTTGCGTAGTTCTGAAAGCCCTCGCTAGAAAAGTAGTCTGCTGAAAACCGCATCTGCACCGCATCTGAGACCATTAAATCTTTTGAAGCTGCGACATTACCAGTGGCAAATGAACCAATGCTTGCAGAGACATCTTGCCCACTATTTTTAGGAGTCTTGGTGTTGATATTAATCACACCGCCCATGCCGTAGTTACCATATAAACTAGAAACGCCACCACGCACAAATTCCACAGACTCGATAGATGACAGCGGAACTAAATTCCATTGCACCGTTCCATAAAAAGCATCATTGGCAGGTAAACCATCAATTAAAACAAGGGTACGGCCATAACCTAAACCACGTACGTTGATGCTCTGACCAGTTGGATCTTTTTGGTAATAAGGAACGTCATTGAGAAATACGCCAGGTACATTCTTAAGAACTTGATCAATAGTTTGATCTGGTGAGGACTCTAAAACTTCTTTTGTTAGGATGGTCGTATTTAAAGACATCTGATCCAGCGGCGTGCCAGAGCGAGTCGCATTTACTATGACATCGCTGAGTTTTTGATCGTAATCTGAAGGTGGCGCAAGTTGTGCAATTGCTCTGCCTTGCACGGCCAGCAGAATAAGCATCGAGATACAAAGCTTGAAGTGTTTACTATGGCGCACTTTAGTGTCTATTTACGACTAAGCAGATAACTACTTAGATTTAGTCTTACCCATTAAAGAAGCTAGTAAGGGGTTAGCACTTGCTAGTTCTTTTTTGGATTTTGCTTTCTCTTCTGCGCCCAGCTTGGGAGTTTTAGCAGCGTTTTTCATGCCTTGCGCAGTTTTTAAAGCAAGATTCTTATAGAGATCGGTTTTTTTCATTGTCATGATGAAGTCTTTTTACTCTGCTGCTCTTGATCAAATCGCTTGCTTATTTAGTCAGGGAGCGTGCTGCCAAGCCCATAAACAATAATGACCAGCCTTGCAACAAGAGCTCAATCGCGATCAATATCCCAGGAAGCCAAAGGCTAGACTCTGGATAGCCATTCATGATCAGAACACCCATCAAGATCGAGATCGCTGAAGATAGCGCCATCCAGAACCATTCGCGGAAGTGACGATGCTGAAAGGCGGAGATTAACCGTAGCGCGCCAGTCACAAAAAAGATTACTGCAAGCCACAAGGTAATTGCTTCAAGCGCTGGGATTGGGAAAGCCCAAGTGAAGATTGCTGCTGCAATGTAGAGCGCAGCTAATACGAGTTGCACGCTAACACTTTTCCAACCTTGTGATTTGAGAGCATGCGCACCTTGTAAGATGCCGCCGGCGAATAAGAAAATACCCAAGACATTGACTGAAATAAAAGAAAACAGTGTTTGGCCTGCAATACCAATCATCCCCAGGACGATAAATAGAATTCCAAGTCCAATAAGAGTTCCAGGAACCTTGGCAGCTGCGCCCAATACTTTGCTTCGAATTTCATTCATTTGCGCGCTATTGAGTTCGGTCATATTGATGCTTTCTTTTCTTTTTCTATTTAAATACAGTTAATAAAATCCAAATAATGCAGTTGAATTACAAAGCATCATCAACAGAATCGATGAATTGACGCACTGCCTTGTTAAAAGCTTCTGGCTGCTCGATATTGGATAAGTGAGCTGCATCCTCTAGTATCACCATTTTGGAGTGATCAATTAAGCGATGCAAAACAATACCTTGATCAACGGTACAGGCTGGATCATAGCGCCCTGACAGCACTAGGGTAGGCGCTTTAATCTTCAATAACATTGTACTTTGAGCCATATCACGCACTGCACTACCGCATGCCATATAGCCATCGACATTAGTGCCCAAAATCATCTGACGGACTTTTTCAATTTCTTGAGGAGCCCTCTCGATAAATGGCGCAGTAAACCAACGCTTAATCGTGCCGTCAACCAATCCGGTAATACCTTGTGAACGAGCAATCTCAAAACGCTCCTCCCATAAACTGCGTGGCGGCATTTCTGAAGCAGTATTACAAAGTGACAATGAGAGAATACGATCCGGAAAGCGCGCGCCCAATTGCTGACCAATCATGCCGCCAATGGATAAGCCCATGAAGTGTGCTTTCTGAATACCAAGAGCATCTAATAATCCAATTGCATCATCTGCTAATTGGGCAATGGTATATGGACCAGCACTGAGACCAGAACCACCATGCCCTCTTTTGTCATAGCGCAAGACACGATAGCGGTCTGCCAAGGCGGGAATATTTCCGTCCCACATACTACCGTTGGCCATCAAACTATTTGCAACTAATAAAACAGGGCCTTCTTTGGGGCCGTCAAAACGATAGGCTATATCAACACCGTTTACTTTAATAATGTTCTGATCCTGCATTTGAGTCATGTATCTCCACCCTATCTCAAGTTCTCGTTGGCTTCTATTTATCTATTTGCCAGAGCATGTTAGATTATCCAACGAAACTATAAAAATACTAAGGAGACAAGATGTTTACAACTTATAAAAGAAGGCAGAGCACCCAGCAACTAAGCGGACTTATCATCACCTTATGCCTTACATTAGGGTTTAACCTTGCTTTTGCGCAAAGCTACCCTAATCGCACCGTGAAAATGATTGTTCCACTCACTACAGGCTCTGGCGCAGATATTGCTGGAAGGGTAGTAGCAAAAAGCCTCACAGAAACTTGGAAGCAACCAGTCATAGTTGAAAATCGACCTGGTGCAGGTGGTCTGATTGGCACGGGAGTGGTGGTGAACTCTGATCCAGATGGATATACCTTACTGGTGCAATCTGCATCATATGCAGCCAATCCTGCAATTTATAAAAAGCTACCTTATGACCCACTCAAGAGTTTGGTTGATGTGGCCATTCTGGGACAAACACCCTATGTCATGATTACTGCAGCAGATGGTCCCTATCAATCCATTCGCGATCTAGTGCTTGCCGCTAAAGCTAAACCCGATGAGATCACATTCGCTTCTGCTGGCGTTGGTAGCTCCACACACCTGGCAGCAGAGTATTTCAATCAAATGATGGGTATCAAACTAATTCACGTACCCTATAAAGGATCGCCTGAAGCTATTCAAGACACTATGTCTGGTCGAACCGCTTTTTATATGGCTCCTCTTGATACGGCCATAGGTCAACTCAAAGGTGGCAAACTGCGTGCCTTGGGGGTCACCAGTAAAACTCGCAATCCTGCTGTTCCGGACATTCCCAGCGTGGCCGAACAAGGCTTTACCAATTTTGAAATTGGTTTGTGGTTCGGAGTATGGGCGCCCGCAGCAACACCACCTGCCATTGTGAAGAAGATCAATCGTGATATTAATCAGGCAATGCAAGATCCTGAAGTAAAAGCTGCCTATGAGACTAAAGGTATTAAAGCAACCCCAATGAGTCCCACTGAATTTACTAAGTTTGTTCACGAAGAGATGAGCAAGTATCAAAAGATTGCCAAAGAAGCCGCCATTGAACCTCAGTAATTCTGCGCCTCTGTGTCAAGCCCCAAGCATTGAGGTACGCTCACCCCTCACTCATTTTCCAGAAGGATCTGTGGATTGTCATGCCCATGTGTGTGGGCCTGCCGATCAATACCCTTACGCATCAGAACGTATCTACACGCCACACGATGCCACGCTAGAGAGTTATCAAGCGCTATTAAAGATGCTCAGAGTAGATCGTGCAGTTCTAGTGCAGCCTAGTGTGTACGGCACTGACAACCGTGCGATGCTTGCAGCACTTAAATCGAATCCCGAGCAATTTAGGGGTGTTGCAGTGATCTCCAGCAACCCCAATGAAGTGAGTGATCAAGCGCTTGCAGACTTACATGCATCTGGAGTAAGAGGCCTGCGTTGCAATATTGTTGATATCGCGGATAAATCAGCTGGCCTTCCAATTGAGCAATTGCGAAACCTAGCTAAACGTATTCAACCATTTGGCTGGCACTTAGAGCTATTGATGCACGTCAACGAATATCCCAATCTTGCAAAAACATTTGAAGATTTTCCAGTGGATTTGGTATTTGGCCACTTTGGTTATTCACATGCAAAGCATGGAGTTGCTGAGCAGGGCTTTCAGGGACTGCTCGATTTAATGAAAAATCAGCGCGCCTGGGTCAAGATGACAGGACCCTATCGTATCTGCGATGGCAATCTCCCCTACTTAGATATGCGTCCATTCAATGATGCTGTCATTGAAGCAAACCCCCATCGTCTTATTTGGGGAAGCGATTGGCCCCATGTCATGGTGAAGAAACACATGCCGCACGACGCTGATCTATGCGACCTATTTGGTACGTGGGTACAAGATGCCAGTATTAGAAATTCAATCTTGGTAGATAACCCCTGTATCCTGTATGACTTTCCAGTATTGAATAAGCAAACGGCCTAAATCCCTCAAAATATAGGTCACCACTGTTGCAATAAGTAAAAAAAATTAGAAGCAAAAAATAGAAACAGAAAGATTACAAACAGATATGGATAACACGCTCACCGTTATTTTAGGAATCGTTGCGATCCTCCTCCCGCTAGTTGTGGGGCGCCTCTTTTGGAAACGTTTTGATCATTACTTCGGCAGAGGTGATGAGGCCTATATGGATACTCTCGAGTACTTTCTCAAGAAAATTGGTTCAACCGTTTTAATCGCTTTCATTATCTTGTGGCTTGGTATGAGCCTGGTGTTTAAGGGTAACGCCTCTTAATAGAGTATGAGCGATCAATTTAAAACCATCTTTCTTAAAGCAAAGTTGAACTTTGCCATCTTGGCAGCCATACTAGTAATTACTGTATTGGGCAAGTTCACTAATCCAGAACTAACCAACGGAATCTTTGTAACAGCTGATCAGTTGGTATCGGAGCTCTATTTAGTATTTGTCGCCATTACCTTAGGTGCATTTGTTCCTAATTTCAAACTCGTAGTATTTGGATCTATTGCTGCTTTTGTTGGCGCAGTAATATTGATTCAGATGGGTATATTTACTTACCTCACTACTGAATACCTATTTGCTGTACTCATTGTCGTACTTGGCTTTGCATCGATCGCCAATCTTTACAGACACTATCGCGAGAACGGGCTTTAACCATTAACATTTAAGATTAGACTGACTGGCTCCTTAGCCATTGAGCGAAGTCAATTTCAGACTTTTTATCTGATGCAATGTCTATGATCCAGTCGCCCAGATTAAAATCAGGGAAGTCTATCTCAACCCCATTAGCATTTAAGATAAAAAATAATACTGCTGCCGCTGTTCTTTTATTGGCATCATTAAAGCAGTGAGCTTTAGCGAGGAACGTCGCATAGCATGCTGCTAAATCATAAGCATCTGAAATAAATCCATACTGTAAACGATTGAGGATTCTCTCAAGAGTCGCTTCTAGTGATTTATCTTTAGCTAAGCCCTGAAGCTCTTTTTCCTCAATCAGTGCGTCGTGAATCAATATGACACTCTCGACATCAATTACAACAAATCGTGTCACGTATTATTTGTCCTTTAGATAATCAATCACATGATCTATCTTGGTCAGCTTGGTCTTAATAAATGCTGTCACCTGATCCTTAGATGCAAGCGTCAACTCAATATCTACCAAAGCACCTTTGGGCACGAAGTATCCGATAGCTTCATTCCTATTCAAAATAGCCACCGGCTGGTTACCCGCACGAGCAATTACCTTATTAGGCTCCCTTAACTCAGTAAGAGATGCCGTAAGAGGTGTTAATAGGTTCTCCATATTTACTCCTTTAAAAATATAACTAAATATACATCTAAATATACATATTTACAATTAAAATCCCTAATAACACCTTTTTGAATAGTGGGTTCCCCTCAGCGCCCTTCGGCAGGGTAGTAACGAGAAATCACCACCAGGACCAATTGGCATCATGTCTATGGCGCACTTCAAAAAAGGGGTCTGCTAAGCCTGAAAGCCAAAGCCTCATTACCCTGTTGTTTTTTGTACGACGTCGATGATCATGCGCCCTCCGATACCAACGAGGCGCTGAACTCGCCATAGTAACCTGGGCATCCGAATGAAAAACTGCGATTGCTTTACGTCCAGCAGGTGATTTTGGGCTATGGTGAACGGTACCCATCCCCTTAAAAAAGATATCCCAATCTTTTAACACCCAACTATATTCATGCTGTTGATTTTTACGTCTGAATGTTCTCGACATAGTAAATTCCTCATACTGTTATTAATTAGTTACATCATGTCGATCTCCTTAGAAAAATTTAAATAATAAAAAACGCAGTCATTGTTAGTGACTGCGTTTATTTTAAAGAGCAAAAAAACCACACTCAAATAATGGTACCTAGGTAGATTATTTTTCTAGCGCTCCATAAATCACAGCATTTAATTGCTCACGATGCACCTTACGAATTTCTCCTGGTGCCACGGCCATCATGACCACCACCATTTGCTCTTTGGGGTCTGCCCAAAAAATAGTTCCATTGGCGCCATTCCAAGTGAAGTCGCCCACGTTGCCATTAATGGCAGATAAGCCTCGCTCAGTACGCACTGCTACGCCCAGACCAAAACCATAACCTACACGCCCAGGCTCAGTACCACCTACATTATTTTTAATATCCTTATTCAGATGGTTTGATGTCATGAATGCCACTGTCTGCGGACCAAGCACACGCTTACCCTCTAAACTTCCGCCATTAATCAACATCTGCCCAAAGCGAATGTAATCACCAGCAGTGGAATAAGCGCAGGATCCACCGCAATCAAACTTCACTTTTTGATTCAGAATATCCACCTTCTGGGGCTTGCCAGTTAATGGATCAATCGGTAGGGGTTGGGCTAGACGAGGGCGATCTTTTTCAGCGACATCAAAGGTAGTGTTTGGCATGCCCACCTTATTCCAGATGCGCTCTTGCATCACTGCACCCAAAGACTTATTAGCAATTTTTTCTTCAATAATGCCCAGTACATCTATACCAAAACCATAGTCCCAAGTAGTCCCTGGCTCGTATAACAAAGGATTGCTTGCTAACTTGTCGATAAATTCTGCAGCTGTGTATTGCACTGCTGCTGGTGCTGAACCAGCAGGGTACATTTTGTGCACTGGCGTGCTACCGCGACCGCCATACGTTAAGCCATTGGTATGGCGCATCAGGTCTTGCACAGTAATCGGATTTTTTGCAGGAACTAAATTGAGCTTGCCATCAGCATCGATTTGACCTACCTTCATATCTTTAAATTGCGGCAGCCAATTTGAGATTGGGGCATTTAATGGCAATTTACCTTCTTCATAGAATGTTAATGCGCCGACTGATGCCATCACCTTGGTCATCGATGCCAAGTTAAAAATTGCATCTGTTGTCATGGGCTTGCCACTTGCCTTATCTAAATATCCATAGGGCTTAAAGATGGTCAGTTTGCCGTTTTTAGAAACCGCCAGTACAGCACCAGCCATATTGTTTGCTGCAATCTGATCAGCAAAAAAGGCATCGATTCTTTTCAGGCCTTCCTGGCTAAATCCTTGCCCTGGGGTTGCGCTGAGCGGCAACGGTGCTTTTGAGGTATCCGCTGCAAACAGCGTTGCGCTGGTTAATAAACCCGCACTTAAGGCCACACTCAGGCTAATAGCCTGTAATTTCTTCATTTGGTGTCTCCACTGTAGTTATTGGGTGTAATGCCCGGGGCTTTATATCCCTCTAGGGCTATTGAAGCAGACTTTTGAGAAAAACAAGCAAATTGCACCCTTTTATATTGTTTTAGATATATAGAATCGATTTTTGAGTATTTGAAGGAATATTGAAAATCCATGACAATCCATGGCTATGTACAAATACGACTCAATTGACCAAACCCTTGTAGATCAGAGGGTTGCCCAATTCCGCGACCAAGTTGCCAGGCGTTTAGACGGCAGCCTAGCCGAAGAAGAATTTCGCCCCTTACGACTTCAAAATGGTCTGTACCACCAACGCCATGCTTACATGCTGCGCGTTGCCATTCCTTATGGTTTGTTTAGTGCAAAACAATTACGTACCCTAGCGCTTATCTCTGAAAAGTATGACCGCGGATATGGTCACTTCACTACGCGTCAGAATATTCAATACAACTGGGTTACTCTCGAAGACACCCCAGATATTTTGGCTGAGCTTGCTAAAGTAGAAATGCATGCGATACAAACTTCGGGCAATTGCATTCGTAACATTACGAGTGATGCATTTGCTGGTGTAGCTGCTGATGAATATGTCGATACTCGCCCAATTTGCGAACTATTACGTCAGTGGTCAACTCTGCATCCAGAATTTGCACACTTGCCACGTAAATTTAAGTTTGCAGTCAATGGCGCTAAGGAAGATCGTACTGTATTACTTTGTCATGACGTTGGTATAGAGCTTAAGAAAATGACAAATCATGATGGACTCACGAATGAGCTAACTGCCAATATCTATGCAGGTGGCGGCATGGGTCGCACCCCTATTTTGGGATCACTCATTAAGCAAGATCTGCCTTGGAATGTTCTACCAAGTTATCTCACTGCCCTATTACGTGTATATAACCGCTTTGGCAGAAGAGACAATCTCTATAAGGCTCGTATTAAGATTTTAGTGAAAGCTTTAGGCCCGGAAGAATTTGCTCGTCAAGTAGAAGGTGAATGGGCTCACATTCAAAATGGTGATGATAATTTCACTCAAGCAGAGTGGGATCGCGTTGCTAAGCACTTCACAAAGCCTGCATATAAAACATTACCTGCATTAACAAATGAGCAAGTATTAGCTAGTGCACCAGAAATAGAGCGCCCTGCATTTGCTCGCTGGATTGAGCGTAACGTTAAGCCTCACCAAGTTGCTGGTTATGCAAGCGTCATTCTTTCCTTAAAGCCACACGGCACAGTTGCCCCTGGTGATGCTACTACTGCTCAAATGCTCGCAATTGCTGATCTATCAGATCAATACAGTTTTGGTGAATTGCGTGCCACTCATGAACAGAACTTAGTGCTTGCGGATGTTGAGCAGGCCAAGTTATTTACACTCTGGCAAGAAGCAAAGAAACAAAAAGTTGCCCTGCCAAACGTTGGTCTATTGACTGATATCATTGCTTGTCCTGGCGGTGACTTCTGCTCCTTGGCAAATGCAAAGTCACTCCCTATTGCCAAAGCGATTCAAGAGCGCTTTGATGATCTAGATTATTTATTTGATTTGGGCGACATTAGCCTCAATATTTCAGGTTGTATTAATTCCTGCGGTCATCACCACGTTGGCAATATTGGCGTTTTAGGGGTCGATAAAGACGGTGAAGAGTGGTATCAAATTACTTTGGGTGGTGAGCAAGGTAACCATGCGGCTATTGGCAAGGTAATTGGACCTTCTTTCTATGCCGATGAAATCCCAGATGTGATTACCAATGTCATTAATACTTATGTAGGGCAACGTCATGAGGACGAACCCTTCATTGAAACTTATCGTCGC
>Ga0214241_1000072_pt1 | contig 42412 bp, 32 predicted proteins | sample TroBogypolimnion_15_FD_153079 | JGI IMG/M metagenome (GOLD analysis project Ga0214241, IMG submission 153079) | Freshwater microbial communities from Trout Bog Lake, WI - 25AUG2008 hypolimnion | ecosystem: Environmental > Aquatic > Freshwater > Lake > Hypolimnion/Profundal zone | place: Trout...
CGTGGGGGCATTAGGCAGTAAGGGAGACCGTGTTTTGCTTGCTACGCCTAATACCTTTAGCTTCCCAGCGCGAATATGGGGAAGTACAACTGATAAAGCGCTGATCATTACTGGAACTTGACCAGCCATGACGTCGGTGACTGCTGCAGCAGCTCCACGATAAGGAATATGAACGATTGGTGCGCCAGTGTATTGACGGAAGATTTCCATGCCAATGTGCTGTGGTGAACCATTACCACCAGATGCATAGTCAATCCTACCCGGTTTTTCTTTTGCAATGCGTACTAGGTCTGCTGCAGTATTCCCAGGAAATGCTGGGTTCGCTACCATCACAAAAGTTATAGCAGCTACTTCAGATATGGGAGTAAAACTTTGAATCGGATCGTAATCAACCTTTTTGTATAGATTAGGCAACATCGTTAGGATGCTGTCATTAAATGCACCTATGACATAGCCATCTGCAGGACTTTGTGTAACCTTGGCTGCGCCAATTAATCCCGCGCCTCCTGGAATATTTTCTATGGTGATTGCTTGACCTAGACTTTCGCTCATCTTCTGAGCAACTGGGCGCATTAAGATATCAACTCCACTTCCTGCCTGAAGTGGCATGATTGTTTGAATAGTTCGGTTGGGATAGTTGTTTTGTGAGTTAGCTAGTCCTGCCCAAAACATTGCGCAGATTGAAATGAGCAAAGCAAGAAATGCTGATTTGAATTGCATATTGTCCCGACCTATTAAGTGATAAACCATTCTCTCGACGGTTCTAAGGCATATCTTAGCGTAATAAAACTGCCCGTAATCAAGCTATAAAAATAAGAGTGACCGGTTAAAAGATTAGGTATTCTTTTATTTATAGGAGTAAGCTGTATCTAACCTTACCTATGGGATGAGCGTCAAAATGACTATTACCGTTCGGGCGACTCCCTTGATGTATTTACTTTTTATCACCGCCAGTTTTTTATCCACCCCTAAAATTACCTGGGCTCAACCAGTAGCCTCTCAGCCCACATTCCAAAAAAGTGTTTCCAATCTCCTTAATCAAAGGTATTGCGAAGTACTGGTTGGTAAGCGCAATTGGTTAAAGCTAGAGGTCAAGGTATTTAATACACAAGGCCTTAATTTATGTCCTCAGGCGCAATGGAAGGATTTAAACAAAGAGTCTATTTCTAAAGATTTTGATGCTTCCTTTGTTTTGTTAAATGGACCACGTTATTGGGTGATGGATGAAATTCAGGCGGCTGGCAATACTGTCAATGATATAAAAGAGTCCTTTGGCGGTATTGAGATGAACCTACGAGCAACAGTAAAAGTGAGTTTGTTTAAGGAGTTGATGGGGAGTAAGCAGTACACCCAAAATGAAGTTTCCCGTACTACCAATTTTCTATACAGAGCCGGTAGTGCGGTTTATGAGCTCACCTCTCCAGGTGGAGAGGTTTATGTAATGCAGTCTTACTCAAAGATTGTGAATCCACTGCTTAGTATGAAGGATCTCCCAGTCTTGGGAGAGCAACTCCAATTGCCTGTTGGTTGGACTTATCGCAGTCGAGTGCTAGATCAAGACCTTTCTTTGCTTGCTAATGGCGTTGCTTATGTAGTCCAGGATAATTTATTTAATAGCTATCAGAGAAGATAGAGGGTGAATAAAAAACCGCCCGAAGGCGGTCTTTTATTTAAGGCTTGATGGCTCACTTATTCAACAGCCTTAACCATATCTTCGACAACCTTCTTCGCATCACCGAAGACCATCATCGTTTTATCCATGTAGAAGAGTTCATTATCAAGACCGGCGTAACCAGCAGCCATTGAGCGCTTGTTCACAATAATTGTCTTAGCTTTGAACGCTTCCAAGATTGGCATGCCAAAGATTGGACTACCTGGAGTGCGAGCTGCTGGGTTCACCACGTCGTTCGCGCCTAGGACCAATACTACATCCGCCTGACCAAAGTCACTGTTGATATCTTCCATTTCAAATACTTGATCATATGGAACTTCAGCTTCTGCCAAGAGAACGTTCATATGACCAGGCATACGACCTGCCACTGGATGAATCGCATACTTCACTGTAACGCCATGATGAGTTAACTTTTCTGTTAATTCTTTCAATGCGTGTTGAGCGCGAGCTACCGCTAAGCCATAACCAGGAACAATGATTACAGTGTCGGCATTTTCCATGAGGAAAGCAGCATCTTCCGGTGAGCCAGTTTTGTAGTTCTTGGGACCACCATCATCGCCACCGCCTGCAGCAGCTTCAGCACCAAAGCCGCCGAGCAATACCGCAACAATAGAGCGATTCATCGCTTTACACATGATGTAAGACAGAATCGCGCCGGAGGAGCCTACGCAAGCACCAGCAATAATTAATACTGGGTTGTTCAGGGTGAAACCAATACCTGCCGCAGCCCAACCAGAATAACTATTGAGCATGGATACAACCACTGGCATATCAGCGCCGCCGATAGGGATGATCAAAGTTACGCCCAATACCAAAGCGATGGCGCACATTGCCAAGAAAGCGGCATGGCTATCACCCATGTAATAAGCAATACCGGCGCCCACCATGGAAACAGCCAAGATTAAGTTCAGTAAATGCTGACCAGAGAAAGTAACTGGTTTACCGCTGACTTTTCCGGACAACTTGCCGAAAGCAATCACAGAAGCAGTAAAGGTGATCGCACCAATAAATGCGCCGATAAAGAGTTCAATCTTTTGTGCGCCAGTGTGGTCATGTGCAGGATTAAATACAGCTGCAATCGCGATCAATACTGCTGATAAGCCTACGAAGGAGTGCATCAAAGCAACCAACTCAGGCATCTTTGTCATTTGTACGCGCTTAGCAGCAAGCGTGCCAATGATGGCGCCACCCACAACTGCAGCACCAATCAAAGAGACGACTGGTTTGAAATCAGGGATGAAGAAGGTGGTGATGACTGCAAGCAACATACCAATCATGCCGAAGGTATTACCTTGGCGCGATGTAGTTGGTGAAGACAATCCACGCAACGCGAGGATGAACAACACCGATGAAATGAGATAAGAAATAGCGGTTATGTTTGACATAGTTTTGGTCTCTGTATTGGTCTTGTTCTACTTATTTAGCAGCATCGGCCGCATTTGTCTTAGGTGCTTTTTTCTTAAACATTTCAAGCATGCGACGGGTGACCATAAAGCCACCAAAAATATTGATAGAGGCGAGGAACACCGCAACTGCACCAATGATGCTGGTGAGAGTGATTTCATCACCGCCGATTACTTCGGTTTGAAGTAAGGCGCCAACAATGATAATTCCAGAGATCGCATTAGTCACGGCCATCAAAGGCGTATGCAATGCTGGGGTTACGTTCCAAACGACGTGGTAGCCAACAAAAATGGCCAATACAAACACGGTAATATTTTGAACGGTGAGGATGCTTTGAAAGGCAGCGAGATCCATAGTATTTCCTTAGTATTTTTACTATTAGTTTTTACGGATGGCTTGGCCATCACGACACATTAAGCAGGCAGTAACGATGTCATCATCACTTGGGATAACTAACTTCGCATCTTTATCGATAATCAGTTTCATGAAGTCGAGCAAGTTACGTGAGTAGAGCGCAGAAGCATCAGCACCAACCATACTAGCTAAATTGGTATAACCAACAATCTTCACGCCATTCACATCAACCACTTTGTCTGCTTGTGTTAAAGGGCAGTTGCCTGAACCGTTATCACCTTTGCCGGCAGCTAAGTCGATCACGACTGAGCCTGGCTTCATATTGGCAACAGTGTCACTGTGAAGTAGAACTGGTGGTTTACGTCCAGGAATCAACGCAGTAGTAATCACGATGTCAGCTTGTTGAGCGCGTTCTGCAACTAAGGCAGCTTGGCGCTTCATCCAGGATTCAGGCATTGGACGTGCATAGCCACCAACACCTTTAGCAATCTCACGCTCTTCATCAGTTTCGTATGGAACGTCAACAAACTTCGCACCTAAAGATTCGATTTGCTCTTTAGCGGCAGGACGAACATCAGATGCTTCAATCACAGCACCAAGACGCTTTGCAGTAGCGATTGCTTGTAAACCTGCAACACCAGCACCAAGGATCAATACACGGGCTGCTTTAACAGTACCAGCAGCCGTCATGAGCATTGGCATAAAGCGTTGATATTCATTTGCGGCAACCATGACTGCTTTGTATCCAGCAATGTTTGCTTGGGATGACAATACGTCCATGCTTTGGGCGCGCGTAGTGCGTGGCGCTGCTTCCAAAGAAAATGCAGTAACGCCCTGAGCGGCCATTGCTGCAATCATGTCGTTATCAAATGGGTCCAGCATTCCCAATAAAACTGCACCAGATTTAATCTGTTTAAGTTCTGCTGCTTCAGGAGCGCGAACCTTCAGAACGATCTCAGCGCCAAATGCATCTGCAGCGCTACCAATGGTTGCACCTACAGCTTCATATGCAGAATCAGGTTGACTAGCTTTTAATCCAGCATCTTTTTGTATAACAACGGTATGACCTTGACCGATGAATTTTTTAACGGTTTCTGGTGTGGCAGCTACTCGAGTTTCCCCGGGCCTTGTTTCCAGTGGTACTCCTATGCGCATGGCATGTCTCCAAAAGCAAAATTTATAAACAATCTATTTTATAGATAAATAGGGTAGGTTTTACCTACTTATTGGGTCCCCAGGTCTGCAGGCTATGGTTTTGCCTAAAATCATGCGAAGCCTGGTTGAGGCTTCTACAATGGGGTAATCTGTCTGTCAGTATTTTCGCATTTTTTTCATGATCCAACCTAAATCCTCCTCGATTCCATCTTCTAGACCCAAAAAAGTCGTTATTGGCATGTCTGGAGGGGTGGATTCCTCAGTTGCGGCCTGGATGCTCAAGGAACAAGGCTTTGAAGTTATTGGCCTTTTTATGAAAAATTGGGAGGATGACGATAACGATGAGTATTGTTCGGCTCGTCAGGACTGGCTAGATGTAGTTTCAGTGGCCGATATGATTGGTATCGATGTTGAGGCAGTCAATTTCGCTGCCGAGTATCGTGAGCGCGTATTTGCCGATTTCTTGCGGGAATACGCTGCAGGGAGAACACCCAACCCCGATGTTTTATGCAATGCCGAAATTAAATTCAAGGCTTTCTTAGATCACGCCATGAGCTTGGGTGCCGATGCGATTGCTACTGGTCACTACGCGCGCGTTCGTCACGAGGGTGACAAAGTGCAGCTGTTGAAAGCGGTTGATGCAAGCAAAGACCAAAGTTATTTTTTGCATCGCTTAACGCAGCAACAATTGGCAAATGTGATGTTTCCCTTGGGAGAAATTCCAAAAACAGAAGTGAGAAAAATTGCCGAGCAAATTGGTTTGCATAATGCCAAAAAGAAAGACTCCACCGGAATCTGCTTTATTGGTGAACGCCCTTTTCGAGAGTTCTTAAATCGCTATTTACCGCGAGTGCCGGGCCCGATTAAAACACCAGAGGGGAAGATTGTTGGCGAGCATATGGGTTTAGCATTCTTTACCTTGGGCCAACGTAAAGGTATTGGTTTGGGAGGTAGCCAAGACGGTAATGGTGATGCTTGGTATGTCGCGCGAAAAGATATTCCCAATAACACACTATACGTAGCACAAGGCCACAAACACCCGTGGTTATTGGCTAACAAGCTAGCTGCTATGGATGCAAGTTGGGTGTCCGGTACTGCACCAACACCTGGAAACTACTCCGCTAAGACGCGTTATCGTCAAGCTGACTCTACTTGTGTATTGAGCGCAGGCAATGAAGCGTTGAGTTTTGATTTAAGTTTTCCGGAAGCGCAATGGGCTGTTACGCCTGGACAATCTGCTGTTCTGTATGACGGAGATATTTGTTTGGGTGGTGGAATTATTTCCGCATAATCAAACTTCAATTCAAATGTAAATTTTCTGCTCGTGGATACAAAAAAGCCAATCAGTCTTGATTGGCTTTTTTAATGAAGCTGTCGCTTGATCAAGCAGCAGGGGGTTCTGTTTCAATAAAAGAAGGCCGCTGCAGCAACTTTTGATACAGGCGATCTAAGTTTGGATATTGTGTCTGCCATTGCACTTCTGGAAAGCGGAATAATAAATATCCAATAGCGCAACCTACTGCGATATCTGCCAATGTCATTTGATTGCCGTGACACCAGGCGTTCTCGCCGAGTCGTTCTGACATTTGGTGAAGGGCAGCATCAATTTTGCCCATTTGGCGGTCATACCAAGACTGGCTTTGTTGCTCAGCTGGACGCAAGGTGCGCTCTAAACGAGCCAAAATTCCGGCATCCATAACTCCATCAGCCAGGGCCTCCCAGGTTTTGACGGCAGCTCGCTCGCGGTTATCCGCAGGAATGAGCTTGCTAACCGGGCTAAGGCCATCGGCATATTCAGCAATCACGCGGGAGTCATAAATGGCCTCACCATCGTCAGCAATCAGGCAGGGAACCTTACCCAAAGGATTTGTGGAGCTAATTTTGGTGTCTGCAGCCCAGACATTCTCTAATTCGAGGTCTACATCGACCTTTTTCTCGTTAAAAACAATGCGTACTTTACGTACATAGGGGCTGGTAAGGGATCCGATAAGTTTCATGGGCTCAAGTATAGCGATCCTACTTGGGGTTTGCCAAAGCTCAGAACGCATTAAAATTAGTCTTTATTGACATATTCAATGCAAAGGCAATATTCGTGAGTCAGCCGCTTTCTACCTTAAATGCTCTTTCCCCTCTTGATGGTCGTTATGCCGGAAAACTGGATGCTTTGCGCCCCTGGCTTTCCGAAGCTGCTTTTATGCGCCAACGTGTTTTTGTGGAAATTCATTGGCTCTTGGCATTGGCTGCCGCTGGCCTTCCAGATGTGCCCAAAATTAATGCAGCTGATGAAGCCTTTTTGCTCTCGCTCCCAGAAAACTTCTCTGATGCAGATGCGCAGCGTATTAAAGATATCGAGGCAGTAACCAACCACGACGTCAAAGCAGTTGAATACTTTTTAAAAGAAAAAGTTGCTGGACGTCCTGATTTATTAAAAGCAAGTGAGTTCATTCATTTTGCTTGTACTTCGGAAGATATCAACAATACATCCCACGGTTTGATGTTGCGCGGCGCTCGTGATGAAGTGCTCTTGCCACAACTCAGAAAAGTACTCTCTGTATTGACTGATCTTGCAATTGAGCATGCAAAAGTACCATTACTATCCCGCACCCACGGTCAGCCGGCATCGCCAAGTACGCTAGGTAAAGAGATTGCTAATATTGCTAAACGTTTAGAGCGGGCGATTGATTCTATTGCTGCCGTTCCATTGCTCGGCAAGATGAATGGCGCAGTTGGTAATTACAACGCCCACATAGCTGCTTACCCTGATTTTGATTGGGAAAATTTTTCTAAGAACGTGGTTGAGAAGCGTTTAGGACTCACTTTCAATCCATATACGATTCAGATTGAGCCACACGATGGTATGGCGCAGCTTTTTGATGCGATTGCCCGTGCCAATACGATTCTCTTGGATATGGACCGTGACTTCTGGGCGTATATCTCTGTTGGTTATTTTAAGCAGCGTACTAAAGCAGGCGAGATTGGTTCATCCACTATGCCGCATAAAGTAAATCCAATTGATTTTGAAAACTCTGAAGGTAACCTAGGTGTCGCTAACGCATTACTACGCCACCTTGCAGAAAAATTACCAATCTCTCGTTGGCAGCGTGATTTGACTGACTCCACCGTATTACGTAACCTAGGTCCTGCATTTGGTCACAGTGTTTTAGCGTATGACAGCGCGCTGCGTGGTCTTGGTAAGTTAGAGGTAAATCTTGCAGCGATTGCTGCAGACTTAGATGCTTGTTGGGAGGTATTAGCAGAGCCAGTGCAAACCGTAATGCGTCGTTATGGCATTGAGAATCCCTACGAGCAGTTAAAAGAGCTGACTCGCGGTAAAGGTATTAACCAGGCAGATTTACAAACCTTTATTCGTGGTTTGAAGATTCCTGAAGATGCCAAAGCACGCTTGCTCGAGATGACACCATCTTCATACCTAGGTAAGGCGGTCGAGTTGACCGAACGTCTCAAAAAGTGAGTTTGACAACCAATTCAGAATACGGCGCGCGCCCCCTAATCTGGTTTGCTGCTTACCAACTGCTGTGGCATCTTTTATTGCCATTGGCCTTCATTCGTCTAGCATGGCGTGCACGCTATTCTCTCTCTTATTTGCATCACATTCCTGAGCGTTTAGGTTTTGGCTATAGCAAGCCAATTACCCAAGGCTCAATATGGATTCATGCGGTATCTGTTGGTGAGACTCGCGCAGCCCAGCCCTTAATAGAGGCTTATTTAGCCAGAGGCGAATCTATTTTGCTCACCCATATGACTTTAAATGGGCGTCGCACTGGTAAACAACTGTTTGCAAAAGAGATCGCTAATGGGCAAATTCGACAAGTCTATTTGCCGTATGACCTTTGCTGGTCTGTAGAACATTTTTTAAAGACCTTTAAGCCTAAATTTGGGCTCTTTATGGAAACAGAGGCTTGGCCAACCGTAGTTTTCCGCTGTAAAGAAATTGGCTTGCCATTATTTTTAGTGAACGCTCGTCTTTCTGAAAGAAGTGCGCGTCGTGTTAATCGATTTGGCCGGGCAGGACGCGCATTGTTTCAGGCTTTTGCTGGCATCTTGGCACAAACTCAATTTGATGCTCAGCGCTATCGCAGTCTAGGTGTTGAGAATGTTCAGATTGTGGGCAATCTAAAGTTTGATGTCACTCTCGATCAGGCCTTAGTGAAGCAAGGTAAACAGTGGCAACAAGATTTACATGCGAGTAAGCGTCTGATGGTCTGTGCGGCTAGCACCCGTGATGGCGAAGAAGCTATCGTTCTTAAAGCATGGAAAGATTTGCTGTTGAGTAATGCTTTTGCAGTCCCTCCTTTACTTTGCTTGGTGCCTAGGCATCCAGAGCGTTTTACGGAGGTGGCAGAGCAAATCAATAGCACTGGATTAAAGTTCCATCGCCGTAGTGAGTGGTCTAGTATTCCAAGCGAGTACTCTGAATTAGATGTCGTTCTGGGCGACTCTATGGGTGAGATGCCAATGTATTACAGTGCATCAAACCTGGTATTGATGGGCGGAAGCTTGCTTCCCTTTGGCGGTCAGAATCTCATTGAGGCATGCGCAGCTGGCTGCCCTGTTTTGCTGGGTGAGCATACCTATAACTTCCAGCAAGCGGCTCTTGATGCAATTGCTACTGGGGCTGCAAAGCGTATTGGCGGGGAGCTCATTCTGGGCGAACCAATAGCTTTAATGGAGTCTTTAAAAGGATTGCTATTGAATACTGCCGAATTGGCAAAAATGAGTGCAGCTGCTACGGCTTACTCAGTTGAACATCAAGGTGCAACTAATAGAATCTTAGCTGCCCTTGATCATCAAACTACATTACTAGCTTAAACCCGTGCCCCAAAGTTAGGGTCATCATTGCGGGCATTGTCATCGGGCTTTTTATCGCCCTTCACTAAATCTTCTCGTGTAACGCCAAGCCACATAGCTAGAGCTGCAGCAACGAAGACTGAAGAGTAGATGCCAAACAGAATGCCAATCGTGAGCGCTAAGGCGAAATAGAACAATGTTGGACCACCGAAGATCAGCATTGCTAGAACCATCATCTCGGTACTACCGTGGGTGATCACCGTACGGCTGATCGTGCTGGTGATCGCGTTATCAATGATTTCACGGGTATTCATCTTGCGGTACTTGCGGAAGTTCTCACGAATACGATCGAAGATCACCACAGATTCGTTGACTGAGTAGCCCAAAACTGCAAGGACTGCAGCCAATACGGAAAGAGAGAATTCCCACTGGAAGAAAGCAAAGAAGCCTAGGATGATGACAACGTCATGTAAGTTCGCAATAATGCCGGCAAGTGCAAACTTCCATTCAAAGCGGAAAGAGAGATAAACAACAATACCGATGATCACAAAGATCAGCGCCTTTAGGCCATCAATCGCGAGCTCTTGACCTACTTGTGGGCCAACAAACTCTACCCGTTGTAGTTTTACGCCAGTACTTGCCGGATCCAGAGCTTGCATCACTGCAATACTTTGGTCTGCAGAGGGAATCAATTTACCTTCAGCATCTTTTTGCAATGGCAGGCGAATCATAATATCGCGTGAGCTGCCAAAGTTCTGAATCTGGCTATCTGCGTAGCCAAGTTTCTCAACTTTGCTACGAATTGAGTCTAGTGGCGCAGTTTGTGGATAGGTCACCTCCATTACCGTACCGCCGGTAAATTCAATGGAAAGATGAAGGCCGTTATGCCAGAGGAAAAAAACTGCCGCTAAAAAAGTAATTAAAGAAATCGCATTGAGCACCAATGCATGGCGCATAAATGGAATATCTTTTTTGATTCTGAAAAATTCCATGGCTTATTTCTCCTGTGGGCGCCAAACTTGGCCGATAGCGAGCTTTTGAACCTTCTTATGTCTGCCGTACCAGAGGTTAACAAGACCACGCGAGAAGAAGACAGCTGAGAACATTGAAGTCAGAATACCTAGGCAGTGAACTACTGCAAAGCCCTTGATGGGGCCTGATCCAAATGCTAACAAAGCGAGACCAGCAATCAGAGTCGTTACGTTCGAGTCCAAAATAGTTGCCCAGGCTTTATCGAAACCGACTGCAATGGCTGTTTGTGGAGATGCGCCATTGCGCAACTCTTCACGAATACGTTCATTGATCAACACGTTCGAGTCAATCGCCATACCCAGAGCTAAGGCCATCGCAGCAATGCCTGGCAAGGTGAGGGTGGCTTGCAGCATGGATAGTACTGAAATGAGCAAGAGTAAGTTCACTGCCAATGCTACAACGGAGAAGGTCCCAAACAATAGGTAGTAGGCCATCATGAAGATAGCGATTGCACCAAAACCAATCAAAAGGGATTTGAAGCCTTTTTCAATATTTTCAGCACCAAGGCTTGGTCCGATAGTGCGCTCTTCAATGATTTCCATTGGCGCTGCTAATGAGCCTGCACGCAAGAGAAGGGCTAAGTCATTTGCGCTCTCAGTAGTTGGTTGGCCAGTGATCTGAAACTTAGATCCGAACTCACTTTGAATCGTGGCAATCGTGAGTACCTCACCCTTACCTTTTTCAAACAAGATCATGCCCATGGGCTTGCCAATATTTTCGCGAGTGACTTCTTGCATTACACGACCGCCAGCAGCATCCAGAGAGATATTGACGGCTGGGCGTTGGTTTTGATCAAAGCCTGCGCTTGCATCGGTAATGCGATCACCACTGAAGATTACTGACTTCTTAAATACACCCAAACGGTTTTCGCCAAAGCGGAAGGTATCCATGCCTGGAGGGGGTGTTTCACCTACGCTGATACTAGATGCCAGAGGGTCAGCTAAGCGAGACTCTAAGGTGGCAGTGCGACCGATGATGTCCTTGGCACGAGCCGTATCTTGAACGCCTGGTAACTGCACCACGATGCGCTCAGCACCCTGTTGTTGAATCACTGGCTCTTTAACTGCTAATTCATTTACACGCTTATTTAGAGTGATGATGTTTTGTTTGACAGCATTGTCTTGAATAAGTCTTAATGCTACAGGCTTAAATTCGCCAACTAACTTTGGTAGAGAGCCATTTGATTTAATCAACCAAGTCAATTCAGGTTGAGCTATTGTTAGTAGGGAGCGCGCTTGCTCAGCATCATTTACATTGCCAAAATTAATGGAAATAAAGTCGTCGCCACGCTCAATACCTTGATGGCGAATACTCTTGTCGCGTAATTGGCTACGAATATCTGTTGCTAAAGAAGTCACTTTCTTTTGGACTGCACCCTTCATATCTACTTGGAGTAGGAAGTAAACGCCGCCACGTAAGTCAAGACCTAAGGGCATAGGCAATGCATTAATTGCATTGAGCCATCCTGGCGTATTCGATAGAAGATTGAGTGCAACGGTGTAGCTAGGTTCGTTTTGATCAATATTTAATTTCTGCTGCAAAAGATCGCGAGCACGCAATTGAATATCGGTGTTATTGAAACGAACTTTGATAGAACCGACATTTCCAGCGACCTCAAAGAAAATGCCTGTGTTGGCTATATTAGCTTCAGTTAGAATTTTCTCTACACGAGCCTGTGTTGCCAAATCAACCTTAATGGTTGGTTTGGCAGACGAGACTTGAACCGCTGGGGCCTCACCATAGAAATTGGGTAATGAATAAAGTCCGCCGATCAGTAATGCAACGGCGATGACTAGATATTTCCAGAGAGGGTAGCGATTCATATTGAGATACTTTTAAACAGATGAATTAAGCAGACTTCAGGGTGCCTTTTGGCAATACTGTAGTGATAGCACCTTTTTGCATTTGCACTTCAGTTCCAGCAGAGATTTCAACAGTAACAACCTGATCTTTCAATGTAGTTACTTTGCCCATGATGCCGCCAACAGTAACCACTTCATCGCCAACACCTAAGGACTCAAGCATGGCTTTAGTTTCTTTTTGACGCTTCATTTGTGGGCGAATCATAATGAAGTACAAAACTGCAAACATCAAAATTAAAGGGAGGAAGCTCATCAAGCCACCAGAATCTGCGCCCGCTGCAGTAGCTTGGGCAAAAGCGTTACTAATCCACATACAAAACCTCCATTAATTACCGATTAAAAACTGCTGAATTTTTCGACTTATAAATCTCAGGTCGTAGCCAGCAATTCTAAACTGTGTAGGGCTTTGGAGGTGATTTACAGGGGGTTTTGCCTCCTTTAGGGTTATTAGTCCTGTCCGGGTTCCACGCCTCGTTGGCGATTACTATGAAATTCCTCGCGATAAGCGCTAAAGCGGTCTTTGCCAAGAGCCTCGCGGACTTCAGTCATGAGCTGGAGGTAGTAAGACAGATTGTGGATGGTATTGAGCTGGGAACCTAGGATCTCGTTGGCCTTTTGGAGGTGATTTAAGTAGGATCTGGTGAAATTTTGGCAGGTATAGCAGGCGCAAGTAGGATCAACTGGGCGATCATCATCCTTGTAGCCAGAATTACGGAGCTTGAGGTCTCCAAAGCGAGTAAAGAGCCAGCCATTGCGGGCGTTACGAGTAGGCATGACGCAATCGAACATATCGATGCCTAGGCTAACACCCAGAATCAGATCTTCGGGGGTGCCAACGCCCATGAGGTAATGGGGCATATGCTCTGGTAATTTCGGCGCTGTGAAATTCAAGATCCGCTCAAACTCTGGCTTTGGTTCGCCAACGGAGAGACCGCCGATCGCAATGCCATCAAAACCTTGTTGACTAACCGCATCCAATGAGAACTCACGAAGATTTTCAAACATGCCGCCTTGGACAATGCCAAAGAGGCCATTGCCAGTATTCAGTTCGCGAAAACGTTTGAGGGACCGATCACCCCAGCGCAAAGACATTTCTAGTGAGGCGCGTGCTGTTTTTTCAGAAGTGGGTTGACCTTTGATTTCGTATGGAGTGCACTCATCAAATTGCATAGCGATATCGCTATTGAGTACCGCCTGAATTTCCATCGACACTTCTGGTGACATAAATAATTTATCGCCATTAATTGGTGATGCAAAGGTTACGCCCTCCTCGGAGATTTTACGTAATGCACCCAAACTAAATACCTGAAAGCCGCCAGAGTCTGTGAGGATCGGTTTATCCCAACCCATAAAGCGATGCAAGCCACCATGTTTCTGAATGACATCCAAACCTGGTCTAAGCCAAAGATGAAAAGTATTGCCCAAAATAATTTGTGCTTTTGCTTCATTAAGGTCACGTGGAGTCATGGCCTTTACCGTGCCATAAGTTCCTACTGGCATGAAGATAGGTGTTTGTACACTGCCGTGCGGAAGATCAAGCTGGCCCAGGCGCGCAGGACTTTGTGAGTCGCGCGCTAGGATGTTGAAGTGAACAGGTTTGGTCATAACTTTGGATTCTCGAGTCGACAAAGAAACATCGCATCTCCGTAGCTGAAGAAGCGATACTTCTGATGAATGGCATGTTGATAAGCAGCACGAATGTTTTCCATTCCCGCAAAAGCGCTAACTAACATTAATAAGGTAGATTTTGGCAGATGAAAGTTGGTCAATAAACAATCTACTGCTTTAAATTGATAGCCTGGGGTAATAAAAAGATTGGTCTCACCGCTACTTTGGCCGGTAGCTGCTTCACTTTCTAGGGCGCGCATACTGGTGGTTCCAACTGCAATGACTCTGCCGCCATGCTGCTTAGTAGATTTAATTGCTTGCAAAGTTTCATTAGGAATAGAGTACCACTCATAGTGCATCTTATGCTTTGAAAGATCTTCTTCGCGCACCGGTGTGAATGTTCCAGCACCAACATGTAATGTGACGGTAGCTTGATTGATGCCTAAGTCTTTTAGCTTATGCAAAATCGCTTCATCAAAATGTAAGCCAGCTGTTGGGGCTGCCACTGCCCCTGGATTTTTAGCAACGACGGTTTGGTAGCGCTGCGCATCTTCACCATCGGGTTGATGTTCAATATAGGGTGGCAACGGTAGCTCACCAAAGCGCTCAAGTAACGAGAAGACATTTTCAGGAAAGCGAACCTCGTAAAACCGGCCGTCATAGCCGATCATCTCCACTGGGAATGATTCGCCTGCTTGACTATAAATATGTACGATGCTACCGGTCTTAGGGACCTTAGATGCCCTTATTTGTACCCATGCTTGTTTTTCGCCACTAATCCGTTCGATCAGTAATTCAACAACGCCGCCAGTCTCTTTTTTGCCATGGAGACGCGCTGGGATTACTTTGGTGTCATTAAAGACCAATAAGTCCCCGGGCTGAAGAAGGTTGAGAATGTCCTTAAACTGTCGGTCTAGTAATTGAACGTGATTCATCCCGTCAGCCCTAACCTCTAAAAGGCGGCTATCAGTCCTATTCGCCAAAGGATGTTGGGCGATTAGATCGGGTGGGAGTTCGTAATTGAAGTCGGAAAGTTGCATAGCATTACCATCAGGTATTAGATTTTAACGATGACTACTAAACAAGCGCCAAGCACACTCAAAAAGATGGGTTTAGACAGCCCTATGGCCCTTGCTTTGCACTTGCCATCCCGTTATGAGGATGAGACTGAGTTACTGACCATTGAAGAAGCGCTTCATCAAGGACGATTTACTGCAGCTCAGACCCAGGGTATTGTTATCCGCAATCAGGTCTTGTTTCGGCCCAGAAGGCAGATGATTGTCACTATTGAGGATGAGACCGAGACCTTAAATCTGCGCTTTCTGAATTTCTACCCAAGTCAGCAAAAACAAATGGCGGTCGGGGTCAATATTCGAGTGCGCGGTGAAATCCGCGAAGGTTTTCAGGGACCAGAAATGGTTCACCCTACTGTGCGAGCCTTAGCTCCAGATGCTCCTTTACCAGCGAGCTTGACTCCAGTGTATCCGGCAAGTGTTGGAGTATCACAGACCATTATTCGTAAAGCAGTGACACAGGCCTTACGTGACCCCAGTTTGCAAGATAGCTTGGCAGAGTTTCTTCCCAAACAACTTATGGCAGAGTTATTGCCAAGTCATGATTGGCCAAATTTACAATCTGCGATCACTTACTTGCATCAGCCACCTGCCGATGCCAATACACAATCTTTGCTAGAACGTACTCATCCGGCATGGCGACGGGTTCAGTTTGAAGAATTACTTGCCCAACAAATATCGTTAAAGCGCGCACATGCTATTCGTCGTGAGCGACACGCGCCATGTTTTATAAAAGATAAAAAGAAACAAAGTCTTGAAGAAGGCTTGCTGAAAGTATTGCCGTTTAAATTGACGAATGCACAAGAACGCGTTTGGTCAGAAATTAGCGCGGACCTATCTAAATCTTTTCCAATGAACCGACTCTTGCAGGGAGATGTAGGTAGCGGCAAGACTGTAGTAGCCGCCTTGGCGTCTGCTCGCGTCATGGATCACGGCTATCAAGCGGCCATCATGGCACCTACCGAGATCTTGGCTGAGCAGCACTACCTTAAGATGAAGGAGTGGTTTGAGCCCTTGGGTGTTCAGATTGCTTGGTTGTCTGGTAGCTTAAAAGCAAAAGATAAAAGGCTTGCTCAAGAGATGATTGAGAGTGGGCAGGCGCAACTGATTGTTGGTACACATGCGCTCATTCAGGAGAGTGTGAGCTTTGCCAAGTTGGGCTTAGCAGTGATTGATGAACAACATCGATTCGGCGTTAGGCAGCGTTTAGAAATTCAGCAACGGGTTGGCTCAGAATTGTTTTACTGTCATCAGCTCATGATGTCGGCTACACCGATTCCTCGGACCCTAGCAATGACCTATTACGCAGATTTAGATGTTTCTGTGATTGATGAGTTGCCCCCTGGAAGAAAGCCAATTGCTACCAAAGTGGTTAAAGCCAGTCGGCGCGATGAAGTCATTGGTGGTCTGAAAAGCTGGCTATCTAAAGGATTACAAGCCTATTGGGTCTGCCCTCTCATTGAAGAATCTGAAGTATTGCAATTACAAACGGCTGTTGAGAGCTTCGAGCAACTAACTCAAGCTTTACCTGACTTTAAAGTAGGCTTGGCACATGGCAGACTGAAGTCAGAGGAAAAGGCGGCAGTGATGGCCGCTTTCAAAGCCAATGAAATTCAACTCTTGGTAGCTACAACGGTCATTGAGGTTGGAGTGGATGTCCCCAATGCAGCCCTCATGGTGATTGAGCATGCTGAGCGTTTTGGTTATGCCCAGATTCATCAACTGCGAGGGCGTGTCGGCAGGGGTTCTGCAGATTCTGTTTGTATTTTGATGTATGCCGAGCCACTTTCAATGGCCGCCAAGGAACGCTTGCAGACCTTGCGTGAGACTTCAGATGGGTTTGTGATTGCCGAGCGTGATCTATCGCTTCGTGGCCCTGGTGAGTTGCTTGGCGCTAAGCAATCAGGCGATGCGATGTTGCGCTTTGTCGATTTACAGCGCGATGCCTGGTTAATTGAGTTAGCTCAGCAAGCGGCTGATCGATTGCTCGCTGAACATGCCGATCTGGTAGAGCGTCATTTAGAGCGTTGGCTTGGATCTCGCGCAGAATTTCTAAAAGCTTGATAATTACCTTATGAATTTGAAAGAGCGTTTGATTTCTTATTGTTACTTGATTAGGCTAGATAAGCCTATTGGTACGCTCTTATTACTGTGGCCTACGCTTTGGGCTTTATGGTTGGCAAGTAGTGGCATGCCCGACTTATCTATCCTACTGATTTTCATTGTAGGTACTTTTCTGATGCGCAGCGCAGGCTGTGCAATTAATGACTATGCAGATCGCGACTTTGATCGCCATGTTAAAAGAACGCAAGGACGTCCAGTTACCAGCGGAAAAATTTCCGGTAAAGAGGCAATTGCTGTGGCTGGCATATTAGCTTTCATTGCTTTTTTACTCATTCAGCCCTTAAATGTATTTACAAAGCAATTGTCAGTACTGGCATTGCTAGTTGCCTTTATATACCCCTTCACTAAACGCTTTTTTGCTATGCCTCAAGCTATTTTAGGTATTGCGTTTGGCTTTGGTATCCCGATGGCATATGCAGCCGTGTTGGATTTCATTCCCTTAGAGGCTTGGTTTCTATTTATTGGGAATATTTTTTGGGCAATCGCCTATGACACTGCCTACGCTATGGTTGATCGAGATGATGACATACGCTTAGGCCTGAAAACATCCGCCATTACTTTTGGTCAGTACGACGTAGTCGCTATTGCAATCAGCTACGGAATGCTTTTTCTCAGTCAGCTATGGGTAGCGCAGTTAGCGGGCTTGAGTAACTATTATTTATTGGGATGGTTCCCAGCGCTAGCCTGCGCAATCTATCACATCAAATTGGTATCAACTCGCAATCGTGACAATTGCTTTAAGGCATTTCGCCATAATAATTGGCTAGGTGGATTTTTATTTCTTGGAATAATTCTAGGTTTGAAGCTAAATTAGTTTTGCCGAATGACTTTTTAGTCCTGACCTAATTCATCACCCATGGCTTTGCCGCGTTGACTAGCTGCATCAATCGCTTTTTCTAAAATCTCATGCCAGCCTTGCTGTTTCATGACATCAAGCGCTACAGCAGTAGTGCCGCCTTTGGATGTCACTCTTTCACGCAGAACTCCAGCATGTTCATCGGAGTTATGGGCTAGCTGCGTAGCGCCTTCAAGGGTTGCATAAGCCAGTTTGCGTGCTGTCTTTGCATCAAGGCCAAGTTTCTCGCCGGCAGACTGCATTGCTTCTAAGAATGCAAAGACATATGCGGGACCGCTACCAGAAACGGCAGTCACTGCATCCATGAGTTTTTCTTCGGACACCCACACAGCTTGACCAACTGCATTGCAAATGGCTTCAGCTAAAGCGCGATCAGACTGATTCACTGCAGCATCTGCAAATAGACCAGTAATACCTTTACCAATTAAGGCGGGAGTATTAGGCATAGCGCGTACACAGCGTGTGTGATCAAGCCAGCGACTCATATCTTTTAAACGAATGCCAGCAGCAATACTCAAAATCAATGGGCCTGGTGCACTGGCATGTTTTAACTTAGATGCCAGGCCTTTAGCAACGACATTAAAATCCTGCGGCTTAATTGCCATCACGACAACATTATTTTTAGAGAAGTCAAAAGCAATTTTCTCTAGAGCAGCAATTCCCTGAACACCAAAATCTTCGTGCAACTTTAGAGCAGTCGCTGTATTTGACTCTACAACTGAAATTTGATTAGGTTTAAATCCACTGGCTAGTAAGCCGCTAATGAGGGCGCGCCCCATATTGCCGCCACCGATAAAGGTAATATGGACGTTGCTGTTATTTTGCGTGGAGTTTTGTGCAGTTTTATTGGTGCTCATTTGCTAATCTTATCGCGCTTTCCAAAAATAGCCGTACCAACACGAACCATCGTACTGCCTTCGGCAATAGCGGCCTCTAAATCATCGGACATGCCCATTGAGAGGGTGTCAAAGTATTGGTAACCCAGTTCAACTGAGTGAGCGGTTTGGATTTTTTTGAAACAGTCTTGTACTGCTGCAAAAGCCTGGCGTTGCATGTTCGGGTCGGGATTGGGCGCTGGAATAGCCATCAAACCACGAAGAACCAGGTTTGGCAAAGAAGTGATGGCATTACATAACTCTTCCACTTCTGCCAGAGAGACACCGCTTTTGCTGTCTTCCTCACTGACATTAACTTGCACGCAAACATGTAAGGGTGGCAAATCTGGAAACTCACCGCGTTGAGCCGATAAGCGCTCAGCAATCTTGAGGCGATCCACGCTATGAACCCAATCAAAGTGCTGCGCTACTTCGCGGGTTTTATTACTCTGCAGTGGGCCAATGAAATGCCAAACTAACCAAGGACGTAATTTGGCAAGTTTCTCAATCTTTTCTACTGCCTCTTGAACATAGTTTTCGCCAAAAGCAGATTGACCAGCATGCATCGCCTCTTCCACTGCTGAAGCGGGAAAGGTTTTACTGACAGCAAGGAGTTCAATTTCTTCAGGCTCACGCTTTGCTGCTAAGGCAGCAAGTTCAATTCGCTGTCTGACCTGCATCAGATTGACAACAATGGAATTCATGCGGCCTTAGAAGATTTGCTAAGTAATTGGTCTACGATCTCAATCCAATGCACCACGGGAGTGTCATCTTGTTGTAGGTGTGTAATACAGCCAATATTTCCAGAAACAATCACTTCTGCACCAGACTCTTCACAAGCGGCATTTAAGTGATTTAACTTATTTTTACGAAGCTGCTCAGAAAGCTCAGGCTGGGTCACTGAATAAGTACCCGCAGAGCCGCAGCAAAGATGACTGTCGGCACATAGACGTACACCAATGCCAATGCTTGATAGCAAACCTTCAACCTTGCCGCGAATCTGTTGGCCATGTTGAAGGGTGCACGGAGGGTGATACACCACGCCTGGCTTAGTATCTGTGCCTACGAGTTGTACTAGTTGATTTTCTAGGGATGGCAGAATCTCGGAAATATCTTTTGTTAATTCTGAAATCTTTTTTGCTTTAGCTGCGTAAGCAGGATCATTTGCAAAGAGATGTCCATAGTCTTTCACCATGACACCGCATCCAGAAGCTGTCATGACAATAGCTTCAATGCCACTTTCAACTAAAGGCCACCACGCATCAATATTTTGTTTGGCATTCTCTAAGCCGCCGGCTTGATCATTCAGGTGATAACGCAGGGCACCACAACAGGTGGCGCTAGGGGCGCTAATGAGTTGAATCTTGAGCGCATTAAGAACGCGTGCAGTTGCTGAATTGATGTTTGGCAACATGCCAGGCTGCACACAACCCTCGAGTAGCACCATTTTGCGCTGATGGACTGCTGTTGGTCTTTCATAAGCATTGGTGGAATTAGCCAAAGCTTTATTAACAGTCAGTGGGATCTTGCGCTGAATACCACTCGGCATCAATGGGCGCACCAAACGACCTAAGGTCATTGCTGTATTAAATAAAGCTGGTTTGGTTAAACCCTCCTTTAAAGCCCAGCGAGTCAGACGCTGAGTAATCGGACGCTCTGGCGTGTTTTCTTCAGCCCACTTGCGACCAATATCAATGAGCTTGCCGTATTGCACGCCACTCGGACAGGTGCTTTCGCAATTTCGGCAGGTTAGACAGCGATCTAAATGTAGGCGAGTCTTTTCAGTAGGCGCTTGACCTTCAGCAATTTGCTTAATCAGATAGATGCGTCCACGCGGGCCATCTAACTCATCGCCAAGTAACTGATAAGTAGGGCAGGTAGCAGTACAAAAACCGCAGTGAACACATTTGCCCAGAATGCGGGCTGCCTCGATACCTTCTGGCGTGTTAGCAAATTGAGGGGCGAGTTGAGTTTGCATAGAAAGACTTATGGAAGACGTTTAGTAGCGAATACACCTGCAGGATCAAAAGCGGATCGCAGACGTTCTTGCACAGCCTCAAGGGCTTTTGAGTGTGCTTGCTCTGATAACAATGTAAAGCGCTGGTGAGAAGGGTCTATATTTGTCCCTTGTCTAAAGCGGGTTGCATGCCCACCGTGAGAAGTCGCTAATGCCTTGATTGTTTGAAAGGTGGCCTCATCTCCAGAGGCTTTAATCCAGCGTTGTTGACCGTGCCATTCCAAAACAATTTCATCGCTAGCCCCAGGAATACTGATTGGCCCACAGGCAGCAGGTAGTGCTAAACGATAGAGTGTTTGATCTATACCAAGATGACTAAATGCAGCAATTTTTTGCTCGCGTAAATCATTCCAGAAATCTTCAGCAGCTTCGCTATTCAGTTCTGTAGCATTTACTAAAGAACTCATGAGTGGCATAGCAGCTTTCACGGCTGCTACTGCACCAGCGAGACGAAAAGTAAGCTCTCCATCACCACCTTTATCTGAACCAATCCAGCAGCTTGCTGAGAGTGGTAGTGGTTGACCGGCCCATTCATTAAGCACTTTGAGCGCCTTTTCTTGGGAGATCTGGCAACGTAAGCTTGCGGTCGCAGCAGGTTTAGGCAATACTTTTACTGAGGCTTCTAACAAGAGCGCCAGTGTTCCAAGGGAGCCAGGCAATAAACGAGAGACGTCATATCCTGCTACGTTCTTCATGACTTTGCCGCCAAAAGAAAGATCTTGACCTTTACCATCCAGAATGCGGGCGCCTAAAACGAAGTCACGAAAATTGCCAACCGTGATGCGTCCTGGGCCAGCAAGGCCCGCTGCAATAGCGCCGCCAAAAGTGGCGTTCTCACCAAAGTGTGGCGGCTCAAATGCGAGCACCTGATTTTTTTCTTTGAGGGCTGCTTCGATTTCTTTTAGAGGAGTCCCTGCGCAAGCGGTGATCACCAATTCTTCTGGCTGGTATTCCAAGATGCCTGAGTAAGAACAGGTATTGAGCTTGGCGTAATTATTAGGGTTGCCGTACCAAGATTTAGTACCGCCACCTTCAATGGAGAGTGGAGTTTTATTTTTAGCTGCACTCAGAATTTGTTCGCGAAATGAATCAATTTGTGGATTGGAGTGACCCATTAAAAGCGCTCCAATTCTGGATGAGGTAATTGACCACCACTAATGCGCATACGGCCATATTCTGCACAGCGACTTAAGGTTGGAATAGCTTTATCAGGGTTCAGTAACTTCTCTGGATCAAAAGCACTCTTCACGCCCCAGAAAGATTCTCGTTCACCTTCACCAAACTGTACACACATGGAGTTAATTTTCTCGATACCAACACCATGTTCACCAGTAATGGTCCCGCCTAACTCTACACAGGCTTCCAAAATTTCAGTGCCGAATTCTTCTGCACGATGCCACTCTTCTTGGTCAGCGCCATTAAATAAAATCAGCGGATGCATATTGCCATCACCCGCATGAAATACGTTTAAGCAACCCAGGCCATACTTTTTTTCCATACCTTGAATACGCTTCAATAAGGTTGCAATATGACGGCGAGGAATGGTGCCATCCATGCAGTAGTAATCAGCTGCTAAACGACCTGCGGCAGGGAATGCATTCTTACGACCACTCCAAAATTTGAGGCGCTCTGCCTCATCTTTAGAAATCTGAATACCAGTGGCACCTGCCTGTTCTAAAACTTTGGTCATACGCTCGATTTCTTCAGCAACCTCTTCAGGTGTGCCGTCAGATTCGCATAGCAAAATAGCTTCAGCTTCTAGGTCATAGCCAGCATGAACAAATTCTTCAACGGCGCGAGTAGTCGCCTTATCCATCATCTCTAAACCAGCAGGAATAATGCCGGCAGCAATAATGGCAGCAACTGCATTGCCCCCTTTTTCGATGTCATCAAAGCTTGCCATGATGACGCGAGCCAATTTTGGTTTCGCTACTAACTTGACGGTAACCTCGGTAACAACCGCGAGCATGCCTTCACTACCCATCATGATTGCTAATAAATCGAGTCCAGGTGCATCGGGTGCTAGGCCGCCAAATTCCACAACCTCACCATTCATCAAAATTGCGCGCACGCGCAGAACGTTGTGCAAAGTCAGACCATATTTAAGGCAGTGCACACCACCAGAGTTTTCGTTGACGTTACCGCCAATAGAGCAAGCAATTTGAGAAGAAGGATCGGGTGCGTAGTACAGGCCAAGATGAGCAACCGCTTCTGAGATGGCAAGATTGCGAACGCCTGGTTGAACAACTGCAGTACGCGTAAATGGATCAATGCTGATAATTTTTTTCAGCTTTGCTAGTGATAAGACTAATCCCTGAGCAAGGGGCATTGCTCCGCCAGAAAGACCTGTGCCTGATCCACGAGGTACCACTGGAATTTCCATTGCATAGCAAATCTTCAAGATTTGAGCGACTTGCTCCTCTGTTTCAGGCAAAGCTACCGCCAAAGGCATCCGTCTATAGGCTGCTAAACCATCGCATTCGTAGGGAATGGTGTCTTCCGGCTCCCATAAAAGGGCGTGTTCCGGCAGGATTGGGCGTAATGCCCTCACTAATTTGGATTGGAGGACGCTAATAGCGGCTAAATCAGGGGGTGGGGTCACCATATTCATGACCATCATTTTAGCCATTTACCTATAATTAAGCTTATGGGAAATCGATTAACAAAAATCGCCACTAGAACGGGTGATGCTGGGATGACAGGCTTGGGCGACGGGAGCCGCGTAGAGAAGGATCATCTGCGAATTTGCGCCATGGGCGATATTGACGAGTTGAACTCAGAAATCGGTGTTTTGATGACTGAAGACATTCCCGCGGCTATTGCCTCTGAATTGCATGAACTTTTTCTCCAAGTTCAACACGATTTGTTCGATTTGGGTGGTGAGCTTTGCATTCCTAATTACAAGTTGCTAAAACCTGAGCACGTTGCACAACTCGATCTTTGGCTCGAAAAGTACAACAAAGAATTGCCGCCTTTGACTGAATTTATTTTGCCAGGTGGTACTCGCGCTGCAGCACAAGCACATGTTTGTCGAACTGTATGTCGCAGGGCAGAACGTTCTATTGTGCGTTTGGGCTGGGAAGAGCCTCTATACGATTCTCCACGCCAATACGTTAATCGGTTGTCCGATTTACTCTTTGTGCTTTCGCGCATTTTGAATCGCGCTGCTGGTGGTTCAGACGTTCTTTGGAAGCACGAAAAAAAAGAGACTAGGTAATTAGTCTCTTTAGTTTTTCTTCTTGCAAAATTAATTCTGCATTATTTTTTCTTGGTTCTGCGATTCTTAACAGCAGTAGCAAGGCGCTCTAATACTTTTACAGAATCATCCCAGTTGATGCAAGCATCGGTAATGCTCTTGCCATATTCCAGCTTGCTTGGATCATCTTTTCCCGGTGTGAATTTCTGAGCACCATCATTTAAGTGGCTCTCTACCATCACACCAAAAATCTGATGTGAGCCAGATTCAATTTGCTGAGCTACGTCATCAGCAACCACGATTTGACGCTCATGTTTCTTGCTTGAATTGGCGTGTGACAAGTCAACCATCAAACCGGCTGGAAGCTTGGCTGCTTCTAGCTCAGAGCAGGCTGCTTGGACAAATTTTGCTTCGTAGTTTGGCTCTTTGCCGCCTCGCAAAATCACGTGACAATCTTTATTGCCTTTAGTCTCTACAACGGATACTTGACCATTCTTGTGAACAGATAAGAAATGGTGAGGACGACCTGCCGCTTGAATGGCATCAGTAGCAATTTTGATATTGCCATCAGTACCGTTCTTAAATCCGATTGGCGCAGATAAACCAGAAGCAAGTTCACGATGAACTTGACTTTCAGTAGTGCGCGCACCAATGGCGCCCCAAGAGATGAGGTCTGCAATATATTGTGGAGAAATCACGTCTAAGAATTCACTGCCAGCTGGCATGCCAAGACGATTGATTTCCATCAGTACTTGGCGAGCTAGACGAAGACCTTCTTCAATGCGATAGCTTTCATCTAAGTAAGGGTCATTGATCAAACCTTTCCAACCAACTGTAGTGCGTGGTTTTTCAAAATACACGCGCATCACAATTTCTAATTCACCAGCAAAACGCTTGCGCTCACCTAAGAGGCGTTGACAATATTCCAGCGCTGCTTTGGGGTCATGAATAGAGCAGGGGCCGATGATGACTAATAAACGATCGTCTTTGCCATGAATGATGTCGCGGATTTTTTTGCGAGTTGTACTAATCAACTTTTCAGTTGGTGTTCCAGAAATCGGAAAAAAGCGGATCAAATGCTCTGGCGGAGGCAGAACAGAAATATTGTCAATGCGTTGATCGTCAGTATCTGAGGTCTTATCGACAGCAGAGTACCAATTAGCGGGATTCGTATTTTGTTGGCTCATCCGGCTATTTTAAGCCGTAATTAGCCGATATCAGGCAGTGCCGCCTACAGTCAGGCTATCAATCCTCAGGGTAGGCTGCCCAACCCCAACTGGAACGCTTTGGCCCTCCTTGCCGCAAACGCCTACCCCACCATCTAATTTGAGGTCATTTCCGATCATAGAAACCTGTTTTAGGGATTCTGGGCCACTGCCAATAATGGTCGCACCTTTAACTGGATATTGGATTTTGCCGTTCTCCACCCAATAGGCTTCTGATGCAGAAAAAACAAATTTGCCGCTCGTAATGTCGACCTGACCACCACCAAAATTGACCGCATACAAGCCGCGCTGAATACTTGCCACAATTTCTTGAGGATCATCTTTGCCAGCCAGCATATAGGTATTGGTCATACGTGGCATTGGCAAGGAGGCAAAGCTTTCGCGACGACCATTGCCAGTTAGCGGCATATTCATTAGACGTGCATTGAGACTGTCTTGGATATAACCCTTCAAAATACCATCTTCAATTAGCGTGGTGCATTGCGTAGGCGTGCCTTCATCATCAATATTTAAAGAACCTCTGCGTCCAGATAGGGTGCCATCATCCACTACAGTGACACCTTTGGCGGCAACGCGTTGACCAATACGACCAGCAAAGGCTGAGGACCCTTTGCGATTAAAGTCGCCCTCAAGGCCATGACCTACTGCTTCGTGCAATAGAACACCAGGCCAGCCGGGACCCATCACTACAGTCATTGGGCCTGCAGGTGCCGGGCGTGATTCTAGGTTCACTAGTGCGCCATCAACCGCCTCATCAACATAACGATTAACTATGTCTTCATCAAAGTAGAGGTAGTCATGACGTGCGCCACCACCTGAAGAGCCCGATTCACGCCGACCATTTTGTTCGGCGATCACATGTACCGAGACGCGTACCAGTGGACGAACATCGGCAGCTAATAATCCGTCTGCACGCACAACTAAAACAACATCAAACTCACCAGCTAAGCTCGCCATCACCTGAATGATTCTCGGATCACGTGCTTTAGCGCGACGCTCAATGCTTTCCAATAGCGCAATCTTTTCTTTAGGCTGTAAAGAGTCTAAGGGATTGATATCTGAGTAAAGCTTGTTAGAAATAGGATTAAATAGTTTGCTGGCAACCGCTTGCTTTCCGCCCTCGGGACCAATCACCCGAGTAGCTTTTGCTGCTTTATTTAATGCTTCCAGATTAATTTCATCGGAGTAGGCAAAGGCAGTCTTATCACCATAGATCGCGCGAACGCCAACACCTTGATCAATATTAAAACTTCCTGACTTAACGATACCTTCTTCAAGGCTCCAGCTCTCACTGCGAGTGTGTTGAAAGTAAAGATCCGCATCATCAAGACGATGCGTAAAAAGACTTCCAAAGGTGCGATGAAGATCTTGCTCAGATAGTCCGGTTGGCTCTAGCAAGATGGATTTAGCTAATTTAATGAGGTCTGCTTGTTTCTTGGCTTTAGTCCAATTGGCAGGAAATAGCGCTTCTGGTGCATTCATGTGATTCGGCAGATCTTTCTTTAAAGCTTGCGATGTGCAAGTGCAGGTAACTTAGAGCGTACCTCGTTTAATTTATCTTTGCACAAGATTCCAGAAATAAAGCCTTCGCCCTCCGGAAGATTGGCCAAAACCTCACCCCATGGATCAATCAACATACTATTGCCCCAGGTACGGCGTTGATTTTGATGTTTGCCGCCTTGTGCGGAAGCCAATACATAGCATTGGTTTTCAATAGCGCGAGCGCGTAATAAGATTTCCCAATGATCTTTACCAGTTGTGTAGGTAAATGCAGCTGGGATGATATGGCAGTCAACCTGGCCCAGTGCGCGATAGAGCTCTGGGAAACGAAGGTCATAACAAATACTTAAGCCAAAGGTCCAAACAGTTTCATTAAGAGAAATTCTTAGCAGGCCTGGTTCATTACCAGCTTCAATGGTTTCAGATTCTTGATAGCGCTCGGTAGAGGTTTGAAAACCAAATAAATGAATTTTGTCGTAACGACAAATTGGCTTACCGGTTGGATCAAAAACCAAAGTTGTATTGAGTACTTTGTTGGGATCTTTTGCTTCCAATGGAATGGTGCCTGCCACAAGATAAAGTTTGTTCTCTTGAGCAATCTGGGAGAGTTGCTCTTGTATGGGACCATTACCAAACCCTTCTCGAGCATGCACTTTATCTGTATCTTTGAGACCCATCAGACAAAAATACTCTGGTAGGACGGCTAACTGTGCACCATCTGCCGCGGCAGTGGAGATGAGTCTGCTCGCTGTAGATAGGTTCTCCTGTAGGTCAGGAGTAGAAACCATTTGAATAGAGGCAATCTTGAGTTCTGCACTTTTTGCTGTTGTACTCATAATGTATTTCTTAGGCTAAGCGATGCTCAATTAGTAGAATTGTTGGGAGTATCAGAATTACTGGGATTGCTCTGTGGTCCCGAGTTGTTGCTTGGCTTACTTTGCTCTTTAAGCAAATCTTTACTACGAATCGTATCTAAAGTTTTAGTATCGATTGGCTGACCTTTTTGGTCCAAAGGAATCACCTCTGGATTATCCCAAGACCCCTGTACCAAATAGTCCGACTGAAAATTGCGGTTGATTTGACTGGTAATGAGGTACTGGCCAACTAATGCACCAAGCCCAACAATAGGGTTGATGGCAAATGCAGCTAGAGACCCTGCAGTAGCGTCGATTGTTGGGAAAATGGTGACGCGTAAATCTTGAGTTTTTTGGGGGATATTAATTTGACCATTCATGGCGACACGAGCCTGATCTAGACCCATAGTGAATTGCTTTGTTTGCGCTACGCCAGCGTTGATATCAAAAGAGGCATCAATAGTATTAAACGGAGTACCCTTAGTCACAATATTGCCTAGACTGCCCTGGAGATCTAGGGTGGCAAATCTGAACAAGCTTTGCAGGCTTAGTACATCGAGCAATTTGGCGCCGCTAGTATTGACTTCTAGTAGGCGTCCTTTTTCAAGACTCAAACTGGCTTTACCAGCAAGCGTTTCATATTGAGGTTCAAAAGGTGATCCATCCCATTCAACGGCACCACTTAACTTACCCCGGCCACCTTCTACAGACTTTTGGTTAGTCCAGTGACTAATAATTTGGCCCGCATCTTTGATATCTAATGCGACATTTAAATTGGTATGTGATGGAGAATTTTGCGCTCCACCAACCCAGCGCCCGGTGAGAGTGGAGTTTCCTTGCGGGTTATTAAATTGAATGGTGCCTACATTAAGAGTGTTGCCATTCGTCTTAGTCTGAATTTTTGCTTGGCCAAGCTGAGCTTTATTCCAGTCGAAGTCATCAATTATTAAATCAATACTGGGTATTGAGCTTGGTTCGATAGGGCTTTTGCTTAGCTGGGGTTTTTGACCAACTTTTGTTGGGGTGGCCGTTAGTACCAATGCTTCTGGAATCTTCAAGCGTACCAAGCGACCGCTAATCAGGGAGCTGGGTTCAGATTGACTTGCTGGCTGATATTGAATATTGCCAGCTACTTGAGGTGATCCCCTGAAACGAATCTGCCAGACAGCATTTTTATTGCTTGCCGCTAGATTGAGGTCTTGCCAAATACGATCAAATAAAGTGAGCTGCTTAACCTGGGCTGAAATCTGAATATTATTTGCACTATTGGCATGCGAGTTTGACGCAGAATACTTACGATTCTGTTGGCCTAAAAATTGCAACCACTGATCTAAGTTCAGTTCATTACTTGCGAGGTTTAGCTGGAAGCCTTGTTGTGGTGGAACGGCAGGCGTCCCCAGACCTACGGCATGGCGAAGGGTGTCATCACCAGTTATTTCCCCCTGAATATAGTAGCCATCTCCAATTTTTCCATCCCAGGAAAGACGGCTTGTATTTAATTTATTCTTTGCAAATGTTTTAATGCTTAGCTGACCAGATAAGGGCGTACCCATTTGTTTTTTTACTGGAATGGGTGCGGAGCTCGCCCAATCACGCATATCAATCTTTAAGTTAGTTTCGCTATTACCTTTATTAAAGTTAATTACACCCTCATATTTTGCAACGCCGCTCATTGCCCGCAATATGGGGAAGGCTTGAGCCGCTTGATCATCAGCAAAGTAATTTTTAATAAAGCTAGCGCCTATATCACCTGAAATATTGTAGGTTTGGCCGCCTTCTTTTGGACTTGCGCTAGAAATCTTAATTGCGCCACCAAGGAAATTAGCAGTGATATTTTCAAATTCGGGATTAACTTCAGTAATGCGAATTTTTCCTTGGAGATTTTCAAACGGCGGCAACTCTGCCCACTGAACTTTATTTCCAGGGAAGCTGAGTTGAATATCGGTATCGGTATCGCCGTTACCAGACAATGGAATTTTTAGACCCAGGCTTAAGTGGGTGGGTCCGGTTATCTTTAGATTTCGCTCTAGTCCGATCTGCCTTTTGCCAACGGGCGAGGCAAATAGATATTCGAGAAGTTGCGGGGCATCACCTTGTGCCTCACCATTGACTGATAGTAAAAGTTGTTTTGCGCTAACACTCGGAATTTCAGCATGAAATTTACTAAGAGCCACTTGCTTGTAGCTTGCCTGCTCAACATCTACTGTGAAATTAGTATTTTGCATATTAATAACGCCATTGATGTTATTAAAAGCGGACCAGATTCCTTGCGCAGGGGGTAAGTTTGGAACAGGGCTAAAAGTGGCGCCAGCGATAGGGAGCTTGAGTGTAAATTCTCCTGAGCCTGTTTTAGGGAAGGGTACATCATTAGGGTCGCCCTTAATATGTAAGCTACCTTTCTGAATAGTCCCAGCATTAAAGGCTTTGCTCAAATACGTTTTCGCTTCTCCTCCCATGCCAACTGGTAAGTATCGATAAGCAGTTTTTAAATTAGCACGCGCAAAATCCATATCTAAAGTCATGAGGTCAGGTTTTTTTTCGTCGCCGATGATGTAATTTAGGTTAAGGGTTGTCGCAATGTCGGGGTTGCTTAACTCTAACTGCTTTGTATTAATTACCCAGTTTCCTTTTTGCTTTGACCAGGAAATTTGGCCACTCGCTTGATCTAGTTTGATTTTAGGGTCGACTAATAAGTCATTGATCTCTACTTCAAGATCATTTGATTTGATGGAGAAGCTACCCTTGTTCTGGTCCGCAGTCAGAAAGCCTGAAAGTTTTGACACGGAGGGCATCGCTTTGTTGATACCGACAAAACTCAGGTCAATCAATTTTCCGCTAACAGTAAAGTCCAGCTTACTTGACTTAAACCATCCGCCAGGAAGGTTAAAAGCTGATAGAGCTGACTTGCTTTCTGACCAATTGATATCTAAGTTTTGCAGTTCGCCATCCGCTTTTGAAGCTTTGATCCATTGATGGACTTTTTTAGATAGCGGCAGATTAAGGGCAAATAAAGCAATATCTTCTACAGAAATCTTTGGCGAAGAAAATCCGAATTCCTTGATCTCTCCATCTCCAGATGGGGGTCTCCAGCGAAAAGTCATTGGACTTAAATTTTCCAGCGGAGTAGATTTTGGGCTCTCGATATCTCGCCAGGCAAATGTCTTAGTTGTCACAGAGATTAAGCCGCTATCGGTTTCTTGGGATAGATTTGTCTCTAATCTTCCAAGGGCAATTGCATCCTCATCTTTAGATAGCTGAATAGTTAAATTATCGGCTGCAAGATAAATGTCCCCACCATCAGGCTTGCCGTTATCAATTTTGAGTTTTCCCTTGGAATTGAGGACGCCCTCAAGGGCATTTAGTGAGAGAGGAAAATCCTTAGCGATTTGACTAAGCTGTAATTCATTTAGATTCCAGGAGATGGTGCCAATCCAGTCGCGCCAATTTCCCGCTTGTCCGCCGATATGATGTACCAAATCAATACTCAGTGTGAGAGGACCTTTATTCCATGGTGAAGTGGCACTCAGAGAGCCCTTATGACCACGGATACCATTGCTGAGAATAAGACTCTGAATATCGATTGAGGTGCTTACTTTTTTCTTGAGTTGATCATCCCAAAATAGTTTGGCATTACTGATGTGTATTTCATTTTGAGAAAAGAGCCAATTTTCTGCAGAATAGTCATTTGATTTTCCGTCAATCGGGATACCAGCAATAGTAACGACACCTTTATTATTTCGCTGCGCATAAATTTCTGCATTCTCAATATTGAGCTCGTGAAAAAATGGCTCAAGGTGATAAAAGCTTGCCCAACTTAGTTGCCCATTAATTTTTTGTATCAATAAAAGTGGCTTAGATTTATCAGGGCCGTTGAAGCGGAGGCCTTCAATTTCAAAATTAGGTCTAATGCCCGACCATGAGACTTGTAATGCATCCATCGAAACTTCCGCGCCAATTCGAGCGCTGATGAGTTTTTCAACAGATGCTTTGGATTTCTCAATTTGTGGCCATATGACAAAACGTACGCCTACATGAACGAGCACAAAAAGGATTACGAGCACCCCAGCCAAAATCAGGGCACGCTTACGCCAAGCCCTACCCAAACCTTGAGGACGTTTAGCAAGCACGCTCTTGAGACGAGGCGGGATGATTTTTTGCAGCATGATCCTTATTATCCTTCACCCTTAGCTTGATCGCCAAGCTTCTGGCTTGGGTCTTATGGTCGGATTAAGATGGGGGAATGGATGATTTTTCCCAACAAATCGATTTTTTACAGCAACACTCCACTTATGCGCGGCGTTGGCTAAGTGCTCGACCAGAGTGGCTTGAGTGGCTTCGTACTCAGGGGCAGAAAAAAGTCGACATTCAGGGGATTGAGGGCCTCTTAAAAGAGTGCGGTGTCGAATGTCTAGCCGTTGAGCAAGACGAAGCCGTATGGATGGCCAACTTACGCTTGGCAAGACAGCGCTTGATGCTGTGGATAGCATTTCGGGATTTAAATGGTAGAGCTGACTTACAAGAGGTAACTCATGCACTTAGCCATTTTGCTGAGCTAGCCATTTCTGCTTCAATTACCTTTATTCGCGAAGATCTCAAAAATCGTTTTGGTTTGCCTTGGAGTAATTCAACGCAATCTGAGATGCCCCTGATGGTTGTTGGAATGGGCAAACTGGGTGGACTGGAGTTAAACCTCTCATCTGATATTGATCTCATCTTTTTATATGAGCATGAAGGTGAGACCGTTGGCGGCCCAAAGAGTCTATCTAATCAAGAGTGGTTTGCACGAATGGGCAAGCATTTAATTAGGCTACTTTCTGAGCATGATGTTAATGGCTTTGTATTTCGGGTGGATATGCGTCTTCGCCCGAATGGCGATTCTGGCCCTTTGGTGTGCAGTTTAGATATGCTGGAAGAGTATTTATTAGTGCAGGGTCGAGAGTGGGAGCGTTATGCCTGGATTAAGGGCAGGTTGATCGCCCCATTACCAGACTCTCCGCACTTTGCGTATTGTCAAAAAGAGCTGGAGCAGCTGATTCGACCTTTTGTCTATCGCCGGCATCTGGATTACGGTGTGATGGCCTCTATTCGGGACTTGCATGCGCAGATTCAGGCAGAAGCGGAAAAGAGATCCGCGGGCCATCAGGGCCGTTCACGCGATATTAAGTTGGGACGAGGTGGTATTCGAGAGATTGAGTTTCTGGCGCAAATGTTTCAGTTGATGCGGGGCGGTACAGATCCCCGTTTTAGGGTGCGCCCGAGTCTGGAAGTTTTAGAGCTTATTAAGCAGTGCGGTATTTTGCCTGCTGCCGATGTGGAGTCTTTACAAGCTGCGTATGTTTATTTAAGACGTTTGGAGCATCGTATTCAGGTTTGGGATGACCAGCAAACACATTATTTGCCTGAGGATGAAGAGGTGCGCTCACGTTTAGCGATCTCAATGCAGGATCAAGATACTAATGTAAATACTTTTATGGCGCAGTTAGATCGTCATCAAAATAATGTTGCGCAGTTATTTGAGAAGGCATTTTTACTGGATGATAGCGTGCGCCTTGAGATTGCACCTTTAGCTCAGAACTGGGCACCAGATCAAACCGCCTTCCCTAAATCCTATATTCGTTGGCAGGCGTGGATAGATAGTCCAAAACAAAAACTATTACCTGAAAAAAGTCGCTTAATTTTTGACAACTTAATGTGTAAGGCAGCAGAGCGCTTACAGAATGATGGTGCTGTATCCGCCCTTACTGATCAAACTTTGCTACGTTTTTTTGCTTTGCTTGAGGCGACTGCAAGACGTAGTGCTTATCTATCTATTTTGGCGGAGTATCCCAGAGCCCTATCTAATGTGCTTGATTTACTTAAGGCGTCCCAATGGGGTGCGCAATATTTGACGCGCCACCCCCACCTTTTAGACCACTTGCTGAATGCTCAATCAGAGAGGGCTTTAATTGAGGAGCCAGAAAAATATTGGGCGGAGGTACGCTCCAACCTCAATATACAGCTTGATGACGTGATGGCTGAAGGAGAGGGCTCAGAGCAGGCAATGGATATTTTGCGAGTCACTCATCACAATGAAACATTTATTACGCTATTAGCTGATTTGGGCATCGGTGTGCAGCAAGCACTTCCGGTAGAGCGGGTGAGTGACCATCTATCCACACTGGCAGATTTAATTTTACAGACTACTTTCGAGCGCATCTGGCCAAGCGTGGTCAAAAAATTCAATCTTCCAATTGAAACTAATCCACCTTTTGCCATTATTTCTTATGGCAAGTTGGGCGGTAAAGAATTAGGTTACGCCTCTGACTTAGATATCATATTTTTATATCAAGCAGATGAGTCTGATTACGCTGCGCAAGAAATTTATGCGCTTTTAGCAAAGCGGATGATTAATTGGCTCACTGCATTTACCTCAACCGGTAGTTTATTTGAAATTGATACTCGTCTTCGTCCGAATGGATCTGCTGGTTTTTTAGTAACCAATGCTGATGCCTTTAAAAAATATCAATTGCGTGAAGGCGATAATGCTGCCTGGGTATGGGAGCATCAAGCTCTGACACGGGCACGCTTCTCTGCAGGGAATTCTAGAGTGGGCGTATTTTTTGACTCCGTGCGCTCTGAGGTGTTAAGTCAGGCGCGAGATATCGATCATCTTCGACTCGAAATTCTGGAGATGCGTCGTAAAGTTCATGCCGGTCATCCCAACGCCAACGTTGAGTTTGATTTAAAGCATGATGCCGGTGGCATGGTCGACATCGAGTTTATTGTGCAGTTTTTAGTATTGGCTTATGCCTACAAGTACCCACAACTTATTGGCAATCTGGGTAATATTGCCCTACTCCGCATTGCTGGTGAGGTAGGTTTAATTTCACAGGACGCTGCTCAATCTGTTGGCGATGCCTATCGTCTCTTGAGGGCTCGCCAGCATCGTTTGCGCTTAGACGGCGCAGAGAAAACCCGCATCAATCTAGAAAATGAGCCTGAGCTCATTGCAGCAAGGGATGTCGTGAAAGCTCTCTGGCTCAAGATCTTTCAAGCACCCTCTAGCCAACCAAGGAACTCACTTTAGTTTTGTTCGAGTAACTCGCGCGCATGACGACGAGTGGTATCGGTAATCGTAGCGCCACCCAGCATACGAGCTACTTCTTCAACTCGCTCAGATCTGCCTAAAATTTGCACTTGTGAAACTGTCTTCTCACCAGTTTGTGACTTGCTCACCTTGAGATGATGATTGCCTTGGGCAGCTACCTGCGGCAAGTGAGTTACGCACAAGATTTGATGCGATTGACCCAACTGATGTAAGAGTTTGCCAACAGTTTCAGCAACTGCACCTCCAATACCAGCATCGACCTCGTCAAATATTAGTGTTGGTGTGAATGAAGCTTTACTGGTGATCACGCTGATTGCTAAGCTAATGCGCGCTAACTCACCACCGGAAGCCACTTTTGCAAGGGAACGCGGAGTGCTGCCAGCATGACCTGCAACTAAAAACTCAATTTGCTCAAGACCGTGGGATCCGCCTTCACTAAGAGGTGTCAAGGCGATTTCAAGACGACCGCCGGCCATAGATAAATCTTGCATAGCGTCCGTTACCAATTGCCCAAGATCAGACGCAGCTTTGCCACGTTTTTGTGAAAGCTGTTTAGCCAGTTTTAGGTAAGCTGTTTCTTCCTGCTTGACCTGCTCTCGTAATGCTTCAATATTTTGGGAGGCAGTTAAGGCATCGAGCCGCTCATTGGTGGTTTGTAGTAATGCTGGCAGCTCATCTACCTCGGCACGATATTTTTTGGCTGTGCTATGTAATGCTTGCATACGCTCTTCTACTTGAGCAAGTCTTGCTGGATCTAAGTCAATCTTTTGTAGATAGCGATTGAGTCCATGGATAGCTTCATCTAGCTGAATGCTTGCCGACTCTAATGCTTGATTGATATCGCCTAGCGCTGGGTCATGTTCCGCCAATGAGCTGACAGTAATGCAAACTTTGGAGAGAGTGGATTCAAGGGAGTTATCAGCATCACTCAAAATTTCAATTGCTTCTTGGCAGCCACCTATAAGCTTTGCACCATTTGCTAAGCGTGCATGCTCACTCTGAATGCTGGCCCATTCGCCTTCTTGCGGAGAAAGTTCAGTAAGTTCTTCGAGTTGCCATTCCAAACGCTCACGCTCACGTTCAACATCTTGGCCTGCATTTTCTGCTTGTTCAAGACGACGACGAGAGTCGGCTAGTGTTTTAAATGCTTGCGCCACTTCTGAAGCGAGGGGTAATAAGCTGGCATGACGATCTAAAAGTTCGCGTTGGGCGCCACCCTTTAATAAAAGTTGGTGTGCATGTTGCCCGTGAATATCTACTAGTTGATCACCCGCTTCGCGTAATTGCACCAGCGTAGCAACGCTGCCATTAATGAAGGCGCGACTGCGTCCATTACTTTCTACAGCTCTTTTGAGCAATAAGCTTTGACCATCATCTTCCAGCGGGAAGCCTTGGACATCGAGCCACTGACTGAAGGATTGAACCAGCTCTGACTCAATCCGAAAAAGTGCGGAGATTTCTGCGCGGTTGCTACCTTCACGTATTTGGCTACTATCGGCGCGCTCACCCAGGACTAACCCTAGGGCATCAAGCAGAATCGATTTGCCAGCACCAGTTTCGCCAGTGAGCACAGTAAAGCCACTAGAGAAATCTAGCTCTAATTGATCAACAATGACAAAGTCACGAAGTGAGATAGTTTGAAGCATGTATTAGCGTAGCAAAAAACTCGACATTAGAAAGTCGATGGGTATTCATTCCAATGCAATTTCTCACGCAAAGTCTTGTAGTCGCTGTGATTGCTAGGGTGTAAAAGGGCGATTGTTTTGTCGGATTGACGTACTTCTATCTTGTCGCCGCTTTGTAAGTTGGTTTGTGATTGCATATCAAAATTTACAATTACCCCGAGACCATTGACAACTTCAATCACAGTGACGCTATCTTGCGGCAAGACAATGGGCCGATTCGAAAGTGAGTGCGGCGCAATAGGCACCAGCAAAATACCTGCAACGTGTGGATGCAAAATGGGACCGCCAGCTGAAAGCGCATAAGCTGTTGAGCCAGTCGGAGTTGATACGATGAGACCGTCAGAGCGTTGGTTGTACATAAAGGAGCCGTTGACATGTACCGCCAACTCAACCATCCCAGAAATACCAGAGCGATTGACAACCACGTCATTGAGCGCTAACCCACGATTAATTTCTTTACCCTTACGCAGAACTACGGCATCGAGCAAAGTGCGCGTATCTGCTTCGTATTCGCCAGCAATGATCTTGGGGAGGATTGCTTGAACTGACTGAATCGGAATATCCGTCATATAGCCAAGGCGACCCATATTGATTCCGACTAAGGGAACATGGCTGCCCGCGAGTTGGCGGCCGATACCTAGCATTGTTCCATCACCGCCTAGAACCACCACCAAATCGATTGTCCCGGCAAAATTTTCGGCAGTTTTGGTGGGGAAGTCATTTAGACCAACATGTTTGGCAGTGGCTGCCTCCAGAAATACCTCGCAACCCAGGCCCTTAAGAAGCTTCGCTAGATCTTTGAGGTGCTCCTCAATACCATCGGCCTGGTATTTGCCGACAAGCGCAACTCGGCTAAATGCCTTTTTGCTGGAATTTGGGGATGGGCTTAACATATAACGATTAAACCATAGGCATAAAATCCCTTCCACCATGGATGAACGTTCCCGCGCCCTACTCAAAACCCTCATCGAGCGTTATATCGAGGAGGGCCAGCCTATTGGCTCGCGTACGCTCTCTAGATTCTCGGGTTTGGACCTCTCTGCAGCCACCATCCGCAATGTCATGGCCGATTTGGAGGATATGGGGCTCGTGACCAGTCCTCATACTTCTGCAGGTCGTATTCCGACTCCACGGGGTTACCGCCTATTTGTGGACACGATGGTCACAGTCCGCCCTTTAGAGGCATTTGCTGCTCGAGAGGTTGAAAAAGGCCTTTTGCCAGATTCTCCGCAAAGGGTGTTGAACTCAGCCGCGCAGATTTTGTCAAACCTGACCCATTTTGCTGGAGTGGTCATGACCCCCAAGCGAGCACAGGTTTTTAAACATATTGAGTTCTTGCGCCTGGGCGAGGGCAAGATTCTGTTGATCATGGTGACTCCAGAAGGAGATGTGCAGAATCGTATATTGCCAACAACCCAGGATTACACGCCGAGTCAATTGATTGAGGCTGGTAATTTTATTAATGCCCAGTTTGCTGGAAAAAGTTTTGATCAAGTTCGCATGCATCTTAAATCCGACCTGGATAATTTGCGCGCTGATATTGCTGGATTAATGGCCTTGGCCTTGCAGACCGGTGTTGCTGATTACGATATGGGTCGCGGCGATATGGTTTTATCGGGCGAACGACGCTTGCTAAACGTCGGCGATCTTAGCTCTAATTTAGATAAGTTGCGCAAGATGTTTGATATGTTAGAGCAAAAATCAGTGCTGATGCAATTGCTAGATGTATCGAGTCATGCTGATGGTATTCAGATCTTTATTGGCGGTGAGAGTGACTTATTGCCCTATGAAGATCTAGCTGTAATCAGCGCCCCCTATAGCGTAGATGGTCAAGTGGTCGGAACACTTGGTGTCATTGGCCCAACCCGCATGGCATATGACAGAGTCATTCCCATTGTGGATATCACCTCAAAATTATTATCGGGTGCCTTAAGTTCGTAATCTCATTCCCCAATATATAAATACATTAATTCATTAATCCATACATATTTTATTTACTAGAGACAAATTATCTTGAATCAGAACCCGCACCTACGTGCTTCCAAAACGGCAGTTTTATTACTGAACTTAGGGACACCATCTGCACCAACTCCTAAAGCAGTGCGCGCCTATTTAAAAGAATTTCTTTCTGATCCACGCGTAGTAGAAATTCCGCGCATTATTTGGTGGTTCATTTTGAACGGCATTATTTTGCCAATCCGCAGTAGCGCATCTGCAAAAAAATACGCTTCTATTTGGTTGCCAAAACTAGGCTCCCCTTTGATGCATTATTCCCGCTTGCAAGCTAAGGAGCTTGGTGAAAAATTTGCTAACGAGGGTCACACTGTCTTAGTGGATCTGGCAATGCGTTATGGTGAGCCGTCAACCCAGACTGTCCTTGAAGGTCTCAAGGCGCAGGGCATGGAGCGTTTATTGCTATTGCCTCTATATCCTCAATACTCCGCAACCACAACTGCATCTAGCTTTGATCAGGTATTTCGCGTTCTTAGTACTTGGCGAGATCAACCTGAGCTACGTTTAGTGAAGCACTATCACGATAATCCTGCCTATATTTCTGCATTACGTGATCAGGTTCTCGGTAGTTGGGATAAAGATGGCCGCCCTGATTTTGCAAAAGGTGATCGCTTGGTAATGTCATTTCACGGTTTACCAAAACGTAACTTGATGAAGGGTGACCCCTATCATTGTGAATGTCTTAAATCTGGACGCTTGCTGGGCGAATCACTGGGTTTAGAGCCAGGTCAATATATTGTGACCTTCCAATCTCGCTTTGGTAAGGCTGAGTGGTTAAAGCCTTACACAGCTCCAACTATAGAAAAGTTAGCCAAAGAAGGTTGTCAGCGCATCGATATTTTTTGTCCTGGATTTCCGGCAGATTGCTTGGAAACGCTAGAAGAGATTGCGATGGAAGCTCGTGAAATCTTCTTAGAACATGGCGGTAAAGACTATCGCTATATTCCCTGCCTGAACAGCAACCCTAAGTGGATAGAGGCTCTGAGCGACATTGCCCATCATCATCTACAAGGTTGGTCTTTAGGAGTGGAGTCTGCAGCCGAGCTTACAAAGCGCAATGAAAGAGCAGAAATGGCTGAAAGAATGAAGTCTTGAAACTGAATGAATTGACCCCATATTGCAAAGTAATAGCCATTCTTTATAGAAATGTAAAATAGCATCCATGACACAAGAAAATCAAAATCCATCTTCAGAGCAAGAAAATTCTCCGGTAGATCCGGCGACTAATTCTGCGGCAGAAACTCCTGCTATAAAAACGCCTGAGCAAGAGATTGCTGAACTCAATCAAAAGATTGGTGAATTACAAGATAACTTCTTGCGCGCCAAGGCTGAAGGTGAAAATATTCGCCGTCGTGCCGTAGAAGATATTGCTAAAGCGCATAAGTTCGCGATTGAAAGTTTTGCAGAGCATTTGGTACCGGTGACTGATAGCCTCTACGCAGCATTGAGTACAGATGCTGGCGATGCCAAAGCGTTTAAAGAAGGTTTAGAGATCACCCTCAAGCAATTGCTTTCCGCCTTTGAAAAGGGTCGTATGACTGAAATTAACCCTGCAGTTGGGGATAAATTTGATCCTCACCACCATCAGGCGATAGCCTCTGTGCCCTCTGAGCAGGAGGCTAATACCGTGGTTTCTGTGCTGCAAAGGGGTTATACCGTGGCAGATCGGGTTCTCAGACCGGCTTTGGTGACGGTTAGCGCCCCGAAGTAGGCTGAATAAGGGCTAAAACCCTTCAAAAAGTATCCAGAAAGCATCAAAAAGGCAGATTTCGGCCTTTTTTACTCTTGATCCCCTTGAAATCCCCTTTTTAGACCCCATTTAGTGGGTATCGAAATATTCATCTGTACAACAAACAATTAATTTTTTGGAGCAATTATGGGAAAGATTATCGGAATCGACTTAGGAACCACGAATTCATGCGTTTCAGTCGTTGAAAACAATGCGCCTAAAGTTGTCGAGAACGCTGAAGGCGCTCGCACAACTCCATCTATCATCGCTTACGTTGAAGATGGCGAAGTATTGGTTGGTGCGCCAGCAAAACGTCAATCAGTGACGAATCCTAAGAACACCATTTACGCAGTGAAGCGTTTGATGGGTCGTAAATTTACAGACGCTGAAGTGCAAAAAGACATCGGCTTGATGCCTTATTCAATTATTGCGGCAGATAACGGCGATGCTTGGGTTCAAGCACGTGACAAGAAAATGGCGCCACAACAAGTCTCTGCTGAAATTCTACGCAAGATGAAAAAAACTGCTGAAGACTATCTCGGTGAAGAAGTCACAGAAGCGGTGATTACTGTTCCTGCTTATTTCAATGACAGTCAACGTCAGGCAACTAAAGATGCAGGTCGTATTGCTGGTTTAGATGTGAAGCGCATCATCAACGAGCCGACTGCTGCTGCATTGGCCTTCGGCTTAGACAAGCAAGATAAAGCAGATCGCAAGATCGCTGTATATGACTTGGGTGGTGGCACATTCGACGTCTCCATCATTGAGATTGCTAACGTTGACGGTGAGAAGCAGTTTGAAGTGCTCTCTACTAACGGCGACACTTTCTTGGGTGGCGAAGACTTTGACCAGCGCATCATTGATTGGATCATTGCTGAGTTCAAGAAAGAGCAAGGCGTGGATTTGAGCAAGGATGTATTGGCATTGCAGCGCTTGAAGGATGCTGCAGAAAAGGCCAAGATCGAATTGTCATCTGCACAGCAAACAGAGATCAACTTGCCTTACGTGACAGCTGACGCTAGCGGCCCTAAGCATTTGAACTTGAAGTTAACTCGTGCCAAGTTAGAGTCTTTGGTAGAAGAGCTCATTAAGCGTACAGCTGGCCCTTGCTTAACAGCGATTAAAGATGCTGGCGTAAACGTGGCTGATATTGACGACGTGATTTTGGTCGGCGGTCAAACTCGTATGCCTGCGGTTCAAGACAAAGTTAAAGAAATCTTTGGTAAAGAGCCACGTAAAGACGTTAATCCAGATGAGGCTGTAGCCGTTGGTGCTGCGATTCAGGGTTCCGTGTTATCTGGCGATCGTAAAGACGTATTGCTCTTAGACGTTACTCCATTGTCATTGGGTATCGAGACTCTTGGTGGCGTGATGACTAAGATGATTCCGAAGAACACGACGATTCCCACTAAGCATTCACAGGTTTACTCAACCGCTGAAGATAATCAGCCTGCCGTAACCATTAAGTGTTTCCAAGGTGAGCGCGAGATGGCTGCTGCAAACAAGTTGCTTGGTGAATTTAACCTCGAAGGTATTGCGCCAGCACAGCGTGGTATGCCACAAATTGAAGTGACCTTTGATATCGATGCCAACGGTATTTTGCATGTAACAGCAAAAGACAAAACTACTGGTAAAGAAAACAAGATCACCATCAAGGCTAACTCTGGCCTGACTGAAGAAGAAATTCAACGCATGGTTAAAGATGCTGAAGCCAATGCCGCTGAAGATAAGAAAGCACTTGAATTGGTTACTGCACGCAATACTGCAGATGCCTTGGCTCACTCAACCAAGAAGGCTTTGGAAGAGCACGGTGCTAGCTTAGAAGCTTCTGAAAAAGAAGCGATTGAAGCTGCCCTCAAAGAATTGGATGAAGCAATCAAGGGCAGCGACAAAGCAGCCATTGAGGCTAAGACCGAGGCCTTGGGTAAAGCCAGTCAGAAGCTGGGCGAAAAGGTCATGGCTGCTGAACAGGCTAAAGCAGGTGCCGGTGCTACTGGCGCAGCTCCTGGTGGTGAGCCAAAAGCGGCCCCAGATGCAGATGTGGTTGATGCAGACTTTAAAGAGGTTGATGACAAGAAGTAATTCTAAAATCAGACATTCATTAACGTAGTTTTGATGTTTCTAAATAACAAGTCGGCCTCGTGCCGACTTGTGTCATTCAGGTTGTTGAGAGGAATAGGCCGTGTCTAAAAGTAAACGCGATTTTTATGAGGTGCTTGGTGTAGCCAAGGGTGCCAGCGATGAAGAGTTAAAAAAAGCTTATCGCAAGATGGCAATGAAC
>Ga0214241_1000083_pt1 | contig 37279 bp, 31 predicted proteins | sample TroBogypolimnion_15_FD_153079 | JGI IMG/M metagenome (GOLD analysis project Ga0214241, IMG submission 153079) | Freshwater microbial communities from Trout Bog Lake, WI - 25AUG2008 hypolimnion | ecosystem: Environmental > Aquatic > Freshwater > Lake > Hypolimnion/Profundal zone | place: Trout...
TCACCCTCTACAAGGTCAAAGTGTTGATCGAGTGAAGTTTCACCAAACAGAATTGCTGCTGGCGTAGAGGCCAAGGCTTGCCCTGCTGGACGGAATGTTGCTTGGTTTAAATCTTTATCCCACATGATCAACTGCTTACCATCGGCAATCAATTTTTGCTCATATGGTTTTTGTGTATCCCAAATAAAACGGCCTGGACGCTGAAATACAAAATGTCCTTGTGTTTGGCGGACAACTTTTAAGCCCTTATCTTGCGCTTCATTTGCCTTAGGTGCGCGTAACTGTTGTTGCACGAAGTCACCCTCAGCAGTTTTGGAGTTACGTACAAACTGGCGCAACTGCTCAGCACCACTCTCGCTTTGAGCAAGGGACGCTCCTGAAAAAAGGATACTTGCAATCGTCAGAATTGCTACAGTAAAAAATCTTGGCATGGATTCTTATTCGGAGGGGCGATGCAGAATTTCGCGATTGCCGCCGTTACCCATTTTAGATACAAGACCGGCTTTTTCCATATCCTCAAGAAGGCGTGCTGCACGGTTGTAACCGATACGCAAGTGACGCTGTACTAAAGAAATAGATGGGCGTTTGTTCTCTAGAACGATAGCAACGGCTTGGTCATAGAGCGGATCAGCTTCGCCACCACTCTCACCAGTTAATGCATCGATATTAGATTCGTCAGCACCTTCAAGAACGCCATCAATATAGTTAGCCTCGCCCTTTTCTTTGAGCCACTCGACTACACGATGCACTTCATCATCCGATACAAACGCGCCATGCACGCGCACTGGTAAGCCAGTACCTGGCGCCATATAAAGCATGTCACCCATGCCAAGCAATGCTTCCGCGCCCTGCTGATCCAAAATCGTACGACTGTCGATCTTAGAGCTCACCTGGAATGAGATACGGGTTGGTACATTGGCTTTAATCAAACCAGTAATCACGTCAACGCTGGGACGTTGTGTTGCTAAGACCAAATGAATACCGGCAGCACGCGCCTTTTGGGCAATACGCGCAATCAGCTCTTCTATCTTCTTACCAGAGACCATCATCAAGTCAGCCAACTCATCGATCACGATCACGATCACTGGAGCTTTATAAATTGGCTCCGGATCATCCGGCGTCAAGCTAAATGGATTGGTGAGCTTCTCACCTTTTTCTTCTGCTTCGAGAATCTTCTTATTAAAGCCCGCTAAGTTACGCACGCCAAACTTACTCATGAGTTTGTAGCGACGCTCCATCTCATTTACAGCCCAATTGAGGGCGTTATAAGCCTGCTTCATATCAGTAACAACTGGACAAAGCAAATGCGGAATCTTGTCGTAGATGGCCATCTCGAGCATCTTTGGATCAATCATGATCAAGCGCACTTCATCTGGCTTAGCTTTGAACAGCAAAGACAGAATCATGGCGTTGATACCCACTGACTTACCAGCACCAGTAGTACCAGCAACTAGGCAGTGCGGCATCTTCGCCAAGTCAGCCACCATTGGGCTACCAGAAATATCTTTGCCTAAGGCTAGAGTCAGCAATGAATGGTTGTCGTTATAAACCTGTGATGTCAGAATCTCTGAAAGGTAAACCGACTGACGTGTTGGATTTGGTAATTCCAAAGCCATGCAGGTCTTACCAGGAATCGTTTCAACGACACGCATACTCACTACGCCAAGTGAGCGGGCTAGGTCTCGTGAGAGATTCACAATCTGACTGCCCTTCACGCCCACTGCAGGATCAATCTCATAACGAGTGACCACAGGGCCTGGATAGGCAGCAATTACAGTCACTTGAACATTAAACTCAGCTAACTTACGCTCAATTAAGCGTGAGGTAAATTCAAGTACTTCGGCAGAGATGGTTTCTTTTACTTCGGGTACTGCATCAAGCAATGCGAGTGGCGGCAATTCTGAATCTGGGATATCCACGAATAGTGGTTGTTGTTTCTCGCGCTCTACACGCGCACTCTTTGGAATCTCAATCGGCGCACGCACAATCTGTACTGGTGCTGCCACTTCAACACGACCACGGAATTCTTCCACAAACTCTTCGCGCTCTTCAGCGGCGGCTTCACCCAACTTACGATCTTCTTCACTATCGCGACGTTCACGAATGCGGTGGTAAGTAACCTCTAAGAAACGACCTACTCTCTCAGAGATATCGAGCCATGAGAAGTGAAGAAATAAAGATAAGCCTGCACAGAGACCAAATAGCAAAACCAAAGTTGCGCCTGTAAAGCCAAGGGACATTTGCAATGGATCGCCAATCAGCTCACCCAAAATGCCACCAGGCGGTCGAGGAAGCTGCCAGGAGAGGGAATGCAGGCGAATAGACTCCAAACCCATGCTGCAGATTAAAGTCAGGCTGAAGCCCAACCAACGCATTAATAAAGAGTCTGGTTTAGCGTCTGGATCTGGCGGCAATGGAATACTCCAGAGCTCTCGCCAGCCATTTAGGACACGGCGGCCAAATAAGGCAACCCACCAAAAAGCGGAGATACCAAAGATATAGAGCATTAAATCAGCTAAATAGGCACCAAAACGACCACCCAGGTTTCTAGGGGCTTCAAAACTGGCATGGGACCAGGCTGGATCAGCCTTGGAATACGTGATCAAAATGGCAAATAAGCCTAGGCAGAGGCCCAGAGAGATGAACCAGCGGGCCTCCAATAGGAGACGGGGCATTCTGCCCTGCCCACCGTTCTCAGGGGGCTGGGGGCTCAAAGGAGCCTTGGACTTCGGGTATGCGGTTCTTGCCATGTTCTACCGATTGTAATCAAGCAATCCTATAATTTGAATATGACTACAAATACCCCAAAACACTCTAAAGTTCTCATCCTCGGATCTGGCCCTGCAGGCTACACGGCAGCTGTCTATGCCGCCCGCGCCAATTTGAACCCAACCCTCATCACCGGACTAGCTCAGGGCGGTCAATTAATGACCACTACTGACGTAGAAAACTGGCCTGCGGATGCTGATGGCGTTCAAGGCCCAGAACTCATGGATCGTTTTTTAAAGCATGCTGAGCGCTTTAATACAGAAATCATTTTTGACCATATTCATACGGCAGCACTCAAAGAGAAGCCAATTCGCTTGGTTGGCGATTCTGGAACCTACACCTGCGATGCCTTGATTATTTCCACTGGCGCTTCTGCGCAATACATTGGCTTACCTAGCGAGGAAGCATTTATGGGTCGTGGCGTTTCTGGTTGCGCAACTTGCGATGGCTTCTTCTATCGCAATCAAGATGTTTGCGTAGTTGGTGGCGGTAACACCGCTGTTGAAGAAGCGCTCTACCTCACTGGGATTGCTAAAAAAGTGACTGTGATTCATCGTCGCGATAAATTTCGTGCTGAGCCGATCTTGAATGATCGCTTAATGGCAAAAGTGGCTGAAGGAAAAGTGGAGCTCAAGTTAAATGCCACACTCGATGAAGTTCTAGGCGATGAAAAAGGTGTGACTGGTGTACGCATTAAGAAACAAGATGGTAGTACTGAAGACATCGCTTTGACTGGCGCCTTTATTGCGATTGGTCACAAACCTAATACTGAACTCTTTGTTGGGCAGTTAGACATGAACAATGGCTACATCAAGACCCATTCAGGATTAGAGGGCAATGCTACTGCAACCAACATCCCTGGCGTGTTTGCTGCTGGTGACGTACAAGACCACATTTATCGTCAAGCGATTACCAGTGCTGGCACAGGTTGTATGGCCGCATTAGATGCACAGCGTTATTTAGAGACCTTGGAATAAGTTTTCTAGATCTGTAATGAAAAATGCCTAGCAATGCTAGGCATTTTTATTAGGACATTTTTTCTAAATCCAATTTTCAAGGGCAAGATTAGGGACTCTTTTAAATTCAGATAGATTATTTGTTACCAGGGTTAAACCATGACTTCTAGCATGAGCTGCAATATGAATATCATTTACTCCAATAGGTTTACCTTTACTCTCCAAGAATGCTTTAATTTGACCATAATGCTGGGTTGCATTTATGTCATACGGTAAAACTTCTAAGTGACTTACAAAGTCTTCGATGTTACTAAGATTACTTTCAACCTGTTGACTCTTTTCTGCGCCATACATCAACTCCGCTAACGTAATTGTTGATATAGCCATTCGGTTTGCATTTTTATTGAAGACCTTAAGCACCTCTAATGGCTTTCGCTTCATTACATAAATAACAATATTGGTATCTAGCAAGTACTTAAGCATTAGAGGGACTCTCTATCACCTTGCTCTTGAGAGCCTCTTTCATTCATAAAATCATCACTTACACGAGCATCGCCCAAAAAGTAGTTGTCCCACATGTTTTCAATTGGGGCAATTATTCGCTCCCGACCCTTTGCGCGAACATTCACCTTGCGAACATTTTCTGGTAGCCGCATTTCAGCAGGCAATCTCACGGCTTGAGTCCGGTTATTTGTAAAAACAGTTGAAATAGCCATAATCTTTAATCTCCCAGCGTATATAGCAATTGTATATTGCATTAAATACCTATGCAAGCCCCAAAAATACCCTTACCAGTATCTATAGTTTGGAGGCATGATTTACAAAGCATTCCCACTCAAGATCATCTTGATTTTCTTGGAGCATGATCTGCTCTTCAGTGGTTGCATCTAATTTGGATTTATCAACAAACCCCTTAGGGAATGTTGTTGGATTACTTAGGTTGACCTGAATTTTTATGATCTTAATTTCATTCATACCTAAATAATAAGCCCCTCATTGCAGCCCATCTCAGACCCATAAATAAAAAGCCTAGCATTGCTAGGCTTTTTATTTACACGACAACGATTGTTATCTTGAGATTACTGGCAACAATGGCACGATGAGCAATGCCACGATGTTGATGATCTTAATCAGTGGGTTTACTGCAGGACCCGCTGTATCTTTGTAAGGGTCACCTACGGTGTCGCCGGTTACTGCAGCTTTGTGAGCTTCAGAACCTTTGCCGCCGAAGTTACCTTCTTCGATATATTTCTTCGCATTATCCCAAGCGCCACCACCAGTACACATCGAGATGGCTACAAACAAGCCAGTCACGATCGTACCCATGAGTAAGCCACCCAATGCTGCAGGTCCTAACAAGAGGCCAACAACAATTGGAGCAACTACAGGGAGGAGCGAAGGAACAATCATCTCTTTAATCGCTGCTGAAGTGAGCATATCCACAGCCTTGCCGTACTCTGGCTTAGCAGTACCTTCCATGATTCCAGGAATATCGCGGAACTGGCGACGCACCTCTTCAACTACTGCACCAGCACAACGACCTACTGCTTCCATTGCCATGGCACCGAACAAGTAAGGAATCATGCCGCCAATAAAGAGGCCAATGATGACCATATGGTTAGACAAGTCAAAAGATACTTGCTGACCAATACTCTCTAATGCGTGTGTGTAGTCAGCAAACAGTACGAGTGATGCCAAACCTGCAGAACCAATCGCATAACCTTTGGTCACTGCTTTAGTAGTGTTACCAACCGCATCTAATGGATCAGTAATATCACGCACTGATTGCGGTAAGCCTGCCATCTCTGCAATACCACCAGCGTTATCTGTAATTGGGCCGTAAGCATCTAGCGCAACCACAATACCAGCCATCGACAACATGGCTGTTGCTGCAATGGCAATACCGTACAAACCAGCTAACCAATACGCTGCAAAAATTGCGGCACAAACAAAGAGAACTGGATAAGCAGTCGACTTCATTGAAATGCCTAAACCAGCGATGATATTAGTGCCGTGACCCTTAGTAGATGCTTCAGCAATATGTTGCACTGGCTTAAACTGGGTACCGGTGTAGTACTCGGTAATCCATACCAAACCTGCTGTCAGCAACAAGCCAACTACTGTTGCACCAAACAAACGCCATTGGCTGCCAGGGATACCTAAAGCATCATCTGGCATGATGAAGTTGGTTACGAAGTAGAAAGCAACTAGTGATAAACCACCTGCGATGATCAAGCCTTTATACAAAGCCGGCATCACATTTTTCATACCAGGACTTGCTTTTACAAATGAGCAACCAATAATAGAGGCAATGATGGAAACCCCACCAAGCACCAATGGATAAATAATCGCAGCCACTGGTGCACTAGAAACCATTAAAGATCCCAACACCATAGTTGCAATCAAGGTTACTGCGTAAGTTTCAAATAAGTCCGCTGCCATACCAGCACAGTCACCAACGTTATCGCCAACGTTATCAGCAATCACCGCAGGGTTGCGTGGATCATCTTCAGGAATACCCGCTTCTACTTTACCAACTAAGTCAGCACCAACGTCTGCACCCTTAGTAAAGATTCCGCCGCCCAAGCGAGCAAAGATGGAAATCAAAGAGGAGCCGAATGCCAAACCAATGAGTGGGTGCAATACGGAAGAGAGATCTTGTCCTGCGCCAATGGATACGAGGAACATAAAGAAAAGTCCAACACCTAAAAGACCTAATCCGACTACCAACATACCAGTAATCGCGCCGCCTTTAAATGCAACATTGAGGGCTTCATTCATACCCTTGGTTGCAGCTTCCGCAGTACGCACGTTTGCCTTGACGGAGACATTCATGCCTATGAAGCCACAGGCTCCAGAAAGAACGGCGCCAATCACAAAACCAATCGCAGTCGCGAAATCTAGAAAGAGCGCCATCAGAATGGCTAGAACCACCCCTACTACGGCAATCGTTTTATATTGGCGCGATAAATAGGCTGCTGCACCCTGTTGAATCGCCTCGGCAATTTCTTGCATCTTGGCGTTGCCCGAACTTTGCCTCAAAATCCAGCCGCGCATCACAAAGCCGTAAACCACGGCCAAGACACCGCACGCCAAGGCAAAATACAAGCCTAAAGTGACATTACTCATGCTTGAACTCCCTAAAGTTAATCATTTTTTAATCTTTAATGTTTTCTATAAGCTGCACTTAGGTAGACCTAGTTCCTGAAAGCTTTAAACTATGGTCTTTAAGCTGTATCAGTATGTAACAGAATCACCCCTGCGCCTCCTCCACAGGATCAGGGTATTTACTAATCACTATTCGGAGTATTTATGAGTCTCGACAAAGTCAAGCCAGGCAAAAAGATCCCTGAGAGCTTCAATGTCATTATTGAAATTCCCATGAACGCTGATCCAGTGAAATACGAAGTAGACAAAGAGTCTGGCGCAATTTTTGTTGACCGATTTATGGGTACCGCAATGCACTACCCATGTAATTATGGTTACATCAACAAAACAATCGCTGGTGATGGCGATCCAGTTGACGTTCTCGTAATTACCCCATTCCCACTTATTCCAGGTGTGGTTGTATCCTGCCGCGCAATTGGTGTTTTGCAAATGGAAGATGAAGGCGGTGAAGATGCCAAATTATTAGCCGTACCAGAAGACAAAATTTTGCCTATTTATACACACTGGCAAAAACCAGAAGATATGAATCCATTGCGCTTAAATCAAATCCAACACTTCTTCGAGCACTATAAAGATCTTGAAAAAGGCAAATGGGTAAAAGTTAAAGGCTGGGGTGGCGTTGCAGATGCTCATAAAGAAATTCTTGAGGGTATTGAGCGCTACAACAAAGAGCACCCTTAATTTTTGTTTCATTGAAAAGGCTTTGTGAATCGGAGTGAGCACACAAAACATTGCTTTAGCCCAAATCAACCCATTACTGGGTGATTTGGCTGGTAACGCGCAACTCATTCACAAAGCTGCTCTAGATGCATATGCTCAGGGCGTCAAACTCCTAGTAACTCCAGAGCTCTCGCTCACCGGCTATCCCCCAGAAGACTTATTGCTCCGCCCTGCTTTTATTGAAGCAGCGCAAACTCAACTCGAGCTACTGACACAAGAGTTGGCTCAACATTCTGATTTAACAGTCATCGTCGGTCATCCCAAAAAAACGTTGCAGGGCTTACAAAACTACGCATCCGTTTTAAGAAATGGCAAAGTCATTGCGGGCTACGCAAAACAAGAATTACCCAATCATGAAGTTTTTGATGAGGTGCGCTACTTCGTCGCTGGCAATCAAGCATGCGTGTTTGAATGCGAAGGCATTCGTTATGGCTTGATCTTGTGCGAGGATGCTTGGCATGAAGGACCCGCCAAGCAAGCACATGCTGCTGGCGCACAAGTGTTGCTTGTTCCCAATGCATCGCCCTATCACCTGAAAAAAGAAGCACTGCGCATTGATGTATTGCGTGGTCATATTGCTCAAACCAAAATGCCTTTGGTTTATGTCAACGCAGTTGGCGGTCAAGATGAATTGGTTTTTGATGGCGGCTCTTTTGCTTTAAATAGTAAGGGTGAAGTTGTGATGGCAATGCCTCAGTTTGAAATCGGCTTAGGTATCGTTGGAATCTCTGCTAGTGGTGAGCTAGAGAGCGGGCTCATTTCCCCACCGCAGTCGGTAGAAGCACAAGCCTACCAAGCACTCGTCCTAGGTGTGCGCGACTATGTCACTAAAAATCGCTTCCCTGGCGTGATTATTGGCCTATCAGGTGGCGTAGATTCAGCCTTAGTCCTGGCTATTGCTGTAGATGCCTTGGGTGCTGATAAGGTCCGCACCGTCATGATGGCTTCACGTTATACCGCAGACATCTCCTGGATTGATGCCCGTGAGATGGCGCAGAATCTGGGCGTGCAATACGATGAAATCCCCATTAGCGGACCGGTAGACGCTCTAGAGCACTCTCTTGCGGAGCAATTCAAAGGCTTATCGGTGGATGCCACTGAAGAAAATATTCAGGCACGTGTGCGTGGCACTTTACTGATGGCCCTTTCCAACAAAACCGGTCGACTTGTTTTGACTACCGGTAACAAGAGTGAAATGGCTGTTGGCTACTGCACTCTGTATGGAGACATGGCCGGCGGCTTTGCAGTGATCAAGGATATTGCCAAAACATTGGTATATCGCTTGTGTGCTTATCGCAATAGCATTAAGTCAGTTATCCCGGAGCGTATTTTGACCCGCGCCCCTTCAGCAGAATTACGTCCTGATCAAAAAGATCAAGATAGCCTGCCTTCCTATGAAGTCCTGGATGGCATTGTTGAGCGCTATATGGAGCAAAACCAATCTATCGCCCAGATCATTGCCGCGGGGTTCGATGCCCAAAGTGTAGAAAAAGTGACTCGCTTAATTAAGCTCAACGAATACAAACGTCGCCAAGCGCCCCCAGGAGTTCGTGTAACCACCCGCGCCTTTGGCAGGGATTGGCGCTATCCAATCACTTCGCAATTTAGAGCCTAGGCGCCCCAAAAACTGCTAGATTTTTAGCAAGCCATGCAAGTTCTAGGTATGATTACTGCATTAAGGGGGAATAAATGAAATTAATTACATCCATCATTAAGCCGTTCAAGCTAGACGAAGTCCGTGAGTCATTGGCTGAAGTTGGCGTTACAGGCCTTACCGTTACTGAAGTTAAAGGCTTTGGCCGTCAAAAAGGTCATACTGAGCTCTATCGTGGTGCTGAATATGTAGTCGATTTTTTACCCAAGGTAAAAGTAGAAGCCGTTGTTGCAGATGACCGCTTAGAAGCTGCTATCGAAGCTATTACCAAAGCTGCGCGTACCGGCAAGATTGGTGATGGGAAAATTTTTGTTACCGCAGTAGAGCAAGTCATTCGCATTCGCACTGGCGAAACGGATAACGCAGCGGTGTAATACTGGCTTTAACGTAATAGCAAAACCAGCGACTTTCGAGTCGCTGTTTTTATTTATATTAGCGTAGCTGGGAGTCTGTAGAGTTTGATGGAACTGTAGGCTGAATGATTTCAGCTGGCTCCAAATTGATTGTCTTACTGCTCGTATTGCCGATGCGAACTTTTGCACCCTGGTAATACAAATCAAGCTGATTTAATCCGCCAGTCAATACTTTTAATGGTGGCTTGCCATAAACACTCACGCCAACACCTGGCTCTAAATTTTTATTCTGAGTTTTGCCAGCCGCATCTACCACGCAAATCGTTTGAGCAGTCTTTGACTGGATGTAGACCATATCGCCAGCTTTTTTAGGTGCATCCGGTTTGTAGTTGAGTGCAACAGCATCTGCAGGCGGGCACTCAACTGATACGGCTACTATTGCTGGAGCGGGCTCGGATGCTGGAGTGGGAGTTGGTGCAGTAGCAGGCTTTGCATCTGCTGCTGGAGCAGGCTCTGTAGCTGGCGCAGGCTCAGGCACCGCCTCCTGAATAATGACCACTTCTTCTTTAACGGGCTCGGGAAAAAATAGTGGCCTTAGGTTGACCACAGAGAAGACCACAGCCGCACCGATTACTACGAGCACGAAAATTCTCTTTTTGGAATCTACCGCAGCTTTTGACTTTGCGGCGGAATCGATAGCCGTTTGGGAGATTTTGTCAGCACTGACTGTCTGCGGTTTTGACTCAGACACTTTTACTGTCATTGCTGGGGCAATAACTTTTTCTTCTAGTTTTTTATTTGTCTCTTTTCCAGGCTTGGCTTTTTTCTCTACCGCAGCAGTTTTTATCTCCTCCCGCACTTTCGCTTCTACCTCAACTGCTTTGGCAGGTTGAGCGATGCCTACAAAATCAAAAGCCTCTTCTGGTGTGAGCTTTAGTAAGCCAGCGACTTTTTTTGCTGCCGTGAACTTGATTTGAGCACCGTAAAAGCTGCTGCTCTCACCATTTTCAATCTGCTCGATTTGACGAACAGATAAACATGCCATGCCAGATAAATCCTTCGTACTTAAGCCAAGGCTTTCCCTAGCCTTGGTAAAAGCCTCTTTGCGAATATCGGGAAGTTTGACTGGTTTATTCACTATGGAACATCTATTTCATATGAAAATGACAAGATTAATACTAATAACAAAATGGTGCGGGAGTAATTAGCCTCAAAGCTAATTATTTAAAGGATGATTCTCGAGGTTGGATTCGAGATATTTCTTGACCAGTACTTGCAAAGAATCTGCATGCATTTTGTCCATGACCCTAGCTTTGTGTACCTTAATCGTGGCATCGGTAGTTCCAAGCTTAACAGCGATATCTTTGTTTAATAGGCCCTTCACTAGCCATCCGCAAACTTCGCGCTCTCTGGGAGTAAGACTCTCATAATCTTTTTTAGCCTCGACATCAAGCGAAACTCGCTTCAGTTGGCGACTATCAAAATCGATCGCTTCTGCTACAGACTTCAAGAGCTCTTCCAAGTTAAATGGTTTGAATAGGAAATCCAAGGCCCCTCTCTTGAGACTCTGAACGATTTGATGAGGGTGACTTTGGCCGCTAACAAAAATGATTGGAGTCTTGCGACCGAGCTTTTGGAGCTTTTCTTGTAAATCTAGTCCGGTCATGTCTGGCATCTGCATATCTAGCAAAATCACTGCCGGAGATACTGGCACGGATTTTTCCAAGAAAAGAGCTGCTGAAGCATAGTCTTCAACGAGATAACCCAATTCCCGTAGCATCCTCGAAAGAGAAATGCGCATGGATTCATCATCGTCTATTAGGTATATGTGGCCGACTTTAGTCATTGAATTCAAAGGAAAAAGTAATGGATGAATTAATGTAATGCAGTGTCATTTACTAAGCTATTAGCTATCAAGCTAACATTTACACCTAAATCAATGATTACATTCATTTTTTTGTATTGCAGTGCAACATTTATTTCAAACTTTCCTCTTAGGATTTATATAGGGGGCCTTGATGTCATCTCACGGCACAATAGAGCCTTTCGACACAACCTTTTCTGGAGTAATAAGCATGAAACGCCTTAATGAACGCTCGCGCATGGTCACCGAAGGGGTCGCTCGCGCACCTAATCGTTCAATGTATTACGCAATGGGTTACGAAGAAAAGGATTTCGTAAAACCAATGGTTGGTGTTGCCAATGGCCACTCGACCATCACTCCTTGTAATAGTGGTTTACAAAAATTAGCAGATGCTGCTGTTGATGCTCTCGAAGCAGCTGGAGCAAAAGCGCAAGTATTTGGTACACCTACTGTTTCTGACGGTATTGGTATGGGAACTGAAGGCATGAAGTATTCACTCGTCTCCCGTGAAGTGATTGCTGACAGTATTGAAGTTTGTGTGAATGGTCTTTGGCAAGATGGCGTAGTCGTCATTGGTGGCTGCGATAAAAATATGCCTGGTGGCATGATGGCTCTAGCCCGCACCAACGTTCCCGGTATCTATGTTTATGGCGGCACGATTAAGCCAGGCCACTACAAAGGCAAGGAGCTCAATATTGTTTCTGCATTTGAAGCAGTTGGTGAATTTACCTCTGGCCGATTGAGTGAAGAAGATTTAAAAGGTGTCGAGCAACACGCCTGCCCAGGTAGCGGTTCCTGTGGCGGTATGTACACAGCAAACACCATGAGCTCATCATTTGAGGCTTTGGGCATGAGCCTGCCTTACTCTTCAACGATGGCCAACGTTGATGAAGAGAAAGTATTGAGTGCTGCCGAATCAGCGCGTGTCCTGGTTGAAGCCGTTAAAAATAATCTGCGTCCACGCGACATCATTACTAAGAAATCGATTGAGAACGCAGTTAGCGTGATCATGGCAGTTGGTGGATCCACGAATGCAGTGTTGCATTTCTTGGCCATTACTAGTGCTGCTGAAATCGATTGGACTATTGATGACTTCGAACGTATTCGTAAACGCGTTCCAGTAATCGTAGATATGAAACCATCTGGCACTTACCTTGCAACGGATTTACATCAAGCTGGTGGCATTCCTCAAGTCATGAAGATTTTGCTCGATGGTGGCTTGCTACACGGTGATTGCATGACCATCACTGGCAAAACAATTGCTGAAGTGCTGAAGGATGTTCCATCCGTACCACGCGCTGATCAAAAAGTGATTCGCACTTTAGACAATCCTTTATACAAGCAGGGTCACTTGGCAATCCTGAAGGGCAATATTTCTCCAGAAGGTTGCGTAGCCAAGATTACCGGTCTCAAGAACCCATCGATCACTGGTCCAGCCCGTGTATTTGATTCGGAAGATGACGCCATGGCAGCCATCATGGCGCAAAAGATCAAAGACGGTGACATCGTTGTGATTCGCTATGAAGGCCCTAAAGGCGGCCCTGGTATGCGTGAGATGCTATCGCCTACTTCAGCTCTGGTTGGTCAGGGCTTAGGTGAGTCTGTAGGCCTCATTACCGATGGTCGCTTCTCTGGTGGCACTTGGGGCATGGTGGTTGGTCACGTTGCTCCTGAAGCTTATGTCGGCGGCACAATCGCCCTCATCAACGAAGGTGACTCTGTCACGATCGATGCACACAAGTTACTCATTCAACTCAATGTAGATGAAGCAGAGATTGCTAAGCGTCGTGCAGCATGGAAACAGCCTAAGCCTCGCTACACTCGTGGCTTGCTTGCTAAATACGCCAGTCTGGCAAGCAGTGCTAGTAAAGGCGCAGTAACTGATCGAGATTTAAATATTTAATTAATCTTGGTTGTTAAAAAGCCCCTAAGTAAAGCTAGGGGCTTTTTTATTACTCAAACTGCTGGAGATTTTGCTTAGTGCTTCATTGCGCCAGCTGCATTTACTGGCAACTTCACTTCAACATCACCTGATTTAGAAAACTTGAGCTTTACTGGAATTGTTTCGCCAGCAACAAATGGTCCCTTAAGGTCAAGAAACATCAAATGGTATCCGCCGGGCTTGAGTTCAACTGAACCATTTGCCGGTACAACAATATCTTTAACTTGACGCATCTTCATAACATTACCTTCCATTGCCATCTCATGGAGTTGTACTTCACCAGCAGAAGGTGAACTCGCAGATACCAATTGGTCAGAAGTATTGCCCTTATTTTGAATTTTTAGGAAACCGCCAGCAACTTTCTGACCCGGTACCGTTGCCCGTGTATAGGCATCCGAAATACTCACTGCATCAACCTTTACTGCTTGCGCATGAACAGCAGAACTCAACATCAGACTTGCGCCAATGCAAGCCGATACGGCTGCGCATACAAAACTGCTTTTACTCTTTATCATTACCAACTCCTTAATAGATTTTCATGAAATACTTGTTCTAATGCATAAATCTTTTTTTTCCTGCTACCTTTCGAGCCTGTTACTTTTGACTGGCCTTATACCTAGTACAGCATTTGCTGGGATCGAGGTCGGACAAACTGCACCCAATATAGAAGGAACGCTAATTGATGGCAAGCCCTTCTCTCTAAATAACACCAGGGGTAAAGTTGTCTTAGTGAACTTTTGGGCCAGCTGGTGTGAGCCGTGCAGAGAAGAGATGCCCGCCATTGAATCCTACCTCAAGAAAAATAAAGCCAAAGGATTTGAGGTTCTTGCGATTACGGTAGATAAACCCTCTGATCTTGAACAAGCAAAGCAAATTATGCATAACTACTCTTTCCTATTTGCAGATAAAAATCAAATCAATTACTCGGGCTACGGCAGAATCTGGCGCATCCCGAGTTCATTCATCATTGATAGGCAGGGAATTCTTCGCAAGAATGGTTTAACTGGCGACCCTAAGGTTGATACCAAACTATTAGAAGAAATTGTTACCCCGCTTTTATCTGCACAGTAATTAAAAGTGAACCCGAATACCCATAGAGGCAATATAAGAGGGTACCAACTGAATACCATTTACGTTCTGATAAACGGGCAACTGAACGTTAGCGTACACCTGAGTTTGATCAGTTAGTCGGTATAAGGCTCCGGGTGTCAAATAGGCGAGCGTTCCACCTGTAGCCCAGGTATCTGCAGCCGTTCCACTGTCCGCTCTTTTATTAATCACATTCAGTTGCAAGGTAGGCACCCATTTTTCGAGGCCTTGGTAATTCACTCCAAGATTGATGTTCAGTGAATTACCTGGGCGATATGAACCACCAGTAGAGATTGTGGGTGCATCACTAGGGCCGCTAGACAAGCCAACTAAAGAATTCGGAACGCTAGTAACAATCACGGCAGCTTGATATTGAGCTTGAGCAAAATATCCCCAATTCTCAGAATCATTTACAAAGCCAAATTTATAGATACCGCCAATCAAATCCGTTGAGCCAGAACCACGTTGAAGGCCTGGATCGACCGCCACTCTTCCGCCAGAATTTGCTACAGCACTTTGAGAATTGCTACCAGTAGGTAGCTTCATGCCAAACTGTAGACCCCAATCCTTTTGCTCTGAAAACCCGAAGTAGCGTCCGATCAGCTTGATGTCTCCAATACCAGAACCTTTAGAACTGTAACCATTCTCACCAGTAGGAAATCCGCCCGTACCATCATCTGAATTTGCTCCATAGGTCATGTGGTTACGCATCATGAATGGCACTACGGTCGTCAGCCCCCAATTTTCACCATCGTTGTAATCTAATGAAGCAGTAATGTAATTATTTTGAGTGTATCCCTCAACTTCAGCGGGTGCACCAGTCGCACCATTCGTTGTGTTGGCAGCTTGAGATGGTGAGATGCCCTTAGTGCCATAGCGCAATTTATTTTGATTCAAAGTGTCGTATCTAAGATCCAAGGACCAACCTGGGGTCATCCCCATTCCCTGGGTGCCAATATCAGTATTTAAGCTACAACCACAACTAGCGCAAGCAAAGGCACTTGCCCCAGAAACGGAAAGCGTCACAGCTACTGCAATTTTTGTTAACTTCAATTTACTTCTCCACACAAATTTATAGCAACAGATTGTTGTTGCTCACCACATAGCTTTGCTATGCCCTAAAAAAAATTTAGGCTTGTGCTGGAGGTGCGGCTGAAGGAGGAGTTACCCAAACAGTGAGGGGCTTGGGTGATTGATAGAAAAGCTGGGGGAATAATGCCAATGTTTGTGGAGCATCAAAAATCAGGCTAGTGCTCAATACTGGAGTGATGTCACTATGGGTAAGGCAGTATGGGCATGGTTGATCATGGGTGGCAATCTCTTGATCGTCAGTCTGCACTTGAATCTGCATCTTATTGCCATCTGCGGAACAAATTTCCATCGCAAAACCTTGGCCATGTTTAGCAAACGATACCGCTTGAGAAACAGCTGGAGCCAGCGCACTCATGGCGATTGCAAGAGCTGCAATCCAGTGAATGAGGCGGTTCTTATGGAAATTCATGATGAAAGGATTTTATCTGATTCTCGTCTCTACCTTGTTGACATGCCTCGCTTGCGCTGCGGAAAAAGAAAAAGGGGCTCTAAAGCCCCTGTTTTCAGATGCAATCACTACTTTATGGCGTACCTCTTGCATTAGCAGCATCAATGAAGCGCTTGCGAGCTGGAGCTAAAACGAATTTGGCGGTAAAGGCTGCAGTAATCGTGACCGCTGCCCCCAGAATAAATACAGTGTTCCAGTTACCGCCAGCAGAGAGCACAGAAGCAAATGGCACGATCAAGGAAGCTGTTCCCTTGGCGGTATACAAAGTACCCGCATTTCCAGCGGCGTTCTTGACGCCGAAGGTATCCGCACAGATCGCTGGGAAAATCGAGAAGATTTCCCCCCAGAATAAAAATATTAGGGCTGCAAAAGTCATAAATGCTATTGGGTCATGACCATAGTTCATTAAACCGAGCATCGCAAGACCTTCGCCCGTAAACACAAAAAACATGGTGTTCTCGCGCCCTATCTTGTCAGAGATAAATCCACAAAGAGGGCGTGTAAAGCCATTGCATAAATTATCAATTGACAAGGTCATTGTCAGCAAAGGTAAATTGATGCCAAAGATCAACATCGGCAATGAAGCCAGGCCATAGTCTTTTGCAATTGGCCCAATTTGTGCTGTTGCCATCAAGCCGCCAGCAGCTACAACTACAAAGATTACATAGATTAACCAGAACAAAGGCTTTCTGATCATCTGACCAGAGGTGTAATCAACTTTAGTAGTAACAATACGCGGTGCAGGCTGAACTCCGCTTGGGGGAGCTGGTTTAGTCATGAACAACGCTAAAACAAAGATCAGCACACCTTGCGCAATACCGAAAAAGAAAAAAGCTTGTTCGTAGCCTTTTTCAATAATCATATTGCCAATTGGAATGACGGTAACGGCTGCACCAGCACCAAATCCAGCAGCAGTTAAGCCAGCGGCTAAGCCTCTTTTGTCTGGGAACCACTTAAGGGCATTGCCTACGCAAGTGCCATAAACGCAACCAGCACCAATACCAGCGATCACTGCCGCAAAATAGAGCATCTCGAGTGAGGTAGCCATACTATCAAGGACCCAACCGGCACCCGCAAAAATTGCACCGATCATAATCACGAATCTTGGGCCAAACTTATCCACCATCCAACCCTCAACTGGCACGAGCCAAGTTTCAACCACAATAAAGATAGAAAAAGATAGTTGGATTGCTGGCAAAGCCCACTCGGTTTTTATATGAATTGGGTTTACAAACAAAGTCCATGCGTATTGAAGATTAGCAACCAACCCCATGCAGATAATGCCAAAAACCAACTGTGCCCAACGGTTATGCCAAGGCTTGCTCACGATTTGCGCTCCTTCTAATTTATTTTATGGATAACTCACCCTCTCAGGGGCTGAGTGATTCTCAAACATTCTCCTCTTTATTATCTTGATAAACATCAAGATATTTTTAAACATAAACTAGTGATTACCCCTAAGGCAAATAATCGATTCAAAATAAATTTACTCATTTGTGGAAAGAGGTGTAAATAAAAAAGCCACCCAGAGGTGGCTTTTTTGAGTTGTTGTAATTTTTAAATTACATGCCGCGGTAAGCGCCGTCGAAATCATAGTGACGAGTAGCCTGGTCTTGGCTAGTCTTGCTTTCAGAAAAAAGCTGATTAATCATATTCAATAGAACGGTCATTTGAATCTCCTTAAGGGTTAGTACCTAGATTTTAACCCTAATCAATATTACAAAGTGGAATATGATTCCGTATTATGAAATATTTAGCCTATGCGAGACGTCCATTAGCAAAAAAACATTAACAGGGATGATTCAGAGGGGTTGGTGCCGCTTGCCGGAATCGAACTGGCGACCTTTTCATTACGAATGAACTGCTCTACCAACTGAGCTAAAGCGGCAAATCCGCTTGTATTCTAGCGAAACCGGTCTAATAGTTTTTTACTGATCTTGTCCAGGGCGGTTGAGTCTTTGATGATGAACTGCAAACCATTGGAGTCAGCAATCAGTAATGTATTGCCGGCAATTCTGCGGATATCTTCTTCACCCTTCAGCCGGATTCGGGTTGAGCCACGATCGGTTTCGATATCCCAAATACTAGGTGTAGCAAACGTAGAAACCTTAACAATCTTTTCAATTACTGGCATGAACTCGCGCTGAGCCAATTCTTCTTCAATCAAAGCTAATTCCGCTTCAGAAATAGCGGCGGTATTCGAAAACCAGCAAAGCTCATTACCAGATTGATTCATGATGGAAATACCAGCACCAGGTGCAGTAATGGGGAATGCTCTTACCGGATGAACGCCCACATGTCGCTCACCCTGACTATCGGTAAAGACTAAGCGACCTAAAGCATCACGCTCGAGTTGATGAGTGGATTGATTGATTTGCGTCATACCCCACCCCCAATTTTCTTAGCCATCTCTTGCAGCTGCTCTTCTTGTCGCTCTTCTTTCGCTTCTACCTGATCCTCTTCCAAGCTTTCACCAATCGCAACACCTTCGACCAATTCGGCAGCATGACGCAACTGTGCTTGATACAGGGTGTAATAAGCGCCTTGAGCTTCCATTAATTGATCATGTGAGCCGATCTCCACTATTTCACCTTTGTCTAAAACCACTAAGCGATCTGCTTTTCTTAAAGTGGAGAGGCGGTGAGCAATCGCAATCGTTGTGCGGCCCTTCACCAAGTTATCCAATGCGCGCTGAATTTCTTTTTCAGTCGTAGTGTCTACTGATGATGTTGCTTCATCTAAGATCAAAATACTTGGGTTAATTAGTAATGCACGCGCAATCGATATACGCTGGCGCTCTCCACCGGATAGAGATTGACCACGCTCACCCACTAGGGAGTCGTAACCCAAAGGAAGGCGGAGAATAAATTCATGGGCATGCGCTGCACGGGCAGCTTCAATAATCTCTTCACGAGTTGCGTCTGGCTTACCGTAAGCAATATTTTCAGCAATCGTGCCAAAGAATAAGAAAGGCTCTTGCAGCACTAAACCAATACATTTACGATAGTCTGCAATACCGATGCTACGAATATCTCGCCCATCTAATGCAATCGAGCCGGAGCTTACGTCATAGAAGCGGCAAATTAAGTTCACCAAAGTACTCTTACCGGAGCCGCTATGGCCTACTAAGCCAATCATCTCGCCGGGAGCAATATCTAAATCAATTCCTTTAGATACGGCGCGGTTCCCATAGCGAAAACCCACGCCACGCAGGGAAATGCGACCCTTGACCTTACCTAAAGGCGCTGGATTGATAGGCTCAGGAACGCTAGAGACGTGATCCAAGATATCAAAGATACGTTTAGCACCAGCAGCGGCTTTCTGCGTATGAGAAACAATCCGACTCATTGAATCCAGACGGATATAAAAACGACCGATGTATGCCAAGAATGCAATCAGAACACCAACAGTCACTTTCTGATGCGCTACCTGCCAAATACCAAAACCCCATACAACCAGTAAACCAGTCTCAGTTAATAGCGTTACTGTAGGTGAGAACAAACCCCAGACGCGATTAACGCGATCATTAATTTGTAAATTGTGTTTGTTAGAATCAACAAAACGTTTGAGCTCGCGATCTTCTTGAGCAAATGCTTTCACCACACGAATACCGGGAATCGTGTCAGCCAAAATATTAGTGACTTCAGACCAAATACGATCGATCTTTTCAAAACCAAAACGCAATCGATCGCGCACCACATGAATCATCCACACAATAAATGGCAGAGGTGCTAGGGTCACCAAGGCAAGCAAGGGGTCAATGGATACCAGAATCGCTGCAGTCATAGTGATCATGAGTACGTCAGTAGCAAAGTCAAGCGCGTAAAGGGAGAGGAAGACGCAGATACGATCAGTCTCTGCACCAATACGAGCAATCAAGTCGCCCGTTCTCTTACCGCCAAAGTATTCCAATGAGAGTTTTAGTAAATGCTCAAAGGTTGTGTTTCGTAAATCAGCACCAATACGCTCACTCACTAATGCGAGCAAATATGTCTTCCACCAACCTAGACCCCAAGCAACAATAGCGGCGCCAAATAAAGCCAATAGATACATGCTAGCTAAACGGAAATCAATGGGGTTACCACGCTCGTATGGAATTAACACATGATCCATCAATGGCATGGTGAGATATGGCGGAATTAATGTTGCGCCAGTAGATAGTAGTGTTAATACAAAACCAAGCAAGAGTTGCTTTTTATAAGGACGAGCAAAACGCCACAGCTTAAATAAGGTCCAAGTAGAGGGGGGTGCATCATCCTCAGGATCACAAGTTAGACATGAATCAGCATTTGCTGGTTTTGGACTCAAGCAAACAGGACAAACCTGTTTGTCGTATTCGCCTACCTCACCGTTGCTGATTTCTTCACCACGAGTTAACTGCTTAAAGCTTGATTGCAGACGAAGAACTTGAGGGTTTACAGCTAAAGTGAAGTTCCATGATCTGAGCAAGTGATCAGCAGTTTCTAACCTTAAATGCCCAACTCCAGCATGATCTCCATGGACTAAGTGCGCTCCATTAGCCAAATCCCAGGACTCGAAGGTCTTGCCATCCGTCCAAACGAGACCTTCCTCACCAAGTAAGAGCAGGCTTTTTTCAAAGTGCAGGTCAGCGCCTAAGTCGAGCTCAACCCATGCCAGCAGGGCTTCAAGACTCTTTATTGGGGAGTTTTCAGCTCCCAAAACAGCCTGCCAAGCGCTTGGCAGTTCGGGAGCAAAAGGTAGGATTTGTGGCTTCATTGACCTTAAAAGTATAGTGGAGCTGAATTATTTAGATTTATTGCCTTTGTCAACCTTAAAGCCCTAAAAGCCGTTAAGTTAGATAGCTTGGTCTTTTTATGTATTTTTGCTATTTTTGTGAGTTTTTCAATAACTATTAGAAACAGAGAGACAGTCTGACGCGTCAACGCCAAAACCTTGGCGCCGGCCATCGCAATACTGCATATGCCCCAATTACTAGATAAATCCATCGAGATTCTGAGCGTCAAGCATCTCCGTGGCCCCAATATGTGGACTTACCATCCCGTGATAGAGGTGTGGCTTGATATTGGTGATTTAGAGGACTACCCCTCCAACCTCATTCCGGGTTTTTATGACCGCCTTGTCAAAGCACTCCCTAGCCTTGTTGAGCATCGCTGCAGCTATGGTGAAACCGGTGGATTTCTCAAGCGCGTTGAAGAAGGCACTTGGCCTGCCCATATTCTTGAGCATCTCACTTTGGAGTTACAAAACTTAGCGGGCATTCCTGGTGGCTTTGGTAAAGCGCGTGATGGTGACAGGCGCGGTGTTTATAAAGTAATGGTCAGTGCCATTAATGAGGAAGTCACTCTCACCGCTCTGAAATACGCTCGCGACTTATATCTTGCTCTAATACAAGACAACAAAGATTGCGTAGCGGAAGCTCAAACTATTATTGAAAATCTGCGTGAAATCGGTGACGATCTTTTGCTCGGCCCAAGTACAGCGTGTATTGTCAATGCAGCCGAAGAACGCGGCATTCCATCGATTCGTTTATCTGAAGGTAACTTAGTTCAGCTAGGTTACGGGGCTAAGCAACGCCGTATCTGGACTGCAGAGACTGATCAAACTAGTGCTATTGCAGAAACGATTTCCAGAGATAAAGACCTAACCAAGAGCTTGTTACGGAGCGCTGGCGTGCCTACTCCTGAAGGCCGGACAGTCACTAGCCCTGATGATGCTTGGGAAGCAGCGCAAGACATTGGCTTACCCGTTGTGGTTAAACCGATCGATGGCAACCATGGCCGTGGTGTGTTCATTAATCTTTATACCCAACAAGAAATTGAAGCTGCTTACGCGGTGGCGATTGATGAAGGTAGCGAAGTTTTAGTTGAGCGCCATATTGTTGGCGACGAGCATCGCTTATTGGTGGTTGGTAACAAAGTAGTTGCAGCTGCAAAAGGTGAAACCGTTTGGGTTACCGGTGATGGCAAACATACTGTTCATGAGCTCATTCAGATTCAGATTAATTCTGATCCACGTCGCGGCACTGCTGAAGAGCATCCTCTGAATCCAGTGCGCATTGATTCTGCAGTGGAGTTAGAGTTAGCACGCCAAAAATTAACTGGTGATAGCATTCCGGCGGCAGATCACAAAGTACTTATTCAAAGTAATGGCAACGTTGCATTTGATGTTACCGATTTAATTCACCCAGATGTTGCTAGTCAAGTTGCATTAGCTGCTCGTGTCGTAGGTCTCGAAATCGCAGGTGTTGATTTAGTAGCACAAGATATTAGCAAGCCGCTTGCAGATCAAAATGCAGCTATCGTGGAAGTGAATGCTGGCCCAGGTTTACTAATGCACTTAAAACCAGCAAGCGGCAAACCTCAACCTGTTGGTAAAGAAATTGCCAATCATCTCTTCCCTCCTGGAACTGATTTCCGCATTCCAGTAGTCGGTGTATGCGGTGAGCGAGGTAAAACCCCTGTAGCTGAAATGATTGCGCATTTCTTGCGCCTCACCAATGTCTATGTTGGGCTGTCTTGCAGTAAAGGCTTATTTTTTGGTAATCGCGCTATTCCAAACTCGAACACATCGAATTGGGAGAATGCCCGGCGCACCCTACTGAACCGCGCAGTTGAGGCAGTTGTCATTGAAAACAATCACCTGTCTATGTTGATAGAAGGATTGGCCTACGATCGTTGTCAAGTTGGTGTTGTGCTCAATGTAGATCCAAAGGCAAACTTCCCCCAATATGCAATTTATGATGAAGACCAAGTCTTTAGTGTTGTCCGCACCCAGGTCGATGTCGTACTACCTACTGGTGTTGCCGTGCTAAATGCTGACGATGCAATGTGTGTCCAAATGGCTGAACTGTGTGATGGTCAAGTAATCTTCTTTAGTGAAGACCCTGACTCTGAGATTATCAAAAATCATTTGGCTAATGGTGGCCGCGCTGTAGCCATTGGTAAACAGCAAATTACTCTGAAGTCTGGCAAGCTCGATCAGAAATCTATCCCTGTGCCGCGTCACTCAGAAGCTAACAGCACCTCTCCTTGGAAAACCATGAATTTAGGAGCAGCAATAGCTGCGGCCTGGGCTCTAGATATTCCGTTCAATGTTATCGAAGCAGGCGCAGAAACATTTATGCCTGATGCCACCACCGCTACAGGGGCTTAATTGGAAATTACCCGTATTCGTATGTTGCGCGGCCCAAATTTATGGAGCCGCCATACCGCTTTAGAAGCCATCGTTTCTTGCGATGACTCAGAGCGCTCCATCGACTCTATTCCTCAATTCGAAATTAAGATACGTGAGCGCTTTCCACAGCTAGGCAGTATGCGTCGCGGCGGCCATAACGAAGTACTGTCGCTTGCCCACGCTTTAGAACACGCAGCTTTGGGTCTTCAGGCGCAAGCTGGCTGCCCAGTAACTTTTAGTCGTACCGTACAAACTATCGATGCTGGCGTTTATCAAGTCATTGTTGAATACACTGAAGAAGTGGTTGGTCGAATGGCCTTTGATTTTGCCTTTGCACTGATTCAGGCGACCCTCAACGATGTACCGTTTGACTTAGCAGCTGCCCTCTCAGAATTAGAGGCGCTGTATGAAGATGTCCGCCTTGGTCCAAGTACAGGCTCCATTGTTGATGCCGCCGTCCAGCGCAACATTCCTTATCGCCGCATGACCGAAGGTAGTATGGTGCAGTTTGGCTGGGGTAGTAAACAAAAGCGCATCCAGGCAGCCGAAACGAGCGATACCAGCGCAATTGCCGAGGCCATTGCCCAAGATAAAGAACTGACTAAGAACTTACTGGCTGCTGCAGGCGTATCAGTGCCTATTGGCGAAGTGGTAACAACTGCGGATGATGCTTGGCGTGCTGCACAAAAGATTGGCGGGCCAATTGTGCTCAAACCAAAAGACGGCAATCAAGGTAAAGGTGTTGTTGCTAATATTCAAACTGAAGACGAAGTGCGTGCTGGTTTTATCGTCACACAAGCCTTTGGTAGTGAAACGATCGTTGAGCGCTACCTGCCTGGTGCAGACTACCGCTTACTTGTGGTTGGTAATCGTCTTTCAGCCGCTGCACGTCGTGAACCAGCTCAAGTAGTTGGCGATGGTAAACATACCGTCGCTGAATTAGTAGAGGCAGAGAATAAAAATCCATTACGTGGTGATGGTCATGCTACTGCACTTACTAAGATTCGCTTTGACGATATCGCGCTAGCTCATCTTGCTGGCAATGGACTTTCGCCGCAATATGTACCCAAGACTGGTGAACGCGTTCTCTTGCGCAACAATGCAAACCTCAGTACCGGTGGAACTGCTACTGATGTTACCGATGATGTGCATCCAGATGTGGCTGCCAGTGCTGTTGCAGCCGCCCAGATGATTGGTCTGGATATTGCAGGTGTAGATATTCTCTGTGAGTCAATTTACAAGCCCTTAGAGCAACAAGGTGGCGGTATTGTTGAAGTGAATGCTGCGCCTGGCTTGCGTATGCATTTAAAGCCCTCTTACGGCAAAGGTCGTCCTGTGGGTGAAGACATCATCAATATGATGTTCCCACACGGTGAAGATGGTCGTATTCCTGTCGTTGCAGTGACTGGTACAAATGGCAAGACCACAACTGTACGCCTGATCTCCCATTTATTAAACCAAACCGGTCTTCGCGTTGGCATGACTGGTACAGACGGCGTCTATATTAATGGCCGAATGATCGATACTGGCGATTGCAGCGGACCCAAGAGCGCACGCAATGTATTAATGCATCCCGATGTCGATGCTGCCGTTCTTGAAACAGCACGTGGTGGATTACTACGAGAAGGCTTAGGCTTTGATCGCTGTGAGGTAGCTGTTGTTACCAATATCGGTGAAGGCGACCATCTCGGTTTGAACTACATTACTAGTGTTGAGGATTTGGCTATTCTCAAACGCGTCATTGTGCAAAACGTTGCCCCCACAGGTGCAGCTGTTCTTAATGCTGCAGACCCCATGGTTGCAAAGATGGGTGATAAGTGCGCTGGTCGAGTGATCTTCTTTGCTCAAAACCAACATCATCCAGAGCTTACTGCACATCGCGCTAAAAATAAGAAAGTGATTTTCTTTGATGGCACATACATTGTTGCCTCAAAAGGCTCGCGCGTCATGTATCGCTTCCCTGTAAGTGAAATTCCCCTCACTAAAAATGGTGTTCTTGGCTTCCAAGTTGAGAATGCGATGGCTGCGATTGGGGCAGCATGGGCTCTTGGTCTCGATGCAGAAAAGATTGCTCGCGGCCTTCACAGCTTTGAGAGTGATCCTAATTCTGTACCGGGTCGCTTCAATCAATTTCAACACAATGGCGCTACGGTGATTGCCGACTATGGCCACAACCCAGATGCGATGCGTGCTCTGACTAGCGCGGTTGAGGCAATGAAGCCCAAGAAGAGTCATGTTGTTATCAGTGGCGCAGGTGATCGTCGTGATGAAGATATTCGCGATCTGACCCGTATCCTAGGTAACGCTTTTGATAATGTGATTCTCTATCAAGATGCATGTCAACGCGGCCGTGAAGATGGCGAAGTGCTGCGTTTACTACAAGAAGGTCTCGTTGGCGCAACCAAGGCTAAAGAGGTGCAAGAAATTCATGGTGAGTTCAAAGCAATTGATACTGCTTTAGATGGCCTCTCGCCTGGTGATATCTGTCTCATCCTGATTGACCAAGTAGAAGAGTCACTTGCCTACCTCAAGGAAAAGGTAAGGCCGTAATAACAAACTCTCTTATCTGAAATACTTTCAGGGCAACAAAAAACCCAATCAAGCGATTGGGTTTTTTATTTGGGCAGTTTGGTCCAGCCGAATGAACTAAGCGTGATAGTGCTGAATACGATCAATCTCTTCTTTAGATCCAAGCATCACTGAAACGCGCTCATGCAAATCAGTTGGCTGCAAATCCATAATCAGATCAGTGCCGTTAGTAGAAGCGCCACCCGCCTGCTCTACCAAGAAGCTCATTGGATTCGCTTCGTACATCAAACGCAACTTACCTGGCTTATTTGGCTCACGCTGATCCCAGGGGTACATAAAGACACCACCGCGAGATAAAACGCGATGCACGTCGGCCACCATTGAGGCAATCCAACGCATATTGAAATCTTTATCACGTGTACCACTCACGCCAGCCAAGCATTCTTCAACATAGCGACGCACTGGATCTGCCCAATGACGCATATTGGACATATTAATTGCAAACTCTTTGGTTGAATGAGAAATCGTTACCGAATCCTTAATTAACAAGAACTCGCCAGTCACCTTATTCAGAGTAAACATCACCACGCCATCACCAAAGGTTAAGGCCATAGTGGTTTGCGGGCCATACACTACATAACCTGCTGCTACTTGATGACGACCCGATAACAAGAAGTCAGAAGTCTGCAATGGTGCATGGGGATCTTGCTTCTTCAGAATAGAAAAGATTGTTCCGATAGAAACATTCACATCGATATTGGATGAGCCATCTAAAGGATCAAACAAAAGCAAGTAATCACCGGTACCTTGAACGGGAACTGGTAGCTCCATTTCTTCAGAAGCTAGACCGGCAAGTGATTTACAGCCCTGCACACCTTCAATCAATAAATCATTAGCAATGATGTCGAGCTTTTGCTGAACTTCGCCCTGTACGTTGCCAGTACCCGCAGATCCCAGTAGGCCAATTAAAGCGCCCTGCGCCACTTCATGGCTGAGAGTGGAGCAAGTATTGACTACAGCAGTTAGTAAATCCTGCAAACCGGCAGGAATATCAGCCCCCTTAGGCTTTGCTGTAGCTAGGTATTGCTTGAAATTCATATGGGTACTTGAGGACAAAGGTAATTCTCCAAAGCTCTATTGAAATTAGGGTCTATTTTGCCCTGTTATTTGTCGGCATCATAATTTATGGCTCAGATATTTTAATATTGCATTTAAAACAGGGGTTCTAGCAATGATGCTCAATATAGATGACCAATTAATTCATGATGCAATGGAGTACTCAAATACAAATCTAAGTCCAACTGACTTAGTCCACGAAGTACTTGCAGCTTTCATTCGAATGCAGGCATCCAAGAATCTTGCGGCGCTCGGCGGGAAAGCCCCAAAAATGAGAGGTATTGCCCGCTAGGCGCTTTTTGACTTATTTAGTTACCCAACGCTTTTCCAATAACCTCCCGCACGTCCGGTGACAAGGTTTGGCATGCAGAAACCCGCTTTAGAGCCGCTTTCATGGGATCTTGATAGGGTTGAGCAAACAAACGCCAGCGATCTAAGGCTCTGGCCAGGCGTGCAGCCACCTGAGGATTGATTGGGTCAAGCGCTAGAACGCTATCGGCCCAGAACTCATAACCACTGCCATCGGCCTGATGAAAGCTTGCTGGGTTATTCGCACAGAAAGCATGAATCACACTGCGCACTCGATTGGGATTATTCATCTTAAATGCTGGATGCTCACGCAACTTCTTGACTTCAACTAGCGTGGATTCCAAACCATCTACTGGTGGACGGCTCGATTGCAAGCCAAACCACTTATCAATTACCAGAGCATCGTTGGCAAACCGATTATAAAAATCGATTAAGCAATCTTTAGCTTGCTTGGAGCCATGCACCACTAGTGCTGCTAACGCCGCATAGCGATCAGTCATATTGTCAGCAATCTGATATTGATGCGCGGCCATTGGTGCCCACACTGCAGGAGTAGCCTCTAGCAACATACTCAATGCCAAGTTCTTAAGCGCGCGCTTACCAGAATCCACGCCATCAGACTTAAATGGGCCAGGAGTTTGCATTTGTTGATACAAAGCAGCCCACTCCAATTGCAACTGCTTAGCAATCTCTCTGCGGAAAGCCCGACGTGCTGTGAAAATTTGCTGTGGATCAACACTAGTGCACTGCTCGTATAAGTAAGACTCTGCAGGCAGGGTTAAAGCGAGGTCCTTAAAGGCTGGGTCCAAATTTGGATCCAACAGGATAGTGCGATATGCCTCAAGCAGCTTTTCATCAGGCAAACGATTATTCAGAATCATTTGCATTGCTAACTTCTGACCAGCTTCCCAGCGATTAAAGGCGTCATCATCGCTTGAGAATAAGCTTAGGAGATCCGCTTCAGACTGCTCGAAATCTAAATTGATTGGTGCCGAGAAATTTCGGTTGATTGAGAGTACTGGGCACTCCTTGACATTGCCAAAAGTCCAGGTCTGACTTGCTTGTGTTAGCTCAAGCAACTGCTCTTTCTGGTCATTCGCTTTAGTCAACAGACGCATTTTCAGTGGAATATGAAACGGCTTTTTCTCTGGCTGACCAGGACTTGGTGCACAACTCTGGGTGAGCGTGAGTTGATACTGTTTGGTTGCGGCGTCATAGTGCTCTTGAACTTTGACCCTTGGGGTACCTGCTTGGCTATACCAATTCTTAAATTGCGTCAGGTCTTTGCCATTGGCATCAGCCATGGCCGCCAAGAAATCGTCACAGGTCACTGCTTGCCCATCATGACGCTTGAAGTACAGATCCATACCCTTACGGAAGCCCTCTTTGCCTAAGAGAGTTTGGTACATCCTCACAACCTCAGAGCCCTTCTCGTAGACGGTGACGGTATAAAAGTTATTAATCTCTTGGTACTCATCCGGACGAATCGGATGGGCCATTGGACCTGCATCTTCAGGGAACTGCAGTTGGCGCAATAATCTCACATCCTCAATGCGCTTCACCGCCCTACCGGATTCACTACCCATTTGATCAGCAGAGAACTCTTGATCTCTAAATACCGTTAAACCTTCTTTGAGGGATAACTGGAACCAGTCCTGGCAAGTAACACGGTTACCAGTCCAGTTATGGAAGTACTCGTGCGCAACAACACTTTCTATATTGGCAAAGTCTGCGTCGGTGGCAGTTTCAGGCTGCGCCAGAACAAACTTGGTATTGAAAATATTCAAACCCTTGTTTTCCATCGCGCCCATATTGAAATCACTCACTGCGACGATCATGAAACGTTCTAAATCGAGCTCTAAGCCAAAGCGCTTTTCATCCCAATGAATCGAGGCGATTAAAGAGTCCATAGCATGACGCGTTTTCTTGAGGTCATGCGGCTCAACCCAAATCTGCAGCAGTTTCTTAGCGCCGCTACTAGTGGTTATGGTCTCTTCAATACATTCCAACTTACCTGCCACTAGAGCGAACAGATAGGACGGTTTCGGAAACGGATCTTCCCAAGTTGCACTATGCCAACCGTTTGGCAGTTTTTCGGTATTCAGAAGATTGCCATTGGATAACAATACTGGGCACTCTGCTTCGCGAGCACGCAATGTCACGCGATAGCGCGCCATGACATCTGGACGGTCTAAGAAATAAGTAATTTTTCTAAAACCTTCTGCCTCACACTGAGTAAAGAAGTTTCCATTCGAAACATAAAGCCCCATGAGGGTAGTATTTTTCTCGGGCACACAAACACAAATAATTTCTACGACAAACTTTTCTTTACCTTCATTTGGTAAAGAATGAATTGTTAGCGTCTCAGGAGTGAGCTCAAAATGCCGATGTGCCTCGCCATTAATACGCAAACTCACAAACTCAAGTTCATGACCTACGAGAACTAATGGCGCTCCCGGCGTAAAGCTCTTGCCTGGTAAAACCTCAATACGACTTTTAATAATCGTTCTGGCTGGATCCAGCGCAATATCTAACTCAACTTGCTCGAAGTTATAGACAGGCGGGAGGTATTCGAGCCGACGAAAGCTCTGGGGGAGATCAGTTTTCATGAGCCTATTTTAAGTCTTGGCTGAAAGACTCGCTGTGTCTTTAACTTAGGTCCAAATGAGGGTGGCCAAGCCAATAGCAATGAAGGTGATTGCTGCAACTGCATGCACCCACTTAATCGGCATCCGTTTCGTGAATTTCTGACCAATCCAGACCGCTGGAGCATTGGCCAACATCATCCCCAATGTGGTGCCAGCCGTTACCGAAAATACATCGTCATAGCGAGCACCAAGAGCAATCGTTGCAATTTGAGTCTTATCCCCCATCTCCGCCAAAAAGAAGAGGCCTACAGTCAGCATAAATACTTGGAAAGCCTTGTCAGCAACCTTGGATCCAGCCGCATCATCAATATGGTCCGGCACCAATAACCAGAAACCAATTCCTAGGAAGCTTAAACCTAAAATCCAACGCATCACATCAGGTGAAACTAAAGTTGTCAGCCAATGCCCTAAGAATGCAGCACAAGCATGGTTTGCTATGGTCGCAATAAAGATACCCGCAATAATTGCTAACGCTTGCTTAGGGTAGCGAGCTGCAAGCATCAAAGAAAGTAATTGGGTCTTATCGCCCATCTCTGCTAAAGCCACCACTCCAGCAGACAGCGTTAAAGCAGAAAAATCCATATTTGACCTGATCCAGTAGGTTTTGCAATTGCTTGCGTATTACTTACATTGGAGATAGTTTAAATCCCCTTACCTACCGGACCAGACAAATACTTCATTTACTTCATTTACTTCATCTACTACATTTATTACCCTATGCGAGCAAAAGCTCCTCGACTGATGCACAGTCCAAGCCTTGCGCTTGAGCAACTGGCTTTGAGGTCAGCACTCCTTTATGCACGCTTAAGCCATTACGTAAATGATGATCGATAGAGAGCGCCTTCATTACTCCGCGATTAGCCAAAGCCTCTACAAATGGATAAGTAGCATTGGTTAAAGCAAAAGTAGATGTTCTGGCCACTGCCCCTGGCATATTAGCGACGCAGTAATGCAGCACACCATCCACCACGAATGTAGGATCCGCATGTGTTGTCGGTTTAGAAGTCTCAAAGCAGCCACCTTGATCAATCGCTACATCTACCACTACTGATCCGGCTTTCATTTTGCTGATCATGTCATGAGTTATCAGCTTGGGTGCTTGAGCGCCAGGCAATAAGACCGCCCCAATCACAACATCAGCCTCACACACTTCTTGCTCAATTAATAAACTGTCTGAGTAAAACGTTCTGACTCGATTGCCATAGAACATATCAATTTGGCGCAAGCGATCAATATCACGGTCAAAAATACAAACATCAGCACCCATACCGACCGCCATTTGTAATGCATTGCGACCGACTACGCCACCACCCAGAATGACAACCTTTGCTGGCGAAACGCCGGGCACGCCAGCCATCAGGACGCCCAAGCCACCATTGGTTTTTTCTAAATGCGATGCTGCCGCCTGAATAGACATTCGACCAGCAACTTCACTCATGGGGGCCAATAGAGGCAGGGCACCATTCATGGCGGTGACGGTTTCATAGGCGATACAAGTTGCACCCGATTGCAACAAAGCCTTGGTCTGCTGTGGATCTGGAGCCAGATGTAGATAAGTAAACAAAATTTGATCCTCTCGTAACATCGCGCACTCTTGTGCCTGAGGTTCTTTGACTTTCACAATCATTTCCGCTTTCTGAAACACTTCTGCTGCGCTATTAATTAGGCTGGCGCCAGCAAGTCGATAAGCCTCATCACTCAGGCCAATTTGTGCCCCAGCGCCGCGTTGCACTAAAACAGAATGTCCTTGTTTACATAATCCGCTGACATTACCGGGTGTTAGACCAACTCGGAACTCATTATTTTTAACTTCTTGAGGTACGCCAATAATCATTACTATCTCCTATTATTTAAAGTCTTTTTTGATTGCTGTTTTGCGATGTAAGCCCACGACATAAAACATCGCGAGATACACGCCTAATAAACACGGTCCTACTATTAATGCGATCCGTGCATCCTCATGAAAACCCATCAGCACGACAACTAAAGTAATAAATGCCAGAGCAAACCACGAGGAATAAGGCCACCAAGGAGCACGATAGGCTAACTCAGCTACTTGGGATTTAGATAAGGTGCGCCGGAATTTAATCTGCGTAATTAAGATGGCGATCCACACCATCAAACCAATAAAAGTCACTGCAGCCATCATGTATTGAAAGGCTTTTTCAGGCACAAAGTAGTTCAGCACTACACCAGACATACACACTCCGACCGTAGTCATCACCGCCTTATGAGGGACGCCATATCTAGAGAGCTTTGAAAATGATCTAGGAGCATAGCCATTGGACGATAAGGAATACAACAAGCGTCCGCCACTAAAGATGCCAGCATTACAAGATGACAGCGCAGCAGTAATCACTACAAAATTGATCAAGCCTGCCGCCTCTCGCAAACCCAGTCGCTCAAACATCACAACGAAGGGGCTACCTTGTTGACCCACTTGATTCCAAGGAAAGATGGCTAAGATCACCAGGATGGCGCCCATGTAAAAAATCAAGATGCGCCAAGCCAGAGAGTCAATTGCCATCGGAATGGTTTTTTCTGGATTCTCGGCCTCACCTGCAGAAAGGCCGATCATCTCTATGCCCACATAAGCAAACAAAACCATCTGGAGCGAGAGCAACATGCCACCAATACCATTGGGAAAGAATCCGCCGTGTTGCCATAAATTACTCAGGCCAATTGGCTGCCAGTCATTGGTAAAGCCAAACAAGATGACAGAACCACCAAGCGCAATCATCGCAATAATGGCAACCACCTTAATCAAAGCAAACCAAAACTCGAACTCTCCAAATACTTTGACTGCAATCAGATTAATCAGACCCATCATCACAATCGAGGAAAGTGCCCAAACCCACTGAGGAGTCTCAGGAAACCAAATTCCCATATAAATACCCACGGCAGTGACTTCTGCTATTCCAACAACAATCCAATAGGTCCAATACCCCCAACCCACCATGTATCCAGCAAGCGGACCTACATAAGTATTGGCATATGCTGCAAAAGAGCCTGCTACAGGCTCATGAACTGCCATCTCACCGAGGGTGCGCAGAACAATGAAAGCCACAATGCCAGCAAGTAAATAACCTAAAAGAATGGATGGACCAGCTATTTGAATTGCACTTGCCGACCCAAGAAATAATCCGACGCCAATCGTAGAGCCCAGTGCCATCAAACGAATGTGACGTACTTTGAGATGACGCTTTAAGCCAGTTTGTTCAGTCTGCAAAAGAGACCTCCTTTCGATTTGTCGTTGGCGATTTACCAACGGAGCAAAGTCTAGGGAGGACTAGGGATATGCACTAGGGGAAGAAAATTCTAAAAGTAACTAAATGAATAAAACTATTTAGTTAAATATAAAAATGTCTTTGAAATCAATGCCGAGTTTGAAATAAAAAATTGCCGACTGCAAAAAAATCAGTAATTTCTTACAGGGAATCCCCCTAAGGATTTACGGCGCTTTTGGTGAAAAGCTTACTGCGCTGAGATGAGATTCAGAATTTCCGCTGCAGCTGCCAGCCCGCAAGCAGCAGTCACCATCACGGTTGAGCCATAACCAGAACAGGCCAGACCCCCGCTAGAAGCACCAGCTCGTGGCTCGTGCGAGTAGATCGCACGTATGCCAATTTTTTTCTTGAGATTTCTAGAGAAGCCATGATCTTGTCTGAGTCCTTGACGTACCTTGGCTAGAAGCGCATCTTGTTCGGTGCGCGATAGATCATCACAACGTACTGAAGTAGGATCTGACTTTCCACCAGCAGCACCACATATTACCAAAGCCCGATTATTTGCAACCGCCCAAACTGATAGAGCAATTTTGGTTTGCACTGAATCAGTCGCATCTAATACATAAGCATTTGCTGGAATGAGTCGATCGAGATTTTCGGGCTCTAAAAATTCATCGCAGGAAGTGAGTTTGATCTCTGGATTAATCTGCAAAATACGTTGCGTCATCGCCTCTACTTTTGCTTTGCCATACTGACCCTCTAGGGCATGCAACTGACGATTGGTATTGCTCTCGGCAATGTGATCAAAATCAATTAAGACGAGATGTCCGATACCGGTACGCGCCAAAGCTTCCGCTGCCCAGGATCCAACGCCTCCTAGGCCAGCCACCACTACCGTTGCATTCAGAAAGCGCTCCCGCAGTTCTGGCCCATAGAGTCGTGAAACTCCGCCAAAACGACGATTTTCTAGGCTGTCCTCTGCCTTGTCTTCTACTCTGCCTTCTGCCTTGTCTTCTGCCATAGCTTCTCTTTATACTGAATAAATGGACTCCATTGCACAACTCCGCAAAAACTATACCTTTGGTCAGCTCTCTGAGACTGAAGTTCCCCGTGATCCTCTGCAGCTTTTTAAGCTTTGGTTTGATCAGGCGGTAAAGGCAGAATGCCCAGAGCCCAACTCCATGACCTTGGCAACAGCAGACCAAGCCGGAAATCCATCAGCTCGTATTGTCTTACTAAAAGGCGCAGATCAAAACGGCTTTACCTTTTTTACTAATTATCAGAGCCAAAAAGGTCGTGAATTAGCGATACGCCCTCAGGCTGCTCTTCTCTTTCATTGGCACGAACTAGAACGTCAAGTGCGCATTCGGGGTAATGTAGAGCGCGTGAGTGCGACCGAGAGTGATGATTATTTTCACTCCCGTCCAGCTGCCTCCAGAATTGGTGCCTGGGCATCGCCTCAGAGTGAGGCCATCCCTAATCGCGATTTCTTGGAAGAAGCTGAAAAGCGCTTCAAAACTGAGTTTGGAGATACACCCCCTCGCCCAGAGCATTGGGGTGGCTATCGCTTACACCCTACTGAAATAGAATTTTGGCAAGGACGTCCTTCTAGACTGCACGACCGCATGCACTACAAGCTAGAAGGTCTCGAGTGGCGAGTTAATCGTCTGGCTCCCTAGTCTGCTAAATTGCTCACAATATTGGAATGTCTGAGGAACTCAAGAGCTCAGGAACTCAAGAATATTGAGGCGAAATGAGCGATTTAAATTTTGCTCTAAATTTTGCAAGCTTAGGTGCAACCACTGCCATGCAATAACCCTGATTGGGGTGCTGCACAAAATAATTCTGGTGATAGTCCTCAGCCGGATAAATCGTTGGTGCAGGATCAATTTGCGTTACCACCGGATTTGAATAAATTTTTGCATCCTCAAGCTCTTTGACTATCTCATGAGCAATCTTGGCCTGCCCCTCACTATGCGTAAAGATGACCGAGCGATATTGCGTGCCATGATCATTGCCTTGATAGTTCAAAGTAGTTGGGTCGTGAATCACAAAGAAGATCTCGAGCAAATCTCGAAATGAAACTACTTGTGGGTCAAAGAGAATGTCGACAATCTCGGCATGGCCAGACACTCCAGTACAAACCGCCTCATAGGTCGGGTTAGGTCTTGCACCCCCGGCATAGCCAGAGACTACGGATTTAACCCCACTAATTTGCTGATAAACCGCCTCAAGGCACCAAAAACAGCCTCCACCCAGGGTGGCACGCTCTAAATGGGATTCATTTTTGTCTAAATTTGTTTCCATGGCTTTATCCTAATGCCTTATTCCAATGTTTGCAGAGTATTAATCCAATATGAATCGCTTCACTATCCAGCTCGACGAAATGAAAGCAGCCTACGCTGCAGAACCAAACCCCACGATTGAAGTGAGGTTAGATCGAATTGCTCGCATTGAAAAAATGATTGAAGCAAACGAGGAAAAAATCTGCAAAGCCCTCATGGCTGACTTTGGAGTGCGCAACTCTATAGAAACTCGGCTTGCTGAATGCCAAATGATTTATCAAGCGTGCGCGCACACACGTAAACACCTTAAAGATTGGATGAAACCAGAACAACGAGAGGTTCCTTTTCATATGGGGGGATCACAGGCTTGGGTTGAAAGTCAATCGCTCGGTGTCGTTGGTATTTTGAGTCCCTGGAATTACCCAGTTCAGTTAGCACTCATTCCAGCAATTGCCGCTTTTGCTGCCGGCAATCGTGTTTGGCTCAAACCTTCTGAACGCAGCTCACGCACTTCAGGTTTCATTGCCAGCTTGATTCAAGAATATTTCCACCCTAGCGAGTTTTGCGTCACCACTGGTGGACCAGAAGTAGCAGAGCAATTTGCTGCGCTACCTTTTGAACATCTCTTCTTTACTGGTTCTGGGACTATTGGTAAAAAGGTAATGCGCGCTGCGGCAGAAAACCTTACACCTGTGACCTTAGAGCTTGGTGGTACAACGCCCGTCATTATTGACAAGAGCGCCAAGTTAAAAGACGCTGCAGCCTCGATTATTTACGGCAAGTTATTAAATGGTGGGCAAACTTGTATTGCCCCAGACTATGTATTGCTTGAACCCAGCATGCAAGATGAATTCATTACTGAATTGCAAGCAGCTGCCCAAACCCAATTTAGCAATCCCGAAGAATTAACGGGCCCCATTGATGAAAGACAGCTAGAGTACTGGCAACACTTAGTGAGTGATGCATTTGATCGTGGCGCAAAAGTAATTCCTTTACTCAACAACCCGGGTGCTGGCGCAAGACCGTTTGAGCCAATTGCACTAGTGAATGTTCCGCCAGAAGCCCGCATTCTGCATGAAGAAATCTTTGGGCCTATCTTGCCAATCGTATCTGTGGCTGATACTTCTGCAGCAATCGCTTATGTCAATCACAAACCCAATCCACTCGCTTTATATTGGTTTGGTAAAGATAAAAAGAATATGAAGCGTGTTTTAAATGAAACTCGCTCTGGTGGCGTTACTGTGAATGACACACTGCTACACATCACTATCGAGGATTTACCTTTTGGTGGCGTTGGCGCCAGCGGTATGGGCAGCTATCACGGTAAAGCAGGCTTTGATACGTTCAGCCATCAAAAGCCGATTCTGGAAGTGCGCGGCTTCTTTGGTCTAAATCTCTTTAAAGGAACTCAAACCTTGCGCCCTCCTTATGGAAAATTAGTTGAGTACTTACTGCGCTATTTGAGGTGAACAAGGGGCTTAATAGAGGCCCATCAAGCACGATACGGCAATGAATTCGGGAAAACCCTTGTAATTGCGTACTTAAAATGCCATAATGAGAGGCTTTTTTAAGCAATTTGATTCATCGCCCCCCAGCTCTATTTCAGCGTACCGTTTAGAAGTCATAAACATAGAAGTCACAAAACGCGCTGCCGCTTGTCTGATGGTCGATGCCTTTGACCATCGCACCCTATAAAAAACCATGGGTGCAACATACGGAGACATCCCTTTAAGGGGATGTGTAATAGCATGACTTTTTCTAAAGAAACTAAACACGAGTCAAAAGACGCAAGTCATGACTCAAAGAGCGCTGGAAATGAATTCCAGAATTTCGCCCTAGCGGCATCACTCCTTAAAAACGTTGCTGAACTGGGTTATACCCAAGCCACTTCTGTGCAAGCTCAGGTTATTCCTGCAGCCTTAGCTGGTGGTGACTTATTGGTCAGCAGCCAAACC
>Ga0214241_1000087_pt1 | contig 36674 bp, 39 predicted proteins | sample TroBogypolimnion_15_FD_153079 | JGI IMG/M metagenome (GOLD analysis project Ga0214241, IMG submission 153079) | Freshwater microbial communities from Trout Bog Lake, WI - 25AUG2008 hypolimnion | ecosystem: Environmental > Aquatic > Freshwater > Lake > Hypolimnion/Profundal zone | place: Trout...
AAAAGGAGAAACCATGGGACTTACCGTGGGGAGCAATCAAGATACCTTCAATTACAAGGTTGTCAGCCAATTTGCCATCGTTACTGTGCTTTGGGGAATCGTTGGCATGCTCGTGGGAGTTATCCTCGCAGCCCAGCTCATTTGGCCTGAAATCACTTTTAATATTCCTTGGCTTAGCTATGGTCGATTACGTCCCCTCCATACCAATGCGGTGATTTTTGCTTTCGGGGGATCTGCATTATTTGCGACTTCGTACTACATCGTGCAGCGTACCTGTCAGGTGCGCCTCTTCTGTGACAAGTTGGCAGCATTCACTTTTTGGGGTTGGCAGGCAGTCATCGTTTCTGCTGCTATTACCTTGCCATTAGGTATTACTACTTCTAAAGAGTACGCTGAACTCGAGTGGCCAATTGATTTATTGATCACTGTAGTTTGGGTTGCATATGCAGTGGTGTTCTTTGGTACTGTGATTAAACGTAAGACAAAGCATATTTACGTTTCTAACTGGTTCTTTGGTGCATACATTTTGACCATCGCAGTTTTGCATATCGTCAACAACATTGAGATGCCAGCAAGTTTATTTAAGTCTTACTCAGCCTATTCCGGTGCGCAAGATGCGATGATTCAGTGGTGGTATGGTCACAACGCAGTAGGCTTCTTCTTGACTACCAGCTTCTTGGGCATGATGTACTACTTCATTCCGAAGCAGGCTGAGCGTCCAATCTACTCATATCGCTTGTCCATTGTGCACTTCTGGGCCCTGAACTTTACATATATGTGGGCAGGACCTCACCACTTACAACACACCTCTTTGCCAGACTGGACTCAATCTTTAGGTATGGTTTTCTCATTAATCTTGCTAGCGCCATCTTGGGGCGGCATGATCAACGGCATCATGACATTGTCTGGCGCTTGGTATAAATTGCGCCGTGACCCGATCTTAAAATTCTTGGTTGTAGCTTTGTCTTTCTATGGCATGTCTACCTTCGAAGGTTCGATGATGTCTATCAAGACTGTAAATAGCCTGTCTCACTATACAGACTGGACTATTGGGCACGTTCACTCCGGTGCTTTAGGTTGGGTTGCCATGATTACTATTGGCTCCCTGTACTACCTTATTCCGCGTTTAGTTGGTCAAAGAGATATGTACAGTACTAAGTTAATTGAATTGCATTTCTGGATCGCAACTATCGGCGTGGTGATTTATATCGCTGCCATGTGGATTGCTGGGGTAATGCAAGGTTTGATGTGGAGAGCATTCGAACCAGATGGCACTTTGACTTATAGCTTCGTTGAGTCTGTTAAAGCAACTTATCCCTTCTATGTCATTCGTTTGTTAGGCGGCCTATGTTACTTAAGTGGCATGTTGGTAATGGCGTACAACGTCTACAAAACAGTGATCGGTAAAAAATTCATTGATGCTGTAATTCCACAAGCGTCTGTAGCAGCTCATTAAGGATAAGAACATGTCAGAACAACGTCGATTTTTCTCCCACGAAACGCTTGAGCGTAATGTTGGATGGTTGATCATTGCTACCATTGCAGCGGTTTCGATTGCTGGTTTAGTCCAGATCGTTCCCTTGTTTTTCCAGCATTCCACTACTGAACCAAGCCCAGGTGTTGAGCCCTATTCAGCTTTACGCTTAGCGGGCCGTGACATCTATCAACGCGAAGGTTGCTTAGGTTGCCATTCCCAACAGATTCGTACTCTGCGTTCCGAGGTAGAGCGTTACGGTCCTTATTCCTTGGCTGGTGAGTCCGTGTTTGACCATCCATTCCTTTGGGGTAGTAAGCGTACTGGTCCAGATTTGGCACGTGTAGGCGGTCGTTATTCAGATGATTGGCATCGTATTCACTTACGTAATCCGCGGGATGTAGTGCCTGAGTCCAATATGCCGGCTTATCCTTATTTGCAAACGCCAGCAGCTGCAGACACAATTTCTTCTCACATGACTGCAATGCGTCGCTTAGGCGTTCCATACACTGATGAGCAAATCGCTAATGCACCTAAAGAATTAGAAGGTAAAACTGAAGAAGATGCATTGATTGCCTATCTCCAAGGTCTAGGCATAAATCGTAGATACATCATTGTTGATGAGGTAGTTACTAAGTAATCCTTAGTAATTAAGAACTATGCAAAATATTGCCCCTTATCTCTCAGCAATTTCTACCGTGCTTGGCTTGGTATTTTTTATAGGAATCGTTTGGTGGGCTTGGTCCGGGAAAAGACAGTCTGCCAATCAAGAATCCGCCGAACTTCCGTTCGATCTTCCCGATGAATTCAGTAAGGATAAATCATGAGTGACTTTCTTAGTGCTGGTTGGAGCGCCTATATCGCCCTAGTAACATTGGTCGGTATTTTTTGGTGCATCTGGCTATTATTTTCTCAGCTTAAAGTAAAGGTCAAGCTCAAGCCGGATGGTGATGTTGCTGATACCGGTCACGTTTGGGACGATGATTTGCGCGAGTTAAATAACCCATTGCCACGCTGGTGGATGTGGATGTTCTTGATCTCTTGTATCTTTGCTTTGGTTTACTTGGTTCTCTATCCAGGCCTAGGTTCATACCCGGGCATCTTAGGCTATAGCACTGATGGTGCTTTGATGAGTTCAATGACTACTGCCAACGATGAACTCAAGCCTGTATATGCAAAATACGTCAAGATGGATATTGAGCAAGTAGCTGCTGACCCAAAAGCACGTGAGATGGGTCAACGTCTCTTCTTGAATTCTTGTGCGCAGTGCCATGGCTCTGATGCTGGCGGTGGTAAAGGCTTCCCGAATTTGACCGATGGCGATTGGCTCTATGGTGGTTCACCAGAAAATATCAAAGCATCTATTACCAATGGTCGCGGTGGTGTGATGCCCCAATTCCCACAATTAGATAGCAATCAAATTATAGATGTTGCGAATTATGTTCGCAGTCTCTCAGGATTGCCAGTGGACAACCAAAAGGCAGCTCGTGGTGCAACAGTATTTCAAGCAAACTGCGTAGCATGCCATGGACCAGATGCTAAGGGTAATATCGTTATCGGCGCACCAAATTTGACTGATAAAACTTGGTTATATGGCAGCTCTGAAGCTACTATTGTGGAGACTGTTACTAAAGGGCGTATGGCAATGATGCCTGCTCAAGACAAAGTCTTAAGCCCTGAAAAAATTCAGTTGCTAACTGCTTATGTTTGGGGTTTATCCAATAATAAACAGCCAGCAGCGGCCAAGTAATTTAACTAAGTTAAATAACGAGTGACAGATATTCCGCCGGGTGGGAAACCAGTTTCGATAGAAGTTATTGAGGAATCTCTTTATGAGGTTCGGCGAAAAATTTATCCGCGTTCAGTATCGGGATTATTTGCCCGCTGGCGTTTCATCCTCGTTTTTGCAACACAGCTACTATTTTATGGCTTACCTTGGTTGAGTTGGAATGACCGTCAAGCAGTTCTGTTTGATCTAGTTCAGCGTAAGTTTTACATCTTTGGTTTAGTTCTTTGGCCGCAGGATGTAATTTATCTAACACTCTTATTAATTCTTTCGGCCTTAGCACTGTTTCTGTTTACTGCGGTTGCTGGGCGCTTATTTTGTGGCTATGCCTGCCCCCAGACTGTCTACACCGAAATCTTTATGTGGATCGAGCGCAAGGTCGAAGGCGATCGATTTGCTCGTATTCGTTTAGATGGTGAAGAGTGGCCTTGGGGTTTTCATAAATGGCGCCTGAAGATCACAAAGCATTTTCTTTGGTTGTTGATTGCCTTCTGGACGGGATTTACTTTTATTGGCTACTTCACCCCGATAGAAACATTAGGCCTATCTTTGTTGCATTTTTCTCTTGGTCCTTGGCAAACCTTCTGGCTATGCTTCTATAGCTTTGCAACCTGGGGTAACGCTGGCTTTATGCGTGAGCAGGTTTGTAAATATATGTGTCCGTATGCGCGCTTTCAAAGCGTGATGGTGGATAAAGATACTTTCTTGGTAACGTACGACAAAGTACGTGGTGAGCCTAGGGGGAGTCGTAGTAAGTCTACAGACCATGCTTCATTGGGTTTGGGTGATTGTGTGGATTGTAGTATTTGTGTTCAAGTCTGTCCGACTGGAATTGATATTCGTGACGGCTTGCAATACATGTGTATTGGTTGTGGTGCCTGTATTGACGCTTGTAATCAGGTGATGGAGAAAGTAAATTACCCTAAGGGCTTGATTCGGTATACGACTGAACGCGCGATTGAAGATAAAAAATCCAATCAAAGTGCGATTCGCCATATCTTGCGTCCACGAGTATTAATTTATACCGCTTTTATTACGGTTCTTGCCTCCGCTTTCCTCTTTTCCCTGGCTACGCGTAACCCATTGCGGGTGGATGTGATGCGCGACCGTGGCGCCTTAGCTCGCGAAGTTGAGGGGGTTCGCATTGAAAACATTTACCGTATCCAGATCATGAATGCTTCAGAGCACCCAATGAAGGTGCGAGTCAAGGCTGTGGGCTTAGAGGATTTGATGATTCTGAATTCACAAGGTAAAGAAATTCAGGATATTGAAGTTGCGCCAGCCAGTAATCAGTTGATGCCGATTAAAGTTAGTACTACCATTGGAACGAATGAATCTGGTAATTACCCAATACATTTTGATGTCACTGCGCAAGAAATAGTGGGCGATAAAGAAGTTATTCGAACCCGCGATGAAAAATCCACTTTTATTATTCCCCGTTAAGCCAAGAGCAATGGAGAGGATGTATATGACAGAACAGCAAACTATCAAACCTTGGTTCAAGCAACTATGGCCATGGTTGCTAATCAGCGGTCCTGCGGTGGCCATAATCGGCTGCATCATTACGATTTACTTGGCGATCAATATGCATGCTGATAAGCCTTTACGAGATGGTGTAGTAAAGCAGGGCTTAAAGATTGAGCAGATTAAAGATGCGCAATCAGATGCGCAGGCGAAAAAATGAAGTACCGTCTGTTGATTTGGATTTTATGGCCCTCTTTTTTGGTGGCTGGCATGGCAGAGGGCTTGTTGTTTACCGTGATTCATCCACAGGATCTTCTATTTTTTGGCCATCATCCAGATATTGCTGATGAAGGCATTTACACCATTGGATTCTTTGCGATATGGACGTTTTGTGCAGTATCGAGTGCGCTTACCGCCTATATTTTGCCTGGCATTGGGGCGGTAGATGCCAAAGAGGTCGACCGCGGTCTGATTTAAGCGTGTTTGACCGGAATCTCGGGGCTGATACAACCGTGATGATCCGGGTTTGGAATGCCGGCTAATTCATAGAGACCATTCATGTCAATGAGCTTGATGTGCCTTTGCTTAATTTGAATGAGGCCTGATTCTGCGAAACGTGAGAGCATGCGACTCACAGTTTCAATTTGAATCCCGAGATAGCTGCCAATGTCATTGCGGCTCATACGGAGATCAAATTCATTATTGAGGTAACCCCGTGCTGCAAGACGTTGCGAAAGGCTTAAGAAGAATGTAGCCAATCTTTCCTCTGCACGCATTGTGCCAAGAGAGAGAAGGTGGCGTTGGTCTTGAGTTAGTTCACGACTCATAATTTTATGGAACTGATTTTGAAGGGCCGGAATTTGTCGCGCCAAGTCTTCAAAGGCTTCGTACCGAATAATGCAGACTTCACTTTCTTCAAGCGCAATTGCATCAGATTGATAATGACCTTCGCCAATACCGTCGAGACCTAAGATTTCACCGGGAAGATGAAAGCCAATGACTTGCTGACGACCATCTTGCAATGAGAACTCGGTTTTGAGGGTGCCAAAGCGAACGCTATAGACTGAGCTGAGTGGGTCACCATGACGGTAGAGGCTTTCCCCTTTTTGCAGGTGAACACGCTCCTTTACCAAGGTATCTATTTTTAAAACTTCAGTGCTATTGAGGCCTACCGGAAGGCAGAACTGACCCAGTACGCAGACTGAGCATTTACTGCTTGGGGTATCGGTAGGTGTGTAGTTCATATTGGAGAGCTTGTATAAGAGGAGTTTATTCTATTAATATGAAAATCATCGATTTCACCTACTTTTTAGTAATTTCATGCTAACAACTAGTCTGCTCATTGCGGTGTTTCTGGGCGCTCTAGTGAGCGGTTGGCACTGTGCTTTGATGTGCGGTGGTATAGCTGCTGCCATTGAGCGACCCACCGCCTTGGAGACCCCTTTAAGAGCCAAATCGGAGCTTTTTTACCTGCAATTGATCATGCATTTGGGACGTATAACTACATATGTCTTATTGGGCGCTTTAGCTGCTGCTGTGGGGGTGGTGGTTTGGCAACAAAATATCATTCCTATTCAGCGGCCTCTGTTTATTTTGACATCTTTGATCTTGATTCTGATGGGGGTGCGCCTCCTCCAGATTCATAAGTCAGAAGGTTTGCTTGGGGGTAAATGGCTAAGCTCAAAAATTGCAGCTTACTGGGCTAAATATTTAGGTCATATGGCTAGTGGCCCATCACGCTGGTTCAGTGGCATGCTGTGGGGGCTAGTTCCCTGCGGTTTAGTTTATAGCGTTTTACCACTCGCCTTTTTGTCTGGTGATGTGCTCACTGGTGCTGCTCTAATGTTGGTATTTGGTTTGGGTACATTACCCAACTTGTTGTTAATCTCAAAATTTTCTGCGGCACTCACTCAGTTTGGACGATATCTTTGGGTGCGGTATCTGGCAGCTTTACTACTATTAATTGCAGGTGGCTCTGGTTTGTATCGAGCCTGGATTTTGCCAGAGGCCTTATTAAAAGGCGGCTTCTGTATTTCTTAGGCCGCTCAATTTGCTCTTAAGTTAGCGCTGCTTCTATTCCAGAAATGAGGTCTGGATAGAGAGAGTTTTGCGGTAGTGAGGCGATAAATTGAGTACGCTCTGCCATCTCTAATGGTTGATGTGCTAAGCCGCAAATAATCAAACGAATGTTACGAATCTTGCAAAGGTGGGCAAGTTCCATGATCGTATCCATGCCTGAAGTGTCGATGTAGATCACATTCTTTAAATCAAGCAAGAGAGTTTGAGATGGTAGGTTCGCCTCAATCTTTTCTAGTAGCTTTACTGCGCCAAAGAAGATGGCACCATGAATACGATAGGCATCAATTCGACCTTGTTGATTGCTTAGCCCAGGAAAATCATTGGCTGTTGCCAGCTCACAACGTGAGAGACTGGAAATTCGATAAATGAAAGTGATAAAAGCAAGCAAAAGGCCTACTTCAACCGCGATAGTCAGATCCAATACAACCGTGAGAATAAAGACACTCAAAATAGTGATGCGATAAGGCAGACGGAACTGCTTGAGATCAATAAACTTCTGCCATTCACCCATATTCCAGGCTACGTACATCAGAATTGCAGCAAGGCTAGCTAGCGGGATATTTTTAGCAAGTGGGGCGCCAAACAATATGATTATCAATAAAGTAGCTGCATGCACAAGTCCAGCAATAGGTGTGCTGCCACCACTTTCTACATTGGTAACGGTGCGGGCAATTGTGCCGGTAGCGGGCATGCCACCAAAAAATGGAATTGTGAAATTGGCAATACCTTGAGCTATAAGTTCTTGATTGGATTCATGACGATCATGAATGAGCCCATCAGCAATACGAGCGCATAGCAAAGATTCAATTGCACCTAATAGGGCAAGCGTTAATGCCGGGGCCACCATGTATTGAGCACTATCCCAACTAACGTGAATCCATTCAAAAGAGGGGAGTCCAGATGGGATGCCGCCAAAACGACTTCCAATGGTATCTACCGGTAAGTTGAGGATGCTGGTAATAATCGTTGCTGCCACCATGGCCACCACTGTGCCAGGCAGATGTGAGAGCCAACCTAAGCGCTTCTGAAGTAGCTTCCAGAAAATTAATACAGCAAGGGTGCTGCAAGCCAGGCTAAGTGCAATTGGATTAAAGGTATCTGCCGCCAAATAGAGCGTCTGCGCTTGTTGAAAAAATTGAGCCGGCATATTTTCAATTTGGAGCCCAAAGAAATCTTTGATTTGAGATAGGCCAATTAGAAAGGCAATCCCATTGGTAAAGCCAATAATGACAGCGATTGGAATAAAGCGTACCAATGTTCCCAAGCGAAACACGCCCATCAGAAATAAAAAGACCCCTGACATAGCAGTTGCAAGCAGTAGATTAGGAACACCATAGCGCTCCACAATGCCGTAGACAATGACAATGAAGGCGCCTGCTGGCCCCCCGATTTGAACGCGGCTACCGCCTAGCAATGAAATAAGGCCACCTGCAATGATGGCTGTGAAGATACCTGCCTCAGGCTTTAGGCCGCTAGCTATTGCAAAAGCCATTGCAAGAGGTAGCGCAACTACTCCAACTGTTAGCCCAGCAAAAACATCCTTTGTAAAAAGGGTGCGGTTATAGCCCGCAAATGAGTCTAGAAGCCGAGGGCGAAAAAACATTATTGTTATGGCTGAGCGATTTATTGAGTTCCAGCTTAAGAGATTTTGCTAGCAACCCAATAGGTAAAGCTAGCGCATAAGGCTGTAACGAAGCTACCCCAAGCCATATCTATAAATGCCAATTGTGTAGGAAAGTTTCTAACAACTGCTAGATTGGTAAGGTCGTAGGTCATATAACAAAAGAAACCAAATAAGGCCCCATATTGCAGTGCGTGTAGCCAAGACTGTTTTGATAGCGCTGGAACAATGACAAAAATACAGACACCAAGTGCGTAAAGGAGGTAGAACGCGAGTCCAGCAAGTAGCTTCGGTTCGCTGGCCATCAAATCACCCATCTCGTTGCGATAAAGGTTCTTTGCGATACCCAAGAGCCATATCAAATCAATAGTGATCAGGGCAATGAAAAATGAGAGGTAGATAGCAATATTCTTGAGCAATTCAGTCTCCTTTGTTCTTTTATAGGGCAATAATAAGGATTATGATGGAAACAGTAGATAGGTAGTTCAATTTAAGAGGAGTTAACATGTTTAAGCATTTATTGGTGCCAGTAGACGGTTCAGATGTCAGCAAAAAATCCTTAAAGAAAGTCGCCGCACTTGCTAAGGCCGATGGGGCTGCAATTACCTTGGCGTATGTTTCCGATCCTACACCTCCGATGGTGTACTCAGATAGCACTATGGGCTATGGAATTTCCAAGAAACAGCATACGGAAGCTTGCGCAGCATATGCACAAGATGTCTTCAAGAAGTCGACAAGTGCATTGGGAGCCGGCGCTAAGGTAAAAAGTCTTCATATAGAAAATAGTAATCTATCTGAAGGTATCTTAGCTGCTGCAAAAAAGGCTAAAGCGGATGTGATCGTCATGGCATCACATAAACGCACTGGTATTAAAGGGATCTTGTTGGGTAGCGAAACCCATGAGGTTATTGTGCATTCCACATTGCCAGTATTAGTTTTGGGCTAATTAAAACCCGCCACTCATTAAAAAGGGTCCAGCTGGACCCTTTTTTACTTTCAGCAAAATTCTGCATATATTTAGTTACGCTTGATGGGGCTCCCAAGCAAAAGTATTTCTCTAGTCAGTTGACCACTTTCGTTATCGCGCATAGACCATAAATCAAGCTGAGTCTTAGGGCCATACGGATCTACATAAATTCCATTCTTTCTGAGTTCAAAGTGTAGATGTGGACCGGTCGACCTACCAGTTGTGCCGACATAGCCAATTTCTAAACCACGCCTTACTTCATTACCTAATTCAAGCTCTACGTTGTAATTGCTTAAGTGGGCATAGTAGGTGTGGTAATTGCCTGGGTGCTCCAGAACAATCAAGTTACCAAACGCGCCGCTGAAGCCAATATGTACAACTTTGCCATTGGCAACACTAAAGACTGGTGTGCCGATAGGTGCTGCATAGTCAATACCCATGTGAGCGCGATAACGCTGCTTTGATGCTGGGGCTGCTGGGGTTGGAGTGGTAGATTTTGCTGCTGGTGCTTTGCTACGTTTGCCCGATGAGGCTCGCACCATGCCAACTCCACGAGAGATGCGGCGATAGCTTAGCGGGTTGGTCCAGAAAGAGCGCTCAAGCGATTCTCCTGAGCCTGTAAAGAAACCACCGGGGATGTCATTGCGTTCCATCCAAAAGGTATTTGCATATACTTCTTTGCTCGCGGGATCAATAATTTCAACCGCCCAAATTTGCGCCCAGCTTTCTCTATCTCCAAAGTCCACAATTAAGCGTACGACGCTATTGGTGTTTTCGAGAGAATTATTTTCCTCTGGATAAATTTGCTTGATTAGAGAGTTTAATTCCCAAACCAGTTCAACAGGCAGTTGATCGCTTACTTTGCGTGGGTCATACAAGACATCTTTTAGTGGAATACGAATCTCTGTTAAGTGCTTAGATTCATCTTTGAGATAGTCTTGCTGAATTAAAAATCCGCCGATCGCTGAGGGCGTGAATGTCCATACCTCCGTTTTGCTATCCTGAATAGGGCCATTCATAATGCTTAAGGAGTCGAAGCGATTACGGCTACCAAAAGCGACTGCGTAAGGAATGCAATCTCCGCGCATGTGATCAAAAAATGTTTTGGTTTGATTTTTAAAAAACTCAGAAAACTGACGGTTATCAATACCAATGCTAGCTGGTAAATTGTCTTCGTTAAAGTTGCGTCGTAAGCAGCCTTGAGCAACTCGATAGTCCAAATTGGCATCACTATCCAGCATGAGCTCATCTGGTGCTTTACGCTGAAATAAAGACGGGTTCAGACTCATGCTGCTGGTTTTAGTGCCCACACCTGCAGATTTATCTTTAAACCCAAGCTGCTTTGAGGATTGAACAACGACTTTCTGGCGGGTTTGGTTGCTGCTTTGGGCTTGCGCTGCATAAGCTAAGCTCGGAGTTGAGCTCAGAAAGGCGCAGCCAGACAAAATAATTACCCCCTTAGTAAACAGGGAGCCAATAGATGCTTTTATATTCACCCCTCAATTATCTAATATTGTGAGAACAAAGCTCAATAAATATGTTGTACCGCAACAAAATGAATGAATTCTTGATCTGAGGCAATTTTTGGAGCATTAAAAATCCTGTGCCTTTGGTAATGCCAGTTTTATTACTTTTAACTAAGTCAATATTGGAACTTGGACTTGTGCTTATTTTGGGTGGAAAAGGAAAATAAAATTCTAGATACAATCGTTTTTTGATTAAGGAGTTTTGATGCCGATTATTGAATCCATCCAAGTTGCTTCTGTAGCAGTACCTTTAGATAAGGTGACGTCATTTTCTACCCGCACTGTTTCTGAGCGCCACTATTGTTTAGTGAAAGTTCGTGGCAAAGATGGCAACGAGGGTATCGGCTTTTGCTATGTTGGTAGTGCTGGCGGAGATATCGCCAAGATTGCCGTAGAGCAGTTACTGGCGCCAAAGTTGATTGGCCAAAATAGTCACCGTAGTGAAGGCCTTTGGATGGAGATGTATAACGAATCCATTCTCCAGGGTCGTGCTGGCGCGGTAATGCGCGGTATCTCCATTCTTGATACAGCCCTTTGGGATTTAAATGCCCGTTCAGTTGGCTTGCCTTTGCACCAATACTTAGGTTCGGTGGTGGATGATCGTGTGCCGGCTTATGCCAGTGGTGGCTACTATTTAGATGGTAAAACTCCAGCTAAGCTTGGTCAAGAAATGGAGTCCTACGTAAAGCAGGGCTTTAAAGCAGTCAAGATGAAGGTCGGTCGATTGTCCCCATCTGAAGAAGAGGCGCGCGTGAAGGCTGCTCGCAAAGCGGTTGGTGATGATGTGCTGCTAACTCTGGATGCCAATAATGCTTGGCGTGATTTACCAACAGCACTCGAATATGTCCGTCGCTTTGAAGCTTACAACCCTTACTGGATTGAAGAGCCTTTCTCTCCAGATGCAATTGATTTGCATGCCGCCCTAGCACGCCAAACCAAGATCAATGTAGCTACCGGTGAAATGGAAGCGGGGCGCTGGCGCTTTAGAGAATTAATTGATGCTGGTGGCGCTGCTATTTTGCAATCCGATGCCGCAGTCTGTGGTGGCATTACGGAATGGCGCAGAATTTCTGCTTATGCTGATTTGAAGGGTATTACTGTCTGTCCGCATTGGATGCATGACTTACATGCACCATTAGTTGCAGCTACGCCTAATGCACGCTTTGTTGAGTTTTTCTTGGATGATCAAGTGCTGAATTTCCGTAGATTAATCAACAAACAGCTTACCTTTAAAAATGGAGATTTGATCTTGCATCAAACTCCTGGCTTAGGATTTGAGTTTGATGAGGCTGCTGTGAAGAAATATGCAGGTAAGGCAGCTTGGAGCAAGATCTCTTAAGTAAGTTACTAAATAAGCTACTTAGTAATTCTTTCTAGAAATAATCAGGCCCGCAATAGCGGGCCTGATTATTTTAAAGATGAAATCCTCTTCGATAAGTCTTAAGAAGATCTAGGATTGAGCTTGAAGTGCCTAAGAGTTTGGGTGATCAGCACTAGACCAAAGCCAACAAAGCCAAGTAAGTCTGCCTCTGTGGAAGGGTAGGCCAAAGCTACGCCTGAGATCACCATAATGACGCGCTCAAAGATCTTGGTCTTTTCAATGAACCAGCCTTGAAGACCGCCAGCCAAGCAGATGATGCCAACAACAGCCGTGAAGGATACCCAAGCAATTTGCATCCAATCGGCTTGCTCTAAGGCGCTGGTAGATCCCATTAACAATAAGCTTATACCGGACTTATCTAAAACAAACATAAAAGGGACGAGGATGGCTGGAGCAACATACTTCCATGTTTGCAGTGTCGTTTTATAGGGGTTACCTTTGCAAATTGCCGCTGCTGCAAATGGAGATAGCGCTGTTGGTGGCGATACTTCAGAAAGAACAGCGTAATAGAAGATGAACATGTGCGCAGCAAAGGCAGGTACACCCAAATTAATCAGCGCTGGCGCTGCAATCACAGCGCAAATAATGTAAGAGGCCGTGACTGGAACAGCAAGACCAACAACCCAAACTACTAGGGCTGTAAAAATGGTTGTTAATAAGAGTGAGCCGCCAGCGTACTGAATCACAATTGAACTAAATTTCAAGCCAAGGCCAGTCAGCGTGACTGTGCCTACAATCAGGCCAGCACCAGCACAGGTGGCTGCGATTGCTAAGACTCCGGTTGAGCCCGAGGCAAGGGCTTTAGTGAGGTTAGAGTTGTAGAGACCAGAAAGAATAGGCTCTTTACCTTTAAACCATGCCCAAGGAATGATGGCAGTGTCTTCGCGCAGCATGCTGGATAAAGCAGAAACTACGGTTGCCCAAAATACTGACATAGTAGGTGAGAAGCCCATGAGCATGAATACCACAATGGAAATCAATGAGAAGAAGTGAAACCAATACTTTTTCGTCAGTTGCCAAGCACTTTCTGCTGATTCAAAGTGGATGTTTTTCATGCCATATTTGCGGACATCAATTTCTACCATCACAAATAAGCCAAGGTAGAAAAGAATAGTTGGAATGGTTGCCATCAGCAACACATCTAAATAAGAGATCTTTAGGAAGTCAGCAATCAAAAATGCCGCTGCACCCAAAACTGGTGGAGAGATGATGGCGCCTAGTCCGCCCGCAGCCAAAAGCCCGCCGGCTGCATTTTTCTCGTAACCTACTTTATCTAACATGGGTGCTGCAACTGAGCCAACGGTGACTGTAGTGGCAACGCCTGAGCCTGAAGGGCCACCCAACAAGAAGGAGGACATTACGATCGTTCTGCCAACTCCAGAGGATTTGCCACCCATGGCGGCAAAAGAAAAATCGATAAAGAATTTACCTGCACCTGTGAATTGTAAAAAGGCGCCAAAAATAGTGAAGAGGATGATGAGTGTTGCTGATACATCAACGGCTGTGCCATAAATGCCTTCAAGGGTCATATACATATAGCCAACTAGACGATCAAGGTCGTAACCTTTATGAGTCCATGGTGCTGGCAAGTGGTTACCAAACAGGGCGTAGAGTAAAAATAAGACGGTCACTGTCACCAGGATCATGCCATTGGTTCTCCGAACGCTTTCAAGAATCAGAAGAATTAATGCAATACCAACCATGACATCAGTGGAGTTGGGAGCAGTATTGCGATCCATCAAGTCATCGCCACCGCTCAGGATGTAATAAGCAATTCCTACCGATACAAGCGCAAAAACAATATCCCATGGCATGAGGCGATTTTTAAATCGATCGGCAATAGGAAATGAGAGGAATACTAAAAACAAAACCAGGGCAACGTGAATTACCCGTAATTCTTGAGTTGGAACAATCGAATAAGCGGCATATAGGTGAAACAAAGACATGCCCACCGCTACCAATGTGATGAACTTGGCTAGTAAGCCTTTGTAATCATTTGAATCACCTTCTTCTTGTTTGATGAAGGCATCTAATTTTTCTTGTGTTTCGTTATCAATAACATTTTGATTCATGTCTCAACCTATTTTTATATTTATGTACAGCTTTATTTGGCATTACTTTAAAGCGAAAGGGGTGAATCAAACTCACCCCTTTTGTGTAAATACCTGCTTAATTTAACTTAACGTTTTTTTCTTTAAAGTACTTGAGTGCACCTGGATGAAAATCGACTGGAGTTGCTTTTGTTTTTTGGTTTTCCAGGCTGACACTCATAAATTCTTGATGAGTGCGAACTAATTCCAGTTTGTTATCAAAAATGGCTTTAACGATCTTATATGCTTGATCTTCTGGCATATTGGCATTGACTACCAAGATATTGGCAACAGCTGCCACTTTATTGTCTTTAGCCATGCCACTGTATGTGGCTTTTGGAATAGTAGCTACAAAGTAAAGGTTTCCGTACTTTTTATTCATGCTGGTGACTTCGTCATTGGTATCGACCATCACAATCTTCGTTCCTGGTGTATTGGCTAAGTCAGTCACTGCCGCAGTTGGTAATCCGCCAACCCAGAAGAAGGCATCAATCTTTCGGTCTTTGATGGCGTTAACAGATTCAGCAACGCTCAAACGTTCGCGCTTTACATCCTTGTCTTTATCTAGTCCAGCTGCTTCGAGCAAGCGAAAGGCCATTACTTCAGTTGCGCTACCTGGGGCGCCCGTACTAATGCGCTTACCTTTGAGGTCTTTCATAGATTTAATGCCAGTGGACTCTACTGTGACCACGTGCATGAGATTTGGATAGAGAACTACTAGCGTGCGCAAATCAACTTTTTTACCAGCAAACTTGCCCTCACCAATCTGAGCATCTTTTGCAGCATCGGCCATAGAGAAGCCAACATATGGTTTGCCAGTGCCAATGAGGTTCAGATTATCTACAGAGCCACCTGTCACCTCTGCCGTCGCAGACATTCCAGGAACCTTGTTGGAGAGTACTGAGGCTAAGCCACCGCCCATAGGGTAGTAAACCCCACCAGTGCCACCAGTTGCGATGGAAATATTTTGTGCGCTTACACTAGCGCAAATTAAGCTGAGTGATAAGGCAATGACTTTAATTAGTTTCATTATTGTCTCCTAATTATTTTTTTATATTTATAGATTACAAACCAGGCATGCTGAAGTTAATTGCTTTCAATTCAGCAAGCAGTTGCGCTTGTTGGTCAGCACTTAACTGCATGAGTGGTGGGCGAACGCGGAGCCATTCAGGATCTTTGGCGTAATGGGCAACAGCTGTTTTCATACCAGCGATCATTTGGTACTTAGCAAAAATACCGCGAATTTGGTCTAAGCTAGCTTGACGTTTATCGGCATCAGATTCTCTCCAGTGAGCTGCTAAATCAGCAATCGCTTTAGGATTTACGTTGGCGGTGGCTGAGATACAGCCAACGCCGCCAGCACGCAAAGCGCGCATCAGGAAAACTTCGCTACCTGCGTATACGCGGAAACCATGCGGAGCTAATAACTTAATGACTGATTCTGTATATTCCCAATCACCAGAACTATCTTTCATACCCACAACAGTCTTTGGATATTCTTTTGTAAGGCGCTCTAGTAAAGAGAGACTCAAATTAATTTTAGTAACCGGTGGAATGTTGTAGATATAGATTTGCAGCGCAGCACTACCGATTTTTTGAATGACCTCCGAGAAATAAGCAAACAGACCATCATCGGAAACGTCTTTGTAATAGAAGGGCGGCAACATCAGCACGCCTGCACACTTGTGGTTTAAAGCGTGACGTGTCATGGTCACTGTAGCGTCGATAGATGTAGCGCCAGTGCCTGGCATCAGGTGTTCTGGATTCAAGCCACCTTCGATTAATGCAGTTAAGGTGCTCATTTTTTGTGGAGCGGATATTGAGTTTGCTTCGGAATTGGTACCAAAGATAGCTTGTCCAACACCATTGGCCTCTAGCCATTGGCATTGCTTTAATAGTTTAGGAGCATCCGGACTGCCGTCTGCCTTAAATGGTGTGATTACTGGTGATAACACCGCAGGTAAGGTGGAAGGGTGCAAAGAAATCGTCATACTGGCTCCGTTATTTTCTAGTTATTTACTTCCGATGGAAGCGTTTGTTGCTTAAAGAATGCTTCTAAATTATCTATAGCTAAATTGGTCATGGCAATCCGTGTTTCCGAGGTAGCGCTACCAATATGTGGCGTTAACAATACATTATCAAGGATTAAAAAAGCAGGACTTGGATTGGGCTCGTTTTCAAAAACATCTAAAGCGGCGCCAGCAATCTTTTTATGTTGCAGTGCATATAAAAGAGCATCCTCGTCAACCACGCTTCCTCGAGCAATATTAATTAAATACCCCGATGGTCCCAAAGCCTCTAGCACTTTGGAATTGATCATTTTATCTGTGTCTGGCGTTGCAGGACAGGCTAAAAATAGGACATCACAGGCCTTAGCCAATTCTTGAACATCGGGGTAATAGGGATAGGGAAGAGTTTTTTTATTTGGTCCCGAATAAGCGATTTCTACTTTAAAAGGTCCTAGTCGCTTGGCAAGATCCTGCCCAATACGGCCCATGCCAGCGATACCCACCCGTTTACCAGCCAAGGTTGTGGTGAGTCTAAATGGTGCCTTTGACCATGCGGCGCTTTTAACGTACTCCTGAGCCTCTGGAAGTTGGCGCAGTAGGGCAAGCATCATGCCAATAGCCAGTTCGCATACTGCATCGTTAAGAACACCAGGCGTATTACTTGCTTTGATACCCTGTGCCTTTAAGTAGCCCAAAGGAAGATTATCGTAGCCAACCCCACAAGTGGCTACCATGCGAATACTGGGAATCTGTTTAAGGAGGTCTTCTGGAAGTTTGGTATTAGATCGAATCAAGATGGCTTGAAAGTTGCCAACAGGAGCAGGCGCCTTCGGATCGGGATGATGAGTGGGGGTAAAGCGTCGATCTATCTCTACCTGCATAATTTCAGGGAAATGGCCAACCTGCAGCACCGAATTGACGGGGATCATGTCTCACTAACTTTTTTATTGAAATAATGACCCCATTGTAAGAGGATTTTTTAGAAAAAGTCCCACCCCCTTTAGGAGAAAGTTCATGTTATTTACCCCAGCCGAAACGAAGGTAGTCATTGTCGGTGGTGGCACGATGGGTGCGGACGTTGCGGCCGTTTGTGCGCGCGGCGGTTGTGCAGTGCAAGTGGTTGAGCCTACTACTGAACGACGTGCCCTCTTACCTGATTACTTTGCCGATACGATGACCGAACTGGGTTACGAGCATCGTATTCACTTACTCTCCGTTGCCGGCAGTTTGGAGGAAGTTGATTGGTCTGATATTGATTTGGTAATTGAGTGTGTGCCTGAGCGATTGGATATTAAGCGTGAACTATTTGCTAAGTTAGAGCAATACGCAAAGCCCGAAGCCGTTTTGGCGAGTAATAGTACGAGCTTTCCGATTAGTGAAATTGCAAACGGACTCAAAACAGCAGCACGCATGATTGGCTTACATTTTTTTATGCCCGCACACTTGGTGCCTTGTGTTGAAGTAGTTTACGGAGCAAAGACTTCACCTCTAGTTGGCGAAAGCCTCTCACGCTTAATGACTGCGTGCGGCATGGTGCCGGTAACCGTCAAAAAAGACCTCCCAGGATTTTTAGCGAATCGTTTGCAGCATGCTTTATCTCGCGAGGCATTTGCTATGGTGGATGAGGGTATCTGTACGCCAGAGGATATTGATAAAGCCGTTCGTTTTGGTTTTGGCTTTCGCTATATTGCGGCTGGTCCAGCTATGCAGAGAGATCATGCAGGCCTTGAGGTGCATGGTGCTGGGGGCGCAACCATTTATCCGACTTTGAATAATTCGCCGACAATTGCGAAGTGCTTGAGTGATCGTATTGCTAGCGGTAAGTTTGGCATGAAAACAGGCGAAGGATTTTTCAAGTGGACTGCTGAAACAATTAAGGCTGAACGTGAGCGCTATCAAACAGCTTTGCGTGCTGGCCTCAAAATTATTCAGAAAGATTTGCCTGAGATTAAGTGATATCTCGAATATGAAATTTATATAGGTGCGGGGCAAGTTTGTAGGTAATCATAACAATGCCAATGGTTGCAATTCCGCCAAAAATAATGGATGGTACTAGACCCATGAGACTTGCAGCAATGCCTGACTCTAGAGCGCCAAGTTCATTTGAGGAGCCTATAAATATTCCATTGATTGCACTAATACGGCCACGCATATGATCTGGAGTGGTTAGCTGTACGATGCTGCTACGAACCACTACTGATACTGAGTCAAAACAGCCCGAGGCAAACAAGAAAAATGCGCATATCCATAACTGGGTCGAGATCCCAAATCCAATAATAGATAGGCCAAATCCTGCCACTGAGAGTAGGAGATATTTCCCGGAATCATTCAAGATCGGGCGATTGGCTAAGAAAATACCAGTTAAAACAGAGCCTGCTGCTGGCGCTGCTCTTAAGATGCCTAGCACTTCAGGACCGGCGTGCAAGACCTCGCTTACAAATGCCGGAAGTATGGATACGGCACCTCCAAATAAAACAGCAAACATATCCAGAGCCATGGTGCTCAGAATTAACTCATGCTTTTTAACGTAATCAAAACCCTGCATGAAGCTTTTTAAGAAATGGATCGGTAGCTCAGGTGATTTTTCTTGGCGTGCCTGAATCAGCGTTACCCCATAGAGGCTAATTAAGCCACAAAGGGCGGCTAGGGCATATGTCCAAGTCAGGCTAGTAAAGCCAATCATTAAGCCGCCCAATCCCGGCCCTGTAACGACGCAGATTTGGAATGAGGCATTTGCATATGCCATATATTTGGTGAGTTGATCACGTGGAATAATCTGTCCAAATAAAGCTTGATATGAAGGTCGAAGAAGGGCTCTTGCAACGCCAATAAAACCAACTGCTACATAAATAAGCGGCACTGGTGGTGATAGCCATTCAAGCGCAATCGCAGTTAAAAATAAAGCTACCAATACATGGATCAAAGCAGCAAGTGCAGATATCTTTTTGCGTGAGTAGTGGTCTACTGCATGGCCGGAGTAAAGGGCTAGAACAAAGTAGGGAACCAGCTCAGCAAGCCCAATGAGGCCAAGGGATACAACACTGTGGGTAATCTCATAGAGGTGCCAGCCAACTGCTACCATCATAATTTGATAGCTGAGTGTCGCGCCAACGCGGTACAGCAGTAGGGTTCTAAAGGCTTTGCCGGGATTCATGAATCTCCCATTTTAGAGGAGAAGAGCATTATTCTTAAGGGATGAAGAAAATAATTCGCGTATGGGACTTGCCTATCCGTTTATGCCACTGGTTGCTGGTGGTATTTATCACTGCTAGCTTTGTAACGATCAATTTGGGCGATGAATTTACTCAATGGCATGCCTATTTCGGTTATAGCATTTTGACTCTACTGGTATTCCGAGTCATTTGGGGCTTCGTTGGCTCTACCCACGCAAGGTTTGCATCTTTCTTTCCAAGTAAAAAAGCCATTTTTGATTACTTAAGTGGCAGTTCACCACGCGTTCTGGGTCATAACCCCATCGGTGCGATTTCTATTGTTGTTTTGCTATTGGTTTTGAGTATTCAAGTCGTCACTGGTTTATTTATCGATGATGAGGTGTCTTTTCAGGGGCCCCTAGCAAAGTATGTATCTAGCTCAGTCTCTTCATTGTTGTCAGGGATTCATGAAGGCAACCAAGTAGTAATACTGATGCTGATCGCTATTCACATTGCCGCAATTATTTTCTACAAGAAATTTAAAAGAGAGGATCTGATTAAGCCAATGATCAGCGGTGATAAAGAAATTGACCCAAGCGAGGAGGCAAAATATTTGCCGGCTGACTTGGGTCGTGCCTCCAAGGACGGAGGATTACAACGTACTTTTGCTCTAATACTATTGAGCTTAATCGCGATCACTGTGGGCTTTCTTATTAGCAAGTAAGCACCACAAAGATTCACTATTTCTTCTTGAAATCATCATGGCAGCCTTTGCAAGCTGCCCCGGCTGCGCTAAATGCTTTCTTAATACTTTCTTGATCGCCTGACTGCGCAGCTTTATTGAGGTCAGCCACAGCTAGTTGCATCTTTTCACCAGCGGCTTTGAACTTGGCGTTGTCAGACCAGATCTCAGGTTTTGCCTTACCGCCTTCGGTACCAGGACCAAAGGCTTGCCATGGAAGGGTGGACATCATTGCTACGATTGCTGCATTCTTGGCGACTTCGTCTTTGTTGAAGGGCGCCTCACCTTTTACAACTGCACCAATGCGCCCGAAATGAGTTCCCATCACAGTGAAAACGCTTTCACGATAATCGACTGCTTTTTCAGCATTTTGGAATTGAGCGAATACGGTGCCCGCACCAATTGCTAAAACGGTTGCGGTGGATGCAAGGATTAATCTTTGTAGTTTCATGGTTGTTCTCCATTAATCAGGTGTGCCACTACAAATCAGCATATCTCAGATTTGTAGTTTTCGCTTAAAAAATCATTCTCAAGGGGCTGGTTAGGAGAAGAATAAGCCATTCAAAGAAGCTCATGAGGGGTGTCATCCAGAGGCTGCCAATGATCCCGGTAAATACCAGAGCAAGGACAATGAAGAACCCCCATGGTTCAAGGCGTCCAAGCGCAATTGATTGACGGGTCGGTAGCAGGCCAGCAAGAATGCGTCCACCATCTAATGGGGGCAGTGGAAAGAGATTAAATACCAATAAACCGAGATTCCAGGAGATGCCAGCTTGGGACATTGAGATCAAAAATTTTTCATCAACTCCAAATCCCACTAGAAATATCAGGAGGGTTAGCCAGATCAGCGCCTGGATGAAATTGGATCCAGGTCCTGCCAGGGCAACCCAAATTGAGTCAATCTTGGGATTTCTGAGGCGACCAAAGTTGACGGGTACAGGTTTGGCATAGCCGACTAAAAATGGGGATCCTGTTAGGATTAAAACCAAGGGAATCAAGATAGTGCCAACAGGATCTATATGTTTGGCGGGGTTCAGGCTCACCCGACCCAACATATAGGCGGTGTTATCACCAAATTTTCGGGCCGCATAGCCATGAGCTGCCTCATGGATCGTGATGGCAAAAATTAAAGGAATCGCATTAATCGCGACAGCTTGGATAGAATAGTCAGTAATCATGGCAATATGATATCCATAGGAGCTCAAAGTGACTGACGAAAAGAAACCAGATTCAAAAACCCCAGTAAAAGCGGTGGCTGCCAAGCCTCCAGCACGTCCACCCGTTCCAAAAGGACCCTCTGGCCCAGCCGGGAGGCCTCAGGCAGGCTTTGGCGGTGGAAAAGGCATGATGCGCAAGGCTGGACGCGGTCGATAGTGGATAATTACTCTATTCATTAATGTGTTTACAGAGGATTTAGCATGAACGAGTGGCATAACGAATCTAAAGCAGCAGTCAACAAAAAGATCATTACATTGGTCGTGATGTTGGCAGCAGCTACCAGCTTGGCTATTTTGTTTGCATTAGTTGCAGCTCATACAGGTTACGTATTCGGTTAATCCGCATTAATGACTAGCCATCGCCAACCTGCATTATTTGCTGGCCATGGCAGTCCAATGTATGCCATAGAGCCAAACCGCTACACAGCGGCATGGACTGCTCTTGGAAAATCTTTAAAGCGTCCTGACGCTATTTTAGTAATCTCAGCACATTGGGTAACTCGAGGTACTTGGGTTACTGCAATGGCTAAACCAAAAACAATTCATGACTTTGGTGGATTTCCAGAAGAACTTTTCGATATTCAATATCCTGCACTAGGCAGTCCAGCATTAGCAGATCGCGTACAGGAGCTATTAAACATCTCCGTGGTACTTGAGGAGAATGAGTGGGGTATTGATCATGGTGCTTGGTCAGTGCTTAAATACCTGTACCCAGATGCTAATGTGCCTGTGGTGCAATTAAGTCTTGATGGATCTATGTCTGCACGTGAGCACTATGAGCTTGCCAAACAATTGCGTCCTTTACGTGATGAAAATATCCTGATTCTTTCTAGCGGCAATATAGTACATAACTTACGTACTATCCATTGGCAAGAGGACGCCGAGCCATGCCCATGGGCAAAAGAATTTAATGATTTTTTTATCTCAGAGATGCGTGCCAATCACCATGATCCTTTGATAGATTGGGAGCGATATGGTGATGCGGCACATCTCTCCATTCCGACTGCAGAACACTATTGGCCAGCTTTGTATACCTTAGCTTTACAGCAGGAGGGGGAACAAGCTAAAGTCTATATCGATGGAATCGAGATGAGTTCAATTAGCATGCTGGGTTTTTCAATTCAATAAAGAACAGATTATGTGGTTATCAATCCTTGCAATTTTTTTCGGTGCTGGCTTGGGTGCTTTACTCAGAGCCGCATTTAACTTTTTAACGGTTGGCGCGGCTTCCATCATCCCATTGGGAACTTTGCTTTCTAATATGGTTGGTGGTTATTTAATTGGTATCGCCATTGCTTTTTTTGGTAACAATCCTAATCTCTCCCCTGAGTGGAAGCTCTTTGTCATTACGGGATTTCTTGGAGGTTTAACTACCTTCTCAAGTTTTTCTGCTGAAGTGGTTGGATTTATGCAGCGTGGCGAATTGAGTTGGGCTCTCGGTACTGCATTGCTTCATTTGGTTGGCTCACTCACTCTCACATTCTTGGGCATTCTGACTTACCAGGCGCTTAAATAAACTAAGCGATAAATAAATAGATGAATAAACAAAGGGGCTTTAGCCCCTTTATTATTTACTACTGAAATTGCGCATCAGATTCACATCTTTTTTACTCCGGTTTGATATTGGCAGTTTTGACAACAGCACCCCATTTAGCACTCTCGGCTTTAATGAGAGCGGCAAATTCAGCAGGGCTGCCGCCGCCAATCTCATTACCTTGAGAAAGCATCAGCTCACGCAACTGCGGATCTTTTAGAGCTTCATTAGCTGCAGCATTTAATTTATCAATGACGGCTTTGGGCGTTCCCTTAGGAGCAATTAAGCCTTGCCAATTCAGTACTTCAACCTTGGGATAGCCCACCTCTGCAAAGCTAGGTATATTTGGCAGTAGCGGCGAACGCTTCTTGCTGGTGATGGCAATGGGGCGTAACTTATCTGCTTTGATACTGGGCATTGCAGAATACATTTGATCAAACATCATCGTCACATTTCCAGCCATCAGATCAGTTAATCCTCCTGAACCACTCTTATAGGGAACATGAATCATTTCGATACCTGCATTTTGCTCAAAAATTTCTGCTGATAGCTGATGACTACCGCCAATGCCGCCAGATGAGAAAGTAAGAACGCCGGGCTTGGCCTTAGCTGCGCTCACAATGTCTTGTACAGTCTTGTAAGGCGAGTTTGGGTTGACAACCAATACCAAGGGCCCCTTTTCGATAAGAATAATAGGGGTTAAATCTGTTTCGGGATCGTAACGTAAATTACCAAAAAGAGTTTTATTCACTGCCATTGGTGCGAAGTTACCCATACCAATCGTGTAGCCATCTGGTGCGGCTCGAGAAATAAACTCGGTACCAATATTGCCACCAGCACCAGGTTTGTTATCCACAATAATGGGCTGCTTCAAAATCACACTCATCTTCTGGGCTATCTGACGACTACGAGAATCTGCACCACCACCAGCACCATAGGGAACGATGAAGTTAATTGGTTTATTTGGATAATTGCTCTGCGCAAAAGAGGGGTTGCAGAAAGTAGAGAGTAGAGCAAGCGACAAAATAGAGAGGTGTTTAATCAGTTGCATATCTTTTCCGTTATTCGCTATGTGCTATGGGTTAATCGTTTAAATAAAGCCTAGAACACCTAAGGCCCCACCAATTGCAATGAGATAGAGTGGGTGCCAGCGTGTAAATAATGTAAAGCCAATAGTAGCTAGGGTCAAGGCATAGGCCGCCGCACTATGATTGATTTGAGTGGCGATTTGCCATGCTGAGGAAAGTACAAGGCCTATAGCTAGCGAGGCTGCCGCGTACTGAATCGATTTTCTAGTGATGGGATTTTTGATTCCCAAGATTAGTCTTTGTAAAAAGAAAATCAAGATGGAAGATGGCCAGGCAATAGCCAGAGTTGCAAGCAATGCTCCCACTACGCCATAAATATGCCAGCCAAGCAGAGTAACTGTCATAAAGTTTGGGCCGGGTGCGGCTTGGGCAATCGCAAAGTAATCAGAAAATGTTTGCAGATCAATCCAATGTTCTTGGTAGACGGCTAAGTTCAATAACTCTGGCAGTAAAGCATTAACACCACCAAAAGCGAGTAGCGAGAATGCGGATAGCTTTAGAAAGACACTCAAAAGCATGCTCATAAAATCAATGCTTTCTTACGAGCTAGGTAGAGTGATAAGGGTAAAACAGCGAGTACAACCCATCCTAGGCCAAGATGAAAGTAGGTTACAGCGCAGATAGTGATAACAACTACTAGTAACATGAGTGGAAAGCGCAACTCATCCCGTAGCATCTTAAAACCGGTTGATGCAATTAGACCTACACCCACAGCCGATATGCCTCGTAAGAGACCTTTTATGGTCTCAAGATAACTATACTGCTGATAAAGCATCGCCAGAATCAACACAACGGTAATTGGCCCGAGGGTAAGACCAAGAACTGCCGCTGCCGCTCCTCTAGCCCCAGCAAATCGGGAGCCAATACAAACGGCAAGATTAACAATATTAGGCCCTGGAACAATTTGGCATATTCCAAGGATGGCGCTAAATTCTTCTGATGTCAGAATTTTGTCCTGCTCTACTAGAGTCCTCCTTGCCCAGGGAAGAACACCTCCAAAACCTGATATGCCTATTTTGCTAAAGCTAATAAATAGCTGTGTTGGCGTTAGGCTATGCGTGGTCATGGTTGATTGATGGCGAAACGATTAAGGCTTAAAGGGATGCGGTACAGCTTTATTTTCTAGCCAAGCTTCAAGTGTTTCAGTAATGCCTTTGGAGAAGGTTGCAAAAATAGGTTCAGCGATAAATCCAAGGTGCGGTGTTACTAAGAGATTCGGTGTATTGCGAAGCACATCTTTTTCTGGGAGTGGCTCTATATCAAAGACGTCCACTGCTGCTTGACCAGGTCTACCTGCGGCCAAGGCTTTTTGCAGATCAGGCATATTAATGAGCGCTGCACGTGAAGTGTTGATCAAAATAGAGTCAGGACGCATCATTGCCAGTTGATCTGCGCTAATTAAACCTTTTGTACCCGGACCGGCTACCAAGTGCATTGATATCACCTTTGAGGTTTTTAATAGCTCATCAAGGCTTACTGCTTTTGCATTTTCAACAGCAGCGCGTTCGGGCGTCATGCGAGGACTCCAGGCAACTACTTCCATGCCAAAAGCAGCGCCGACGCGTGCTACCCGACTACCAATCGCACCAAGACCCATGATGCCTAAACGTTCACCAGAGAGCATGGGCAGTAGAGACATGGCATCACGCCAGCCACCAGAGGCAATCAGTTTGTTTTCTTCGATGAGGCGTTTAGAGGCGCCCAAAATTAAAGCCCAAGTGAGTTCTGCGGTAGTTTCTTTGGAGGGGCCACCAGGCGTGCAAGCCATGGGAATATTTCTGGAAACTAAAGCGGATGCCTCAAGCGTACCGTTACGTTCGCCAGTAAACATAAGGAACTTCAGTTTTGGCAAACGCGCAATCATTGCTTCATTAAAGGGGGAACGATCCCTCACGATCGCAATCGCATCCGCGTCTTTAACAGCTTCATATAAGGCCTCATCTCGCAATGGCTCATGGTGAATAGTGAGATTTGCTTGTTGATCTAACTTATCCCAACGAGAGAAACGACGCAGAGCTCGCTCGTAGTCTCCAAGAATAACGATATTTGGTAATGAGGCCATAATGAAAAAACTTTCAGTGAATTAGTCTGGGGTACAAAGATTGAGGATCTGCTTGAGATCAGACGCTTGTCCCAGTTTCCAGAGTGCAGCGATGAGTTGACGGGTTTTTTCTTTGCCGATGACTGGTTCAGCCAAGCTGGTGAACTTTTGTTCTAAGTTAGCGTCACTCATTGGGTTTTCTACAGAACCAATCGCATTCTTGACGAAGACATGAACTTCTTTACCATCCTTCAGGAATGCTTTGACATCAACAGAGGCTTCGCTAATAGAGGTATCTGTAGTAGCGTTTACTTTGGCGCGTAAAGCGACCACATCAGGACGATTCACGATGTCATCAGCGTATTCACCTTCGCCTGCCTGACCAAAAATTAAGCCAACAGCACAGCCGTGATACACGCTGAATTTACCTTCTAAACCATCTTTAGGTGTTTTCTTGCCAGTAAGTTCAAGTACGAGCGGGTGAACACGTAACTCAATACGCTCAACATCCTCTGCTTTGACGCCTTGTGCTCGCAACTGAGCACATGCATCAATCGCTGGGTGAATCACAATGCCACAAGCAAATGGCTTATAAGTATTTAAAGAGATCTCAAATGATTTTCCTAGTGCACGATCAATTTCTGACCAGTCGCATTTAGTAGACACCGTTTGCATATAGCCACGACCAGCTTCGAGGGCTTTAGGACTCGCAGTAAAGCCATGCTTTGCAAGCAATGCAGAGAGTTGGCCTGCACGGGCAGCGCCACCAGGATGAAACGGTTTAGTCATCGTGCCAAATTGTTCACGCATGCCTACTGGTTGAGATGCTGCAATGCCTAGGGCCATAGTGGTTTTTTGGCGATCAAGACCCATCAAACGTGAGCATGCAGCAGCTGAGCCTAGCATGCCAGTGGAGCCAGTGATGTGCCAGCCACGATGGTAGTGATCTGGATACATTGCATTACCAACACGACACGCAACATCAATACCAAGAACGAGGGAGTCAATGATTTGGCGACCATTAACATTGATGTGTTCGCCTAATGCTAGGATGGCTGAGGCAACTGGACCTGCTGGATGAATTACTGTCTTTAAATGAGTGTCATCAAAGTCAAAAGTATGTGAGCTGATACCATTAATGAGTGCTGCACCACCCATATCCACTTTGTCTTTGCGACCAAGAATGCTTGCTTGAGGAGCTGGCTGGAATTCGCGAATGGCGGCCAAAGAGGATTCAACGCTCTCATGATTTGCTGCACCGATTGCGCAGCCTAGCCAGTTCAAGAATGTGCGATGGGCTTCATGATCAACTTCAGGAGTCCAGCCTTGACTTGGGTGAGTATTTACAAACTCAGCCAAAATTTTAGTAACTGGTGGCGCATTTAGATCGGCTGCTGCAGCAATAGCGTGAGACATAGATAAGTTCCTTTTTAATACGTTATTTTATTGATCGAGTTCGATGTGGCGATCTTTGGCAACCTTGGTCCAGCGTGTAATATCTTCTTTAATGTACGTACCAAATTGCTGTGGAGTCATTGGCATTAATGTCATCGACTCACTCGCCATTTTTTCTACGAACTCTGGACTAGCGAGTACTTTATTTAATTCTGTATTGAGTTTATGAACGATTGCTTCGGGCATATTGGCAGGACCAGCAATTCCATACCATTGCTGTCCATCAAATCCTGCGTAACCCAACTCCTTAAAGGTGGGAATATTTGGTTCTGTAGGACTACGTTTTTGACCAGTAATCGCTAAAGCACGAACTCTGTTTGACTGAAGGTAGGGCATTGCTGCAAACAAGGTTGGAAACATGGCATCAGTCTGACCACCAATAATATCTGTGAAGGCTGGTGCAATTCCTCGATAGGGTACGTGAACCATGAAAATATTTGAAGCCATCTTAAATTGCTCCATCCCTAAATGAGTAAGTGTCCCAGGCCCTGAACTTCCATAACTAAGTTTAGAGGGATTCTTTTTAGCGTAAGCAATAAATTCAGCTAAAGTTTTTGCAGGCACATTGGGATTAACGATTAATACATTCGGTGTTGCACCGATCATACCGATTGGCGTGAAATCTTTTAATGCATCGTAATTCAGTTTTCGTACAGCAGGATTCGTTCCGTGTGTACCAACATAGGCAATCATCAGGGTATAGCCATCGGGTGTTGCTTTGGCCGTTGTTTGTGAAGCAATTGCGCCGCCACCACCAGATAAATTATCAACAATAACACTTTGACCAAGCCCTTTGGAGAGACGTTCGGCTACTGCTCTTGCAAGATTATCTAATCCTCCGCCAGCTGCAACCGGGGCAATTAAGCGGATTGGTTTGCTTGGATATGTACTTTGCGCATGAACTAGGTTGGTTGCCAATGTTGCAAAAGCAAGGATCGCAAAGGATAAAAAAATCGGCGCGCGCCGATAAATCATATTAGACATGTCTCGAGTCCGATTTGTTGTTATTTATAAATGTTGTACTACCCAGTAATTCTACTATTTATAGCATCAGGCCCTCTCAAGTATTGCTGGCTTTGAGTTTTTTCCGAATTGATTGTTCCACTGGTATGGATTCCAGGTTTGGCTCTAGCGCTTCCCGCTCATCAAAGACAAAACAGCTGCCTTGGTAGTGAGCAGAGCCGACCTCTTCAAAGTACTTCAAAATACCACCCTCTAATTGATAGCTATGTTGCATACCAATCTCACGCATATATAGACCTGATTTTTCACAGCGAATTCCGCCGGTACAAAAGCTCACTAAAGTTTTGTCTGCTAATGCTTCTTTGTGTGCAGATATGGCTTGCGGAAATTCAGTGAACTTTTCGATATTGAAATGCAAAGCGTTTTCAAAGGTACCGTAGTCAACCTCAAAGGCATTACGTGTATCTACCATTACCACGGGGCGACCTAAATCATCCGTGCCACGATCTAGCCACTCCTGTAATTTTTTAGGTGTGATGAAATTAGCTCGACCTTCCTCAGGACGAATCGCTGGATGATTCATGCGAATGATTTCATTTTTCAGCTTAATCAACATTTTTTTGAAGGGTTGATCTTCCGACCAACTTTCTTTTGCTGTCAGCGGTGTGAAGCGAGGGTCTATGCGAAGCCAGTCTAGGAAGCCGCGTAACTGATCCTCCTTGCCAGCAAGGAACATGTTGATACCTTCGCCAGTTAACAAGATAGTGCCCTTGAGTTGGCGCGTATTGCATTCATCTAGCATTTTGGCGCGCAGTTCTGGCAAGCCATCAAGGCTGACAAATAAATAGGCGGCAATATTTAGAATTGACTTCATTTTTCTCTCACTGGGCTACACCATCATTATCGAGCAAATAGGCTGGGGGAGTGTTAATCTTGAGTCCTTAGCGAGAGGAGACAAATCCATGCGGGATATAGTAAAAATGGCTAAAAGAGCCTTTAAAAACAGCCTATTAGCCACTTTGATGGCTATGGCAGTGAGCGGTTTTGCCTTGGCGCAAAGCGCGGGGGTTGGTTCATGGCCTACCCAAAAGCCAATTCGCTTAATCGCAGTATTCCCACCAGGTGGTTCGGTTGATCAGGTAGCTCGGGTATTAGCGCCTGCTCTGCAGTCAGAATTAAAACAAAACGTGATTGTGGAGAACGTCGGTGGTGCCTCTGGTGTGATTGGTACTTCTGCGATGACACGATCTGATCCTGATGGCTATACCTTCGCAGTGGTGTTTGATACCCATGGTGTGAATCCCAGCCTCAAAGACAAACTTCCCTATGACTCTATCAAAGATATTGCCCCAGTCATTTTGGTGGGCACATCGCCTATGGTCTTGGTAGCAAGCAAGAAGTCAGGTATCACCAGCTTTAAGCAATTGGTGGATATGTCTAAAACAGGCAAGCAATTTAGTTACGGCTCGATTGGTATTGGTAGCTTGGGTCACTTAGCTATGGCACGTCTTGCAAAGCAAGCAGGCTTTGATTGGAATCACATTCCTTATCGTGGCGGAGGTCCCTTAATGCAAGATTCTTTGGGCGGTCAGGTTGAGTTAGCGGTTGGCTCAGAATTTTTGGTTAAACCTCACATTGATAGCGGTGGCGTTATCCCATTAGTAATCACTACTACTAAACGTTCACCTTCTTTACCTAATGTGCCAACGATCTCAGAGAGCGGCTTCCCTGGCTTTAGTGCACCAGCTTGGTGGGCAGTACTAGCTCCAGGCAAAACTCCTACAGCCGTAGTGGATGCAATGAATAAAGCCTTGAATACCGCTTTGAAATCACCAGCCGTTGCGGAAAAGTTTAAAGCGCAAGGTATTCAAATTGTCGGTGGAACACCTGCAGCTGCTCAAGATTTCATTGGCAAGCAAATTGGTATCTGGGGCAAATTCGTCATTGAAAACAATATTAAAGAAACTGCGCAGTAAGCAACGCAATAAGCAATATTGGTAAAAAATATTCATAAAAGGTAATCATGTCAGAACGTTTAATTCCGTATCAGCCTATGGATTTGGCTGAGCCTGCAGAGTTGGTGGCCGCTATTCGCAAAAGACGTGGTGGTCAGTTCATTAATTTAGACCGTATGCTTTTGCATAGCGTTCCGATTGCAGAGGGTTGGAATCATTTCATTGGTGAGATTCGCAATAACCTGTCTTTGGATCCCAAGTTGCGTGAGTTAGCCATGTGCGGCGTAGCCGTTCTCAATGGCGCTGAGTATGAGTTCTTCCATCATGCGCCTCCCTTTAAAAAGGCGGGCGGCACAGAAGAGCAGGTTCAAGGTTTACGTCTGATCGGTCAGCCGAATTTTCCAAAAGACTTGTACTCGCCAGTAGAAAATGACGCCGCTGCGCTTACTTTTCAGATGACGCGTAATATCAAAGTTGATCCTGACTTGATGAAGCGTTTACAAAATGCGCTTGGAAGCACCGATACGGTTGAATTGGTGACTGTGATTGCCGCTTACAACATGGTGTCTCGCTTCTTGATTGCTTTGGATGTAAACCCTGAAGACCATCCTCCAGCTTAAAAGAGAGAGAAGAGAGATAGTTTCCATCACATGATTCGCAATATTCAGAACATTATTCCGGGTATCGCTACCTCTGATGGTGCGGGTGTGAAGTTGCGCCGTAGTCTTGGCGGTCAGAATCAACTGAGGTTAGATCCTTTTTTGATGCTTGATGAGTTTTCTTCAAATGATCCCAATGACTATGTAGCAGGCTTTCCAGCTCATCCTCATCGCGGTTTTGAGACGGTGACCTATATGCTCGAAGGTCATATGTTGCATCAAGATCATTTGGGTAATCAAGGACATCTGAAAACTGGTGGCGTGCAGTGGATGACTGCAGGGCGCGGCATTATTCATTCGGAGATGCCGCAACAGGTCAGCGGTGCCATGCGTGGCTTTCAGCTTTGGATTAATTTGCCTGCAAAAGAAAAGATGAAAGCAGCAGGTTATAAAGATATCCAGGTTGAGGATATTCCAACTGTTCGGTTACTCAATGGCGGCTCAGTCAAAATTATTGCGGGCGCATACAATCATGAGGGTAGTGAAGTAAGAGGCCCCATTCAGGGCATTACTACTGCACCTTTATTTTTAGATGTTCACTTGCCGTCCAATGCAGAGTTTGAGCACCATATTGCTAAGGAGCTCAATGCGTTCGTCTATGTGTACGAAGGTGATCTTGAGTTAGGTGGGCCCATGAGAGCAGTCCCAAAGCAGGCTGCTATTATTCTTGGAGACGGCGATCGCTTAAAAGCTAAAGCAGGTGATGCTGGTGCGCAATTTATTGTTCTTGCGGCATTACCACTTCATGAGCCTGTTGTTCAATATGGCCCTTTTGTAATGAATACTCGCGCTGAGATTGAGCAAGCCATTGATGATTATCAAAATAATCGTTTTGTAGTTGCTCAGTGATTACCCAGCGATTAAATAAGTGAGTCAAGTTTCATCACTTCAATGGTTAGAGGGCGGACAAGAGCGTTCTGCTAATTGGCACTCCGAAAATGGGATTGCGCCGCATAAAAAAATCCAGATCGCTGATGACACAATGACCGCCGATATTGCCTATCGCCTAGCTTGCGAGGGTACGGCATTACTATACAAAGGTGATTTTCAGAATGCACGTCAACTATTACAAGCTTTAGTGCGAAGGGTAGATAAGCCCTCCAAGAAATCCACTAGGGTTGATAGGGTTGAAAAAGAGAAAAACAAGAGTCCTTTAGATGCATTCAATCTTCATCGCCTTGCACAGTCACAACGTGCACGCATTCTAGGGATGGTTCTCATCCAAGTAAACGCTGACCATACGATACCTTTAAGACGCCCCCCAGATGTAGCCCAGGCCTGCTTTGAGGCTTATGGGAAGCAAGAAAATTCTTATGTGATTTCCTTACGTGAGTTGCTCGGTGTCATTAGCGCTCACGAATGGCGTAAGACGGGTGTGCAAGTGCTTACCAGGGATGATGAAGAGGTTCGGATACATGCGCACTATGGGGTTTTCTCGCCGGTGCGAAGTGAATATATTCAATTGGTATTGAAAGCGCCGCTGCCCGAGGTAATCCAACAAAAATCCACAGCATTTGATATTGGTACAGGCACTGGTGTATTGGCTATTGTTTTAGCTTTGCGAGATATTCAGAAGATTGTTGCGACTGATCTCAATGATCGAGCAATCACTTGCGCAAAAGAAAATATTGACCTCTTGGGTTTAAATTCACAAATTGAAATTCAGAAAGCTAATCTTTTCCCTGAAGGAAGAGCTGCGCTCATTGTTTGTAATCCACCATGGCTACCTGCCAGACCAAGCTCCTTGCTGGAGCATGCGGTATATGACCCTGATAGTCAGATGCTAAAAGGCTTTCTAGAGAAGCTCAAAGATCATCTTTTGCCTCATGGTGAAGGGTGGCTCATTCTTTCTGATTTAGCAGAGCACTTAAGTTTAAGAACGAGAGAAGAGCTTCTGAGCTGGATTGAGCAAGCGGGATTGCAAGTAATTGCACGCTTGGATACCAAGCCCACGCATCCAAAAGCATTTGATAAGACAGATGCATTACATACGGCACGATCAAAAGAAATTACATCACTTTGGCGTTTAGCAATAAAGTAGTAACACACTAAATAGCCCTACAAGGTCCGCCCTTATTGGGCTTATGGTTGTTTATCTACAGCAGCATCCTTAAAATCTCCTGAACAATAGTTAACTTACTACAAGCTATAGCGGTAAGTGAACTTGATTATTTTTTGTTTATTTCCATTTATTTTTTAAGGAAGTCTTTTGTTCAGTAGTTTATTGCCTAGAAATATTTTACTCATTTCAGGCGTAGTAATCTCTCATCTATTGATTTTGTTGGGGCTTTTATTGACACCGTTTGGTGTCAAAGATTCTTCTACGCAGAAGCCCCTCTTAGTGAGCTTGCTAAGCAATGGAGCAAACTTCTCTTCATTGAAGAAATCTACGGTTACATCTCAAATAAGTTCACCTGAGAGCAAAGAAAACCCAAGCTTGATAAAAGCTAAGGGAGATTCCTCTCCTATTGGCGTCGAAGCTATGAGTCGATCGGCAATTGGCGCAGCTAGGCAGGCCATATATAGCCCAAAACCACATTATCCCTTAGTAAGTCGGAGGTTAAAAGAGCAGGGTTTAGTGGTTGTGAAGCTTTGCGTTAATGAGCAGGGCGCTGTAGGAGAGTTAGGTGTAGCCAAAAGCTCAGGCTTCCAGAATCTAGATCAATCTGCCCTCAAGGCCTTGTCACAATGGAGATTTACTCCAGCCACTTCTAATCCCAACAACTTGTTCGCACAGTGCTTTCAAACACCAGTGCAATTTACTTTAGAGGGTTAGCGATTGAGTAAGCAAAATAGTTTGAATTCTGAATCAATCTGCATTCAGCTTCCCCATGTGTTACCAAAGACCATTACCAGTGAAGTCCTACTGGGACAGCTGAAGCAGATCTTTATTTTGCATGATGGGCACTCGTATCAATTACGCATTACTAAATTGGGAAAACTAATTTTGACCAAGTAAATGTGAATTAGCTTACTAGCCAGCAAGAGCATTTTCATATGCATATAGCCAGCGATTTTTTGTTTTTATCACTGGAGAAAGTATATGAAGTATCAAGAAGTTTTTTGCTCTCGAAATAAGCTTGCCTGGATTTCATCGCTAGCATTGTTGTATGGAAGTTCATTCTCAAGCTGGGTTAAAGCTCAGGACATTGAGTTACCTAGAATTGATATTGTTGGTCGCGAAGAGAATGCGCTCAGCAAGATTCCGGGCACAGTTGATGTTATCAATCAGAAAAAAATGGAGGAGCTACAGCCTCAGTCGCTGCAGGATGTTTTAAAGACGGTTCCGGGTGTGAATGTTCGCGGGGATGAAGGTGGCCTTGGGTCTATTCCAAATATCGGAATTCGTGGCTTAAATCCTAGCCGCAGCTCAAAAGTGCTTTTACTGGAAGATGGGGCTCCAATTCAACCAAGCTTATTTATTTCCAATGCTTCTTATTACAGCCCACCGGTCGAGCGTATTAATGGAATTGAAGTGTTGAAAGGTGCCTCAGGCTTGAAGTATGGACCCTCCAATATTGGTGGGGTCGTGAATTATCTTAGCAAAACACCTTCTCAGGGCTTCAAGCTTACTGGCAAGCTTGGTAATTATGGTTATCACTTGGCTGAGATAGAGGCGGGAGGTAAATCTTCCTCAAATGGTGCAGTCGGAGGAATTAATCTGATTCAATCTGAATCTAACGGATATCAAGGTAACGGCTTCAAGATGTATGACATCCTGATGAAAGCCGGCCTTGAGATTGCCCAGAATCAATGGTTGAGTTTGAAATATACCCACTACGACAACAATATCAATACTTCTTACGTAGGCCTGCGTCCCACACAGTATTCCAACCGCATTAAAGACAATCCGGCGCCAAATGATCGCTTTATTACCCAACGAAATGCTGTCGATCTAAATCACTTCATCGAAATTAGTCCCGATACCAAAATCAATACTTTGTTGTATTGGAGTAAGTTGTCTCGTGATTACTGGCGACAAAGTATTTTGCAGCGAACTGAAGATTCCACGGTATTCAAGGCTTGTAATCTTGGCTCCGATTGTTTGGTTGGCCGTAATCGCGAGTTTCAGATGCTAGGCTTAGATTCTCGAATCAATCATACTTATAAGGCTTTTGGGATCTCCAACGAAGCAGAATTTGGGATTCGTTTACATACTGAATCTCAAATTAATCATATGGTCACTTCAAAAACGTTAGCGTATTCTGGTCGACTCTCTTCTCATGAAGAAAACAAGGCCAACTCCCTTGCAATGTATGCTCAGAACCATTTCTTACTTACAAAAGATTTTGCAGTGATACCTGGAGTACGACTCGAAAGCTATAACCAAACTCGTTCAAACGTGATCACCGGTAAATCGGGCAGCGCTAAAAATGTCGAAACCATTCCGCAGATCGGCGCAACTTGGCAGCTCATTCCCCAAGCTCAGGCTTACGGAAGTGTCTACAAGGGATTTGCGCCAGCACAATTGGCAACTGCAATTGATGAAAAAGGGGTTGATCAGCAGCTAGCGCCAGAGCGTTCAACCAATATGGAGCTTGGTTTACGAGGAAGATCAGGAGCATTCTCTTATGACTCTGCAGTGTTTAGCATGAACTTTAGCAATCAAATCGTGAATCAAAGTTTGGCTGCAGGCATCTCAAAAGCGAATGGTGGGAAAAGTTTGCACCAGGGTGCTGAATTAGCCTTGGCTTACGAGATTGGACGCGGTTGGGGCATTAACGGCAACGCAACGTATATTCCAGTAGCGAAATTTGTCGGCACCAATTCTTTGGGTCGGGATGGCAATCGTATTCCCTACACCCCTAAACTCACCTCAAATTTAGGAGTTAGTTATGAAAAAAATAGCTTCAATACTTTAGTGAGTCTTAACTATCTATCAACTCAATATGCAGATTCAGCAAATACAGTCGAACAGAATGCGATTGGAACTTTAGGTGAAGTGCCTGCATTTGCAACGGTAAATTGGAGTGCGAACTACGCCATTAATAAAGACTGGAAAGTATTTGGGGTCATCAATAATCTCTTTGATAAGAGATATATTTCTAGCCGAAGTCCAGATGGAATTTTTGCTGGCGCGCCACTCAATTTTCAAGCAGGCATGAGTTATCAATTTGATTAAGGTTTGATATTCAGATGTAATGAAAGAAAAACGCCACCTGATTGGGTGGCGTTTGACTGTTACAGACTTCAAAATGGTGGAGTCGGCGGGAATCGAACCCGCGTCCGCAAATCCTCCACAACAAGTTCTACATACTTAGTCATATCATTTGATTTAATCAGTTAAGCACGGACTGACACGTTCTTCACTGACGATTCACTAAGTTTTCGAATCATTCCCCGTGACATGAAATGATCTTATCTCTTGTAAATGACCCTGATCTAGCTTGCGCTAGCTGACCCAAGAGAGAATCAGTTCAGGGGCAACCGCAATTAAGCGGCTAGTGCGAAACGTTCGTCGTTTGCAGTTA
>Ga0214241_1000092_pt1 | contig 35954 bp, 35 predicted proteins | sample TroBogypolimnion_15_FD_153079 | JGI IMG/M metagenome (GOLD analysis project Ga0214241, IMG submission 153079) | Freshwater microbial communities from Trout Bog Lake, WI - 25AUG2008 hypolimnion | ecosystem: Environmental > Aquatic > Freshwater > Lake > Hypolimnion/Profundal zone | place: Trout...
GCAATTTACTTAATGAGCTACTTTGGTTTTCTGGCAACTGAATAGTGCTGACTGAGTAAATATCCTCATCAATCTTTACCGCTTCGAGTACTTGTAATACTTCTTGATCGGCATAAGGAACACGACGCTCCAATTTATCTGGCTTACCAGGAAATAATGTCGTATATCTTTCTTGCGGTGCCTGGACTGTGCGCCAATCTAATTTAGGACTGCATGCTATTAAAAGAAATAAAGCCGCTAACATTGTTGCGGCTTTTAAAATCCCTCTAAACAATCCCAGCTCCGTGAGCTTGTTGATCTGCGTGATAGCTTGAGCGCACCATCGCGCCTACAGCCGCATGTGAGAAGCCCATAGCATAGGCCTTCTCCTCAAACATCTTAAATACATCTGGATGTACATAGCGCGTAACAGGTAAATGATGTCCCGATGGGGCGAGGTATTGGCCAATGGTGAGCATATCAATATTGTGCTCACGCATATCGCGCATTACTTCCAAAATCTCTTCATCTGTCTCCCCAAGACCAACCATCAAACCACTTTTAGTAGGAATATTGGGGAAACGCTCCTTAAAGTCTTTTAAGAGTTTTAAAGAATGTAAATAGTCAGCGCCAGGTCTAGCTTGCTTATATAAACGTGGGACAGTTTCTAGATTGTGATTCATGACATCTGGTAAACCGCTTGGCGCATGCTCAGCAAATATGTCTAATGCCTTATCAAGACGTCCACGGAAATCTGGAACCAATACTTCAATCCGAGTGTTAGGCGAAAGAGCGCGCGATTGAGAGATGCAATCGACATAATGCATAGCACCACCATCACGCAGATCATCACGATCTACACTGGTAATAACAACGTAATTGAGTTTGAGCGCCGCAATTGTGCGGGCTAGGTTAGCCGGCTCTTTTACGTCAAGAGGATCTGGCCTACCGTGACCTACGTCGCAAAATGGGCAACGACGGGTGCACTTATCACCCATGATCATGAAAGTGGCTGTGCCCTTACCAAAACATTCACCGATATTAGGGCAGCTAGCTTCCTCACAAACAGTCACTAACTCGTTCTCGCGCAAAATCTTTTTGATTTCAGAAAAACGAGAATTGTTAGAAGCTGCCTTTACCCGAATCCAATCCGGCTTTTTTAATACCTCTTGAAGAGGAATAATTTTGATCGGAATACGCGCAGTCTTCTCGCTCGATTTTTGTTTGCGTGATGCGTCGTAATTGAGGTCTTGGCGAGCCTCAATAGCTGGGTTAGTGTCTGGCTTATTTGTAGTCATGATGGCATTAGTTGCTTTTGTAAATGCTGCAAAAGCCTTTGGCTAATAGTGTCTACATTGTCCTTGATCCCAAGGGTTTGCATATCAACCGTCTTTAAACCCTCATAACCACAAGGGTGGATACGCTTAAATGCCTCTAAATCAGTAGCTACATTTAAGGCTAGGCCATGATAGGAGCAGCTTTTGGAGACTTTAAGACCTAAGGCAGCAATCTTGGCACCAACCCACTCTGGCGGCACTCCTGCCTGCTTAGAGACATAAATTCCTGGTGCGCCTGGACGTCTTTCTGCCTCAATACCAAAGTCAGCTAGCGTATCAATCAGAGCTTGCTCTATTCGAGAGACCAGTTCTTTTACAAAAATTCCCAAGCGCCGTAAATCCAGTAAAAGATAAACCACTATTTGACCGGGTCCGTGATACGTAATCTCTCCGCCACGATCCACCTGAACGAGGGGAATTTGATTGCTCGGTGAATGCAGGTTGCCTGCATCTCCGGCAAGGCCTAAAGTAAAAACAGGCGGGTGTTCTAAAACCCAAATCTCATCCGCTGTTTCGCTGGTGCGCTCTTTGGTAAATACCTGCATTGCCTCATACGTTGATGCGTAATCCGCTAATCCAAGATGCTTTACCAAAAATGACATATGCTTGATTAAAGAACTACGCTAACCAATGGATGAGTAGAAAGTGTTCTATATAACTCATCTAACTGCTCACGACTAGTTGCAGTAATTGGCAAAGTAATTCCTAAGTAATTTCCATCTTTAGAGGGGCGTTGCTCAACCTGACTCTCATCGAACGTAGGATCAAATTGTTTAGCAATATGGACTATCGCAGGAAGATATTCTGGATTGGCTTTACCCATTACCTTAATGGGAAACAATGATGGGTACTCAATGAGTGATTTTTCTTCAGCCATAGATTCTCTTTATTTTTATCTTCGTTTTTATCTTCGTTTTTATCTTTTACTAATTACTTGCGGTGATCTGACATACCCAACCAGGCGCCAGTAATAATGTTGCGGATGCAATGTAAGCGGCGATGAAAGAAATGATCAGCACCAGGAACTACTTGCACAGTTAACTCTTGCGGACGCGCCCAATCCAAAACATCAATCAATGGAATAGTTTCATCCAACTCACCATGAATCAAAATCGTATCAGCAGGCACTTGGGCTAGCGTCCATTTTCCAGCAGCGCTACCCACCATGACAAGGCGTTCAGCCCGACGCCCTAAGTCAGCAAGCCTTTGAACTAAATGGCTGCCAACGAAACTTCCAAAAGAAAATCCTGAGACTACCAAAGGTAAGCTATTGGCATTGACAACCCAAGACTGATTTGCAGTTGCTTCAAGCGCACTCCAGCTAGATGGCGTTTGCATCCAATCGGTGACATGGAGTAAGTCATCTAATTCTCCAACGCCATCATCATGAACGCCCTCAGTACCCCCTACTCCACGAAAGTTTGGGCGCACACTCACATAACCCAGTTGATTAAAAGCACGCGCCATAGTTTGGGCTACTTTGTTATCCATCGTGCCGCCCATCAATGGATGAGGGTGGGCTACTAGTGCCAAACCACGAATAGCAAATGTAGGATCATTTTTTAATTCATCCGGAAGATCAATCGACATCTCCATTGATCCCACAATTCCTTGAATATGAATTACTTTTGTACGGCTATTCATGTAAATACCTTCAATTCTTTAAATGACTAGGTCAATTGCAAGCGCTCTACAGTGCGTCCTTCGATTAAATGAGATTGAATAATTTCCTCAATGTCATCCGTATCGATAAAGGTATACCAAATACCTTCCGGGTAAATCACCATGACAGGCCCATCAGTACATCGATCTAAGCATCCGGCTTTATTCACACGAATCTTTCCGGGACCTGCAAGACCGAGCTCTTTCACCCTCTTTTTTGCATAGTCAAATAGAGCAAAGGCATTGTGCTGGTCACAACACTCCTCACCATTGCTGCGCTGATTCAAACAAAAGAATAGGTGGTGTGAAAAGCTCATAGAAAAATTATATTCATCAATGTTTCGGTTTAAGATCCATGGCACTCCGTATCATCCAAATGAGGGCCAGAGGTAACCATACTACTGAAACCCACTGCATCAACTCATTAAAGTGCAATAAGCGTCCTTGATACCAATGTCTCAGCGTCAATATGAAGTAAGGATTGTCAGGTAAAACGTTGACCGCAATCGTAGTGCCAAGCAAGCAAATCAAGGCCAAGCAGAACTTCACTCTTAAATCAAAGCGTAATGCCCATCTCAAAAAAAGACTGCCAAGTGCCATTCCCCAGAGTGCGCCCGCAGTTAGCCAGATCAGACTGAACTCAGCACCAAACTGCAATGCGGTAAATAGAGTCTTAATTAGCACTGTCAGGCCAAGCAGTCCGTTGAGAATTTGCCACTGCGGAGCCTTGGCACGCATTCCTAATGAAAGTAACAATGCAATTCCAAGCCAACACAAAGATGTGATGATCGTCTCTTGAATGACGTGATTAATGACTAAGGTGCCCCAATCTATGGAGCCAAATATGGCATGGCCCCATACGCCTGTACCAAGCCAAGTGCTTTGAGGATAAATCTGCGACCATGGGAATAATAAGAATAAAGCGCACGCCGCCCAATTGAGGCCAAACCATTGATCAAAACGCCGACGTATGGCACTTCCAGACAGCCACTGTGGTCCAAGGGGAATAGCTAACAATCCTCCCAATAAACCGCCCAGAATATTGGCCCACCAATCCATCTGACTTGGTATGCGAGTAGGCAACCAGGATTGCAAAGTCTCTACACTCAGGGCTAGAGCAGCACTTAAGCCTAGGGCGATACTAAGCGCGATGTAATTGCGCCATCTTGGATAGGCGGCAAACATCACCAAGAATCCAAATGGGATATATGCCAGGATATTGACCGAGACATCAAACAGCGTAATAAACCGGGGTAAAGGGGCATCTAGCCACGCCCAAGCGGCTATGCCGTTCTGTAAATCAAAATCAAAGGGGTTCAGGCTCACATACAAAATCAAGAGCGCATAACTGAGGCTCATAGCCCTAGCCAATGGCATAGCCTGTAGAGGCCATGCCAACTTTCGGGGTCGCTGATCTTTTTGATCCATCCCACAATTTTAGGTCAGACCTTTCTACAATGGCGGAATGACTGTAAATTGCATCCTTGAACGCGTTAATGAGACTAAATCAACCAACGATGATCTACTGACGCGCTGGCGCGGTGGCGAACTCATTGACCCCGTGGCTCGCATTGCCCATAAACAAACTGCTGGTAAAGGTAGAGCCGGTCGAGCGTGGCTCGCTAACCCAGAAGACTCGCTATGCTTTTCTCTGGCATTCCCATTCAAAAGAACACCTGCCGAGCTAAGCGGACTGAGTTTGCTCGTTGGCTTAGCAGTCGTATCCGGTATTGCACAAGCTTGTGATCTGAGCGAGGCAGAACTTCAAGCAGCTGGTCTTCGCCTCAAATGGCCTAATGACTTATTGCTCAATAACAGCAAACTCGGCGGCATTCTCATCGAGGGCGGACAAACAAAAGCGAGTGATCCCACTTGGATGATTATTGGTATTGGTATTAACTTGCGCAATGCAGAAGTGATTGAAGCAAATCTCGATGACGGAATCAAAGTGAGTGCAATTACTCAACTTACAAAATCAGTACCTGATGTCGAGTATCTTTGGCTCAAATTAATAGCCTCACTTGAACACCATCTCACAGAATTTGATTTGCATGGATTTAAGCCTTGCCGAGAACGTTGGATGCAGTGGGATGCTTATCGAGATCAGCCCGTTTGTATATCTGGTGCTGGTACAGATCCTATCTACGGCACTGCGTATGGCGTAGATGAAACTGGGGCATTACTATTACAACAAGATAACAAAATAATCGCTATTCATGCAGGCGATGTTTCATTGCGGATTCAATCATGAGCCTTTATTTATTTTTCGATGTTGGTAATACGCGTCTTAAATGGGCAGCCGTTGAATCTACTCAAAATCCAAGTGCTCAACAAAAAAAATTGTGGGCCTACTCTGGATCGATTAGTAGCAAATCTTTGCAGTCTTTGGAACATCGAGCTGAATTAGCAAACTACATTGCGAAAACACTGCCAAAGCCTGTAACCATTGGATTTTGTTGTGTAGCTGGTCAAGAAGCAATTACGAATCTCAAATCATTATTCCCACAATGGAGCGATGTGCCGTGGCAAGAATTGAAGGGCGACAGTCCTTACACGGGAATGCGCAGCCAGTACCAAGACACCAGCAAGCTTGGCGCTGATCGTTGGGCCGCCCTAATAGGCGCCAGAGCGCTATCAAAGAAAAATATTTTGGTTGTGAATGCTGGTACCGCCACCACTATTGATCTTCTAGGATCAAATGGCCTACATTACGGCGGATGGATTTTGCCTGGGCTTGGATTGATGCAGAGTAGCCTGGCAAACAATACTGCGCAGCTCGATTTAGCCACGCGCTCAGAGCATTATGGTTTTGGCACAAGCACGAATGATGCAATCATTGGTGGGTGTGACGCAGCTCAAGTTGGCGCCATTTTGTATGGCCTGCAACAAGCAAAAGAAATCAATATCCCGATTGAAAAAATTTGGATTGACGGTGGTAATGCCAAAATTCTTGCAAAGGAAATCTCACAAAGCAATTTACCAGCTAAGGAAGTCCTTGAGGTAACAGAAGGATTGGTACTACGCGGTATTTGGGCGTGGCTACTAGAGAATCTTTAAGAACGAATTTTGCCCAAAAGACTGGTAGTTGAGCGCTCATATAAGAACGGTATCGCAACCGCTGTACCACCCCAACTTTTTACTAAATGCGTTTCCGCTAAGGTATCGATTTCATAATCGCCACCCTTGACGTAAATATCGGGTCGAATTTTTTCAATTAAGTTGACTGGTGTTTGTTCAGTAAACAATACTGCCATATCAACACTCTCAAGCGCAGCCAAAAGAGCCTGACGATCAGCCTCAGAGTTAATAGGTCTGTCATCACCTTTACCCAACATCTTTACTGAAGCATCTGAATTAACCCCCACTACCAAGCTAGCACCTAAAGCACGTGCCTGCGCTAAATAACTAGCATGGCCACGATGGAGGATATCGAAGACCCCATTGGTAAATACCAATGGCCTAGGAAGCTTCGCCAAACGATCAGCAAGCTGTTCTAGCGGGCAGACTTTGGCCTCGAAAGAGGGTGGTGGCAATTGAGTCATGACTCAATATTAAAGGTAATCATGGAAGGCCAGCGATATTAGCCAGAATGTCTTAGACTTGGGCTCTATTCAGTGAAATTTAAAGGTGCAATATGCCCCGCTATTTAATGACTTGCCTATTTGGGCTATTTGCTCTTCTGTCAGGACTTCAGCCTGTCTTGGCTGCGCCTAGTTGCAGTCCTCTGCTATCAAACACCTTTCCTCGACTTCAGGACGAGACGCCACAAAGTCTTTGCCAATATCAAGGCAAAGTGATCTTGGTTGTGAATACCGCAAGTTACTGTGGCTTTACGAGTCAATACGAAGGTCTTGAAAAGCTCTATGCAAAGTATAAAGATCAGGGCTTTGTAGTTTTAGGCTTCCCTTCCAATGACTTTGGGCAACAGGAACCAGGTACTAACAAAGAAATTGCCGATTTTTGTAAAAACACTTACGACGTGAAATTTCCGATGTTCGCTAAGAGCGTAGTTTCAGGCAACAATCCCAATCCCTTATTTAAGATGTTGATTGCTAAAACAGGCACAACTCCTAAATGGAACTTTTATAAATACTTAATTGATCGCAATGGCAATGTAGTTGATTCGTTTGGCAGCATTACTACACCAAGCAGCAGCAGTATTTCGGGCCAAATTGAAAAACTACTAGGGGAAAAGGCGCAGTGAGTAAAAAACGTATAGCCATTGTTGGCGCTGGCATCTCAGGATTAGGCTGTGCTTATGCCTTAAGACAGCACCCGGAATTTGAAGTTACCTTATATGAAGCGGGTAATCACATTGGCGGCCATAGCAATACGGTAGACCTCACTTGCAGCGTTAATGGAAAAGAAATCACACATGGTGTGGATACTGGATTCTTAGTCTTCAATCGTAAAACATATCCCCGTCTTGTAAGACTGTTTGAAGAAATTCAGGCGCCAGTAGCGCCATCTGAAATGTCTTTTTCTGTCTCTATTGATACTTCCGGAAAATCTGGGAAAAAGAAAAAGCTTGAATGGGCAGGCAATGACATTAATTCTTTTTTTGGCCAACGATCCAATCTTCTTTCCCCATCATTTTGGAGAATGGCTTATGACATCTTACGCTTTAACCGCCTAGCTACAACGCTTGCACAGCAGCAAATTGAAGCCGGCCATTTATATAAAGAGCCTGACGAGAAAATTGCAGACTTTTTAAAGCGCCATCGTTTTAGCCAAAGCTTTAAGGAGAATTATTTTCTGCCGATGATTGGCGCCATCTGGTCATGTTCAGTCGAGCAGATGCTGGAGTTCCCAATTCAAACGATGGTACGTTTCTGCCATAACCATGGCTTGCTACAAATTCAAAATCGCCCACAATGGCTAACTATTAAGGGTGGCTCACGTGAGTATGTCAAACGCATTGTTGCAGCTCTTGAAAAACATCAAATAGTCATTAAGCGCGAATGCGTCTTGCGCGTGAATACCAATAAAAATAGTGAACCAGTTGAGGTGATTAGCCAGTCTGGCTCAGCGTACTTTGATGAGGTCATCATGGCTTGCCATAGTGATCAATCTTTAGATTTAGTGCACGGCATTGATCAACAAGCCAGAAATATTCTTGCGGCAGTTCCATATCAAAAAAACCGGGCAATTTTGCATACCGATATTCGATTCCTGCCTGAAGAGAAACGCTGCTGGGCCGCATGGAACTACACCGCCAAATCTGGTGACAAACCAAATATAAAGCAGCACGTCAGCGTTAATTACTTAATTAATCGTCTTCAACCGCTGCCAGCTCAACTTCAGGATACTCAAATTATTGTGAGCTTAAATCCTGCAGAAGAGCCTGATGCAAAACTAGTCCATCAAGAGATTCATTACTCCCATCCGGTTTTTGATATGAGCGCAATTCAGGCTCAGAAAGAGCTTCCTTTAATTCAGGGGGGTTCATCTATTTGGTATTGTGGCGCATGGACTGGATTTGGATTTCATGAGGATGGACTGCGCTCTGGCGAATTAGTAGCTGAAGCGTTAATTGAAAGCATCCGTCAACCCATTAAAACAAAGCAAGATGTGTAATTAATGCTAGATGCCAAGATTAACTTTGGAGTAGTAAAGCACCAGCGTTTTCGTCCGGCTAAGAATGCTTTTGGCTATGGCGTGTTTACTGTTTCGATTCCTATGCGCGCCCGTGATACAAATCCGAATCTATTAGATCAAAATGGATTAAGCGATAACCGCTGGGGTCTTTGCTCATTCCATGATAAAGATCATGGCTTAGGAGAAGCAAACAGTCTTGCCTGGATTGAAAAGATTCTTCTTGAAAATCATGTCAAAAATATTGATGGAGAAATCTGGCTGCAGACTTTCCCAAGAGTGCTGGGATACGTATTTAATCCAGTGAGTTTTTGGATCTGTACACGCGCTGATGGCAAAGTACAAGCTGTGCTTGCCGAAGTAAACAACACATTTGGTGAGCGTCATTGTTATTTGCTTCATAAAGATTCTGGTGAAGAGCTTTATTCTGGCGAAACGCTCACGAGTAAAAAAGTGTTTCATGTCTCACCATTTTGCGCAATCCGAGGCGACTATCATTTCCGCTTTTTATTCCCCAAAGACAGTAGTAGCAAAAAAAATAATGTCTGTCGTATTGAGCTGCATGAAGACGGCCTCCCCCTAATCAATACAAGTATTAGCGGTGTCAGTCGCCCACTAAATAAAGCCAATATCTTTCTAGCGCTGGTACGCTATCCCTTAATGAGTCTTGGGGTAATCTTCCGCATCCATTGGCAAGCATTGAAATTATGGGTAAAAGGTGTACCCTTTCACCCAAAACCTAAACCACCAGAACTTGAAGTCAGCAGATGAACCGCCCCGGACAATCCCTCCTCTCCAGACTAAATTTTTCTCGCCCACAAGAGCGAGATAAGACTTCTCCGCAACACCAAATTAAGGCAAAGGCACTGCTAACGCTCCTGACGAAGCTAAGCAGTGGCTATTTAAAGCTCACCCTTCCTGATGGAGAGAAGCGTGAATTTGGCGTTCAAAGTGATTCATTGCATGCAGAAATTCATGTCCTAGAATGGTCGGTATTCAAAGACATCATGTCGCATGGAGATATTGGATTTGCCGAGAGCTATATTCAAGGCAAATGGAATACGCCTGACCTCAAAGCCCTGCTTGAGCTCGCCATACGCAACCGAACTATTTTAGAAAAAGCCATCTACGGTAATTGGTATGGATCTATCTTCTATCGCCTAAAGCACTGGCTGCGAGATAACAGTAAAGCGGGTAGCCGCAAAAATATTCACGCCCATTACGACTTAGGCAATGCTTTCTATACGCTTTGGCTTGATCCTACGATGAGCTACTCTAGTGCCTGGTTTGCAGAAGGCGATAAGCAAGCTCTGGCAGATGCCCAGCGGGCAAAGATTAGGCGCATCCTGGACTCTTTGAAAACTAAACCGGGAGCCCATATCTTAGAAATTGGCTGTGGCTGGGGTGGAGTCATGGAAGAATCGCTTCGTAGCAATAAAGCGATTACTGGCCTAACCTTATCCACAGAACAAAAAGCATTTGCAGAGCTACGCTTGGCTGAAGTACAAACTCAAATATCGAATCCTCCTACATTTGAAGTTCGCCTCCAAGACTATCGTGATTGCAAAGAAAAGTTTGATGGCATCGCCTCAGTAGAAATGTTTGAGGCGGTTGGAGAAAAACATTGGCCAGAGTATTTTGAAACTATTGCCAACTGTCTAAAAGCTGGCGGTAAAGCCTGTATTCAAACTATCGTAATAGCTGAAGATCTGTTTGATCGCTACCGTCGCAACACTGACTTTATTCAACAGTATGTTTTTCCTGGTGGCATGCTTCCCTCGAGAGCAAGCTTTAAAGCCAGTGCAGCTAAAGCTGGCCTACAAATTGAAGATGAGTTTGCGTTTGGGCGAGATTATGCAAAGACCCTTTGTATATGGCGTGATAGCTTTAATCACAAGCTTCAAGAAGTGCGTCAGTTAGGTTTTGATGAGGCTTTCATTCGCCTCTGGAACTTCTATCTCATGTATTGTGCTGCTGGATTTACTGAACGCAATATCGACGTGGTGCAATTCACATTGAGCCATCAATCCTCGCCAACATCTTCTAATTAGCCAAATACATGAAACAACTAGGTATCGAGCACTTCGCTGGGAAAAGAGTCTGGGTTGTTGGCGCATCGAGTGGGATTGGCGAAGCTTGTGCAAAAGCCCTACTAGCAAAGGGGGCCAAGGTTGCACTTTCAAGCCGCAGGGCTGAACGCTTAAATCAAATTGCACTAAGGGCAGGTCTTGATCAAACCCTTGTTATTCCAGTGGATGTTACAGATGATGTACAACTGAAAAATAGCTACCAAACTATTTTGACCGCTTGGGGTGGAATTGATCTTTTGCTATTTGTATCCGGTGTATATGTCCCACTTCGCGCAGATCATTTTGATATCCAGGTTGCAGAAAAAACTATTGATGCAAACCTTCTAGGGCCTATGAGAGCAGTCGCATTAGTGGTGCCAGAGATGCTGAAAGCTCATTCTGGGCATATTGCTATTGTTGGCAGTGTTGCCGGCTATAGCGGTCTACCAAAAGCCTTAGCCTATGGCCCAAGCAAGGCTGCGATCATCAATTTTTGTGAGAACTTATATTACGACTTGCTACCTAGCGGAGTGAGCGTACACATGATCTCTCCGGGATTTGTGGCAACCGAAGCTACTGCACAAAATGATTTTGAAATGCCAGCCTTAATTAGTGCTGAAGAAGCAGCCAATGAGATATTAATCGGTATTCAGAAGGGGGAATTTGACATTCATTTCCCTAAGCGCTTCTCAAGATTCTTAAAGTTTTTAAGAATCTTGCCTTACCCGATGTACTTTTGGATTGTGCGCCGCTTCGTCAAAATTTAAGTGGCGCACTATTTAAAGCTACAGTCAAAGATTACTGTTTGTACTTATCTTTACGAATTTTCTCTTCTAAATAATCCATTACAGCGATTGCTTTAGCTTTAGTTCCGGCAATAGATGGTGATGTCACATATTTACCCTGCATCACAATTGTCGGCACTCCATCAATTCGATAAGCTTCGGTCAGCTGCTTGGCTGCACGGGCTTTTGAAACTACCGCAAATGAGCGATAGGTTGCCAAGAATGTATTGCGATCGATACCTTGCGATGCTACCCAATCAGCGATTTCTGGTTCAGTTAATAAGCGCTTATTTTCTTTGTGTATTGCGTACATCACTTTTTCGTTTAGGGCGTCAGCTTTACCCATAGATTCAAGCGCGTAATACATTTGGCTATGGGGTAAGAAGTCATCACGAAAGGCTACAGGCACTCTGCGAAACGCTACATCTTTAGGTTGCCGCTTTACCCAAGCACTCAGTTCGGGCTCAAAGTCATAGCAATGGGGGCAACCGTACCAAAAGAATTCAATAACCTCTACCTTACCCTTGGTCTCAACTGGCTGAGCAATAGGCAGTATCCGGTAATCAAAACCTTCTTCAATTTTTTGACCTTGCGCACCTGCAAGACCACTTAAAGAAAGAAGTGCAAATAAAGTAATGAATCTTTTGCTAAATGAAATCATGATTTACTGGATTTAATTAAAGTTGGTTTGATGCCCATGCCACTCAATTTATCGCGCACTGAGTTACTCTCTTCAACACTGTTATATGGGCCGACACGCACACGCCAAAGCGTATTGCCATCACTGCTTACTTCGCTTAACTGCGCCTGAATTCCTTGGATTGCTAAATTTGCTTTTTGTGCATCCGCATCAGCACGCTTATTGAACGCGCCCACTTGCAAGAAATAGATAGAGTCTGATTTTGCTGCAGGGGCTGCCTCTACGGGCTTATCTGCAGATTTTTTTCCATTCACCAAATCACCAATTGGATCTGCTGACGCAGGGGCAGGTGATTTACCTTGCAGTGGTTTATTTAAATCAACTGGTTCAGCTGGAGCGGCTGTCTCACCTTCCGCCGGAGCTGCAGAGGGCTTTATGGTCAGCGGTAAACTAGGGGCACGCATGCCTGGTCTTTCCTGGGGGGTATTTTTAGAAAGATAAAAGGCGATCACAAAGGCGATGCCAAGACCGACCCCCAGGCCCAAAATAAAGCCGAGAATAGTACCGCCATATTGGCCATTTTTACTATCGACGGCGCTAGTTTGTTGGTTAGGTGTTTTCATCATTACCTCATCTTACATCCACACTTCATACCCCGCCATTACATCTTTGCTGGCGCAGATACCCCGAGTACTTTTAGGCCATTTTGCAATACTTGACGGGTTGCTAAGAGCAATGCAAGACGCGCCTGCTTCAGATTCTGATCATCCACCAATACGCGATCGGCGTTATAAAAAGTATGGAAGTCCCCCGCCAAATCACGCAGATAAAACGCTAGCGCATGAGGAGCCAACTCTTCAGCGGCAGCAGTCAGCACCTCTGGATATTCTGCCAAACGACGCAGCAAATGATCGGAAGCCTTGCTTTGCAGGAGTGATAGGTCGGCTTTCGACAAATCGGATATTTGCCCACCCCATTGCTGCAAGATTGAATTAATTCGTGCATGCGCATATTGAACATAGAACACGGGGTTCTCATCGTTCTGCTGCAAAGCTAAATCAATGTCAAAAACAAATTCTGTATCCGCTTTACGAGAGATTAAGAAAAAGCGTACTGCATCACGGCCACGCTGTAATGCAAGCTCTCTTTCTTCAGGCGTCATCTCTGGAGTAACACCACCAGACCATTCAACTAAATCACGTACGGTGACATAAGATCCTGCGCGTTTGGAGATTTTTACCTCTTCACCATTGCGCATCACGGTAACCATTTTATGCAGCACATAATCTGGATAGGTTTTAGGAATATCCCAGCCGCGCTTTTGCGCTACGCCTTGTAAGCCTGAGCGAACCCGGGCAATCGTGCCATGGTGATCGCTGCCCTGCACATTGATGACCTTCTGAAAGCCACGATTCCACTTACTGGTGTGATACGCAACATCAGGCACAAAGTAAGTAAAGCTGCCGTCTGACTTACGCATGACGCGGTCTTTATCGTCGCCATCATCCGTACTTCTTAACCAGAGAGCGCCCTCAGACTCATAGGTCTTACCGATACTTTGTAAATCCCCAACGATTTGTGCAACGCTACCGTCGGTATATAAGGAAGACTCTAAGTAATAGCAATCGAATTTCACACCGAAAGTTTTTAAATCAATGTCTTGTTCATTGCGCAAATACGAAACTGCAAATTGGCGAATCGCTTCAATGTCATCTCTAAACTCCGGGGAAGCTTTAAACGCTGCAGCAATCTCTGCGATGTATTCGCCGTTATAAGCTTGCTCAGGCCACTGGGCATCACCAGGCTTTAAGCCCTGTAAGCGTGCTTGCACCGATAAAGCTAAATTGGCAATCTGTACACCAGCATCGTTGTAATAAAACTCACGATGAACCTTGATACCTTGGGTCGATAATAAATTCGCTAGGGCATCACCTAAAGCTGCTTGTCTACCGTGACCAACGTGCAATGGGCCAGTTGGATTAGCAGAAACAAACTCAATCATGGCGCTTTGGGCAGACCCAGCAATTGGGGCAGACTCTCCAAAATGGGGGCCTGTAGAAAGTATCTCTTGAACTACCGCAGTCTTAGCGCCATTACTAAGGCGGAAATTAATAAAGCCAGGGCCAGCTATTTCACAGGATGCAATAAGCTCATTAAAGCCCGCTTGTAGCTGCAAGCGCTCTACCAAACTCTGAGCAAGATCACGTGGATTGAGCTTCCAAGCCTTAGAAAGCTGGAGAGCAATATTGCAAGCGACATCACCGTGATCAACAGCCTTAGGGCGCTCGAGGCGCGGAGTAGGCGCTTCACCCAGACCGTGTTCCTGAGCCAAGCCAGCAAGGGCATTGCTCAACATTTCAATTAAACGATTTTTATTGGTCGACAACATAGATAAGTGAGTTTATCAGGTGGTAAGCTATTGAAATGATCTATCAATTTCGCTCAAAGGCTGGACCAGACGTCATCATGCTGGCGGATCTGACTAAGCGAATCTTTGATATTTTGAGCCGCCCCTTAGAGCCTCGTGGCATCCTCACGGTGGAGCAGCTCCCAACACTCATTACTGCCCTTGAAACTGCCATCCTCAAAGATCTTGAGGAGCGGGCTAAGGCAAATGAGGGCGCTGAGAATGGTGCTGAGAAGCCAAAGCTGGCTGATCGTCTCGGGCAGCGCGCCTACCCATTCTTGGAACTGATGAAGCAGGCCAAGGCTAAAGAAGAACCCGTTATGTGGGGTGTTTAATCCAGCAGGCTTGCCAGCTGGCGACGGGTATCTTCGACGCTTTGACCGCGACGCTTAGCCAGGTCTTCTACCTGATCATCCGAAAGCTTGCCCACATTAAAGTAGCGAGCTTCTGGATGAGCCAAATAGAAACCGCTTACGCTAGACGCTGGATTCATAGCCATAGACTCAGTCAGGGTCATACCAATATCCTCAGAGCCAATCACACGTAGCAAGTCCTTTTTAACTTCATGTGCAGGACACGCAGGGTAACCAGGCGCCGGACGGATACCGCGGTATTCCTCATTAATCATCTGATCATTGGTCAATATTTCATCGGTAGCATAGCCCCAAAGATCAGTGCGGACACGATGGTGCATGAGTTCTGCAAAGGCTTCTGCCAAACGATCAGCCAAGGCCTTCAACATAATAGCGCTGTAGTCATCATGCTTTGCCTGGAACTCAGCTACCTTCTTTTCGACACCATGGCCCGTAGTGACGGCAAAGCAACCAAGGTAATCAGCTACACCAGAATCTTTTGGCGCTACGTAATCAGCCAAGCAACGGTTAGGCCTTCGAATGCCATCAACAACCGGACGCTCAGACTGTTGACGCAAGTTATGCCATACAAACAAAGGATGCTCGCGCGCTTCATCACTGTACAAAACAATATCATCACCAACGGTATTGGCTGGATAGAAAGCAACTACTGCATCCGCTTGTAGCCACTGGCCTTTAATCAATTTATCAAGAAGAGCTTGAGCATCTGCATAAACCTTACGCGCCTCAACGCCAACAATCTCATCATCTAATATTGCTGGAAACTTTCCAGCCAAATCCCAAGTCTGAAAGAACGGTGTCCAGTCAATATATTTAGCAATTTCACTTAGTGCGAAGTTTTTAAATACTCGACGGCCAATGAATTTTGGCTTCTCTGGAACATAAGCGGACCAGTCAATCATCTCGCGATTCTTGCGGGCCGCCTCTAAAGAAATAGTTGGCGCAGCCTTCTTGTTCGCATGTTGCTCACGAATGCGCACATAGTCATCGCGCATATCTTGAATAAATTTCTTAGCACTTTCGTCTGAAAGCAGGCTGGAAGCAACAGATACAGAGCGTGATGCATCAGGCACGTAGACTACTGGACCATCGTAGTGTGGTGCAATCTTCACTGCAGTATGGACACGTGAAGTAGTTGCACCGCCAATCATCAACGGAATTTGTCGCTCACGGAACCAATCGTCACGTTGCATCTCTTGTGCAACATAAGTCATCTCTTCTAATGAAGGTGTGATCAGGCCAGATAAGCCAACAATGTCGGCATTCTCTTCCTTGGCGCGCTTGAGAATTTCTGCGCACGGAACCATCACACCCATATTGGCCACTTCAAAGTTATTACATTGCAGCACAACAGTCACAATATTTTTACCAATATCGTGCACGTCACCCTTTACAGTAGCCATCACAATCTTGCCCTTGGCTTTGGCTTCGCCACCAGCAGCAATATGTTGACGTTTCTCTTCCTCAATGTATGGAATCAAAATAGCAACGGCTTGCTTCATCACGCGAGCGCTCTTCACTACTTGAGGCAAGAACATTTTGCCGGCACCAAACAAGTCGCCGACCACATTCATACCATCCATCAGTGGACCTTCAATCACTTCAATTGGCCGGCCACCTGCACCCATGATTTCGGCACGCAACTCTTCAGTATCTTCTTCGATAAAAGTAGTGATGCCATGCACTAAAGCATGGGTTAAGCGCTCACGAACCGGCGCTTCACGCCAGACTAGGTTCTCAACCTGCTTAGCACCACCGCCTTTAAATTGATCGGCAATATCAAGCAAACGCTCTGTCGGTGTCTTGCCATCTTTTTCTTTAAAACGATTCAGAACAACGTCCTCAACACGCTCGCGCAACTCAGGATCTAAATCGGCGTATACACCCAATTGACCAGCATTCACAATGCCCATATCCATACCAGCTTGGATGGCGTGATACAAGAACACGGTATGAATCGCTTCACGGACGCGATCATTACCGCGGAATGAGAAGCTCACATTGGAAACACCGCCACTTACTTTTGCGCCCGGTAGATTTTCTTTAATCCAACGTGTGGCATTAATAAAGTCCACCGCATAGTTGTCATGCTCTTCAATGCCCGTAGCAATTGCGAAAATATTGGGATCAAAAATAATGTCTTCGGCTGGAAAGCCGATTTCATTTACCAAGATCTCATAGCAACGCTGACAGATGTCTGTCTTACGCTCAAAGGTATCGGCTTGTCCCACTTCATCAAATGCCATGACTACGGAAGCAGCACCATAACGACGGATTAAGCTCGCTTGCTTTCTGAAAGACGCTTCACCCTCTTTCAAGGAGATCGAGTTCACGATCGGCTTGCCTTGAATACACTTCAAGCCTGCTTCAATCACGCTCCACTTAGAGGAGTCGATCATGATTGGAACGCGCGCAATATCAGGTTCAGATGCAATCAGATTCAAAAAGCGTGTCATCGCCGCTTCGGAATCCAACATCGCCTCATCCATATTGATATCGATAATTTGGGCGCCATTCTCAACTTGTTGACGCGCTACTACGAGTGCCTCATCAAATTGATTATTCAAAATCATGCGAGAAAATGCTTTGGAGCCGGTAACATTAGTTCGCTCACCAATATTGACGAAGCCAACATTAGCAGTCACGTTAAATGGCTCAAGACCAGAAAGCTTCATCGCTGGCATTGATTTGCTCTCAATCTTGCTCATGCTGCCACCTCAGCGCTCTCTTTATAGAAAGCACGTGGCTTGCGTTTAGCCACTGCATTGGCAATGGCACGAATGTGATCTGGCGTCGTACCGCAGCAGCCACCCACTAAATTGACCAGACCATCTTTAGCAAATCCATCAACCAAGCTAGAGGTAATGTCTGGCGTCTCATCAAAGCCCGTATCGCTCATTGGATTAGGCAAGCCTGCATTGGGGTAGCACGAGATTGCGGCATCGCAAATCCTCGCTAGCTCTGCGATATAGGGGCGCATGAGAGCAGCACCTAGGGCACAGTTCAAACCAAAGGTGAGCGGCTTGATATGGCGAAGGCTATTCCAAAACGCCTCGACTGTTTGCCCAGAAAGAATTCGTCCAGAAGCATCAGTCACTGTTCCCGAAATCATCACCGGCAAGCGTTCACCAGTCTCTTCAAAGAATTCATCGAGAGCAAACAACGCTGCTTTAGCATTGAGCGTATCAAAAATAGTTTCCACTAAAAATAAATCCACGCCACCTGCAAACAGACCTTCAATCTGCTCACGATATGAAGCACGCAATGCATCAAAGGTGACATTACGCGCGCCCGGGTCATTAACATCCGGAGAAATGCTGGCAGTTTTTGGTGTAGGCCCAATTGCACCAGCAGCAAAACGTGGTTTATCGGGAGTGCTATATTTTTCACAAGCAGCTCGCGCTAATCTGGCTGAGACTTCATTCATCTCACGCGCTAAGCCTGCCATTTTGTAGTCTTCTTGCGCCACTGAAGTTGCGCCAAAAGTATTCGTTTCAATAATGTCTGCACCTGCATCCAAATATTGCTCATGAATCTTACTAATGATTTGGGGTTGAGTCAGGACCAGCAACTCGTTATTACCTTTGATATCACCAGGATGGTCGGCAAAACGAGTGTTACCCGGCAAGCCGCGATAATCCGCTTCGGTTAATTTGTATTGCTGAATCATGGTGCCCATGGCGCCATCCAAAATCAGAATGCGCTGCTTCAACAGCTCAGGAAGCTCTTGACCGCGGGTATAGGGCTGGGACAAACCATTAGATTGCATTGTTAAACCGGGATTAATCTCTAGAATCCCTTATTCTATTGGAAAAGCCACTTTTCATTTACCCCGGAGCCCTTATGTTTGGAACGATTCCAGAATTCAATCAAAGCCTAGAAATGTTTAAAACCATGTGGGGACAAGGCGCCGCAGGACAGGCTGGGCAGTTCCCGTTTACAACAGACGCTTCTAAGGCCGCAGGAGGCTTTGCTTCGGCTTTTCCAGGCTTAGATATAGATGAGCTAGAAAAACGGATTAAAGACCTCAAAAGCGTTGAAAATTGGCTGAATTTGAACCTCAACATCCTCAAATCAACCATTCAGGGCCTTGAAGTTCAACATGCCACGATGATGGCCCTCAAATCATTTGGTGATGCGGTCTCTGCCGCAGGCGCAGCTGCTTCAGCTCCTAGCGAAGAATCGACGACTAAAAAAACCAGCGCTAAACCGCGGAAAACCGCAACACGCCGTCGTCGCAAAGCTGGCGACGCAACTTACCTCGACGAAGTAGGTAATTCAGATGAGCAATAGCCTCACCCATTGCAAACGTGAGTTGATGAATATCTAATTCACGTTTAAATAAGACCGGCACAATCTCTCTAGCATGCGCCGGTTTTTTACATGCGCTCAAGGCATCTGCCAAGCGATCATCATGATGCGCTTTCAGTTGCGCAACCCGCAGCCTAATTCCGGTAAATGGTTTGCCATGCGAAGGAAGTACTAATGCATCCTCTGGCAATACCAGATACTTTTCAATAGAGTCAAGATATAAGCCCAGTGGATCTGCATCTGGGTCTGCATCATAGACACTCACGTTTGTAGAGATGCGGGGCAATAGCATATCCCCAGAAATCAATACCCCAAGGTCTTTGCAAAACAGAGACGCATGCTCTGGTGCATGTCCATAACCCATGATGACTTTCCAATCATGACCACCGATTGAAATTAATTCGCCATCAATAATGCGCCGGTATTGACGCGGCACACCTGGAACCATATTGCTGTAGTAATTAGAGCGCGCTCGAATTTTTTCTAAATCTTCTGCACCTGTTAAACCATGCCTCTGAAAGTGATCTGCAGAGCCACCACTACCAGCACGTGAACCTACTGCAGCGCCACCCTCTTTGCAACTTAACCATTGAGCAGTTAAATAATCTGTCATAGAAATCCACATAGGAACTTGCCACTTCTCACAAAGCCATTGCGACAAGCCCACATGATCAGGATGCATGTGAGTCACGATGACACGCAAGACAGGCAAGTCCTCAAGCTGGGTAGCAAATACTTGCTCCCATGAAGCTCTTGTCTCATCATTGGCTATACCGCAGTCCACAATCGTCCAACCGGATGCACCGTCTATTTCATCGCGCAATAACCATAGATTGATGTGATCCAAAGCAAAGGGCAGGCGCATTCTGATCCAGCGAATACCAGGTGCCACCTCTATGCTGCTGCCAACTTCTGGAAGTGCATCTCCTAGCGGATAATGGACCGTAGCTTCAGTGTTTGCTTGGTGTTTAGTGCTCATAGGAAGTATTGTTTCTTTTATCTTTTAATTCTGGATTCGCTTTGACAACAGTTCCATCGCCTTGCGTTAATTGGTGTGACATTAATCCTGAAAATGGTTACTGTCGTGGCTGCTATCGTACGCTCTCCGAAATTGCTGATTGGTCAGACTTAACGAATCCTGAAAAGCTTGAGGTCTTGGAACAACTACAAAATCGCAAACCTCAAGCACCGCAGTAAATCTGATTTTTTCTTCTGCACTTCTTCTTTATTTATTTACGTCGACAATCAAACGTCCACGCACATTTCCCGCCATTAATTCTTGCGCGTATTTAATGGAATCCTCAAGCGAAATTTCATGAGAGATTTCATCTAACGTTTTCAGATCTACCAACTTAGCTAACTGTTCATAGGCAGCGATTCGTTTCGCGCGTGGCACAGTAACGCTATTAATTCCATATAAAGTGACGCCACGTAAAATAAACGGTGCAACACTCGAAGGAAAGTCCATGCCTTGAGCCAAGCCACAGGCTGCTACAGCGCCATCACTCTTAGTCTGCGCACAAGCATTAGCCAAGGTATGACTACCAACACTATCAAGCACTGCAGCCCAGCGCTCTTTTGCTAGCGGCTTCCCAGGAGCAGATAAAGTTGCTCGATCAATGACTTCAGTAGCGCCTAATTTTTTTAGGTAGTCAGCTTCTGCCATACGACCAGTACTAGCTACTACTGTAAATCCAAGCTTACTGAGCAATGTGATCGCAAAGCTACCAACACCACCTGCGGCACCGGTTACCAAAACTTCACCATCGCTAGGCTTAAGTCCATGCTTTTGTAATGCCATGACACAGAGCATGGCGGTATAGCCAGCTGTACCAATGGCTAGCGCTTGTTTAGCAGTAAAGCCCTTTGGCAATGGGATTAACCAATCACCCTTCACTCGGGCTAGCTGACCTAATCCACCCCAGTGCCCTTCACCCACGCCCCAGCCATTCAGAAGGACCATATCGCCAGCCTTGAAGTCGGAATTACTGCTTTCTAGTACTTCGCCAGCAAAATCGATTCCAGGCACCATCGGAAAGCTACGAACTACTGGGCCTTTGCCAGTAATCGCTAGCCCATCCTTGTAGTTGAGCGTCGAATACAGGACTTTTACACGCACATCACCCTGTGGGAGGCTAGCCTCATCTACTTGGGCTAATTCTGCGCGATACCCTTGATCGTCCTTATTTACCAATATTGCTTTAAACATATCTCTTCCTTTTAGAACGAGGCATTTCCCCGCAGCAATTGCTTAATAGGTTTATCCTAACGAGCATTGCTAATTATGGAGGTTTCCATGAAAAAAATTCTACTATTAACTACGATTTCTGGCTTGGTGCTATCTGGGTGCTATTCAACGGAAATTAATATGTCCATGGGCAATATGCGCCTCATTACCTCGAGTGCCGCGCCTCAGGATGTGATGGATTTCGCTACGAAGACCTGTAAAGACGATTTTTATGAGGGTGCGAGCTTTCTTTCCAAGGCGGGCAAAGAATATCGCTTCAAGTGTGTAAAAGCTGAAGAAAACGAAATCTTGATCCCTATTCCAGGAACAACTATCGCAGCCCCTGCAAAAGCAGAAGCTAAGTAAGCATAAACAATGACCCCATTTACTTCACAAGAGCTACGCAAAGGTTTCGCATCATTTGCAACTGGGGTTACTGTTATTACTTGCCTGGATGAAGAGAATAATCCTCATGGCATTACGATTAGCTCCTTTAATACCGTCTCACTCGAGCCACCACTCATTCTGTGGAGTCTGAAGAAGCAATCACGTCTGATGCCTTGGGTTGAACTCGGAAAGAAACATCTCATTCATGTACTAGAACGCTCTCAAGAAAATTTAGCAATGCATTTTGCTACTGTAAAAACAGAGCAATTTAAAGATGTTGACCACAAGCTAGCAGCTAGCGGTCTTACACAAATCGATCATTGCGTCGCCTATTACGAATGTGAAACTGTTTGCGTTCACATCGGTGGCGACCACAATATCATTGTTGCTAAGGTCATTAACTTAAAAAATCATCCCGAACGAGAGCCACTCATTTTTGCTCGCAGCCAATTTGTTGGTCTTGATTTCGCTGAATTAAAAACTAGCTAACACCGATTTATTCTCACAGGAAAATGCCATGATGCGTTTATGGGGTCGTAAAAGTTCTATTAACGTTCAAAAAGTATTATGGTGTCTTGCTGAGCTTGGACTAAAAGAAGGTAAGGACTTTGAGCGAATTGATGCAGGACTTCAATTTGGCAAAAACAATACGCCCGAGTTTTTAAAGCTAAATCCAAATGGGCTTGTGCCCACACTAGAGGATGGTGAGATAGTACTCTGGGAGTCAAATACCATCATGCGCTACCTGGCCCATCAGCATGATCAGGCCGGACGATTTACAGCAGACATCAAGACTCAATATGAATCTGAAAAGTGGATGGACTGGCAATTGGGAACGATGTGGCCAGCCCTGAGAATTGCCTTTCTTGGGCTAACTAGAACGCCCGAGTCTGAGCGTAACCACGATGCCATTCTCAAAGCTTATCAAGAGACCAATCGACTGCTGAGATTACTAGACCAAACATTAGCCAAGCAAAGCTACTGTTCAGGCAATCAATTTCAGCTTGGCGATATTGTGCTGGCATTGTGTGTGAGCCGCTGGAATATGCTGCATAAAACTTTTCCGCAACAAACAGGAGAGCGTGCAGATCTCAAAAATATTGATGCCTGGATGAGACGTCTAGAGGTGGAAACTCGCTTTAACGATATTGCTGAAAAAGAACTCAATATCGTTAAGTAGTTTCTGTTCTTTTCCTGCCTTTAATTTTTCACTGCTGCTTAAATTTCTTAACGTGGTGGTCGGCACCAATAAATAAGTACATCGCTGGTACAACAAAGAGTGTGAATAATGTGCCGATCGATAGACCGGTGAAAATCACGATACCCATAGATTTACGTCCTGCGGCGCCAGCCCCAGAAGCGATCACCAAAGGCAGTACGCCTAAGACCATTGCGGCAGTTGTCATCAAAATAGGGCGTAAACGAACGCTACTCGCTTCAACGATGGCATCGAGCTTGCTGCGGCCCGCCTCTTGCAACTCATTAGCAAATTCCACAATCAAGATGCCGTGCTTACTAATCAAACCCATCAGCGTGACTAGGCCGACTTGGGTATAGACATTCAAGGTAGTGAAGCCCAGATTAATAAAGATCAATGCTCCGAATAAGGCTAGTGGTACAGAAACCAAAATCACAATCGGATCACGGAAGCTTTCGAATTGTGCAGCAAGCACTAAGAACACAATCAAGATCGCAAAGAACATAGTGACCAAGAAGCCACCAGATTCAGCCATAAATTGACGTGAGGGGCCAGCGTAGTCCATGCTGTAACCATTAGGAGCAACCTCTTTCAGTGTCTGCCGCATAAACTCTAATAAATCTGCTTGAGAAATAAATGGCGTACTCACACCAACAATGGTTGCTGAATTTAATTGTTGGAAGTGATTAATCGATTGGGGTACAACTCTTTGCTTAATGGTTGCAATAGTGCGCGCCTGAACCATTGCGCCACTCGGAGTGCGAATGTAGTAATCCAAGATTTGATCCGGGTTCAAACGATCTACTTGCTTTACTTGTGGAATAACACGATAAGAGCGCCCAGCGACTGAGAAGTAATTTACATAACCGCCACCCAGGGCTGCAGATAGCGCTGAGCCCACTTCTTGCTGTGTCATTCCTAAAGCTGCAACTTTTTCTCGATCGATTTCTAATACATCTTGTGGCTTATCAATCTTCAAATCCGAATCAACGAAGAAAAAATTGCCACTACGACGCGCTTTATCCAATACCGCTTGCGAGACTTCATTTAAGGCTGTATACGATTCAGTTGTATTGATCACGACCTGAACTGGTAAGCCCTGTGCCCCAGGTAATGCAGGGAATTGGAAGGCAGCAACGCGTGCACCAGCGATAGAGTTCCACTTCTGTTGCATATCTTCTTGGAACTTGGTTGCATTACGACTGCGCTCACCCCAGTCTTTCAACAAGATACCGCCAAAGCTTGAAGTCGGGCTTGTGATCTGGAAAGCTTGCTCGTATTCTGGCTCTGCAGCAGCGATGGCATAAATTTGATCTGCATAAGTCTGCATTTGCGTAACAGTACTGTTAGGTGGCCCTGATGCTTGCATCAAAACAATACCCTGATCTTCCGTTGGGGCCAATTCAGCGCGCGCAGTTGAGTACAAGTAAGCCACCCCACCCAACAAGATCACACCCATCACGATGATGACTTGCCAAGTACTTAATAAGTCACGCAAAGTAGTTTGATAGCTGTGGTGCACCTTATCAAAGACACGATCAATCTTCTGCACAAATGGTGAAGCTTCTTGCTCTTCGGTAAAGATACGAGAGCACATCATCGGTGAAAGTGTTAAAGCAATGAGTCCTGAAACTGCTACCGCACTAGCCAAGGTAAAGGCGAATTCAGTAAACAATGCGCCCGTTAATCCACCTTGAAAACCAATTGGGATATACACCGCAATCAAGACTACTGTCATTGCCAAAATCGGGCCGCCTAATTCGCGAGCAGCAATTAATGAGGCCTCTAGCGGAGACTTGCCCTCTTTCATATGGCGGTCAACGTTTTCTACTACGATGATGGCATCGTCTACCACCAGTCCAATTGCCAAAACTAGTGCCAGAAGAGTCAGCAAGTTAATGGAGTAGCCTAAAACTTGCATTAAGAAGAAGGTGCCAATTAAAGATAAAGGCATTGCAATGACTGGAACGGCAACAGCACGTGCGCTACCTAAGAAGAGGTAAATCACTACAGTCACAATGACTAATGCTTCTAATAAAGTAGAAACTACCTCCTCAATCGAGCTGGTGATAAATTTAGTAGAGTCATACACAATCTTGCCAGTCATACCAATGGGTAGCTGCCTCTGGATATCCGGCACTACATCACGAACTCGCTGCGCAACCTCTAATAAGTTGGCCTGTGGCGCCACCTTAATCGCAATAAATACTGACTTCTTGCCACTAAAAGCAACGTTGGTGTTGTAGTCCTCAGATCCTAGCGTGACAGTAGCCACCTGATCCAAGTAAACAATATTGACACCATCTTTTTTAATAATGAGCTTACGAAACTCTTCAAGCGTATGCAGATCAGTACCAGCAACCAGGTCAACCGATACCATGTCGCCTTTGGTACTTCCAACTGCAGAGAGGTAGTTGTTGGCAGACATAGCGCTATAGACATCATCAGCGCCAACTCCCAAGCCAGCCATCTTCTCGCGATCTAACCAAGCACGTAAGGCAAACTTTCGTCCGCCAGTGATCTCAGCGTTTTGCACACCTTCAACCGCGTCAAGCTTTGGCTTTACTACACGCAGCAGATAGTCAGTAATCGCGTTGTTAGCTATCTCATCACTGTAGAAACCCATATACATCGCAGCAATAGATTGACCAACCTGCACTGTCAGGATAGGCTGTTGTGCCTGAGGCGGTAGCTGGTTTTTTACTGCACTAATTTGGGTTTGGATCTGCGTTAAAGCTGCATTAGAGTCGTAGTTCAACTTCAGTGTTGCAGTAATAGTTGAAACACCGCTCACGCTAGACGAAGATAAGTAGTCAATACCTTGTGCCTGAGCTATGGAGGCTTCCAGGGGCTGAGTAATAAAACCTGCGATGGTTTCTGGATCAGCGCCATAGTAGGCAGTAGTGATCGTCACAACCGCATTCTGCGTTTGTGGATATTGATTTACCGGTAAGGAGCTAATCGCCTTTAAGCCGAAAATTAATACCAGAGCACTCACCACCATGGAGAGCACTGGCCTACGGATGAATATATCAGTCCAATTCATCTGCTACTTATTCCTGCGGCTTAGGATCAGGTGAGTTAGCTGGCTGCACCTTATTATTAATAATCAATGGTGTGCCGTTCTTCAGCTTCAGCTGACCACTGGTGACAACCGTTGCACCCTCATCAATACCCTTCAGAATGGCTACCTGATCGCCACGAGTGGATCCAGTGGTGACAAATACTTGTTGCGCCTCAAAAGCAGGATTGCCTTGCTTATCTTTCTTACCAGTTGGCTTAGCAATAAATACTGTTGAACCATAAGGGTTATAAGTCACCGCTGTTTGCGGCAATGTTAAGTATTTCACCTGATCGCCCAGTTTGATATTCACATTAGCAAACATGCCCGGCAGAATTTTCTTATCAGGATTAGCCAGCTGGGCCTCTACTTGGATATTACGAGTATTGGTATCCACCTTTGGACTAACGGCAGTAATCTTTCCGGTGAAGCTGGAATCTTTAAATGCATCAGTCGTCACTATTACCTCTTGGCCGACTTGTACTTGCTCAGCATTATTTTGCGGTAAGTTGAAATCGACAAAAATAGGATCAAGGGTTTGCAGTGTCAGTAATTTATCCCCTGGATTGACGTACTGACCTGGATTAATCGATACGATACCCACGCGCCCACTAAATGGTGCCTTGAGATTTTTCTTGGCCACTAAGGCTGTTTGCTGCTCAACTTGGGCTTGCTTAGATTTGGCATCAGCAGCGCTGGTATCAAATACGTTCTTACTAATTGCCTGAATTGCTAGTTGTTGTTTATCGCGCTCATTAATGACCTTGGCCAAATCAGCTAATGCTTTTAAGGAGTTCAATTGGGCCACATCTGAAGCGTCATTCAACTTAATCAGGAGCTCGCCTTCTTTAACATCTTGGCCCGACTTGATGGGTACTGTTTGCACTAAGCCGCCAATTTCTGTACTCAGCTCAACACCTCTAAAGGCGCGCACATTACCAACGCTAGTTAATTTAGGCTGCCATTCAGTAGTAGCAACCACCATAGTGGATACCGTTGCAGGAGGCAAGCCCATGCCAGCAATGAAATGCTTAATCAATAAAGTCTTCAACTGATTAAAGGTGAAGATTAAACCTAGCAATAAGAAGACACCGCAGAGCATGATGATCATGCGGCGCTTTAATGGCTCCATCGCCATTAACTTTTCATACGCCTTTGTGCTACGCCACTTTTGACCCATGCGCGCCCAAAAGGCTTTTACCTTTTCCCAAAGAGCAATTGCCCTCTCGCGTAATTTCCACTCAATCGCTTTACGCTTAGTCCAAGCCCACAAGGCAAGAGATAAAACGATGAGCTTATTCTTAATTATTTCCAGAAGTTTCATTTTGATCTTTGTTCGCTATGTCTTTTGGTTTAAAGGCTGGGCCTTCACGATTCCACCAACCACCGCCTAGTGCTGCAAATAATGCCGCTGTATCCGAAAAGCGAGTTGCCTGCGCTGAAACGGATTTCACTTTTGCTTGTTGATACTGATTTTGGTAATAAAGCACTGCTAAATAACTTGCTGTGCCCAACTTGTACTGTTGTTGTACTAAATCTAGAGTCTCGTAGGCATAGCGTTCTGCATCGGATGCCGCCTTAAGTGCCTGAGCGCCAGTTTCAAGTGCACGCAATGCATTGGCCACTTCTTGAAATGCATTCAGAACAGTTGCCTGGTATTGAAAGGCTGCTAGCTCATAGTTGGCAATAGCGCCACGCCGCTGGGCTAATAAAGCGCCACCCTGAAACAAAGGCTGCAAGATGCCGCCGCCTAGAGTCCAGAGTGCAGAGTTTGGTCCAAATAATCCGTTGGAAGTTAATGAAGCTGCACCGATAGATCCTGTGATATTAAATTGTGGCAATAAATTTGCTGTAGCTACGCCTACAAAAGCATTCTGCGCTTTGAGTTGTGCTTCGGCAGCACGCACGTCGGGGCGCTGTCGCACCAAGCTAGATGGCACTGATAAAGGTAATTTCTCTGGCAAATGTAAATTTGCTAAATCAAACTTAGCAATATTGGCATTACTTGGAACCTCTCCAACGAGCACTGCCAATTGATTGCGTGCAAAGGCAAGATTACGCTCATAGTTAAACAGATCCACTTGAGAATTCGATACCAAAGTTCGCTGTGAAGTGACGTCTACTTTTGAAACGGTGCCAATGACTAATTGTTTCTCAGTCACCTCAGCAAGATTAGTTTGGGCTTTCAGAATTTCTTCTGTGGCTTGCATCTGCGCACGCAATGCAGCCTCTTTCACTGCACTAGTTACTACGTTGGCAGTTAAAGAAAGGTATGCTCCCTCTAGCTGAAACTGAGCAACCTCTGCTTGAGCACGCGCACCTTCTACCGCGCGACGTGCGCCACCAAATACATCCAACTTATAAGTCACATTGACTGATGTGTTGTAGAGGTTATAAGTATCAGAACCGTAATTCATTCCATAGACAGCGGACGGCTGCTTTTGTCTTAAAGCATTTGCACCAACGCCAATGGATGGAAAGTATTGACCCCCAATCTGTGCGTTGACATTTTCTTGAGCAGCGCGCAATGCGGCATCAGCCGCACCTAAATTTGGATTCTGCTCAAGCGCCCTCTTAATCAGGGCATCAAGTTCGGGAGATTTATAGAGCTCCCACCACTGCGCCTCAATATCCGCCCCCTCAACAAACTCTTGATCAGTACCACCAGGCACTCCAGGAGCAGGGGTAAGTTTTTTAGATAAGGGTGTTTCGGTATAAGAAGAAGTCTTTGGTGCCTCAGGTTGCTTAAAGTCTGGTCCAACTGCGCACGCAGAAAGAACGCCTGTAGAAATCAGCACAAGTAAATGCGAACGGAGAAGTGGGGAAATCGACAAAACCATGAATTACAACAAATATCCTCTTTATAAGAGTTATTTGAACACAAAAATGCAATCAGGGCTCCGTAAAGCCCTGATTTATCTACCAAATTTTGTTCACAACTTTTGATGATTGTCAAACAGCTAAAAAATTATTCGACAGTAACGCTCTTTGCTAGGTTTCTAGGCTTATCAACATCAGTACCACGTGCACAGGCTGTGTGATAAGCCAATAGCTGTAGAGGCACTACATGCAAGATTGGAGAGAGATTGCCGTAGTGCTCTGGCAACCGAATGACATGAATACCATCGCCATTAATAATCTCAGTGCCTTGATCAGCAAAAACATAGAGTTTGCCGCCACGTGCTTTGACTTCTTGCATATTGGATTTCAGCTTTTCCAATAAAACGTCATTAGGTGCAACAGTCACTACTGGCATCTTGTCTGTCACGAGAGCAAGCGGCCCATGCTTTAACTCACCAGCTGGATAAGCTTCAGCATGAATATATGAAATTTCCTTAAGCTTTAATGCGCCCTCTAGTGCAATGGGGTAATGCATACCACGGCCAAGGAAGAGGGCATTCTCACATTCAGAAAACGCATTACTCCAGGCAATAATTTGTGGCTCAAGCGCTAACACTGCATGCAATGCTTTTGGTAAGTGACGTAATTCACGCAAGAGCTCTTTCTCTTTTTCTAAAGATATTCTGCCATCGCGTTTAGCAATCGAAACTGCTAAGAGATAAAGCGCTAACAACTGAGTCGTAAACGCTTTTGTGGAGGCAACCCCAATTTCAGCGCCAGCCTTAGTCAAAAAATGCCAGTCGGTTTCGCGAACCATGGCGCTACTTGCCACATTGCAAATTGCCAGTGTGTACTGATGACCTAGACTCTTAGCATGACGTAAAGCAGCCAAGGTGTCAGCAGTCTCGCCCGATTGTGAAACCACCACAATCAATGTTTTTGGATTCGGTACGGTTGTGCGATAGCGATACTCACTTGCAATCTCTACTTGAGTTGGAATACCGGCAATATCTTCTAACCAATATTTAGCAACACATGCAGAGTAGTAACTAGTGCCGCAGGCCAAGATCAAAATTTGATTAAAGGCTTTCCAATCCTCTGGTTTGGCTTCAAAGAGTTCAGGGCCAAAGTCAGCGATATTGGCTAAGGTATCGCCAATTGCTCTAGGCTGCTCAAAAATCTCTTTTTGCATGTAGTGCTGGTAAGGGCCAAGATCCACTGAATCAGCTTGAGCAGGCATCGGCTTTAACTCTCTTTGAGCAGCCTTACCATTTTGATCAATAACTTCAACACCATCTGCCTTGAGAACGGCAACATCGCCTTCCTCCAAATACATCATGGAATGAGCGCGCCCTGCCAATGCCAAGGCATCAGAAGCTAAGAAGTGCTCATGATCGCCAATAGCAACGACTAGTGGAGAGCCGACACGAGCACCCACTAAGGTGCTTGGATTATCTTGAGCGATCACACCAATAGCGTATGCACCATGTAACTTAGGCAACACTGCTCTGACGGATGCAGCAATATCTTTTTGGCCACTAGCTACATATTTCTGATGAATCAAATGGGCAATTACTTCCGTATCTGTTTCGGAAGTAAATACATATCCAGCAGCTTTTAGTTCAGAACGTAGCACTTCATAGTTCTCAATAATGCCGTTATGTACAACAGCAATTAATCCGTTTGAGATGTGAGGATGAGCATTTTGAGTGTCAGGCTTTCCATGTGTAGCCCATCGTGTATGGGCAATCCCCAGGGTACCGAAGAAATCCTTGCCTTGCTCACCTAATTCAGAAACGCGTGCAGTAGTTCGAGCCCTTTCAATAGGGTGCTTTGCATCATCACCATTAATCACAGCAAAGCCGCAGGAGTCATAACCACGGTACTCTAGGCGACGCAAGCCTTCAACTAAAACATCAACAATATTTTTATGAGAGGCTGCGCCAACAATACCGCACATTATCTTTTACCCTTTACAGCTTTCTTAACCACTTTCTTCACTGCCTTCTTTGCTGCTTTCTTCTTGATAGCTACTTTTTTCACTATTGCTTTTTTAGCTGTCGCTTTTTTTACTTGTTTCTTTTCCTGTTTCACAGGACGTTGCCACTGTAAAGAAATTTGTTTTGCTCTAGATACAGTCAATTGATTTGGAGGAGCATCTTTGGTGAGCGTTGTGCCAGCACCCAAGGTGGCGCCACGGCCTACGCGTACTGGAGCAACCAGCTGGGTGTCTGAACCAATAAAGACATCATCTTCGATAATGGTCTGATGTTTATTTACACCATCGTAATTACAGGTAATCGTGCCAGCGCCAATATTGACTCTTGCACCAACAATGGAATCACCAACATAAGCTAAATGATTTGCTTTGCTATTGGCAGCAATCTTGCTGTTCTTCACCTCAACGAAGTTACCGATATGCACATCATTGGATAAATCTGCACCTGGACGCAAACGAGCATAAGGACCAATGATCGATTGATTGCCTACTTTTGCACCGTCTATATGGCTATATGCATGAATAGAAACACCTTTGCCAATCACGCTATTGCGAATCACGCAATACGGTCCAATCTTTGTACCAGCATCCAAGGTAACGCAACCTTCAAATACACAACCGACATCGATAGACACATCTGTGCCGCACTCTAAAGTGCCCCGCACATCAATACGGGCTGGGTCGGCAAGCGATACACCTGCATCCATTAATTGATTTGCCACATTGAGTTGATGCACTCGCTCTAGTGCGGCCAATTGATCGCGACTATTCACGCCAATCGTTTCAAACTCATCATCAGCTTGCGTAGTACGAATCGGTACACCATCTTTGACGGCCATAGCAATCACATCAGTCAAGTAGTGCTCGCCTTGTGCATTACTAGCACGTAAAGCCTTGAGCCACTTCTTTAATGAGTTTGTTGGCAATACCATGATGCCGGTATTAATTTCTTGAATTGCTTTTTGCGCTGGTGTTGCGTCTTTTTCTTCAACAATCTCTTGCACTGAGCCATCAGCATCGCGCACAATGCGCCCGTAGCCAGAAGGGTTGTCGAGGTTTTGGGTTAGCAAAGCTAGTGCGCAATCTTGGCCTCTGACGCCATCAGCCAATTTAGCCAATTTAGCTAAAGTCTTTTTTGTGGTGAGGGGAACATCGCCATACAAAACTAAGGTCGGCTCTTGGGTATCTAATTTAGGCAAGGCTTGTAGTAGCGCGTGACCCGTTCCTTTTTGCTCAGCTTGCAGCGCAGTGACTACTTTGCCAAAGCTTGGATCTTCTTTCGCTATATTTGCTAAGAATATTTTTACGTCCGCGGCACCATGACCCACTACAACTACAGGTCCGTTTTTAGCCTGCTTACTCTGCAGTGAGAGTGCCGTACTCAGAACATGTTGCAGAAGAGGTTTTCCTGCCAAAGTTTGCAGGGCCTTGGGCAGCGCGGATTTCATCCGCTTTCCTTGCCCAGCAGCCAAAATGACGATATTCATAAAGGGGGATTATAAGTCCCCTGAATCATGGTTCCACAGGCCAATTCGTCTAATTCAGCCTCATCGATTCCTCGATCGCCAGCCGATCTAGCGCCAATACCTGATAGCTCAGTTGAAATCTCGAGGTTTTTGAAGTCAAAGGCTTCGCCATCCATCAAATGGGATGGAACGATGTGATGCATCGATCGGAATACATTCTCCACCCGGCCTGGATGTTTCTTTTCCCATTCGCGGAGCATTTCTTTCATGACCTGACGCTGCAAATTAGGCTGACTGCCACATAAATCACATGGAATGATAGGGAAATTCATGTCTGCTGCATAACGCTCAAGTAGCTTCTCGGGAACAAAGGCCAAGGGGCGAATCACAATATGCTTGCCATCATCTGAGCGCAGCTTGGGCGGCATACCTTTTAACTTGCCTGCATAAAACATATTAAGCATCAAAGTTTCTAAGATGTCATCGCGATGATGGCCTAAAGCAATCTTCGTGGCACCCAACTCATCCGCTACGCGATACAAAATTCCACGGCGCAAGCGTGAGCACAATCCACAAGTCGTTTTACCCTCTGGAATCACACGCTTGACAATACTGTATGTATCTTGTTCTTCGATATGAAACTGAACACCTAAGCTCTTTAAATAATTAGGTAAGATTTCTGCAGGGAAATTAGGTTGCTTTTGATCTAAATTTACGGCAACGATTTCAAAGTTGATAGGTGCGCGTTCACGCAACTTCATCAAGATATCTAGCATGGCATAGCTATCTTTGCCGCCCGACACGCACACCATGACCTTGTCACCCTCCTCAATCATGCCAAAGTCACCAATAGCTTGACCAACTAAGCGACAGAGTTTTTTCTCTAGCTTATTTTCTTCGAAGATAACTTTACGAATATCGCCCATGAGAGTTCTTTTCTAAATTCTTTTTAAGAAGTCTTGATACGAAATACTTCAACACCGACAGAGTGGCAATCTGGATAAACATCCGGCTTAGCAGTGCTTACGCGCGCAGCCAATACTTTAGGATGCACCAACATGGCAGTCACAATGTCATCGCAGAAGGTTTCCTGCAAATGAATATGGCCCTGGGAGGCTCTAGCCTTAATGGTCTCACGCATGAAGTCGTAATCCACGACTTCGTCTAATTGATCGTTCGTTGGCGTGTTCATTCCCAAAGGAATATATAGGTCTACATTCAAGATGACGCGTTGCTCTGCTTTTTTCTCAAAGTCATGAACGCCGATATTGATATAGATCTCATAGTCCTTGAGGAATAAACGGCGACAGTCAGCAAGGGCAGGATGAGAAAGAATAGCGTGCATGTATATTGGCTTTTTTAAAATACTTAATTTGTTTTGAACATCACATCACGTGATGATGGTAATAAATGTTGTCCGCCATCCACATATAAAGTGGTTCCAGTAATAGCGCTCGAGTCAGCCAAAAATACAGCTGCTTTTGCAATATCGGCAGGCGTTGAAGATTTTCCTAGTGGCGTCATTTGATGGGCCTTAGAAAAGCCATCAATCGTTTGATCGCCTGAAGGCAAAGATATTCCGGGGGCCAGACCGATTACTCGTAAATGCGGCGCAAAATCCATTGCTAATAACTCAACTGAAGAAAGTAATGCCGCCTTAGACAATGTATAAGACAAATAATCTGGATTAGGGTTAATCAATTTCTGATCCAACAATTGAATTACCGATGGAATAAAAGCCGGAATTGTTTCTACATTTTTTGCTTTACTTTTCTGATACTCAAACATCAGCTGAGATAGCAAAATAGGCGCAGTCAAATTAACCTGCATATGGTCTTGCAAACTTTTTCCACTTAAGGAAGTGCTTGAGTTGGCGCGATCATATTCAAAGATGGACGCGCTATTTACTAAGCAGGCTAAATTAGGCAAGGCCTCGCGCACAGCCAAGAAAAGATCTTTGGTAGCAGCCTCATCAGCCAAGTCTGCCTGGAAAGCTTGGGCTTTCAGGCCCATCATCTCGATTTCTCTGACGGTTTCTTGGGCCTCTTGTTCAGATCGCCCATAATGAACTGCTACATCCCAACCCTGACGGGCAAACTGCAAAGCAATCTCTCGACCCAGACGCTTGGCGGCGCCAGTCACTAAAACTGCCTTTTTTTGCTGGGATGGGGTCGTTGAACTAGGGTTCAATTAAATTCTCTTAGACTAGCGAGCTATGGATATTACCTTGACCAGCCTTGAAACGGAGCATAGTGAGCTTCTAAAGGCCAAAATAGCCTCCCAAATCGCCTCAGAGGGTGGCTGGCTGCCATTTTCTCGCTACATGGAAATGGCTCTCTATGAGCCCGGCATGGGCTATTACAGCGCAGGCGCCCACAAACTAGGTGTTGGAGGTGATTTCACGACCGCCCCCGAACTCAGCCCCCTTTTTGGCGCCGCTATTTGTTCCAGCCTCTTGCCAGTACTTGAGGGGCTCAAAGAAAAAGGAATTCCTGCGCAAATTTTGGAATTTGGTGCCGGTTCAGGCAAGCTGGCAACTTCCATACTCGCTCGCCTCAACGATCTTGGATTTGCTTTGGATCGTTACGACATTATTGAAATTTCACCAGACCTAGCCCAGCGGCAACAAGAAATCATCAGAAATACTGTTGAACAATTGAATCTCAATACTCAGTGCAACTGGCTTACAGAGCTGCCCAAAAAATTTACAGGCATCGTTCTTGCAAACGAAGTGATTGATGCCATTCCTTGTGATGCCATTATTTTTCAAAATGGTTTTTGGTATTGGTATGGCGTTACTTTTGAGAATGGCGAGCTAGCTTGGAAAGCTGGTTCTCCAGTTGAGCAAAAATTACTACCCGAAAGCCTGCTGAGTGGAAATTTTTCAGAAGGCTACGTTACAGAGTTACATACGCGTGCTAATGCTTGGATGCAAGAAGTTGCTAAGCATTTAGAGACGGGCTTTTTTATCACATTCGACTACGGCTTTCCAGAGAGTGAGTACTACCACCCACAAAGACTGGAAGGCACTTTAATGGCCCACCATCGTCATCACGCTATTCAAAATCCATTCTATCTTCCCGGCCTTTGCGACATAACCACTCACGTTGATTGGTCACAAATTGCGCGCAGTGCTTTAGCTGAAAATGCTGATGATGTTTATCTTACAAACCAAGCTGCATACCTACTAGATGCAGGCATTGGCGATATTGCGCTAGAGATAGGCGACCCCAGCGATCCAGAAACTTTTTTACCTATTTCTAACTCTTTGCAAAAACTATTATCCGAAGCCGAGATGGGTGAACTCTTCAAGACTTTTGCATTTTCTAAGAACTTAGAAAGTTTTTTACCAGGTCATTCACTTGAAGATCTGCCAGGCCTACGCGGCAGAAATAGATTGTAGAACTAGCCCGTCCTTAAGACTCTAAGGCTGCAGTAATTGCTGCCAATCTGGCAGACTCAAATGCGCTGCCAATGCGCTCACCATTTGATCGATCTTCTGCGGCAACACCAGCAATAATTTCGGCGGTGTTGATAGCTTGTGTGGTCCGCATTGCATTAATTAAAGAGGAAACATTCATTCCCAACTTTTCTGCAAGATTCAAGATTGACTGAG
>Ga0214241_1000097_pt1 | contig 33544 bp, 29 predicted proteins | sample TroBogypolimnion_15_FD_153079 | JGI IMG/M metagenome (GOLD analysis project Ga0214241, IMG submission 153079) | Freshwater microbial communities from Trout Bog Lake, WI - 25AUG2008 hypolimnion | ecosystem: Environmental > Aquatic > Freshwater > Lake > Hypolimnion/Profundal zone | place: Trout...
TTGTGAGATTAAAGAAGTGTGTAGGCGGCACTACACACTTTTCCTACTCGCCACATGAATCCATTGTTTTGGTTGGGGTTAATTAATCCTTTGATTATTCTTTGGGATCAGCCTTTGTTTTTACAGATGCTTTTGGATCGATATAAACGGTGTCATAGCCCATATCTTTTGCATGAATCTCATTCTTACAAAAATCGCATATTACCAAAGGCGTGAAGTCGTGACCACATTTGGCATGAGTCAAAATGATTGGGGGACCATCTTTTGCTAGCCACTTATCTCCCCAAGCCAGCATAGACATAAAACTTGAAAATATTGCTCGCCCTTTTGTTGTTAGTCGATATTCAAATCGATCCGGATTGCTTTGATATTGAACCTTTTGGAACATACCCTCTTCTAAAAAGTGATTTAACCTATTTGCGAGGGTATTTGGAGAAATACCTAATTTGTTTTGAATCTGATCAAACCTTCTTACTTTGAAAAATGCCTCCCTAAGAACCATAAAACCCCATTGGTCGCCAATTGTCCTGAGGGCTCTGGCCACAGAGCTCGGTCTTCTTTTTTCAAGCAGCAAAGGATCAGCAGATTTGCGAAGCTTTGGTCCTGGGTAGGCGGGTTCATAACCAAAGCCAGGTCCATTTCTGTAAGTTACTTCTGATGCTGTAATTTCTTGTCTGCAGTGAGGGCATCCCACAAATGGATGAGATTCATAATTGCAGATTTTATGTTTTAACTTTAACGGCTGCTTTGGAGTTGCCTCAATCCATTTATCTCCAAACGACATCAGTGCAATCATGACCTTATAAAGATCAATTCCTTGCTCGGTAAGTTTATATTCAAGCCGTTTCTTTGCCGGATCCAATAAAGTTTTTTTAAGAATATTTTCAGCAACTAATTTATTCAATCTAGCCGAGAGTGTGCCGCGAGGAATGTTCAAGATTTCTTGAAAATCTTGAAAGCGACGAATGCCAAAATAGCACTCTCGCAAAATCATAAATGTCCAACCGTCACCAATGATATTTACTGTTCTTCTAACGGAGCAGTTTTCTGCCATTAGGGGTTCAATATTTTCAGCTATTGAATTCACAATATTGTTGGTACTTCTGATTTCTCTAAAAATAAGCCCCCAAACGAGGGGGGCTTATCGATCATTTTACAGCGTAATTATTTTTTAACTAAGTAGCATGAGCTCTCGCTAAGTGGGCGATAAGCTTGTGCAGCTGGAATAGTCTCTTTTAGATCAAGGTAATCCCATGCGTATTTAGATTCAGCGGGTGACTTCACTTGATAAACATACATATCGTGAACCATACGACCATCCTCACGAATTCGACCATTAGTAGCAAAGAAGTCATTGATTGGCGTTGATTTTAGTTTGGCCATTACTGCACTAGTCTCATCTGTGCCTGCTGCTTGAACTGCTTTTAGGTACTGCATGGTTGAGGAGTAGTCACCCGCATCACCCATATGAGGCATGCGCTTCATACGCTCATAAAAACGTTTTGACCAGGCGCGTGATTCAGGTGTTCTATCCCAATAGAAACCAGAAGTCATGATCATTCCTTGAGCTTCTTTTAGACCGAGTGCATGTATATCTGTATCCCAGACAAGCAAGCCAGCAATGGTTTGTCCACCTTTAGTGATCCCAAATTCGCGCGCAGACTTAACGGCGTTAATAAATCCCTGTCCAGAGCCAGCCAGAGCAACGACTTTTGCTTTAGATGATTGTGCTTTTAATAGGAATGAAGAGTGATCGGCTGTGTCCATTGGATATCTTGTTGACCCGACTACCGTTCCACCATAAGCCTTAATGTTTGCTGTTGCATCTGCCTCAAGCGCATGACCAAATGCGTAATCGGCCGTTAGAAAATACCATGTATCAAGTTTTCTTTGCTTAATGAGGTATTTGGTTGTGCCAGTTGCTAGCGCATATGTGTCGTAGGCATAGTGAATACTGACTGGTGTACAGCCTTCATTGGTAAGCTTAGAGCTTCCAGAGCCATTAATAATGGCAATCTTATTTTTATCTTTTGCAACGCTAGTAACCGATAATGCTACACCAGAGTTAATAAGCCCTGCAATCATATCGACCCCTGAGTCATACCACTCACGTGCTTTAATAGCTCCAACGTCTGGCTTATTTTGATGGTCAGCCGAAATGACCTCGATTGGCTTGCCGAGTACCTTGCCACCAAAATCTTCTACTGCCATCTTCACTGCTGTTACTGATCCTTCGCCAGACTCATGCGAAAACTGACCAGACATATCTTGCAGAACTCCAATACGAAGAACGTCGCCAGAAATTTGAGCGGATGCTGGTGGTGCCATTAAAGCTGATGACATTGCAATGATGCTGATTGAGGCTAGCAATTTTTTCTTAAACATGTCAAAACTCCTTGTCCCGGGTAATTAGTTATTAGTGGTGCAGTTGATGGTGTGTATCTAAGTAAATACTAGTAACTTAAGTTCATTAAGACAAGTATCTATTTTTATATTATTTTTAGGAAATTTATAAAAAACACAATTAAAACAATAACTTAAGACAACTTATAGGTGTTTACACCTAAATTTTTATAGAAGACTCCAAATTATTTTTCTCATATGATCTAATAACAATAGTAACTAATAGCTATTTTGGGCTATTAAGGTCAGGAACTTTCAGAACTCATTTAAGGCGTGGAGATTGGGCATGATCAAGACTGATGTGATTAAACCGCTCGGGCAATTATTAGAAGAAAGAGCAGCTCAATATGGGGCAAAAGTCGCTTACTGGGATAGCTATGCACAGACTAGCTATGCAGAGTTAAACCGCCAAAGTAGAAATATCGCCAAAAAGTTACGTGAAAATGGCTTGCTGCCCTCCGATAAAGTGGCTATCTACCTTCCTAATTCAGTAAATTGGGTTTTGGCATGCTTTGGAGCAGTTCGTGCGGGTTTGGTAGTCGTTCCTATTTCTAATGATGCAGCTCCCGGTGAAGTGAGCTACAGGATTACTGATTCTGGAGCCAAAGTGATCATTACTTCTAAAGATCGCTTGGGGGTGCTCGAAGGGCTAAAGAGTGAAATTGATACAAGCCTAAAAATTATTATTGTTGATAAAGAGCAAATTACAGGATGCGAGAACTTCTCAACCTATTGTGCCGACTCAAAAGGCTCATTTGATGAGAATGGCTTAACTAGTATTGATGATGTTGCTTTCATCGTTTACACATCAGGAACTACAGGTAAAGCAAAAGGAGTTCTATTAACTGTCCGCTCAATGTTATGGGTCGTAGCAGCTTGCTGGATCCCGGTAGCAGAATTGAATGAAGATGACGTTGTACTTTCACCATTGCCGTTATTTCATTCATATGCGCTCAATTTCTCAGTGCTGTCTATTGTTGCGGCTGGTGCTAGTGAATTTATTGTTGAGAAATATTCGTCTAGCCAAGTTTTAAGCTTGTTGCAAACAGGAAAATTTACAGTTCTTCCTGGGGTTCCAACAATGTTCCACTACATCCTAGAGTCTGCTAAGGCAGATTCTGCAGTGAAATTAAATGGTATGCGTTTGTGTATTTCAGCGGGCGCAATATTGCCAGCAGATTTAAATCGAGGGTTTGAGGAATTTTTTGGTATCAAATTACTAGATGGTTATGGAATTACTGAAACCTCAACAATGGTGACAATGAACTCTCCTATCTGGGGAAGAACACTTGGTTCATGTGGTCTTCCGGTAGTTGGAGTGGCGGTTCGAATTGTTGATCCTGCTACGGGTGCTGATTTAGGGCCTGGGCAGGAAGGTGAGCTGATTGTTCGCGGCCCTAATGTGATGGTGGGTTATCACAATAAGCCAGTCGAGACAGCAGCAGCACTCAAAAATGGCTGGTATCACACAGGTGATTTGGCAAAAGCTGATGCTAATGGGTACCTAACAATTACCGGTCGCCTTAAGGAGCTCATTATTAGAGGCGGTCAGAACATTGCTCCGGGTGAGGTTGAAGAGGCAGTACTTCGTCACCCAGCAGTGTTAGATTGCGCCGCAGTTGGAATCGAACATAAACATCTTGGGGAAATTCCAGTTGTCTTCATTGTATTAAGAGAAGGTCAGAGTGTGGAGTCAGAAGCGCTCATTGAATTTACAAAGGGCCACCTTTCCTCATATAAGGTTCCTTCAGAGGTGCACGTAGTAAAAGAGATCCCAAGAACGGGTTCAGGAAAAGTAATGCGCTTTAAATTAAAAGAAGCAATTTAATAGATTAAGCAAGGGGCAAATATGCAATTTGACTTTCACTCAACACGCTCGATCCTTGTCGAAAGAGGTGGTGCAACCAATCTTGCAAAAAGAATTTTGGAGCGAGGCGGAAAATCTACCTTGATCATTACAGACCCTGGAGTTTTATCCGCAGGGTTATTGGATAAGGCATTGCTCCAATTTAAAGAGCTAGGTCTTGCAGTTCAGGTATTTTCAGATGTGCAAGCAGATCCTCCTGTAGCGGTGATTGATGCTGCGGTTCATGCTGCACAATCTGCCAATACTGATTACATCGTGGGTTTTGGCGGCGGTAGCTCAATGGACGTTGCAAAATTAGTCGCACTGTTGGCATCTGGTAAAGAAAAGCTAGCTGATGTTTATGGTGTTGGTATGGCAAAAGGTCCTCGATTACCTTTAATCTTAGTTCCTACTACAGCAGGAACGGGTTCTGAAGTAACCACAATATCGATTGTGACAGTGAGCGAGAGTGAGAAAAAGGGAGTTGTTTCTCCACAATTACTTCCTGATGTGGCATTGCTTGATGCAGAGTTGACACTTAGACTTCCTGCGCATGTTACCGCAGCAACAGGTATTGATGCGATGGTTCATGCAATTGAGGCTTATACGACCAAGCGATTGAAGAATCCCGTTTCCGATTGCTTGGCAAAAGAGGCACTACGACTTTTAGCTGGCAATCTTCATAAGGCAGTGAAGTCTGGCAGCGATATTGAAGCGCGTGAAAATATGCTGCTTGGCGCTTGTCTTGCTGGCATGGCATTTACAAATGCACCGGTTGCTGGAGTACATGCGCTGGCTTATCCTATAGGCGCAAGATTTCATGTGCCGCATGGGCTTTCTAATTCCTTAATGCTTGGATCTGTGATGCGCTTTAATTTAGAGTGTGCACATGCGATGTATGCTGAACTTGGGGAGATTATTAAGCCCGGTCTTCAGGGTTCAACGCTAGAACAGGCAAGCCAATTGGTTGATTTTTTAGCTGGCTTGTCTGGCGAGTTGGGGTTACCAGAACGCTTGATGGATGTTGGTATAACTGCAGGGGATATTGAGCAGCTAGCAAGCGATGCAATGCTACAAACTCGTTTGTTAATCAATAGTCCACGCGAAATCACTTTACAAGATGCTGTAGATCTTTATCGAGAGGCCTTATGAGTGATAAAAAAACAACCCCACCTGCACGCTCTGATTTTGTAGCATTTGAAGAAATTCATTCTAGATGGATGGATAACGATGCTTACGGACACATTAATAATGTTGTTTACTATTCTTTTTTTGATACGGCTGTAAATCGATATTTAATTGAGCGTGATGCTTTAAATATTTTAAAGAGTGATGTTATTGGGTTTGTAATAGAAACCCAATGTAAATATTTTTCACCAATTGCTTATCCGGATATGATCCATGTGGGCTTAAAAGTGACACATTTAGGCAACAGCAGCGCTAAATATGAGGTTGCTATTTTTAAAAATGATGATGATATTGCTTCAGCAGCAGGAAGCTTTGTGCATGTCTATGTAAATCGTAGTACTAATAAGCCAACGCCTATTCCGCAGAATGTGCGAGAGATTTTAACTGGACTAATCCTGTAAGAATTGATGTACTTGTAGCCTTTAGGGCAAAGAAAATAAAAAGCCCCTGAATATATTCAAGGGCTTTATTTTTGGTGGGTCGGGCGAGATTCGAACTCGCGACCAACGGATTAAAAGTCCGCTGCTCTACCGACTGAGCTACCGACCCAGTTAAGCCATAAATTATAGCAAGAAGTTTGTTGTTCCTCCCCTGGTCTGTGGGGCCTGCCTCTCAAGCCCTGTAACTACAAGATCCTAGGAGTTCACTCTTCTGGCGACCGGTGGATTTTTGGAAAAATAGTCCTTAATCCCTCTCAAAATAGCCTCTGCAATCCTATCTTGATAGCCATCATCATTCAATCTGGCTTCTTCTTGTGGATTGCTAATAAAAGCGGTCTCAACGAGGATTGAGGGAATATCTGGGGCTTTTAAAACAGCAAAGCTCGCCTGCTCTACTCTGCCTTTATGTAATGGCGCAAATCCACTGATTTGCTTCAAGATAGAGTTACCTACTTGTAGGGAGTCTTTAATCTGGGCGGTAGTTGACATATCCAATAGCAAGTTCGCAACCTGTCGATCTTGAGTTTTGATATTGATACCGCCAATGAGGTCTGAGGCATTTTCTTTATTGGCCATCCAGCGCGCAGTCGTACTGCTGGCTCCCATTTGAGAGAGCGCAAATACGGAAGCACCCTTGGCGTTTCTTTCAATAAAGGCATCGGCATGAATAGAAACAAATAAGTCAGCCTCTACTCTTCTGGCTTTTTGTACTCTGACATGTAAGGGCACAAAGTAATCGCCATCTCTTGTGAGGAAAGGGCGCATATAGGCCTCACCTTCGATCTTATCTTTTAATCTTTTGGCAATAGCGAGCACGACATTCTTTTCTCGTGAGCCTGCAGCACCAATGGCGCCAGGATCTTCACCACCGTGACCAGGATCGATTGCAATCGTGATCAGACGTTTGTACTTGGCTGGCGCGGGAAGTTCATTTTGCTCTGGAATTGCCTGGGCTACTGGTGCAACTGGAGTCTTGGCGAGCTCCTTTTCTTTTTTGGTTGCGAACTGAGCAATGAGATCCACTTCTTCATTGGATTTTTCAAGTGCGCTTTCTTTTTTAGCACTGCTTCTCACTAATGCCATTAAAGGATCTGGTGGAGTGGTGGGATAGAGATCGAATACCATGCGGTATTTGTACTCACCAATGGGATCAAGCGTAAAGAGTTGTGGCTTGATCGGTTCTTTTAAATCAAATACCAAACGCACAATGCCCGGCTGAAATTGTCCAACCCGTACTTGTGAGATGTATGGATCATTTGGTTTTACTTTGGCCACTAAATCTTTGAGAGTGGGATTAAGTTCCAATCCTTGAACATCTACAACCAAGCGATCTGGGTTTGTCAGAATCTGCTGGGTAATCGGTAGAGACGTATCGGATTCTAAGGTAACGCGGGTGTAGTCCTCAGAGGGCCAGACGCGCACACCCAGTATCTTGGCACCCCAAGCAATATCTACCTCTGTTAGTAAGAGCGCAAAACTCAAGAACTTTACTGAAGTCTTGAGATGCTGCCTTCTAGAGAGATTGATTTTTTGATTACGCATTACTCAGTTAATTGAATATCATCAATAACGGCTTTTCCTTGATCAGAAAAAGTATTGATCGTAATGGAACGCTCGTTTTCATCAGCACCAGCAATCAGTTGTATTTGAATATCAAACTGTGGCAGCGTACCCTCCGCTTTTTCTGGCCATTCAATTAAGCAGAGTCCTGGCACATCAAAGAGTTCAGCAAAACCTGCTTCTTGCCACTCCAAAGGATCACGCATTCTGTATAGATCAAAGTGGTGCACAGTAAATGACTGACCATTCTTAGAAATCGGATAAGGCTCGCACAGGGTATATGTTGGGCTCTTTACTTTGCCCTCGTGACCAAGACTTTGGATGAGATATCTAGAGAAGGTAGTCTTCCCGGCTCCTAAGTCACCCTCAAGCGAGATATTGAGATGGGCGGTTGGGTTATGGGTTAAAAAGCGCTCAAGAGCGGCGGCAAAACCTTGGGCAAGCTTGGCGGTTTCGGCTTCCTGCCTACAATATTGTTTTAAAGATGCTTTTGATGCCAAGGGCATCTGATTTCCGGTCATTACCCTAGTTTATTCAATTATTGCGCTACATTCTGTATTCCATATGTCTTTATCTGCCAACCCAAAGTCTTTAGATGAGTCCAGTCTGCGCGATTGGCTTGGGGAGCAGGCTACTTGTCTGGGATTTGATGGCTTACGTATTACCGATACTCACTTGGGTCCTGCCAGCGAGCGCCTGAACAAATGGCTAGCGGAAGGACGCCATGGTCATATGGAATACATGCAACGCCATGCTGATCTACGCGCTAATCCTGAACTCTTGCTACCCGGGACGGTCCGAGTCATATGCGTTTCTCTCAATTACTTGCCGCAAAGTACAGACTTTGATGCTGAGTGGCAGCGTCTTGAAGATCCTACACAAGCGGTCATCTCGATGTATGCCCGCGGGCGCGATTATCACAAAGTACTACGCAATCGCTTGCAAGAGTTTGCCAAGCTCATCGAAGAGCGTATTGGGAAGTTTGGTTATCGCGTATTTACTGACTCTGCACCGCTCATGGAAGTAGAGTTGGCTCGCAAGGCAGGATTGGGATGGCGTGGTAAACACACGCTTTTACTCAATCGAGAATCTGGCTCTACTTTTTTCTTAGGCGAGATCTTGGTAGATGTGCCACTTCCAATAGACCAAGAGATCGAAGAGCATTGTGGCACTTGTACATCCTGTATTGACGTGTGTCCTACACAAGCTATTACCGCACCTTATCAATTAGATGCTCGGCGTTGTATCTCTTATCTCACCATAGAAAATCCCGAGGCGATTCCGTTGGAGTTCCGATCTGCAATGGGTAATCGGGTGTATGGTTGCGATGATTGCCAACTCGTCTGCCCTTGGAATAAGTTTGCTAAGCGCACAGAGCTCCCAGACTTTGCACAGCGTCACGGCTTAGGGCAAGCCTCACTTCTCCATTTATGGTCCTGGACTGAAGCTGAGTTTGAGCAACGTCATGAAGGTAGTGCCATTCGTAGAATTGGTTATAGTCTATGGCGTCGTAATTTAGCAGTAGCGATGGGTAATGCGCTTGCGAGTACTGGAGTGCTTGAGACAGACAAGCAGGCTATACACCTAGCCTTAAGCACTGCACTGAGCGATGCAGATGCATTAGTGGCTGAGCATATTGAATGGGCTCTGAAGCTCTAGATGCCTACAAGGCTTACAATTGACTTATGTCATCTGCAGATCAGCCCTACATAGACCCTAGCGAAATCGCGCTAGAAGAATCTGCAACACAACGCTTTAAAAACCCTAGCGATGCATTTTGGTCTGGCGTTCGGGATGCAGCAGGTGCGCCTGCTATGGTGCTCTTTGCTGGTATGGTCGGCTTTGGCGCAATGGGTAAAACCAATGGCTTTGATGTTTGGTTTACTACTTTTACTTCATTCTTTATGTTCGCCTTACCAGGGCAAGTCGTCTTGTTTGAGATGGCGATTACGGGCTCATCTGTTCTAGCAATTGCTTTAGCAGTGACACTCACATCTACGCGCTTTATTACGATGACCGTGACACTCTTTCCACAGTTTCATCAGAGGGATCGTAATCGCAGTTTGTATGCTTCAGTACATCTATTAGCAATGACGGCATGGGCTATCTCCATGCGCGAGTTTCATGCGATTGAGGTGAAGCATCGCCTGAGTTACTTTGTTGGTTTGGGATTACTGTGTTGGTTGATCTCTATTCCAGGAACGATTTTGGGTTTTTATTTAGCGGGCATGGTACCTCCCGCTGTAACTCTCGGTTTAGTCTTTATTAATCCACTCTTCTTCTTATTGACCTTTACTGAGGTTAAGCCTTGGATTAATCGTCTTGCGATTTTCTTAGGCTGTATCTTTGGCCCGATCTTCTTTGTTATCGATCATGATACGAGTTTGCTGACAGCAGGATTGGTATCTGGAACAATTGCTTACTTGATTGACCGCAAGTTCCTGCGCAAAAAGTCTGGGGTAGTTGGATGATGGATACGATCAACACCATGTCTAACTCACTCTCGGGTTGGGGCTTATGGATTGCCTTGGTAGGTGCTTGTCTGGGTACTTACTTCTGCCGTGCGATTGGTGTCTTCTTGTCACAAAGCATTAATCAAGATAGTGAAATCTTCCGTTGGTTAGCTGCAGTAACTTATGCAATGGTTGCTGCTTTAACAGTGCGCTTGATTGTGATGCCATTGGGTCTCATGGCTACAGTACCTCTTTGGATCAGAATTTTAATCTGTGCCTTATCCATAGGGGTGATGATCTCTAAGCCCACCAAGCGTTTAGTTCCTGCATTATTGATAGGAACCTTATTGATGGTGGGTTACGGCATCATTCATTAATTCTTTGATACGTTATTTCTTAAAGATGTGCTGCCAAGATTCTGGCGATATGTACAGCTTCTCTTTGAGTACCATCGGCAATCTGGTGACGACAGCTTGTACCATCGGCTATTACCCAACTTTTAGGCGATTTACGAATCCTTGGTAATAGGCTCATTTCTGCCATTTGCTTAGACACCGTAATGTGTTCTGCTTCATAACCAAAGCTACCGGCCATACCACAGCAAGAAGATTCAATTAATTGAGGCTCTGCGTTGGGGATGAGTTTGAGCAATTCCATGGCAGGCGTCACGGCGGCAAATGCTTTCTGATGACAGTGTCCATGAAAGAGTACTGTTTTATCAGCTGCTCTGAGATTGAGCTTGAGACTACCTGTCTTGGCTTCACCAGCCAAGAATTCTTCTAGTAATTGCGCTTGTTTAGAAACAGTGATTGCACGATCACCAAAGCCCATTACCAGAGCCTCGTCCTTGAGGGTAAATAAGCAAGAAGGCTCTAAGCCAATAATTGGAATGTTCTTCTCAGCATAAGGTGCAAGGTGATCTACTAGTTCACCAAGAGTGGCTTTGGCTTTATCCACCATGCCAGCCGCAAGATACGTTCTGCCACAGCAAAACTCTTTAGAGCATCCGCCTTCTGTTTTGATCTTCACATTGCTTTGAGATTTATGTGGAATATGAACCCGATAGCCTGCAGCATTGAGAACCTTTAATGCCGCTTGCAGGTTTTCATCTTCAAAGTAGGCGTTAAAGGTATCTGCCAACAGGACAACACCCTTACCACCAGCATGATTAGCCAATTGTTCTGGGGTGTATTGATAAGTATTTTTAGCTTTCTGGTTCCAGAAGTTCTTACTCTTCCAGATAGGCAAACTTCTTTGCGCAGAAATGCCCATAATCCATTCTTGTAGGATTGCAATTGGCTTAATGTGATTACGTGCATTCAGTAAAGCTGGTAAGAATGGAATGGCACTGATTGTGCTGGCATATTGAGGTAAATACGCAACTGCTAAATCACGTAAAGAGTGGCCAACTCGTTTTTTATAGGCAGAGAGAAACTCAATCTTCATCTTGGCCATATCCACGCCAGTAGGGCACTCACGACGGCAAGCCTTACAGCTGACGCAGAGCTCCATTACCTCTTTAACTGCATCGCTTGCTAAAGGGGAAGACTCTGTTGTGGTGCTGCTATGAAGACCAAGTTGATTGGATAGTGCCAAACGCAAGGTGTTTGCCCTGCCGCGAGTGAGGTGTTTCTCATCACGTGTGACGCGATAGCTTGGGCACATCACTTCTGCATCGAACTTGCGGCAGTGGCCATTGTTATTACACATCTCAACTGCTTTAGCTAAACCCAATGCGGGGTCGCCTCCAGTTCCTGGTGCAGTAGTGGCTTCGGTAACGGGATCGTTTTGTACATTCCAGGTAGACCAATCTAATGCAGGCTGCAGTGGAATGACTCGATAGCTTGGTGGAAATCTAAAGTTACTCGCATCATCCATCTTGGGTGGATCAATGATCTTGCCTGGATTAAATAAACCCTTTGGATCAAAAGCGTATTTGATTTCAGCCAAGGCTTCGGTGATCTTGGGGCCAAACTGCCAGGAGATCCATTCACCACGGCATAAGCCGTCACCATGCTCACCGCTGTAAGCCCCTTTGTATTTACGTACCAGGGCAGATGCCTCTTCGGCAACTGCACGCATCTTCTGGGCGCCGTCTCTGCGCATATCTAAAATAGGGCGCACATGCAATGTCCCTACGGATGCATGGGCATACCAAGTACCGCGTGAGCCATATTTAGAAAACACCTCTGTTAAGGCTTGAGTGTAATCAGCCAAACTCTCGAGTGGTACAGCACAGTCTTCAATAAAGCTCACTGGTTTGCCATCACCTTTCAGGCTCATCATGATGTTCAGACCTGCTTTACGTACTTCCCACAAATTCTTTTGCAAGGATGCATCAGGCATGGCTACTACTGATCCTGGTAAACCTAAATCACTCATAAGTTCTTGGAGTGCTTTGAGTTTCTCAAGTAGTGGCGCATGTGCCTCACCCGAAAACTCCACTAATAAAATGGCTTCTGGAGTCTGGGCCATGTGATCAATCAAGGCCGTTTCAATGGTCCTCTTAAAGCTCAGATTGCTGCGTGCCAAATCAATCATGGTGCGGTCAACTAACTCAACCGCTGTAGGACCAAGCTTCACAATGTGTTGCGCACTGTCCATCGCTTTATAAAAGCTCGCAAAGTTCACAATACCCAGCACCTTATGTTGTGGCAAAGGGGCCAATTTGAGCTTGAGTGATTTGAAATAACCCAGGGTACCTTCACTACCAACCAATAGATGGGCAAGGTTTACGCTGCCGTCTTGGGTGTAGGGTAATTCACTTTGAGGGTGGAAGATATCGAGGTTATATCCCGCTACACGCCTTAATACCTTAGGAAAGCGTGCCTCAATCTCTGGCTGAAGGGTAGTGGCTAGATTTTTTACAAAGTCACCCAACTGCTTTGCTGCTCCAGTACTGCTGGCGTAATCACTAAAGTTAGCAATTCTGCCGTCTGCTAACCAAGCATCAATTCCTAAAACGTTGTGCACCATATTGCCGTAAGCAATTGAGCGACTGCCGCAGGAGTTATTGCCTGCCATGCCACCAATCGTCGCTTGTCCAGCAGTAGATACATCGACTGGATACCAAAGACCATGTTGTTTCAGTGAACCATTGAGGTGATCGAGCACGATGCCAGGCTCAACTTCAACATAGCCTTGATCTAAACTGAGATCTAAAACATTTCGGAAGTATTTACTATTATCAATCACCAGTGCTGCACCAGTGGTTTGACCGCACTGACTTGTACCACCTCCACGAGGCAGAACCGGCACACCCATGTCTGCCGCAATCTGAATAGCACTCGCAATATCTTGCGCAGTCTTTGGTACAAATACAGCAACTGGCATTGCTTGATAGATAGAGGCATCGGTTGCATAGCGTCCACGACTCGCGCTATCGGTCATCACTTCACCAGAGGTCTCCTTAAGAAGACGCGCTGCTAAAGCCGCCTGATCAACCATCAGATCTTTGAGTGCTTTCATTTCTACGAGCTTGTTCATGATCTGCTAGTTTCTAAGCTGACTTCGGTTTTGAGTAATTGTGCAACCACATCGCGTTTATTTCTGACGTGCTGGATCATGATTTTGCGCATACGTGCACTATCACGGGCCTTGAGGGCATCGAGCATCTCTTGATGTTCCTCCACAGCCTTTTCCCACTTGACGCCGTTTTGGTTGGAGCGAAAGCGCAGCGCTTCAATACGGGCATTGACTTGCATAAAGAGTTTAGACAGAACAGGATTATTTGCTGCTTGATTAATCAGATGATGAATGCGTAAATTGAGTTTGTAGTAAGTCGATAAATCACGACGTGCATACGAAGCCATCATTTCGTATTGAAGCGCTTCTAATTCAGAGAGGGCAGCATCACTAATATTCTTGGCGGCTAATTCGCCAGAGAATCCCTCTAAGTCTGCAATCACATCAAAAGTATTTAAGACATCATCAAGACTGAGTTGCACAGCAATCGCACCACGATTAGCAATCAGCTCTACAAGACCTTCAGCAGCTAAACGACGAATCGCTTCCCGAATCGGAGTGCGTGACACATTGAGACTCTCAGCCAATTCACGTTCATTGAGTTTGCTGCCAGGGGCGATCTTGCCTTCTACCAAGAGAGAGCGCAGCTTTTCAAAAGTCGCTTCATGCAAATTCTGAGAATTTGGCTGCTCTAATACTGTCATAGATCAATCCCTGGCCTGAATAATTTGTATACAAAAATAAGAATAAACCATCTTTTGCCATAAATATAGGCTTTAAATGCTTAATTTAGACTTTATTCTCGACTTAATTTTAAATAATTTGTATACAAAATAGAAATTTCCCATAAATTGTCATACACTAGTGCCAGAAATTAGTACCCTAAATCAGCAACCCTTAACAATCCATAAAACCACCATAAGTGAGACAAAGCATGTTGAAGCTTGATAACCACGCATCAGGACGCCATTTTTTACATATTCCTGGTCCGAGCCCTGTGCCTCCGCGCGTATTGCGCGCCATTAGCTATCAAACCATCGACCATCGTGGTCCAGAGTTTGGTGCATTTGGCCTGAAGGTTTTAGATGGCATTAAGAAGATTTTTAAAACTGAGCAACCCGTCATCATTTATTCCGCCTCCGGAACTGGTGCTTGGGAAGGTGCATTGGTGAATGTTCTTAATCCTGGTGACAAAGTGCTGTTCTATGAAACTGGTCAGTTTGCAAACTTGTGGCGCGCTCTTGGTAAGCATCTTGGTTTGGATGTAGAAGTTGTTGGTAAGACTGGACAAGATTCTTGGCGTTGGGGTGTAGATGCATCTGTCATTGAAGAGCGTTTACGTAAAGATACTGGTCATGAGATCAAAGCAGTGTGTGTAGTGCATAACGAAACTTCTACTGGTGTTACTTCAAACATCGCCGCTGTTCGCAAAGCAATTGATTCTTTAAAACACCCAGCCCTATTACTCGTAGATAGCGTATCTGGCTTGGGTTCAGCCGACTATGAGCACGACAAGTGGGGTGCAGACGTGACGATCTCTGGCTCTCAAAAAGGCTTGATGTTGCCACCCGGTATTGGCTTTAATGCTTTGTCGCCACGTGCAATTGAAGTTAGTAAAAACAACAAAATACATAAATCATATTGGGCTTGGGATGAAATTCTCGAATCCAATAAAAATGGTTACTGGCCAACAACTCCTAGTACCAATTTGATGTACGGATTGCATGAAGCGATGGACATGATGATGGCTGAAGGGTTGGATACGATTTTTGCGCGTCACCAACGTTTGGCTGCTGCTTGTCGCGAAGCAGTGAATGCTTGGGGTTTAGAGATTCAGTGTCAAGACCAAGATTGCTATTCACCAGTACTCACTTGTATTGCGACACCAGAAGGTATGGATGCGGATGTATTACGTAAACATGCTTTAGAGAAATTTAATCTCTCCTTAGGCACTGGCTTAGGCAAGATCAAAGGTAAAGCGTTTCGTATCGGCCATTTAGGTGATTGCAATGAATTGAGCTTGATGGCTGCCCTCAGTGGGGTGGAGATGAGTTTGGGTTCTATGGGCTTTAAACCAAAGGCTAGCGGCGTTGTTGCGGCTCAGGAATTTCTCAAATAGCCTAAATAATCCATTAATAGGGCGTAGTTTCAGTCCACATAGGGTGTAGCAAGGCTTCTAGACCGAAGTCGGGCTGCACCCCTTATAATTTAGGTGCTCTGTATAGATGGCACTTTCATCATATAAAACATATTCGAGACAGAAAGATTAAACATGACTGCAACTAAACCTTACTTAACGCAAGCTGATGCCCAAAAGATTTTGGATGCCGCAGACAAGCATGCTGCTGCCAATAACTGGGCAGTAACGATTGCTGTTTGTGATGATGGTGGTCATATGTTGGGTTTAATCCGTCGTGATGGTTGCGCTCCTGTATCTGCATATATTGCACAAGAGAAGGCTCGCACAGCAGCAATGGGTAAGCGCGAGAGTCGCGTTTACGAAGAAATTATTAACAATGGCCGCACATCTTTCTTATCTGCCCCACATATTTCGGGCATGTTGGAAGGCGGGGTCAATATCGAGGTAAACGGGTTTACCATCGGCGCAGTCGGCGTTTCCGGCGTTAAATCGACAGAGGATGCTGAAACCGCTAAGGCCGGCATTGCTGCCATCCTGTAAGTTACCTTGACAAATACTGCTACTGAAATAAATTCATCTACAGGGGTTAGCGATGCTGCCCCTAGTGTTACTAACACTGAAACTGCTGCCGAAGTTACTTCTGTTCCGGCAACCATCACTTTTGCCGACTTTGGTTTAGATCCGAAAATTCAAAAAGCGGTTCTTGAGCAGGGTTACAACACACCCACTCCGATTCAAGCGCAATCGATTCCGCACGTATTGGCGGGCAGCGACTTGATGGGCGCAGCACAAACTGGAACCGGTAAGACGGCCGCTTTTGTGTTGCCAATCATTCAAAAGATTTTGCGTCACGCTAGCAATAGCGCATCACCAGCGCGCCACCCAATCCGAGCATTGGTTTTAACGCCAACCCGGGAGCTGGCGGTACAAGTTGCTGAGAACGCTGCCAATTATTCCAAACATACCGATCTACGCGCTGCCGTTGTCTATGGCGGTGTGGATATGAAGGAGCAGGTTGCCACCCTGCGCAATGGCGTCGAGATTTTGATTGCCACACCAGGACGTTTACTCGATCACATCGGCTCTAAAGTTGCCAACCTATCTCAAGTAGAGATTTTGGTATTGGACGAAGCCGACCGCATGCTCGATATGGGTTTCTTGCCTGACTTACAGCGCATCATTGATTTGATTCCTGCCCAAAGACAAACACTCTTGTTCTCGGCGACTTTTTCGCCAGAGATCAAAAAATTAGCTCAAAGCTATTTACGTACCCCAGTAACGGTTGAAGTAGCGCGTCAAAATGCTGCAGCAGATACAGTGAAGCAAGTGGTGCATATGGTTGCATCTGGCGATAAGCAACGCGCAATTGTCCAAGTCTTAGAAGCTCGCACGCGTGCTGGTTTATCGCGTCAATGCATCATCTTTACCAATAGTCGTTTGGGTTGTGCAAAGTTATCTCGTGCACTTGAGCGCGATGGTATTAAAGCGGGCGCGATTCATGGTGATAAGAGTCAAGGTGAGCGCACTTTAACTTTGGACGCTTTTAAATCAGGTGCTATCGAAGCTTTAGTAGCAACTGATGTTGCTGCACGTGGTTTAGATATTCCTGATATGCCTTGTGTAATCAATCACGAGCTGCCATTTAACGCAGAAGACTTTATTCATCGTATTGGGCGTACTGGTCGTGCCGGTAGTAAAGGTGATGCCATTGCCTTGGTTGATGCCAGTGAAAAACGCTTGCTTGACGATATCGAAAAGTTGATGAAGCGCAAGCTAGATGTTCAGCCTTTACCAGCAGGTGAACCTTCACAAAGCCGTCCATCTTCTAGTAGCTCTAGTAGTTCTAGAAACTACAGCAGCGCACCTGCCAAAATGTCCGACCCTTTCTTCTACAAGCCTTATGAGCCAAGCGCCCCTAAAGAATCTGATGCAGACACTTCAAAGCCAGAAGAGAAGAAAGTAGGCATCACGCCAGCCAAGCCAGCAGTTGGTGCTTTGCTTGGTGGCTTTAAAAAGAAATAAAGCACAAGCAATAAAACACAAGAAAAAAACAAGAAAAAAAAGAAAAAAGAAAAAAGAAATGCTAATGGCCTTAGTATTTCCAGGCATGGGTGGCTGCCAATAGCCACTCTGCAATAGTGACCTTCTCGCCATCAGGCAAATTCTGTAATCCCAAATGTATTGCTGCTTTACGTAACTCAATCAGGGAGTGCTTTTCATCTTGCGTATTGATTTGGGTTGCTAAGGTTTGTTTGCTCAGTTTTTCACCATGCTCATCTAAGACTAGCGGCAGATGTAAATACTTTGGCCTTTGGTATCCCAGTGCTTCTTGCAGGTAAATTTGTCTTGCTGTGTTACTCAATAAATCTTGGCCTCGCACAATGTGAGTGATACCTTGCTCGGCATCATCCACAACTACTGCAAGCTGATAAGTAAATAAGCCATCACTCCTGAGCAGGACAAAATCACCCACTTCAGTATTGAGGTTTTGACTTTGCAGACCCAGTGCTAAATCCTCAAACTCAATATGGCAATTTGGGGGTAGGGCAATACGCCAAGCTTTTTCTGATCCCATGGCATCTGCGGAATTTCTGTCCAAAGAGCTTGGGCGGCAAGTGCCTGGATAGACCATCTCTTGATTGCGTGGGGTCTGGATACCGAGCTGGGCTAGGGTATTGGCTATGGTTTGTCTGGAGCAGCTGCAGGAATACAGGCATTTGAGCTCATTTAAGCGCTCCAAAGCCCTTTGGTAGGCCTCTTGGCGCTTGGATTGGTAGATGATCTCCCCATCCCAGGAAAGCCCGCAGGCAAGCAATTGAGACTGGATTTGCTGGCTGGATTCAGGGATGCAGCGGGGGGTATCTAAATCCTCGATTCTGAGCAGCCATTTACCCCCATTTTTACGGGCATCTAACCAGCTTCCGAGGGCGGCAACCAGCGATCCAGCATGGAGCGGACCGGTGGGTGAGGGGGCAAATCGCCCGCGATAGCCGCCGGCTGGGGATGAAGGGTTTTTGAGTGTCGACACAGCTAAAATCATCTCATGGCTTCACCCCGTTTTGTACATCTTCGCGTCCATTCCGAGTTTTCGATTACGGATGGAGTCGTGCGCATTGACGATGCGGTAGCTGCTGCCGTCAAAGATGAAATGGGCGCTCTAGCTATTACGGATTTAAGTAATTTATTTGGCTTAGTGCGCTTTTACACCGCTGCCCGTTCTGCTGGTATCAAACCCATTGCTGGAGCAGATGTCTGGATTAGCAATCCGCAAGATCCAGATCAGCCCTATCGTTTATTACTTCTAGTTCAAAATCATTCTGGCTATCTCAATTTATGTGAGTTACTCAGTAGAGCGTCACTAGATAATCAATCCCGCGGTCGCGCTGAAGTGGACTCAGCCTGGTTTAGTGAGCCCGCTGCCAAAGCGGAAGATAAAGCTGCTAAGCGCACACTCTCATATGGTTTGATTGCGCTCTCCGGTGCGCGCATGGGTGAAGTGGGTACAGCATTGTTGGGTGGCCAAGAAGACCATGCCAAGATTGTTGCGCGGCGTTACGAAAAACTCTTTCCGAAGTCTTTTTATATCGAGGTCCAACGCAGTGGTAACCCTCAAGATGAACAGCAGCTTCAGCTTGCCTGTCATCTCGCCAATGAACTAGATCTGCCTGTAGTAGCTACGCACCCCGTGCAGTTCATGCAAAAGAGTGACTTTATTGCCCATGAAGCCCGTGTCTGCATTGCTGAAGGGGAGTTGCTAGGCAATCCTCGCCGTGTCAAAAAGTTTAATGATCAGCAGTATTTCCTGACCCAAGAAGAAATGGAAAAACGCTTTGCGGATTTGCCAGCTGCTTTGGCAAACTCAGTTGAAATTGCCAAGCGTTGCAATCTCTCTTTAGTTCTGGGTCAGCCGCGCTTACCGGATTTTCCAATACCACCTGGCATTACTTTGGAAGACTATTTATTGCAGCAATCCGAGGTCGGTTTAAAGCGCCACATGGAACGTAACTTCCCGGATGCGGAAGAGCGCGCAAAAGAAATGGGGCGCTATCACGAGCGCTTGGTCTTTGAAGTAAAGACGATTGCGCAAATGGGTTTTCCAGGCTACTTCTTAATCGTAGCGGACTTCATCAATTGGGCTAAGAATAATGGCGTACCAGTAGGCCCCGGTCGTGGATCGGGTGCGGGCTCATTGGTAGCTTACTCATTGGGCATTACTGATCTCGACCCACTGCGCTACAACTTACTCTTTGAGCGCTTCTTAAATCCAGAGCGGGTATCGATGCCCGACTTTGATATCGACTTCTGCCAGCACGGCCGTGACCGTGTGATTCAGTACGTTAAAGATAAGTACGGCAAAGATGCGGTGAGTCAGATTGCGACGTTTGGAACAATGGCTGCCAGAGCGGCGATTCGTGATGTGGGGCGCGTATTGGAGCAGGGCTATAACTTCGTTGACGGTATCGCCAAGCTCATACCAAATAAGCCAGGTCAATACATGACTATTGAGATGGCGAAGAAGGAAGAGAAGCAATTAGCCGAACGCGAAAAGAATGAAGACGAAGTGCGTCAATTACTTTCCTTGGCGCAGCAATTAGAGGGTATGACCCGTAACGTCGGTATGCACGCGGGTGGCGTATTAATCGCCCCAGGCCGCCTCACCGATTTTTGCCCTCTTTACACTCAAGAAAGCAAAGATCAAGACAGTAGCTCAGTCATCAGTCAATTCGATAAGGATGACGTGGAGGCGATTGGCTTGGTGAAGTTTGACTTCTTGGGTTTAACTACCTTAACCATTTTGGCCTCAGCAGAGCGTTCGATTAAAGCGCTGCATGCAGATCGTAGGGATTGGAATATCGGCGAGATTGCGCTCGATGATGAAAAAGCCTTTGATGTCCTTAAGCGCGCAAATACTGTTGCGGTGTTCCAGCTAGAAAGCCGTGGCATGCAAGGCATGCTTCGCGAAGCTAAGCCTGACCGCTTCGAAGACATTATTGCCTTAGTAGCCTTATATCGTCCAGGCCCAATGGATTTGATCCCAGACTTTATTGAGCGTAAACATGGGCGTCAAAAAGTAGAGTATCCCGATCCGCGTATTGAACCCGTTTTGCAAGAAACCTACGGCATCATGGTTTACCAAGAGCAGGTGATGCAAATGGCGCAGATGATTGGCGGCTACTCACTGGGCGGCGCTGATATGTTGCGACGTGCGATGGGTAAGAAAAAGCCAGAAGAGATGGCACAACATCGCAAGATTTTTAGTGATGGTGCAAAAGCTGGCGGTATCACCGAGTCAAAGGCAAACGAAATCTATGACTTGATGGAGCGTTTTGCGGGCTACGGATTTAATAAGTCTCACGCTGCTGCCTATGCACTCTTGGCTTATCAAACTGCTTGGCTCAAGGCTTACTACCCTGCTGAATTTATGGCAGCCAACTTATCACTCGCCATGGATGACACCGATAAGGTGAAGATTCTGTATGACGATTGCCTGGCAAATAATATTCGGGTGTTCTCACCAGATATTAATACGGGTGTTTATGACTTCACGCCATTGCGCACGCCAGACGCTGCCCCTGATTCACCAATTAGCCATATTCGTTATGGCTTGGGTGCAGTGCGTGGTACAGGTGAGGCTGCGATTGAGTCCATTGTTAAAGCACGTGAAACTGGCGGACCATTTAAAGATTTGTTTGATTTTTGTGCCCGTGTCGATCGCCGTCAAGTCAACCGTCGCGCTATTGAGGCCTTAATGCGTGCCGGGGCTTTTGATAGCTTGTATCGCGATTCGGTTTCAGCGGGTGGAAACTTGTATGACATCCGTTCTACTTTGCTAGCTTCCTTGGCAAGAGCGATTGAGGCAGCTGAACAAGCTGAGGCATCGATACATCAAGTGAGCTTATTTGAAGTGGCTGGTGAAGAAGATCGCCATCTCCCAGAGTTAGTACGTGAGCCTGTCTGGTCTGAGAAAAAACGTCTGCAAGAAGAAAAGACAGCCTTAGGCCTTTGCTTAACTGGCCATATGTTTGACGCCTATCGTGATGAAACCGCTCACTTTATTCGTCAGCCATTAGCAAAAGTTACCGAAGGTAAGGATCAACTCATTGCGGGTATTATCACTTCCGCTCGAATGCTGACAGGCCAGCGTGGTCGCATGATGATTGCTACCATCGATGATGGTAGTGCTGCTCTTGAGGTGACCTTGTATAGCGAAGTTTATGAGCCAAACCGTTCCTGGCTTAAAGAAGATGAGCTGCTGGTTGCTAAGGTCAATGTCACGCCCGATAAGTTCTCGGGTGGTATGCGTATCGTCTCTGAAGCGGTCATGGATATCACTGGTGCACGTATGCGTTTTGCTCGCAACGTCCATGTTTGCATTGATAACGCGATTGATATCAAGATGCTACGCAACCAAATTAATCCTTACCTCATGGCTAATCGCGTGCGCGATCCTAAGTTAGGAGCGCATGCTCCTGCTGCGCCAGGATCGAATGAAGGGATGAAGGGATTAATGCTGACTGCTGCAGTAACAACCAGTGGTGGTGCATGCCTCATGCAGTTCCCCGAAGAGCTGCGCATCTATCCAGATGATGCTTGCTTAAATGGCTTGAACCAAATATTGGCATCTAAGCAAAAAGATCCTGTACAGATTCAGTATCACTAAGCAGCATTCTTGCGGGAATATTGCTATTAGTCTTGCAGTACTTTCTGAATTGCCTCAATCACCTGCTTAGGTTCTAGTAAATCCAGGCATTCACTGTAGCTATCAGCTTTATCTAAGCAACCTGCTTTGCGACAGGGTACGCATTCCCCCGGACCTTGCAAGATGGTGACATTGCCAACCGTTTGGGTGCGGGCGCGTAATTGATAGGGCTGCTCACCAATAAAACCATTAGGCCAAGGTCCAAAATTGGTCGGCGGGGTAGCGCCAAAGAGGGTAATGGTTGGCGTGTTGCAAGCAGCCGCTAAATGGGTAATTGAGGTATCGACGCCGATGTATAAAACTGCACCACGAATGAGTGTTCCTGCTTGAGGAATAGTCAATCTACCTGCGGCATTAATGAGCTGTTCTTTAGTTTGCTCATCCAGCAAGGAAATGATGTCATGGTTGAGCTGCACATCTTGCTTAGCAGGCGATGCGCTCAGCACCACTTGATGACCTTGTTTTACTAGCCAAGCTATGAGTTCTTGCCAATACGCCAATGGCCAACGTTTATAAGCCGTCAGTGGACCAGGGTGGATAACAACATAAGGCTGCTTCAGTGCGTTGGCAATAACAGGAGTTAATGGCTCACCCGCAGGTGGTGTCACTGCAATAGACTTGGAAAATAATTCAGCGGGGCTTTTAAAGAAGATCTCGAGTAGGCGCAGCTTCTCTGTAATGACATGTTGCTTGAAGTAATCCACATCCACTGTGTGCATACAAATGAATTTCTTCCAGGCATTTTGTTTCTCGCTCTTGCTGCGTTTGCTCTGATCTTGAGCATCTTGACCTTGTGGGTGGCCGCCTAGTACGCCAACCCTTCTAAATGCAGCGACCAAACCATATAGATAGGCACGATCACTGGGTTGTGTCACTACCGCTAAGTCATAGCGCTGAAACAGTCGATTAAAGAGTGCGAGATATTCACCAAAACCAGGACGATCGGAAGTTTCAATAACTTCAGTAATATCGGGATTGCCATGGAGCATTTCCAGTTTGCCGCGATATCCCAAGAAATGAAACTCTGCATCAGGCCAGAGTTCCCTAGCTTTGCTAATCAGAGGAGTTGTTACCAATACATCACCAATCTGCCTAGTAGCGATGAACAAAACCTTTTTAGGTTTGAGTTTGGAGAAATCACTCATCAAATCAATCTCTACAAGGCCTTGGCCATGATCTTTTCACGCACGCGGCGAGCATTCTCTGCAGCATTGCTTTGATCATTAATTTTATGAAAGAGATGAAGCACTTCAGTAGACCAAGAGCCAGACTTGCGATGGATGCCATGGTGCTGCAAGCGGAAGACAAAGTCTGCATCTTCATGGCCCCAGCCTGTCATGGTTTCATCAAAGCCATTAATAGCTTCTGCATCAGTCTTCCAGCACGCCATATTGCAACCTTTGATACGGCGCCAGACAAACTTCTTGTAATCACGCCAAGAGCCATTACCCAGCTTAATCTTGAGGGGCCAATACTTATTAATGCCCCCACCCAATCTTTTGCCAATCAGGTTTTCTGTAAAGCGTGCAAAACTCCAATTGGGCCAAGTGAGTAGTTCTTGGGTGAGTGTTTGATTGAGCAAGATGCGGCTGCCGGTTACTAAGCAGCCTTTTTGTGCCAGCTCACGATGACGCTCCACAAAGTCGGGCTGCACAATGCAATCGCCATCTAAAAATACTAGGTAATCACCATGGGCTGCAGCAATTGCTTGATTGAGGATTTTGGTTTTCCGAAAACCCTGGTCTTCTTGCCAAAGGTGCTTAATGACTGCGGGGTGCGAGCCTTTAAAAGACTCAATCACTTGTTTCGTGCTCTCGGTAGAGCCATCATCAGCAATGATGATTTCAAAGTTTTTATCGGTTTGCGTAGCCAGTGATTCGAGGCAAAGCTTGAGGGCTTGAGGCCAGTTGTAAGTGGCCAGCAAAATCGAAATCATTTACCAGCATCCTGGTTTAGCTGCCACAGCTTGATATAGCGGTAGTAGGTTCCCTGACCATTCGATACAGCTAGCGCAAATCCTTGAGGGCCATCTAAGAAACCTGCGCGCAGAATGTATGTTCTAAAGAATGCCCAAGCACCATGAAGGACGGCTTTCAGGGGGCTGCTAGTTTTACCTTTGGCAAATGCTTGTTCAGCAGACGCAGTGGAATAGCGATCTAATTTTTGCAGTACTTGAGAATAGTTCATGAAGCTGTAGTGCAACATGGGATTTTCTAGTTTGGCAACTTGACCATGGGGGATGAGGCGCTCATGCACGAGGTCGTCTGAGAAGCGCGCAGTACCCCGTTTAAAGAGGCGATCAACATAATCTGGGCTCCAGCCAGAGTGGCGAATAAAGCGTCCGCAATACCAAGATAGTCTGGGGATCGCAAAACAATCCACCTCGGCGCTATGGTGCATGGCGGTCAAAATTTCAGATTTGAGGGCGGAAGTCAGTCTTTCATCGGCATCCAAAGACAGAACCCATTCGCCATTGGCCAAATCTAAGGCGCGGTTCTTTTGAGGGCCAAAACCAGGCCAGTCTGGAGGTTGAGATATGGTCGCACCGTACTTTTGGGCTATTTCAAGGGTGCAGTCAGAGCTATTGGTATCAACAACCACGATCTGCTGGGCGATCCCCTCCAGGGAGGCTAGACAATCGTCCAAATTGGCCTCTTCATTGCGGGTGATGAGTATGACTGATAAGGTGGGCATAATTCATTATATGAATGCTCAAGACCGTACCGCCCTAAATCGCTTAATTACCTACCTCAAGCCCCATTACGGCTTGATTATTGGGTCACTTTTAGCCATGGCTGTTGTTGCTGGCGCTGAAACCTCTATTCCGGCCTTAATGAAGCCTTTACTAGACCGTGGATTTACAGGTCAACTCAATACCAAGCTCTGGCAGGTGCCAGTTTTCTTGGTGGGGCTGGCATTAGTCCGGAGTTTGGCTCAGTTTTTGTCGAGCTATTTGCTCACGAGAGTTATTAATGCTGTGCTGCTGAAATTACGCGAGCAAATGTTTCAGACGCTGTTGCATGCAAAGACTACTTTTTTCCAACAGAACTCTGCATCCAATCTCATTAATGCAGTTGTCTTTGAAGTAAATAATGTTCTTACTATCATGGGTGGAATGTTAATTAGCTTGGTGCGAGACTCACTCACTGTGGTTGGTTTGATGGGCTATTTAATTTATTTGAACTGGCAATTGACATTAGTTGTTCTCTTTATTTTTCCCGTGATTGCATTCATCATGAGCAAAATCAATCGCCGCCTAAGATCGCTCAATAGAGAGCAGCAAACAATTACTAGTGATCTTGCCTATATTGTGGAAGAGGCAGCGGCGGGATATAAGATAGTAAAAGTTCATGGTGCGCAAGAGTATGAAATGAATCGTTTTAGGCAAAAGGCTGAACGTGCACGTCAGTTTGCTTTGAAGTCAGCAGTTGCCGGCGGCTTGAATCAACCTATCACCCAGTTAATAGCCTCTATGGCTTTATCCATAGTGCTAGTAATCGCCTTAATGCAATCTGCCACCGAAGGTACGACAGTCGGTGGGTTTGCAGCTTTTATTACTGCAATGATGTTGGTGATTTCGCCGCTCAAGCATTTGGCCGATATCAATCAACCTCTACAACGCGGTTTGACTGCGGCAGAAATGATTTTTGGCTTAATGGATCAGCCATTCGAAGAGGGTGAGGATCGCAAGCAAAGTATGAAGTCTTTAGGCAAGACTAGAGGCGGAATTCGTTTTGAGAATGTTGGATTTTCGTACGAGCAAGAAGGTGATCGTAAAGATGCTCTTAGCAATATTAATCTCACCATTAATCCTGGTGAAGTCATTGCTTTTGTTGGACCCTCTGGTGGCGGTAAGTCAACCTTAGTCAATTTATTGCCTAGATTCTTTAAGCCAACAAGCGGCCATATTTTCCTAGATGGCATTCCACTGGAAGATATTGTGTTGGCAGATGTTCGTCGCCAAATTGCTTTTGTGAGTCAGGATGTCATTCTCTTTAACGATACGATTGCTGCTAACGTCGCCTATGGCGCACATGGCCAGGATGGGATTGATCGTAGTCGCGTGATGGAGGCTTTAGAAGCCGCCAATTTGAGTAATCATATTCAGGAGCTGCCAGAGGGGATCGATTCCATAGTAGGGGATAACGGCAATCGCTTATCTGGTGGCCAGCGTCAACGCTTAGCAATTGCGCGCGCCATTTATAAAGATGCTCCAATTCTGATTTTGGATGAGGCTACCTCAGCCTTAGATTCTGAGTCTGAGCGCCAGGTTCAGGAAGCACTCGATACCTTAATGGCCAACAGAACGACCTTAGTCATTGCACATCGCCTATCAACTATTGAGCATGCCGACCGAATTGTGGTGCTTGAGCATGGCAAGATTATTGAAAATGGTTCACATGAAGAATTAATCAAGCATGGTGGGCTTTATGCGAACTTGCATCGCATTCAATTCTCAAATGCTTAACTTAGAACGATATCGTATTGCTCTTGGCGGAAGCTACCTTCTGCTTGCAGGGTAATTGGCTTGCCAATAAAGTCACCTAGCTGAGCCAAGAATTGATTTTCTTCCTCCAGGAATAAATCAATCACATCTGGTGCGGCCACAATCCGAAATTCTCTCGGATTAAATTGACGATGCTCACGAACGATTTCTCGTAGGATTTCATAGCAGATAGTCTGCGCAGTCTTAATCTCACCCTTACCAAGACAGGTGGCACAGGGCTCGCAGGTGATGTGGGCTAATGATTCACGGGTACGTTTGCGAGTCATTTCGACTAGACCCAAAGCAGAAAAATCGCTCACTGAAGTGCGAGCATGATCGCGTTCAAGATTGCGCTTGAGTTCATGCAGCACAGACTCTTGATGATCTTTAGAAACCATATCAATGAAGTCAATGATGATGATTCCGCCAAGGTTACGTAAACGGAGTTGGCGTGCAATCGCTTGAGCTGCTTCAAGATTAGTCTTAAAGACGGTGTCATCAAGATTGCGAGCGCCAACATAACTACCGGTATTGACATCAATTGTTGTCATCGACTCTGTTTGATCAATCATCAGATAGCCGCCAGACTTAAGGTCCACCCGACGACCCAAAGCTTTATTGATTTCGGCATCGACATCAAATAAGTCAAAGAGCGCGCGTTCACCGCGATGTAATGTCAACTTATCCAAGAGATTGGGCATGTAAGAAGAAGTAAAGGCTTTAAGCTTCTCAAAATTTTCAGCAGAATCTACACGGATTTGAATGGTTTCTTCTCCAGCAACATCACGTAACACCCTCTCAGCTAAGCTCAAATCTTGATATAGCAGGGTAGGGGCGGGATTGTGTTTCATTGCCGCGTGGATGTTTTCCCAGGTAGTACGCAGGTAAAGCATGTCATGCTGAAGTTCAGTATCGGACGCATCTTGAGCGCTGGTTCTCACAATGATGCCGCCTTTTTCATCTGCTGCCATGAGGCCGGCAAGGCGCTCTTTTATTGCTTCGCGCTCTTCAGGCTGGTCTATGCGCTGCGAAACGCCAATGTATTTTTCGGTAGCGATATCGCTACCAGCGGGGGGTAGATACACTAAATTACGCCCTGCAATACTCAATTGGGTTGTAAGGCGTGCACCTTTTGTACCAAGCGGGTCTTTTAATACCTGGACTAATATGGTTTGACCTTCAAACAGCAGCTTTTCAATTTGTGCTTGAGGATTATTTTGCGTAATGTCAGCAACGTGCATAAACGCAGTGCGCTCTAGTCCAATTTCAATAAATGCAGATTGCATGCCCGGCAGCACACGAACTACTTTCGCTAAATAGATATTTCCCACAATACCGCGTTGGCGTGTGCGCTCAATTTGCAACTCTTGAACTGCGCCCCGCTGAATTAAAGCAACGCGAGTTTCTTGCGGAGTGATATTGATCAGAATTTCTTCGTTCATATTCTGCTAACGTGGGCGCGGTTTAGTAAAAGCTGAGTTTCGTAAATAGGTAGCCCCATGATACCGCTATAGCTCCCCCGAATTGAAGGAATAAAGGCGCCGCCTAGGCCTTGGATGCCATAAGCGCCGGCTTTACCAAAGGGTTCGCCGCTGGCGATATAGGCATTCATTTGCTCTGTAGATAAGTCCGCAAATTGCACCTCAGAAACCTGCGTTAGCACCATTGGGTTTTCATCTGGTTTAAGGGTGACTGCAACTGAGCTGAGTACTTCGTGTACTTTACCGCTGAGCATAGTCAAAATCCGGATGGCATCTGCTGCGTCAATCGGTTTTCCTAAAATTTCACCGTTAGGATGGTTGGGTAGGCTAACGGTAGTGTCTGCGCAGAGAATCGGCGCCCATGGCAAGTCACTTTTTTTCCATCTAGCGAGTGCCGCTGCACTTTTAGCCAAAGTAACGCGTTCTACATAAGTACGGGCTTTTTCCTGTGGGAGTGGAGTTTCAATACTTTCGCTATCTTCATCTGGCGAAGGTAGGAGCATTTCGAAGCGAATCCCAATTTGCTTTAGTAGCTCTTGGCGACGCGGACTTTGCGAGGCAAGGTAAATAAAAGTATGCATGGAATTCATTACCTTACTCACGATGGTAAGGGTGGCCTTGCAGAATAGTCCAAGCTCGGTAGAGTTGCTCAACCAACAATACTCTGGCCATTGCATGGGGAAGTGTCAGGCTAGAAAGCCTCCATATGGCTTGGGAACTAGTCTTCAAGCTCGCGTCCAAACCATCTGCGCCGCCAATTAAAAAGGTAATGTCAAAACCTTCTTGGCGCCATCCAGCCAATTGGGTTGCGAGATTCTGGGTAGTTTGATCTTTACCGCGCTCATCGAGGGCAATGACTCTGGATCCCTTTGGGATGACAGCTGCAATTTTCACTGCTTCTTTAGCCGGAGTGAGATCAGGTTTTATCTCTTTGATTTCGATGCTGCAATCTGCAGGCATTCTTTTGATGTAATCATGAGTCGCTGTTGCTACCCAATCAGGCATCTTATGACCAACTGAAACTATGGTGAGGCGCATTGATGCAAATCGCGACGAAATTATTCGTCGTCTTCAGATTCACTGGCTTTGGCAAGACCTTTATCGCCAGCCAATTTCACGCGCACAGGTTTAGCACCCCACATACCCTCAAGCTGGTAGTAAGAACGCAGCATCGGTTGCAAGATATGAACTACGATATCGCCGCAATCTACTAAAACCCACTCGCCGGTTTCCAAGCCTTCAATGGAAATGACTTCGCCACCTTTGGCATTGACCTCTTCTTTGACGGACATCGCTAAGGAGCGGGTTTGACGATTACTAGAGCCAGTAGCGATGATCACCCGGTCAAATAATTCACTTAATTTGGTAGTGTCATACACGCGAATATCTTGTGCTTTGACATCTTCCAGGGCATCAATCACGACGCGTTGTAATTTACGTAAGTCCATATTTTCCAGGCAATAATTTTTGTATTTAGGGTGATCTTAGCTTGATTACTGATACAAGCCCAGATTTGTAATGATTTCTAGGGTGTGGGTAGGGATTTCCTCGGAACTAATAGTGCTCCGAGATGATTTGAGTCGTTTCCTTAAATCAGTAGAGGAGAGATCAACGCTCAAGCTTTCATCTATGTATATGAGGCCGCAGGCGCTATTTTCAAGAGCAGCAGCATCTGATGCTTTGTGAGCTTCCAAAAATTGGCCTACTTCCGCGCTGATTTGCTCATGCAAGTCATGATGCGGTCTGGTCGCAACAGCGAAATTGACGTATTGGCTGAGCTTTTCCCATGAGTTCCAGCTAGGTAGAGCAAGGAGTGCATCCACGCCCATCAGCCAAGTCAGGCTAGCGTCTGCCCCAAATCGCTCGCGTAGCGCCTTAACTGTATCGATAGCATAGCTCGGCCCGGCGCGATCCACTTCCATCCGGTCGATACCCACTTGAGTAGAAATCTGGAGATATAAAAAGGCACGCGCTAAATCAATACCAGCCGCTTCTGTTAATTTCAGGCGCATTTCTGCTGGCGTGATCCCGCTTCCCTTTTGCCATGGCTCACCACTGGGGATGAGCAGTAGCGCATCTAAGTGCAATAGTTTGGCAAAGTGCGTGGCCAACCTCAGGTGACCCACGTGTGGAGGATCGAAGGTTCCCCCCAGAATGCCAATTTTTTTAATCGTGCTCAATCGATACTCAGGCCAGCCAATCGCGTGGCTTTAGGTAATAGTCATATAGCTTTGCTTCGGGAGTGCCGGGCTTGGGTTGCCAGTTGTACCACCACTGCACTACAGGTGGCATTGACATCAAGATAGATTCTGTACGACCACCAGAATGTAATCCAAAAATAGTGCCTCTATCAAATAAGAGGTTGTACTCCACATAACGACCACGACGATACTCTTGGAATGACTTTTGCTCTGGAGTAAAGTTATCTTGATGGCGACGCTCTACTATAGGCATATAGGCTTTGATAAAGGCATCACCGACAGCTCGGGTCATGGCAAAGCTTTTTTCAAAGCCCAACTCATTAAAGTCATCAAAGAAAACGCCACCAATACCGCGGGGTTCTTCACGATGCTTTAAGTAAAAGTATTCATCACACCATTTTTTAAAGCGAGGATAAAGCTCCTCACCAAAGGGGTCTAATGCATCTTTCGCACTTTGATGAAAGTGTCGGCAATCTTCATCAACACCGTAATAAGGGGTCATGTCAAAGCCACCGCCAAACCACCAGACAGGCTCTTTATCTGGCGCTTGTGCAATAAAGCAGCGCACATTCATATGCGTGGTAGGTGCTTTGGGGTTATTAGGGTGAAAGACCAGAGAAACACCCATCGCTTCAAAGCTACGTCCCGCCATCTCTGGGCGATGATGTGAAGCCGAAGGAGGCATTTGATCGCCACGAACATGAGAAAAGCCTACACCGCCTTTTTCGAGGATGTTGCCACCATCTAAAGTACAGGTACGACCATAGCCCTTGAGCTTACTGTCTTCTGGCTTATGCCACTCGTCTGCCACAAAGGCTTTACCATCCAAAGCACTCATAGCACTCGTAATGCGATTTTGTAAGCCTAAGAAATACTCCTTTAAGGCATCGATATCAATTGAGGTGTGTTGATCTGACATGGTGTTTTAAATCTATAAATTTACTTGATTGCACGATAGCCAATATCCTTACGATATTGCATACCTTCAAATTGAATCTTGTTAATAGCTTCGTAGGCTTTTTGTTGTGCACCACGTACAGTGTCAGCAAGACCAACAATACACATCACACGTCCACCTGATGTCACTACTTTGCCATCTTGCAACTTGGTGCCAGCATGGAAGGTAATTTGATCTTCTGTATCCGCCGGAATACCAGTAATGACATCGCCTGCACGAGGGGTGTCTGGATAATTATGGGCTGCAAGCACAACACCTAGGGCGGTGCGGCGATCCCATTCCAAATCCACTTCATTGAGGGTGCCATCAACAGCATGATCCAATGCATTCACTAGGTCGCTACGTAAGCGTGCCATGATAGGTTGAGTCTCTGGGTCACCCATGCGGCAATTAAATTCTAAAGTCTTGATCTTGCCATCAGGGGTAATCATCAGACCTGCATATAAAAAGCCTGTGTATGGAATACCATCTACCTTCATACCTTGAACGGTTGGCATGATTACTTCACGCAATGCACGCGCATGAATTTCTGGCGTGACTACAGGGGCGGGGGAGTAAGCACCCATGCCGCCAGTATTAGGTCCTTGATCGGCATCGAGTAAGCGCTTGTGATCTTGGCTAGTGGCTAAGGCCAAAACATTCTTGCCATCCACCAAAACAATAAAGCTAGCCTCCTCGCCAGTGAGGAATTCTTCAATCACAACACGAGCACCTGCATTACCGAGTTTGTTATCAGCCAACATCATGTCAACTGCAGCGTGAGCTTCTGCAAGACTCATAGCAACCACTACACCTTTACCAGCGGCAAGGCCATCAGCCTTAATCACAATCGGCGCACCTTTAGCATCAATATAAGCATGCGCCTCTAATGCATTGGAAAAGGTTTGATAATCCGCCGTTGGAATGCCATGGCGTTTCATGAAGGCTTTAGAAAAGTCTTTAGAAGATTCCAATTGAGCCGCTAATTGGGTTGGCCCAAAAATACGTAAGCCATTGTTACGGAATACATCAACGATGCCAGCAGCTAACGGAGCTTCTGGACCTACCACGGTTAAATGAATCTTCTCACGCTTAGCAAAATCAGCTAACTCTTGTAATCCAGTGATTGGCAAGTTCTCAATACCTGCAGCAGTTTGCTTAGCAGTAGCTGTGCCACCGTTACCGGGAGCAACATATACGGTTTGGACTTGTGGAGATTGCGCTAACTTCCAAGCAAGCGCATGTTCACGTCCACCAGATCCGATTAAAAGAATTTTCATAATAGAAAGAGTAATACAGTTTTAAAGGGCAGCATTAGTAAATACTTCTTGTACGTCATCTAAGTTCTCAAGCGCATCTAATAACTTTTGCATGCTTTCAGCTTGATCACCTTCTAAGGCAATCTCCGTCTCAGGACGCATGGCAACCGTAGCTAACTCAGGCTTGAGGCCTGCTTTGCTAATGGCATCTTGTACTTTAGAAAAATCTGGAACAGGCGAGAGAACCTCTAGTGAGCCATCATCATGCGTAATGACATCATCGGCGCCAGCATCTAAAGCAACTTCCATGAGTTGATCTTCACTCGTGCCTGGTGCAAACAACATTTGGCCACAGTGTTTAAAAAGAAAAGCAACTGAGCCTTCAGTACCCATATTGCCGCCATTCTTATTGAAGGCATGACGAACTTCTGCAACAGTGCGAGTGCGATTATCGGTTAGACAATCCACAATGATGGCGGCACCATTCATGCCGTAGCCTTCATAACGAATTTCTTCGTAGTTAACGCCTTCGAGCGAACCAGTGCCGCGTTGAATGGCTCTTTGCACGTTATCGTTCGGCATATTAGAGTCTTTGGCTTTATCAATCGCCAGACGTAAACGTGGATTTGTAGCAATGTCGCCGCCACCTAATTTGGCAGCTACGGTAATTTCCTTAATGAGTTTGGTCCAAATCTTGCCGCGCTTTTCGTCCTGACGACCTTTGCGATGCTGAATATTGGCCCATTTCGAATGGCCGGCCATACGGGTAAGTCCTTTTAATTATTTGGCTAGAAGACACCATTTTAAGGGGTTCTAGACCCAAGGTAGAGGGTAACTAGCCAATTTTTGTTACACTCTCATGTCTTAGCAGTAACAAAGTAGCAAATAAGCAGAATTTCCACTGCAAACACCTGCCTCGGTGATGGAATTGGTAGACGTGCCGGACTCAAAATCCGGTGCCGCAAGGCGTGGCGGTTCGAGTCCG
>Ga0214241_1000106_pt1 | contig 32229 bp, 30 predicted proteins | sample TroBogypolimnion_15_FD_153079 | JGI IMG/M metagenome (GOLD analysis project Ga0214241, IMG submission 153079) | Freshwater microbial communities from Trout Bog Lake, WI - 25AUG2008 hypolimnion | ecosystem: Environmental > Aquatic > Freshwater > Lake > Hypolimnion/Profundal zone | place: Trout...
GGCGCTTATCGTGTTGCGTCTGTTGCTGATGCTAAGAATCGCTGGCTGACTGGTGTGCCAGAGAATGCAAAGGCAACCTTAATTCCGGATGGTTGGTTTGAAAAATGGGCTGCAGCAACATTTGATACTGACCCATGGGGAAAAACCCAAGAACCTAAAAAGTTACGTGCACCTAATGGCACCGTTCAGGATGCACGTGAATTTTGGACTGCAGGTATTCCGGTTTACGACCCCAAAAATATTCGCGTACCAGTAATGTTAGTGCATGCAGAGTGGGATGCTGACTTACCAAGTTATATGTTGTATGAATATTTTACAAAGTTAGAAAATGCCCCGTACAAAATTATGCTGCAAATTAGCGAAGGCACTCACACCATCATTATGGAAAAGAATCGTATGTTGATGTTCACTGGTGTCCAAGAGTTCTTGGATAGTTCATTTAAACCTGAAAAATAACTTCGGATTTTAGTTTTTAATAAATCAAGATAAATCTTTCATTAGCAATGATCATAGCTTTGCCTTTTCAGTATTACTTTAAATAACGCTTGCTCCAAAAATCCTTTGGTCCCAGGTTTATGCCCTGGTGAGCCCAGCAGCAATAAAAACCCTCATCAGAAATGGTGGGGGTTTTGTCTTTTTGCTACTGTTTAAATAGTGCTCAGCATGCATTCCTTCGCTATCAAAAATTTATCGGATACTATACTTTTATGCATTGATAAACAGAGTTGAAAAGAAATGTCTCTAGATCCGATAGTTATCGTCTCAGTTGCTAGAACCCCTTTAGGTGCTTTTCAAGGGATCCTCTCACCACTAGCTGCGCCTCAGTTAGGCTCTGCGGTATTGCGGGCTTGTGTTGAGCGCAGTGGTATTGATCCGAACAGCATTGAAGAGGTCTTGATGGGCTGCGTTTTACCTGCGGGACTAGGTCAGGCTCCCACGCGTCAAGCAGCGCTTCAAGCTAGCTTGGCTTTATCTACTTCTTGTACAACGATTAGTAAAGTATGTGGATCTGGTATGAAGGCGGTAATGCTTGCTAGTGATGGCATTTCGGCTCAGTCTTATGGAGTTGCTATTGCAGGTGGAATGGAGTCGATGTCCAATGCGCCCTATCTCTTAGCCAAAGCCCGTAGTGGTTATCGTTTAGGGCATGGTCAATTAATTGATCATATGTTTTTAGATGGTTTGGAAGATGCTTACCAAAGTCGTGGACGCTTAATGGGCGGCTTTGCTGAAGATTGTGCGGCTACTTATGGTTTCTCACGCGAAGAGCAAGATGCGTTTGCCATTCTCTCAACTACCAGAGCACAAAAGGCAAGCCAAGATGGTAGCTTTGAGTGGGAGATTGCCCCGCTGACTGTATCAAACTCAAAAGGTGATCTACTGATTGATCGGGATGAGGCCCCCTTTTCAATTAACATTACAAAAATTCCAGAATTAAGACCCGCATTCGAAAAAAATGGCACAGTTACAGCGGCCAACTCTTCATCCATCTCAGATGGAGCGGCCGCACTTTTACTGATGCGCGAGTCCTATGCTAATCAGTTGAAACTTCAACCATTAGCTCGCATTGAAGGGTACGTTAGTTATGCTCATACTCCCGCTTTATTTCCAACGGCGCCGGTTGGTGCAATTCAAAAGTTAATGATGAAGACGGGCTGGACGACTAAAAAAATTGATCTCTTTGAAATCAATGAAGCATTTGCGGTAGTTACAATGGCTGCCATGCGAGATCTGGATTTGCCTGTTGAGAAAGTGAATATTCATGGAGGGGCATGTGCATTAGGTCACCCTATTGGTGCTTCAGGTGCCAGGATATTAGTGACATTAATCGGTGCACTGAAAAAGCAAGGCTTAAAGAGGGGAGTTGCATCGCTATGCATTGGCGGTGGTGAGGCAACAGCTATTGGTATAGAAATGTATTAGATGAATATTGCTGAAATTCTGCAACGTAGTGCAAAAATTTATCCAGATAGAACGGCGATTCTCCTCGGGGATCAAGCTTATTTAACTTACGGGCAATTGTGTGCCCGGGTTGCCAGCCTTGGAAATGCCTTGCGGTCACAATTCGATATTAAACCAGGTGATCGTGTAGCTATTTTTTCAGCTAATTCTAAAGAGTATCTTGTGGCCTTGTATGCTACCTATTGGATAGGCGGCATTACTATTCCCATCAACTATAAGCTTCATCCCAAAGAATTAAATTATATTTTGGAAGACTCTGGTGCCAAAGTTTTAATGCTATCCGATGAGCTGAGCAGTGTGATTAACGATATTTCATGTCCTGCAGTACAAATTTTGATTCTAGGATCGCCAGATTATAAAAAGGCATTTTCTTTGCCTGGCATCGAGCTATTGCGACGCGAGCTTGGGGACGTTGCGTCCTTGTTTTATACCTCAGGCACAACGGGTAAGCCAAAAGGTGTCGCTCAAACAAATCGTAATTTGTTAGCAATGACGATGAGTTATCTGGTGGATGTAGAGGAGATTGGATCAAGTGATGCGATTATTTATGTCGCACCTATGTCTCATGGCGCAGGTCTTTATAACTATCCCTTTATGTTGAGAGGGGCCAAGCATGTTATTCCACCATCTAGCGGTTTTGATCCTCAAGAATTGATTGGAATATCTCAGAAGGTTGGAAACCTTTCTTTCTTCGCTGCCCCAACTATTGTGAAACGCTTGGTAAACCATTTAGAGCGTCAGCCTAGTGATATTTCAGGTATTAAGACCATTATCTATGGTGGCGCACCCATGTACTTAGAGGATGTTAAGCGGGCGCTAAAAATATTGGGTCCAAAATTAGTTCAGATTTATGGCCAGGGAGAAAGTCCGATGACGATTACTGTTTTGGCGCGCGAGCATCTAGCAAACAATACCCATGCGAGGTGGGAGGAGCGTATTGCCTCAGTTGGCACTCCATATTCTATGATGGAAGTAATGATTGTCGATGACGATGGAATGGCGGTGCCTAATGGCACAATTGGTGAAGTCATTACTAAAGGTGATGCAGTGATGCCGTACTATTGGAATCAAGTAGAAGCTAGTGCAAAAGCCTTGAAGAATGGATGGCTATATACCGGTGATACTGGTTCCATAGATGATGATGGGTTCTTAACCTTAAAAGATCGTTCAAAGGATCTCATTATTTCAGGGGGTTCCAATATTTATCCTCGAGAATTAGAGGAGGTCTTGTTAACCCACCCAGCCGTATTGGAGGCTGCTGTTATTGGTCAGGCTGACAATGATTGGGGTGAGATTCCAGTTGCATTTGTGGTTGGTACCTCCATTACCGAGAAGGAGCTTGACGCGCTGTGCCTGGAAAATATTGCTCGATTTAAGCGTCCTAAAAAGTATTATTTTGTGGAAAGTCTGCCAAAAAATAATTATGGAAAAGTACTCAAAACTGAATTACGTAAGCTTCTTGAAAGTACATCCGATACTCCGTAGTCATCCCCTAAAAGAGCGGTTTAATGATGTGGAAACATTTTAATAAAGAACAGCTAGATCAGGCTTATAACAACTCTTTAGCAGTAGCCAATAGTGCTGCATTAACGCAATGCTGGGCTGATAATAGTTTGGCTGTAAGAATGGACATTCAAGGCGAGTTGAATATTGCCTATGGAGATATGCCCAGACAATGCTATGACTATTTCTCTGCGGGTAATGATTCTCCGATCATCATCTTCATTCATGGAGGGTTTTGGCAGAGGCGCTCAAAGGATGATTTTACGTTTATAGTTCCGCCCATGCTGGAACAAGGACTGTCTGTTGCATTATTGGGCTATCGATTGGCTCCGCAAGCCAATATGAATGAAATTATCCTAGACATCCAAAGTGGATTGCGGGCAATAGAACATAAGGTGCGGGGCGAACGTGCAGTTTTCCCGGGTTTTTGTCTCCTGGGATGGTCAGCTGGTGCACACCTTGCTGCATCAGTCTTGGATCAATCAAATATCTATGCAGGAGTGGGCATTAGTGGTATTTATGATCTAGAGCCTATGCGCCATTGCTATGTCAATGATCTATTGCAACTTGATGCGCAAATGGCCGTTAAGCATTCGCCGATATTGCACACATGCCATTTTGGGAAACCTTTTGACTTAGTAGTGGGCGATGATGAGTTGCCTGAGATGAAGAATCAGACTCTAGACTTTTTCCAATATAGAAATAGTAGGAATCAAGCAGGTGTCTTTAAGTTACTGCAGGGCTTAAATCATTTCACTATTCTTAATGAGTTAATCAAGCAAGATGGTCAAATTTTAAAATTAGTCAAAGAGGCATCTAATTCATAGAAAAAGGTGGGCTTGGCAGTCACCAGCTGCAATGTGAATTGCTCCAAATTGGACCGACTTAGTTTAGGTGGCAGCGTGCCACATCATCAGAAATCTCTAGGGTAAACGATCACCAATATCCTGGATTATTCACCTTCAGTCAAAATATAATCATCTAGAGTGCAACTACCCTAGGCTAATCATGCTAAAAATTTTCTGTTTTCTAACTTCTTTTTTTCTGATGAGCATCGCTAGCGCTCAGGCTAACTCTACTGATAACCCGCTTCCAACAATCTCTCCAGAGTGGCGCTTTGAAGTTACCCCTTATGTATGGGCGCCTGGAATTAAGAGCACTATAAATTTAAATAATACGCTTGCAAAATCCGCTGATTTTTCTTCAAGCAATGTATTGAGTAATCTCAAGTCTGGGGCCATGATGTCTGCCGAGGCACACAAAGGGAATTGGGGAATCATGGGTGATCTTGTTTCAGCCACTTTGCAACATTCAGGATCTATTCCCGTATATGGCGGTGCTGCCACTATTGCAGACAAGATAACCCTGCAGCAAACGGTTTTAACTGCTGCCCTAACTTATGCGATTACCAATACCAAAGATGTATATTTTGATGCTTTAATGGGTGCCAGAGCAATTGATGTTACGGCTACCTTAAGCGGTAATTTGGCGGGCACTGCTCAACAAGAAGCAATTTCAAAGAAAACTTCAACAGTAGACCCTATCATCGGCGCTAAAGGCCGCTACCGTATTGCAGATTCAGGTTGGTATGTACCAGCCTATGCCGACATTGGCAGTGGTGGTGGCACGACCAATCTGACATGGCAAGTGATGGCTGGCATTGGCAAATCCTTTGGTAGTTTGATTGATGCGTCATTAACCTATCGAGCGCTTTATTATGATATGAAGGCTGGTGGCGTATTACAAAAGACCACGATGCAAGGCCCACAGGCTGCCATTACCTTTAAATTCTGAGTCTGAAAAATTGACCCCATGAAAACAATCAAGCTCACTCTTTGCGTTGTCGTAGCAGCTGCATTATCCAGTTTGGTGTCTGCCCAAAGTAGCAGAACCCCTGATGGCGATTTAGATAAGGTAGGTATTGCAAAAAAACTTGCCAACCCGATTGCCAATATGATTTCTGTTCCACTGCAATATGAGTTTAGTCGGGGCATTGGTAAAAACCAAGGTGGCTCTGAGCAAACTCTACTCTTTCAACCAGTTATGCCACTTGATTTGGGTGGAGGAGACATCTTTATTGTTCGCCCAATTGTTGCTGGTGCAAGAGAGGTGAGTGTGCAATCTGCCAATGGACAAAGCTTTTCTGGCTATGGTATTGCCAGCATTACATTAGAATCCTTTTATGCCCCCAATACAAATTCATCTTGGATTTGGGGTATTGGCCCCTATGCTGTCTCACCATCGGGTAATAGTGGTAAGTTTGGATCACAACAAACCGGTGCTGGTGTGACTGGTGCGGTCCTTAATCGTCAGGGACCATGGACCTATGGGTTATTAAGTTATCAGTCTTGGAGTATGGGCGGTAATCCAGCCTTTGGTACACAAAATAATTTATATGGCCAACCATTTGTCGCTTACACGACTAAGGATGCTTTTACCTATACACTCAATATGGAAGCGCAATATAACTATGACACGCATCGCACTTCAAATCCGTTGTATGCCGGCGTCTCTAAACTGATAGTTTTAGATGGCGCGCCCTTGCAATTTGGTGCAGGTCCGATGTATTACGTCAGCAATACTCCGGGTGGCCCATCAGGATGGGGTGCGAGGGCCACTGCAACCCTAGTGATTCTTAAGTAAGTTAATTCGCTGATGAAAAACCTTAACAGCTATCTCACTGCACTCTTTCTTTTAATTGCTGCCCCAGTCTTTGCTGACAGTTCAGCAATTTACTTCAATGGCGACATTCTGACGATGGAGGGTGATAAGCCACAGTATGTTGAAGCAGTTGTAGTGAAGGATGGAAAGATAGCTTATGTCGGCAATCTGCAAGATGCATTGAATTCGGCTGGTGCTAATCCGGTAATGAAGGATCTAAAAGGACAAACCCTATTACCAGGGTTTATAGATGCCTGGGGTCACTTTACTTTGATTGCTCAAAACACTCTTGGCGTTAATCTTGGTTATTTTTCAAAGAAGCCTCCTCGTACCACTCAAGAGTTAATAGAGCGCCTCAAAACAGAGGCTCGGCCATTTAACGGTTGGGTTATCGGCACGGAGTATGCCGATGCCTTTCTGACGGACGGCCCTTTGACAATTGCAAAACTCGATGAAGCTTTTCCTGAGCAACCAGTATTTGTAAACAATATATCTACTTTGACTGGAATTGTTAATTCAGCGGGCTTACGAAAACTCGGTATTAGCAAAAAGACCAAAGTTGTTCAAGGCATGATTCCTGTTAACCCTAAAACTGGAAAGCTCACTGGTGAATTGATTGGCTCGCCAAACATCATAGCTACTGCTAAGGTATTTGGTAAGTATCCTCAAAGCTTAACTATGGAAACGTATCGCCAAGCTGAAAGAATTTATGCCTCAAATGGTTTTACAACAGCTCAAAGTTATGAGACTACGGTTGAAGATATTCGCAATATGCGCCAAGCGGTTGAGCGCAAAACGGTTAGCTTAGATTTGATTGCTCTGCCAACTTATGATGTCGTAGATCGTTTACTAGCAAGCAATCCTAAATATCCTTTTGGCACCTATACCAATGGTAATCGTGGTTTTAAGGTTGCCGGAATCCTAGTCTCAACCGATGGTGCACCACAATTGCGTTTAGCGTATTTCACTAAGCCGTATGCCGACACTGCTGGATTTCCAAAAAATTGGCGTGGGATGACTGTTATTTCGCAGAACTTACTAGATCGCTATGCCAAGCTCGCTTATGAGAAAAATATTCAGTATTACGGATACTCAAATGGCGATGCTGGTATTGACATGACTTTATCGGCAATTGCTAAGGCAATTAAAGAGACCGGTGTGACTGATGATCGTAGAAGCTTGATTGCCCATTCATTTTTTGTGCGTGATGATCAATTAAATCAATACAAGGCTAATCAAATCATTGCCCAATTTATGCCAAACCATATTTGGATGTATGGTGATGTGTATAAGAAAATTCTAGGTGATGAAAGGGCTACTAATATGGTGCCCTTAAATACAGCGCTTAGCAAAGGTGTTAAGTTTGGCCTACACAATGACAGTCCATCATCTGGTCCGAGCGCTTTATTTTCAATTTGGACCTCTGTCAATCGAAAGACCTATAGCGGCAGTATATTGGGGCCTGATCAGGGGATTGATCCTTATGTTGCACTTCGCGCATTTACTTCAGTGCCTGCCTATCAATATCATGAAGAAGAATCGAAAGGTAGTATTACTGTCGGAAAAATTGCAGATATGGTGTTGCTAGATCGTAATCCATTGAAAGTCGATCCAATGGAAATTAAGGATATTCAAATTATGAAGACCATTAAGAATGGTATTGATTTATATGTTAGTCAATAGTAAGACGCAATGAAGTGTGAGATGCTTGCTCCAAAAAATCCTATGGGTTTGAAAACCATAGGGTGAGTTAATGATTCTTAAATGAGCATTTTTATACTACACAAAACACTGCACACTGATAAACAGATACTGTAAGTTCTTGAAATATTGATAGTTTTGTTTTATGTCAAGAAAACACTTTTTCTTTATTTAAGATGGAAAAAGAAGCCATAGATACATTTAGTGACTTCGCCTAGATAAATCTATTAAACTTTTCTAAGATTTACATGATGCTAGATATTCAGATAGATTTGTAATGTCCTGGCTCAAATAGGCCTATTGTCTAAAATACTGAGCAGGATCCATCCGCAGATTTTTTATTTTCTTAATGTATTGATTAAATTGGAGCTTTATAGATGTTAAGCGATATTGAAATAGCTCAGCAGGTAAAAATGTTAAAAATATCTGAGCTTGCTAAGAATTTCTTAGGAATTCCTGAGGATGAGCTTGAGCCTTTTGGTCATTACAAAGCAAAAGTTTCACTTCCGTATTTAAAAAGTCTAAACAATAGAAAGGATGGCAAACTAATTTTAGTTACAGCCATCAGTCCAACTCCTGCCGGAGAGGGAAAAACAACGACGACTGTTGGCCTAGGCGATGGCTTAAATCATATTGGTAAAAAAGCCATGATCTGCCTTAGGGAGCCATCATTAGGACCTGTCTTTGGAGTTAAGGGTGGAGCTGCAGGAGGTGGTTTAGCGCAGATTGTTCCTATGGAAGATATCAATTTGCACTTTACTGGCGACTTTTCAGCAATAGCCTTAGCCAATAATCTATTGGCCGCTATGCTTGATAACCATATTCATCATGGCAACTCATTGGGCATTGATGTTCGAAGAATTCAGTGGAAGCGTGTCGTTGATATGAACGATCGTGCATTGCGATCCCTGACTGTTGGTTTAGGGGGTGTAGCCAATGGATTCCCGCGTCAAGACGGATTTGATATCGTGGTTGCATCTGAGGTAATGGCCATCTTCTGCTTAGCCACTTCAGTTGAAGATCTAAAAAAACGGCTTGGAGAAATCGTTGTCGCGTATACATATGATCAAAAACCGGTGTTGGCTAGAGATCTTAAAGCTCATGGCGCAATGACGGTGCTGCTAAAGGATGCATTAGCTCCAAACCTAGTTCAGACTTTAGAAAAGACTCCAGCATTTGTTCATGGTGGCCCCTTTGCCAACATTGCCCATGGATGTAATTCAGTAATAGCTACGCAAGCTGCACTAAAGCTGGCTGATTATGTGGTGACTGAGGCAGGTTTTGGTGCTGATTTAGGGGCGGAAAAATTTATTGATATTAAATGTCGTAAATCTGGACTGAAGCCATCCGCAGTAGTGATTGTTGTTACGGTAAGGGCTATGAAATACCATGGGGGCGCAGAGTTAGCTAATTTAACAGTAGAAGATATTTCTGCACTTGATAAAGGTTTAGTCAATTTAGAGCGACACGTTGAAAATATTACCCAGGTCTACAACCTACCTTGCGTAGTGTCGATTAATAAATTCACATCTGATACCTCAGCAGAAATTGAATTAATTAAGCAAAGGATGAAAACGCTTGGTGTCGAAGTTGTATTAGCGTCTCATTGGGGTGAAGGTGGCAAAGGTGCAGCTGAGTTAGCCAAAGTAGTCGTTGATATGTGTGAATCTAACGCTAAGCAAATGACTTATGTCTATGATGAGCAAGACACTTTATGGGATAAAGTGAATAAAATTGCAAAGAAGATTTATCGTGCGAGTGAGGTAACCTCTGATGTAAAAGTCAGAGCGCAGATTGAGAGTTTGCAACAACAGGGCTATGGTCATTATCCTGTGTGCGTTGCTAAAACCCAGAGCTCATTCTCAACTGACCCTAAGTTACGTGGCGCACCAGATAATCATGTGATTGCGATTCGTGAGGTGCGCTTAGCTGCTGGTGCAGAATTTATTGTCATGGTGTGCGGTGATATTATGACGATGCCTGGTTTGCCCAAAGCGCCATCAGCAGAAAAAATCGATTATGTTGATGGTAAGGTGGTAGGCTTATTTTGAGTGATAAGCTACAACGCAGTATTCTTAAACCCTAGGAGCAAGACTCAGTCATGCTGGAAGATCTTATTGATCCAAAGCTTTGTTTTGCTCCTGTTTCTTTTGTGCTTTTTGCCGCTCTTTTCGAAGGTCGCGCAATTGCCACCATGCAAACAATAGAACCCCTCCAAAGCTAATCAATAGCTCAATCAAGATTATGGGTCCGAATTGATCCATGAATTTCACTTTCAACATATTTCATGATGAGATGCCCTAGAAGCACTCATTAGGTAGTTACCCTGAATCCCATGAGTTGTTATTGCTAGCAAGGGAATAAAACACTGTTTCAGGTGCTTCTAAAGATGAAGACAATACACTATCAACATAACAAAAGTACATCTAAGGGTTATACCTATCATGTCCAAGGCTAATAGCTACTATATTAAACAGAATAACAAAACCGGATAGCGCTCTAACTTTAGATTTTAAGAGGGTTCAAGATGCTGAGACGACTTATATTTTTAATAAAATTTTAAAAAAGCAAAACAATCAGGAGACGCTATGTTTCATTTATTAGATAAAGAAAGAACAATTGCGGGCCCAGGATTTAATCGATGGTTAGTGCCACCGGCGGCACTGGCAATTCATTTATGTATTGGTATGGCTTATGGCTTTTCTGTATTCTGGTTGCCATTATCAAAAGCCCTAGGAGTGTCACAAGGCGGGACTGAGGCGATTAAATGTGCCGCTGACGTTGGTTTCTTTGCGCAACTCTTCACCACAACGTGTGATTGGCAAATCTCCACCTTAGGATGGATGTACACATTATTTTTTGTATTCCTCGGAGCCGCTGCTGCGATTTGGGGTGGTTGGTTAGAGCGTTCTGGACCTCGTAAGGCAGGCGTTGTTGCAGCCGTTTGTTGGTGCGGAGGCATGATCTTCTCAGCTTGGGGTATTTACCTCCACCAATTCTGGATGATGATTCTTGGTTCAGGAGTAATTGGCGGCATTGGTTTGGGTCTAGGGTATATCTCTCCAGTTTCCACTCTGATTAAATGGTTCCCAGATCGTCGTGGTATGGCAACCGGTATGGCCATTATGGGTTTTGGTGGTGGCGCCATGATCGGTTCGCCATTGGCAGCGATGCTCATGAAAAACTTCTCTAGCCCTACGAGCGTTGGTGTGGCACAAACTTTTGTCGTCATGGCTTTAGGATATTTTATTTACATGATGGCCGGGGCGTTTGGTTATCGGATTCCTGCTAGTGATTGGAAGCCTGCTGGCTGGACTCCACCCGTAAATCTCACTAATAACGCCATGATTACCAAGCGTAGTGTGAATGTAAAAAAAGTTTGGGGCATTCCACAGTTTTGGTTGGTTTGGATGGTACTGACGATGAACGTTTCTGCTGGTATTGGTGTGATTGGTATGGCATCACCAATGTTGCAGGAAGTATTTGCTGGTAGCTTAATTGGCGTGCAACAAACCTTTACCGAATTAGATAAAATGCAGCTCACTGCTATTGCAGGAGTAGCAGCTGGTTTTACTGCCTTGTTGAGTCTCTTCAACATTGGCGGACGCTTTTTCTGGGCAAGTTTGTCCGATAAATTTGGTCGTAAAATGACCTACTCAGTGTTCTTTGTTCTGGGTGGTTTGATGTATTACAGCGTTCCAAGTAGTGCACAGTCTGGCAGTCTGGCTTTATTCGTTGGTGCCTTCTGCATTATTCTGAGTATGTATGGCGGTGGCTTTGCTACTGTGCCAGCATATCTTGCTGATTTATTTGGTACGCAGATGGTTGGCGCTATTCACGGTCGACTATTAACCGCTTGGGCTACTGCAGGTATTTTGGGACCAGTTGTCGTGAACTACATGCGTGATTACCAATTGAGCCTAGGCTTGCCTCGCGCACAGGTTTATAACCAAACGATGTACATTTTGACTGGAATGCTGATCATCGGTTTGATTTGTAATCTCATGATTCGTCCTGTAGCTGATAAATGGTTTATGACCGATGCAGAGCTAGCTGAAGAGAAGAGGCTGGCTCATGAGAAGTCAATAGATTCGGTGGCGAAGGGCGAGGCAGGTCACGAGCAAACATCAAGTGCTACAGTGATTTTTGCCTGGGCAGCTGTTGGAATCCCCTTAGCTTGGGGTGTGTATAAAACGCTTTTAAGTGCTTTGAAATTATTCTCATAAGTTAATAAAAATTTAAGTTTTTAAGAATTTCCTTTATGAAAACCATATTCCCTTGCTAAAAAGGAATATGGTTTTTTTATAATTTCAGCTAGACATTCCTTGAAGAGCTAAGAGATCTTTGCAGAGTTAATGAGTATAAAAAAATCAGATTATTGAATCTGCCAATTCCAAACCAAAGGAATTGGGCTTCATTATTTCTGGGGGCATTAAAAGAGTTTTAAAGAAATCTGAGACTGCAGGTCATATCTTCTATTTCATATCCTAATAGCCTAGATTAACTTCACAGTTACTAGTTTTGAGTAGCGAAAAGCGGTATCACTCTGCGATAAAAGACTCTCCAAGATAGAATTGGGAGTTAACCAAAAAAGAGATAGGTGCTTCATTGGTGTAGCTCCAGAAACAGTGAGCAGGCTATTAAACCAGGCATTGGTGAGAATAAGTTAAATAGTGCTTACACTATAAATTCTTAAAATATCGACAATAAAGAGATAGTTAATGATAAATAAATTACGGGTTGGAATATTAGAGGGTGATGACATTGGCCATGAAATTGTGCCTGTTGCAGTAGAGGTTGCTAAAGCGGCAGCTAAGCTGCATCAGGTGAATATTGAGTGGGTACCTTTACCAATTGGACGTCGCTCTCTTGATACCCATGGTCATACTCTTCCACCAGAAACTTTAGAAACATTGCATACTTTGGACGGCTGGATCTTGGGGCCTATTGGACATCGCGCTTACCCAAAACAAGCGAATGCAATTAATCCTCACCCCATATTACGCAAGCAATTTAATTTATTTGCAAATATAAGACCCACACGCTCTTATCCAGACATAGGCTGTCTTCGTGATGATATTGATTTGATTATTGTTCGTGAAAACAATGAGGGATTTCAGCCAGATCGCAATATGCTAGTGGGTAATGCAGAGTTTCGCCCAAGCGATGAGATGACTCTTTCTATGCGCGTGATTACTAGGACAGGAAGTCGCCGTGTAGCCCAGGCAGCTTATGAATTAGCGCGTCAACGTAAGAAGCATTTAACCTACGTGCACAAGGATACAGTCTTTAAATTGGGTTGTGGGATGTTTGTTGAGGAATGCAAAAAATTAGCTCCTGATTATCCAGATGTGCTGGTTGATGATGTGATTGTGGATACCATGGCAATGCGCTTAGTGCGTGACCCGCAAAACTTTGATGTGATTGTTACTACGAATATGTTTGGTGATATTTTGTCAGATGAGGCTGCTGGTCTCGTTGGGGGTTTAGGAATGGCCCCTGGATTGTGTATTGGCGATGGTGATGTAGTGATGGCGCAAGCCACTCATGGATCTGCTCCAGATATCGCGGGCAAAGGTATTGCTAATCCATACTCCATGATTGAATCAACCCGTATGATGTTCGACTGGCTCGGACACAGTAGAAATATTCCCGAGGCTGTGGCGATGGCAAGAGCAATGTCAGAGGCAACTACGATAGCCCTAGCAAATCCAAATGCGCGGACTGGGGACATCAATGGCAAGGGAGATACTGCCTCAATGGCAAAAGCAATCTTAGAGGCTTTGAAGTAATGTAATAAGGTGGTTGGAATTCATGGGACTTATAAAGATAAAAATGGAGAAGACATGAGTAATAGCAAAGAACAGAATGAACAACGTAGGCAACTTTTAACTTGGCTAGCAGCTAGCCCATTATTTGCGCTTAGTGCTAATCAAGATCTTTTTGCGCAAGAGGCTAAAGATCCCAAAGAGTTACTCAGGAATTTCACAAAGCGTCCAGATCCTATGATTTGGGGGCCTAATACTCCTTTGGATCTCATCTCTAATCCAAAGGAAGCGATCAATGTTTTTGATTTTGAGCCAGTAGCATTTACTAAGGTGCCTCCTGCTCACTTTGGATATATGGCATCAGGCATTGATGATGAAGTCACCCTCCGAGCTAATCGCACCTCATTTTTAAAATATCAATTACGACCTCGTCGTCTGCGTGATGTCAGCAAGATTGATACCTCAATTACCCTATTTGGAACCAAATGGAACTCCCCCATCATCATTGCACCAACTGGTGGTAATAAAGCCTATGACCCAGAGGGAGAGGTTGCTGTTGCAAGGGCCGCAAGGGCAGGCGGCTTCTTAAATATTCTGTCAAACGCAGGAGCGTCCACTATTGAGGAGGTGATTGCAGCCCGTCAAGGGGAGGTTTGGTTCCAACTGTATGCTACTTCAAGTCCTGCTGTGGCAAAGCAAGTAATTCGGCGGGTTGAAAAAGCTGGGGCGCCAGTATTGGAAATTACTGTTGATCGTAATGGCGGAAGAAATCAAGAAACCTTTGCACGTCTCAAAAAATTAGATCCTCGAAATTGTGCAGGCTGCCACGTTCACGGCTTCGGAACCGCACAGGAAAGACCAAATTACGATGGCATTGATATGGCTGGCGTGAAGATGTCATCCTCTAATATGACTTGGGATTTTATTAAGCAGGTTCGAGATACTACTAAGATGAAAATTATTATCAAGGGTATTTTGACAGAAGAGGATGCGCAACTTTGCCTCAAGTACGGAGTTGATGGGATTCATGTATCAAACCATGGTGGTAGAAGTGAAGATGGCGGCCGCGGCTCAATTGAATGTTTACCTGAAGTGGTTAAAGTTGCAAAAGGCAAAGTACCGATCCTATTTGACAGTGGTATTCGCCGCGGTAGCGATGTATTCAAGGCAATGGCATTAGGCGCTAATGCAGTTTGCGTTGGACGTCCCTATCTGTGGGGCTTGGGCGCTTTTGGTCAGCCAGGTGTAGAGCGTGTGATGGAAATTCTACAGACTGAGTTTGTGTCAACAATGCAGCAGATGGGTGCTGCCAATATTGCCGCGATTCAATCATCCATGATCTATAGATCTTAAGAATTTATATTTCAAAGGATGTTCATTAAGAGAAAGCCACCTCAATGGCTGGTTTTCTTTGAATATCTTCTATCATAATTCTTTGCCCCCACGTTCAAGTCCTGGCGAATCCACCAATAAAATCAATGACTTGGGGAGAAATTCCTAAGTCGTTTTCTTTCTATGTCACAAAGTATGCAATCGATCTTGATACATCTTTCACTTGAACCTCAATAAATATATAGGCCTGCTAATGGATTGGGCAACCAAAACCACCTTAGAATGGTTTTTTATGATCTTGCCAAATTAGCTTAGTTTAGAAAAGCGGCTCAGAATACAATAGTGTCTTGAGCAGGAAAAATGCCCAAAACTCAGACCCCTATTTAATTTTTTACAAACCATTAATATGTCAACAGTAAAACAAGTTCTCAATCAAAAAAATAACACCGTCTTGTCAGTAAGTTCAACTGATAACGTTGAAAAAGTCTTGACTGTGATGCGTGATCATCGAGTAAGAGCTGTTTTAGTAATTGATGATGGCAATTTAGTGGGCATTGTTTCTCAAGGCGATTGCGCTATCAAGGTGTTGTTACCGAACAATAATCCAAAACAAGTAACTGTTTCAAAAATAATGACAGCAAACCCTCTTGCCGTCACTTTATCTAATTCATTAGATGAGTGCATGGCAATCATGGTACACAAGCATATTAGGCATTTACCTGTAGTAGAAAAAAACAAAGTAGTGGGAGTGATTTCCATTGGAGACCTTGTGAAAAATATTCTAGAACTCCAGGGTAGCCAGATTAAGTTTCTTGAGACTTATATTAAAGGTCATGGTGCCTAGTCTCACTTGAATGCAGACTGTCAAGGAATTACATCAGCAAGCCTGTGAAAAAGGTTTGGATACCTATATAGATCCTCAAACTGGATATTTAGTGCACACTAGTCAGGCTCACCTGAGGCGTGGTGTTTGCTGTGGCAATCGGTGTCGTCATTGTCCTTTTGATCACATTAATGTCTTTGTAAGGACTGAGTAATTCAGCGATATAGGTACATTTTATTTTCTATAGCCAAATGACAAAGCCAGACTTTTTACAGTATGAACCATGGCCGTCGTCGCAGACTCTACTGAAAGCCTTAGAGCGCTCTGCTTTGATTACTCGCACGGTTATTAGTAATCTGGGTAAAGGGCAAGAAACTGTCATCATTTCATCAAATCTGAATCCACCGCATTGGGAGTTTGGCCATCTGATTTGGTTCCAAGAATTTTGGGTATTGCGACATGGGCTGCAATCTAACCCATCACTTCTTCCTAATGCGGATGCGTTATTTAATTCATCCGGAATCGTTCATGATGATCGCTGGCAAGTTCAATTGCCATCCATTGATATTCTGCAGAATTATTTTTCAGAGGTGATGGAGCATACGTATACCATCTTAAGATCTGGATCTTTGACATCTGAGCAGGCTTACTTTATTCAGCTCTCTCTTTATCACCAGGATATGCACAATGAGGCATTTGCTTATATGTGGCAATCCTTAGCGTATGCTTGGCCATTAGATTTTGAATTAGATTCTGTTGCAAAGAAATCATTAGATTTAAAGCCAAGTTATATTGATTTTGCCGAGCGTTATTTCCAATTGGGCTCAGTAGCCCATACGGGTTTCATTTTTGATAATGAAAAATGGCAGCATGAAGTTTTGGTTCCTCCATTTTCAATTTCTAGCCATGCAGTGAGTAATGGGGAGTACTTAAATTTTTTAGAGGCTCAGATTGCAAGTGGAGCAATTTCCTCAGGACAACAACCTGCTTATTGGAAAAAAGAGGGTGATGTCTGGTTTGAGCGGTTTTTTGATCAGTGGCGCGAGTTAGAGCTAAATTCACCTGTAAGACATATTTCTGCTCACAATGCTGAGCAGTATTGTTTATGGAGGGGCGTTCGACTGCCCACTGAAAGTGAGCTCAGCCTATTGATGGCATCACCACATGCTGATTGGCAACCTTCCAGCTTATGGGAATGGACTAACAGTACTTTTATGCCCTTTGAAGGCTTTAGTTCGGATCCTTATCAAGATTATTCAGCCCCATGGTTTGATGGTAAGCATCGGGTTTTGAAGGGCTGGAGTGCATTTACCCCCAACTATCTGCGTCGTCCCCAATTCCGTAATTTTTACCTACCTTCCCGCAGCGACTTTTTTTGTGGCTTTCGTACCTGTTTAATATAAATTAGGTAAGCTCACATACTTACCTATCCATCTTCTTACTTTTAAATTGAGCTCTTTTATATGACATATAACGGTCGTCTTACCTCCCTCTCTCACGGTGGGGGCTGTGGCTGCAAAATTGCTCCAGGTGTTTTGAGTGATATTTTGAAATCTTCCCCCATTCGTCAAATACCAGCTGCACTTCTTGCAGGTTCTGATAACAATGAGGACGCTGCTGTTTATCAACTCAATGAAAATCAGGCGATCGTAGCGACCACGGATTTCTTTATGCCGATTGTTGATGATCCTTATCAATTTGGGCGTATTGCTGCAACAAATGCTATTTCAGATATTTACGCTATGGGTGCGCAGCCTCTTTTTGCCCTGGCGCTATTAGGTATGCCAATCAACGTCCTTCCCTTGGAGGTGATTCAGCAGATTACTGCTGGTGGCGAGTCTGTATGTGTGGAAGCCGGCATTATGATCGCGGGCGGGCACTCGATTGATACAGTAGAGCCTATTTATGGGTTAGTTGCTATTGGCGTAGTCGACCCTAAGAAACTCAAGCGGAATAGCGGTGCCAAGCTAGGGGATAGCATCATCCTCAGTAAGCCCTTAGGTGTTGGTATTCTTTCTGCTGCACTGAAAAAAGAACAACTGTCTGATTCTGCATACCAAGAAATGATTGCCTTAACGACTAAGCTCAATAAACCTGGGGTAGCTTTGTCACAGATTGATAGTGTGCATGCGCTCACTGACGTAACTGGTTTTGGCCTGGCTGGACACTTATTGGAACTGTGCCGTGGTGCAAAGCTATCAGCTCAAATTCAGTGGGACTCTATTCCAGTAGTATCTGAAGCGGTCAAATTGGTGAAAGAGGGTACCTTTACAGGGGCATCTCCTCGTAACTGGCTAGGTTACGGTCATGAAATTTCGATGGCGCCTCATTTGAGCGAGTGGCAGCAAAATCTCTTATCTGATCCTCAAACTAGCGGTGGTTTATTAATTTCTTGCAGTCCAGAAGCTACTGAGCAAGTGTTAAACATTCTCAGCGCAGATGGATTTACCCAAGCCCGAGTAATAGGTCAATTTGTCCAGGGCTCAGGCCTTTCAGTGGCCTAAGCACTACTTCTTCAATTTAATAGAAAGTATCCAATCAAAATGAAACTTCAATTACAGCAGTTCAAGACGTCTATTGGCTTAGTCCTAGCAACACTCTGTTTGAGTTTGCTAAGTCTTCAAGTAAATGCGCAAGCTGTCTTGCGTGTCTCTGCAATTCCAGATGAATCACCAACTGAGCTGCAAAGAAAATTTCTTCCTTTGGGAGAATATCTTTCTAAAGAGACTGGCATGAAAGTCGAATTTACGCCCGTGACTGACTATGCAGCAGTTGTCGAAGCCCTAGCAACGAATAAAATTGATATGGCTTGGCTGGGTGGGTTTACCTATATTCAAGCGAAAATTCGCACAAATGGCGCAGTCAAGCCGATAATCCAGCGTCTTGAGGATGAAAAATTTACTAGTAAATTCATTATTCCTGAAAGTAGCTCTGTAAAGACTTTGACTGATTTAAAGGGCAAGACCTTTGCTTTTGGTTCTCCATCATCTACTTCAGGCCATTTAATGCCACGGTTTTATTTAATGAAGGCTGGTATTAATCCTGATAAAGACTTTAAGAGCATTGCTTTTTCTGGGGCTCATGATGCAACGGTAGCCTTTGTGGCGAGTGGTAAAGCCGATGCTGGTGCTTTAAATGCGTCTGTTTGGGATAAATTGTCTGATGCTAAAAATCCTAATACCGAAAAAGTAAAGGTCTTATATACAACGCCTCCTTACCATGATTACAACTGGACAGTTCGAGGTGGTTTAGATGCGGCAGTGACTAAAAAAATTAGCGATGCTTTTTTAAAGCTAAATGCTAATGATCCTAGCCAAAAAGAATTAATGGATCTTCAAAGGGCTAGTAAATATATTCCTACTAAGTCATCTAACTATGATGAAATTGAGAAGGCTGCAATCGGTGCTGGTCTGATTAAGTGAGAAAAATAGCATTTTCATTTCAGCATGTCAGCTTTAGCCATAGCAATGGTAAAGAGGCGCTAAAAAATATCAACATTAGCGCCTCAGCTGGAGAATCCATTGCGATTATTGGATCATCTGGTTCTGGTAAAACCAGCTTCCTTAATCTCATAGCTACCTCACTGCGGCCAAGCACAGGCTCAATAACGGTTTTGAATGTTGATCCATGGTCGATTTCAAAAGGGCGGCTACAGAGTTTGCGCTCTCAAATTGGATTGGTCCATCAAGCAGTTCCTATCCCACCAAGACAAAGAGTTATTACCGCTGTTTTAGCAGGTCGTCTTGGTCAGTGGCCACTCTGGAAGTCTCTCTTATCTTTAATCTACCCTGTTGATATTGCAGGCCCCCAATTATGTTTACAAAAACTCGATTTAGCAGATCGCCTCTTTGATCGTTGTGATCGTTTGTCTGGAGGTCAGCTACAAAGGGTAGGTGTTGCACGCGTGTTGTACCAGGCGCCTCATTTATTACTGGCTGATGAGCCAGTATCAGCGATGGATCCAGTTCTTTCTGATTTAACAATTCAATGCCTTTTAGAGGATGCGCGCACAAGAGATGCTTGTTTTGTAGCCAGCCTGCATGCAGTAGATATTGCTTTGAAATGGTTCCCTAGAATTATTGGATTACGAGATGGGGAAATATTTTTTGACCTACCGGCAACTGATGTGAGTGAGATTTTGCTAGAGCAGTTATATGCTTCTGAACGTGGCGTGCTGCCAAAACAGGGTAGTGCCAATACATCATCATGAGAAGGATGTGCCACTTTAGGGATCCTGATGCACTGAGGCGGTTTTCAGTAGCTGTGATTGGGTTGGCAATCTTGTGGCCTATGATGCAATTAGCGCAGTTTGATATCTTTGCGTTATTTGAAGATCGAAATCTAGTAGTTTTTTCCAACTTCTTAATTCAGTTTTTCCCACCCAATCTTCAGACATCATTTCTAGTATTAGTACTAAAGGCCACTATAGAGACTTTAGCCATGGCAACTGCCGGCATTGCTCTAGCAATGCTGATGGCAATTCCACTAGGCTTAATCATTACCTATAGTCTTTCGATTTCACGTATTGGCCCAGCCTCAGGACATTGTATCGCTAGGCTCGGTAGATACCTTGCCCGCATGCTAATGTTATTTCTCAGGGGTATTCCAGAAATTGTGTGGGCCTTACTATTAGTTAGGGTATTTGGCCTAGGTCCTATCGCAGGCGTATTAGCAATTGCGATTACTTATGGAGGCATGCTTGCAAAAGTCTATTCAGAAATCCTGGAAACTGAAAATACCTTGCCTGCTAGAGCGCTGCTGATGTTGGGTAGTGGCCGCATTAATGCATTTTTATATGGGCTATTACCAGGCGCCTCACAAGAGCTAGCCTCTTACACCATCTATCGCTGGGAATGTGCGGTTAGAGCTTCAGTTGTCATGGGTTTTGTCGGTGCTGGCGGCCTGGGTCAGCTCATGGATCAGTCGATGAAAATGCTTAACGGTGGTGAAGTATCTACCATTCTCATCGTATTTTTGTTGCTTGTTTTACTGGCAGACTATATTAGTCTGATCATTCGTCGGCAGCTCGCATGAATCATTATCCAGCCCGCAAATTTTGTCTAAAGTGCTTGGTGACGATAGTGCTGATTGCTCTTTTTATTGTGGCGAGTTTTGCTTATCTTTCACTAAATCCTCTAGCATTATTTACTAAGCAAGCGATGAGTGATGTTGCTATCTATACATCGCGATTCTTTCCACCTGATCTCTCATCTGCATTTTTGCAAAAAGTTTGGAGTGGGGTATTGCAGACCTTAGCTATCTCTACCTTAGCGACCTTATTGGCAGCTATTGTGAGCCTTTTTTTAGCACTACCAGCAGCTGGACAGTTTGGTAATGGTGCAAAAGCGGTAACTCGGTTTTTCTTAAACTTTCTCCGTTCGGTACCAGAGCTCGTTTGGGCGGTATTGATGGTGTTAGCCGTAGGTTTGGGGCCATTTGCAGGAACGCTAGCACTTGCTTTGCATACCACGGGTGTATTAGGCCGTTTGTTTGGAGAGACTCTGGAAAATCATCCTCCCAGCGCGACGCAAGCTCTGAAATTGGCGGGAGCAAGTAATACCCAGGCATTTATCTATGGAGCTTTACCGGGGATTTACTCTCAACTGCTCTCATATAGTCTTTATCGCTGGGAAATGAATATACGTATGGCAACAATATTAGGTTTTGTGGGTGCAGGAGGTCTTGGACAAATTTTGTACTATGAGCTCTCTCTATTGCATGAGCAGCAAGCTTCAACTGTCATTATGGCAATGTTGGTATTGGTTATTGGTGTAGATATGATTAGTAACAAACTCCGTAGAGTACAAATGCATAGCCTTGGTTAAGTGCTATCCAATAAAAAAGGAATATTGAAGTGAGTCAAGAGCATCTACGTGATCAAAAGTTGATGGATGAAATTATTTCTGGTCTTACGCAAGAGCAGCCATCAATATCACCCAAGTTTTTCTACGATGAAATTGGCTCTCACTTATTTGAGGCAATTACTTTTTTAGAAGAATACTATCCAACCCGAACTGAAAAACACATCATGATGCAATACGGTGAAGCAATTGCTTTGACGATAGGCAAATGTGATGTTTTATTAGATCTTGGTGCAGGTAATTGTGAAAAAGGAAGTGCATTATTTAATTCATTAAAGCCCAAAGAATATCGAGCACTTGATATTTCTAAAGAATTTTTAGAGCAGGCCATAGCCAGCTTGCAAAAAGAGTTTCCACATATTCAGATGCAAGCGCAAACCTGTGATTTACAAGAGGAAATGGAATTTCTTGATTTAGTGGGTCGTAAAAAAACCTTTTTTTATCCAGGCTCCTCAATAGGCAATTTTGATCCAGATGCTGCTCTGGAGCTATTCAAGAATATTGTGAAAGTTTGCCAAGGTGATGGAGGTTTATTGATAGGGGTTGACCTGGTCAAGGACCTTGAGATTTTGTCTCGGGCTTATAACGATGCTCTCGGAATTACCGCGGCCTTTAATAAAAATATGCTGTTACACCTAAACCGCCTTGCTAAAACAGATTTTAATTTGGCGCATTGGGAGCACTACGCTATTTTTAATGAGCAACTGGCTCGTATTGAAATGTACCTACGATCTACTCACAATCAGGCAGTTACTTGGCCTAGCGGTGAAAAACGTTTTGAAAGTGGAGCCCTGATCCACACAGAAAATAGCTATAAGTACACGCAAGAAAAATTTGAATCTCTTTTAAAGAGTGCTGGCTTTAAGGATGTGCACTCGTGGACTGACCCGAATCATTATTTCTTGGTAGCTTATGCTGCTGCCTAGAGCTTTGGATATTTGCTTTGAGTGTTTATGTAGTTAGACTTTTAATGAGTTTATGAATCGACTCTTGTTCTAACTCTGGCTTGGTGATTTTTTGCCTTTTAGTAACTGCCTTGGATAATTTTTGATAGAAAGCCTGATTAGTTTCGACCTTAGTCAGTAGCTTGCTTAAGGCAACTTGATCGCCTACCGGATAGTAAGCGGGATAAGAGTTTCCTAATAAACCCCGATTTCCTGGAATATCTGAAGCAATCACAGGGATGCCAATAGCAATAGCTTCAGACACCACGTGGGCGCCGCCTTCCATAATGCTAGATATGATCATGACATGCGAGCGGGCAAGCCACTGCAGTGTTTTAGAGTGGCTGAGCTGTCCTAACCACCGATAACGATCAAGATTTGCTTGAATAGACATCGCCTGTTTTTTAAACTTTGGACTCATTGCCTTGCCAAGTTGTACCAGTCGAATCCTGCTGTCTGAAGGTAATAATCTTAGAGATTGCGCTGCGCAAAAGGGATCCTTTTCACTTCGCAGATGGCCGATGATGCTAGCTAAAAAATGACGCTTTGGAGTCGTTTTTCTAGAAATACTTTTAATGGACTGGTAAATCACTTGAACTTTATGATGAAATTTCTTAGGCAGGGATTGAATTGCTTTGGGTTGAAGAATCACAATTGCATCAGCCATCTCCATTGACTGGATCACTTTCTTTGAGCTTTTGAGGTCTCGGTAAATATCCGTTCCAGTCATGATTAAAACGACAGGGTGATCTGGATGAGTTTTCTTAAAGGCTTTAATAGAGTCATGACTTCGCAGTCCATGGAGTGCAATCAGAACGTCGCATGACTTTCCAGACCATTTCTCAGTAACGGTACTTTGATAGTTTAGACGCGACAAGAATTGCTGCCACCTTAAGGCAGTAATACGGTTGCCGTGAAGAGTTCCCGGGGGCGCGGGTGTTACGATTTCGATGCGAAGTTTCAAGTCAGCAATTCCAGCTTAGCCTAGATTTAAGTATTACTTAGATTCTAGGATAGATGGGAAATATGTGTTTAAAGCAAATCGATTCTCAGAATTTATCTCTTCAGATGTGATAATCTGAAGATTCACTAAAACGATTGGAGATGCATATGAAAATGAATCATATTTTTGCTAAAGCTGCTTTGGTAATAGGTGTTGGAATTGCTTCTTATGGCGCATATGCGCAATCCATGAAAGTAAATCTCACTGGCTCTCAAGAGGTGCCCCCAGTCATGACCTCTGCATCTGGAGTGGGTGCTATCGTGGTTGCCCCGGATGGTTCAGTATCCGGAACAATCACCACTACTGGTATAGAGGGCACTATGGCACATATTCATGAAGCGCCAATGGGTCAAAATGGACCCGTAATCGTTCCATTTACTAAGACTGCGGATAATGTTTGGTCGGCTCCAGCAGGTGCTAAATTAACCGAGGCTCAGCTCCAAAGTTTGAAGGGCGGCAATCTCTATTTGAATGTCCACAGCGCCACCAACAAACCTGGCGAAATCAGAGCTCAGCTGAAGTAATGTGAATGAAGATGTAGTCTTAGCCGTAAATCACCAAGCGCTACCAAAACCACCTTCGGGTGGTTTTTTTGTATCGGTTTTCTAATGCCTTCTACGTTTTTTCCATGTATAGGGCTCACCATTTGGGAATTTACCACTAGTGATGCCATCCACTCCAAACTTACCAGCAATTTCTAAGTCATTAAACTTAATTGTTACAAACTCACCGAGCTGCTTAGCCCATTCCATAGCCTCGTCAAGAGTCTTAAATTCATATGTTTTCGAATGATGCTCTATGGTGATCACTTTAATTTTGGATAAGTTGCTCAAATGCGCTAAGGAATGACTCAGGAGGCTGAGCACCTTGTAAAAGGTATTGGTTATTGAGAATGATGGAGGGTACTGAGCTTATACCAGCGCCCGTAAAAGTGGATTCTTCTTCACGGACTTCCTTCGAAAATTCTAAACCTTTCAGTATCTCTTGAGCACGCTCTTTATCTAGTCCAGCACGTATTACGGCATCTATTAAATTATCTTGATCGTCCAAATTTACGGCTAGACAAAAGTAAGTGTTAAGTAATTCCTTCTTTAGGTCTGCCTGCTTTTGTAAGTCATATTCCTTAGCTGCCCAATATAAAAGACGGTGTGCATTAAAAGTGTTGTAAACCCGCTTACGACCATCTGGATGAAATACAAATCCAGCCTTTAACGCTTTAGCCCTAATGTTAGCTTGATTAGTTTTGACCTGCTCTACGGTTAATCCATATTTTTCAGTTAAGTGTTCAGTAGCATCTTGACCGCCATGGGGCATATTTGGATTAAGCTCAAAAGGTCGAAAATGTACCTCAAAGTTTACTTTTTCACTCAATGCTGCCATAGCCTGATTGAGATTGCCTAATCCTACAGCGCACCACGGGCAAGCCACATCAGATACGAAATCTATTTTGATCGTTGGTTTCATAAGCTTCATTTTACAGAGACAAATGAATGTTTAAATAAAAAAGATATAGGTAGCTTATCTAATAACCTAGTGGTTCTGAATTAATAGGCAACTCGGTTACCAAGGTAGTTTCTCTCCTGAGTAAGTCAGAAAACTTCCCGAATCTTCTTTCTTTACATTTTCTAGAACACGGAACATATCGCTCACAGCTTCTAGAGGATCTTTACCAATTTGTTGCCCACGAAAAGGCTGGGACAATCCAGAGTTCACGGTGCCGGGGTGTAGGGCAATCAAAGCAATATTTGGCTTGTTTCTAGCAAACTCAATTGAAGCTGTTTTGATAATCATATTAAGTGCAGCTTTAGAAGCTCTATAGCCATACCAACCACCTAGGCGATTGTCTTCAATACTTCCTACTTTGGCGGACAGTGTTGCCATCACCCCATGCTTTGTATCTAAGAGCTTGGAGAAGTGTTTGATTGTTAGGGCGGGGCCAATAGTATTGGTGTTGAACATTTCAGTAAGTTGAGCTTCATTTAAATCATCCAATTTCTTTTCTGGCATCCATTCTTTAGAGTGTAAGACGCCAATAGTATTGATGATTAATTGAAATGGTCCCAGCTCAGCTAGACTACCTGCAGATGATTCAATAGTTTCTGGATGATGATAGTTAATTGCATTAGCTGAATGACGATGAATGCCCACTACTTTTGAGCAAAATGGGTTGCTTTCTAGTAGTTTCACGAAATGCGATCCTATGGTTCCTGACGAACCAATGACAAGGGCACTAAATGGTTTTGGAAGTAAGCTCATTTAGAGGAACTTTAGCCTAGTTTGGCTAAGAGCGTACGTGGCTTTTTATCCTTCATGCAAGCAAGCATTTCATTTGCTTGCTATGCTTAGGAATCTTTTCTTTAAAATGCAATACATGAATATCAATGCTGATTACAGCCAACGGGTTGTTATAAACCATCACGATTTGCCATGGGTTCCTAGCCCTGAGTCTGGGGTAGAAAGGCGTATGCTTGATCGTATAGGTGATGAGGTAGCAAAAGCGACTTCTATCGTGCGCTATGCGCCAGGATCTGAATTTCAAACTCATACCCATGAATTTGGTGAAGAGATATTGGTTTTGGATGGTGTATTTAGTGATGAGATGGGAGATTACCCTGCCGGAACTTATGTCATGAATCCCCCAGGATCCTCCCATGCACCATTTAGCAAGTCTGGGTGCACGCTATTTGTGAAGTTACGACATCTAGGTTCCGATCAAGTAGTGCGAGAGGTGATTGACACTAAAACTGCCCCTTGGTACCAAGGCATGGTTCAGGGTTTAAATGTCATGCCACTGATGCAGCAGGGAAGTGGCTCAACTTTAGTTCGCTGGGCGCCTCAAACCTATTTCAATCCCCACAAGCATTACGGCGGTGAGGAGATTTTTGTAGTTGAGGGTGTCTTTGAGGATGAGCATGGACGCTATCCAGCTGGCTCCTGGATTAGAAGTCCCCATATGAGTTTGCACCAACCATTTAGCAAAGAGGGCTGCACTATATTTGTCAAGACTGGCCATCTTTTGGTAGATGGTGGCGGCAAGCAAGCTGCTCATTATTGTTAAAACAAACTCTGCTGATTAATATTATGGCGTGGCTACGGCTAGGATAAATTTGGCCTGATAAATATTGACCCATTCTTATCCGCATTGACTAAAACCATATCGCCCACATTAACTGCTTTGCCTGTATAGGCTTGTATATTGACATGGTGGGTTACTAAAATAATTGGGGACTTGTTGCTATCACCCAGTTTTGTCTGAATGAATTACTCAAATTGTTTTGTTTGTTGCTCTTCTTGGCTCATGTCATCGAAGAGTGATCCAAGAGCTAGAGAGATTTTTACGGGCCCTAGATTTAATAACTTAGCCTTATAAGGGTAGCCTGATTTTTTCTATAGTCCCCCAGATTTCTTTGGGTGAAATATTCTTCTAGTGGATAGCCTGTGGGGTCTCCATAGCCCGGAGCATCTCCATGACACATCAGCAGCTATCAACCAAATAAAGGTTTTAGTTGATTTGATGATTTGTATGGTGCGATTCATAGCTATTTTCGAATTTTGAGGTTGAGCACTGCTTGGATAAAAACTCTAGAATAGACTTAATTTGAATCTCTTAATTAGGCTGGTTTATGAAGACTACAGATAAGCGCTGCTGCGGCTCAGGTGTATGCATTATTAATGAGGCAGGTGAATGCTGGTGCGGCCAAGTTTGGGATGGAGAAAAAATGGCTGCCCCTAATTTAAATCTGAATAAGCCAGAGCAGCTGAATTCTGGTGTTGATAAAAATTCAGATCAGAAACTAGCTAAGGGCAAGTCTTAAGCCCATATTAATCATCTTCAAATTGGTCTAATAATGAAACGTTGGCAAATGCGAAGAAATTGTGCGCTGACGCCAAAGCAGCTTCTACAGTTTTATATTGTTTTAATATGTCTTTCGCTGATAGTGGCGACAGGTTTTTTCTTAGCTGGTGTTTGGATGATCCCCATTTTTACAGCCTTAGAGTTGAGTGCAGTAACTCTTGGATTTTTAATTTATTGCAGGCATGCGCTTGACTGCGAGACAATTGAAATTGAAGGGAAATGCCTCACAATCAAAAAATTCATTGGCTATAAAGAAACGGTTTATGAATTTAATGCGCAGTGGGCAAAAATTGAATTGCCACTAGATGGGGCTAAGACATTCCACATTAGCCAATCTAATCTCCGAGTAGAGTTAGGTCAGTTTTTGAGGTTGGAGCAACAGATCCTCATCATTGCTTCCGTTCGAGCGCACTTGGGTTGAGGGTGAGGCCTACCCCTGCGCTGTCTTTGCGGTGGATAATGATGCTTCCAGTAATTTTTAATGCTTTTTGTAAATAATCCCCATGGAAATTAAAGTCAACTTTCTCGACAAGCTCCGCCTAGAGGCGAAGTTCGATGACTTCACAGTAATTGCCGATCAGCCTATTCGCTACAAGGGTGATGGTTCTGCTCCTGGACCGTTTGATTATTTCCTAGCCTCATCTGCTTTGTGCGCAGCTTATTTCGTAAAGTTGTATTGCGAGACTCGCAATATCTCTACAGAAAATATCCGCCTCTCACAAAATAATATTGTTGACCCAGAGAATCGTTATAAACAAATATTTAAGATTCAAGTTGAATTACCTGCAGATATTTCAGCAATTGATCGACAGGGTATCCTGCGTTCAATTGAGCGTTGTACTGTTAAGAAGGTAGTTCAGGAGGGCCCCGATTTTGTGATTGAGGAAGTCGCCAATCTTGATGCTGACGCACAAAGCCTCTTGACTCTAAAGCCTGACACCAGTGCTAGCACCCATATTCTTGGTAAAGACCTGCCTCTAGAGCAAACGATTGCCAATATGTCTGGGTTCTTAGCAAACCTGGGTATCAAGATTGAAATTGCTTCATGGCGCAATCTCATTCCGAATGTTTGGTCTTTACATATTCGTGATGCCCATTCACCAATGTGTTTTACCAATGGCAAAGGCGCTACCAAAGAGAGTGCCTTGGCTTCTGCCTTAGGTGAATATATTGAGCGCCTGAGTAATAACCACTTCTATGCTGGTGCTTACTGGGGTGAGGATATTGCTAATGCAGAATTTGTGCATTATCCGAATGAGCGCTGGTTTAAGTCAGGTAAGCAAGATGTACTACCGACTGAAATTCTGGATGATTATTGCCTAGAAATTTACAACCCAGATGGCGAGTTGCGTGCATCTCATTTAGTAGATACGAATTCCGGAAATGCCGAGCGCGGTATTTGTTCTTTACCATACGTTCGTCAATCTGATGGTGAGATAGTGTATTTTCCATCCAACCTCATTGAGAACCTATTTGTTAGTAATGGCATGAGTGCTGGTAATACTCTGGCTGAAGCGCAAGTTCAATGTTTATCAGAGATTTTTGAACGAGCCGTGAAGCGTCAGATTTTGGAGGGTGAGATCGCATTGCCAGATGTACCTCAGGAAGTGCTCGCGAAGTACCCCGGCATTCAAGCTGGCATACAAAGTCTAGAGGAGCAGGGCTTTCCAGTATTAGTAAAGGATGCATCACTTGGCGGCATTTACCCGGTGATGTGCGTCACCCTAATGAATCCACGAACAGGCGGTGTTTTTGCTTCCTTTGGAGCGCATCCTAGTTTGGAGCTTGCGCTAGAACGAAGTCTGACTGAGTTGTTGCAAGGCCGCAGCTTAGAAGGTCTAAATGATTTACCGCCGCCGACATTTTCTAGTGAAGCAGTGACTGAGCCTAATAACTTTGTAGAGCACTTTATTGATTCCAGTGGAATTGTGTCTTGGCGTTTCTTTAGCGCTAAATCAGACTATTCATTTGTAGAGTGGGATTTTTCGGGTCAAGGTAAGAATTCTAATGTGCAAGAGGCGGAGACTTTGTTTGGCATTCTGAAAAAAATTGGTAAAGAGGCTTATGTAGCTGTATACGATGAGCTGGGTGCTACCGCCTGTCGAATCTTGGTGCCTGGTTACTCCGAGGTATACCCAGTTGAGGACTTAGTTTGGGATAACACTAATAAGGCATTGCTATTCCGCAAAGATATTCTGAATTTAAGTAACTTGGATAAAGTCGGCCTTGCGAAATTGCTTGAGCGCTTAGAAAATAACGAGCTTGATGAGTATGGTGATATTGCCACCTTGATTGGTATCGAGTTTGACGAGAATACTGTTTGGGGTCAGCTCACTGTTCTAGAGTTAAAACTATTAATACACTTAGCTCTAAAACAATTTGAAGAGGCGCATGATTTAGTCGGCGCCTTCCTTCAGTACAACGACAATACTGTCGATCGCAAACTTTTTTATCAAGCTCTAGATGCTGCCCTTGAGGTTCATCTCGATGCTGAGTTGGAGATGCCTGACTACGAAGTCAACTTCCGTCGTATGTATGGTGATACTAGGATGGATGCTGTGCTTGGCTCAATAGATGGCAGTGTTCGCTTTTATGGTCTAACACCAACCAACTCAAGTCTAGCGGGACTTGATAGACATCAGCGTTTGATGGATAGCTATAAAAAGTTACACAAAGCACGAGCTAGTAAAGCGGTATCTTGAGTCAAAAAAATACCAACTCTTGGGTTGGTATTTTCTAGGGCATTGAGAATTATTTCTTCTGATTGATAAGAATCTGGATTTGATCCAATACAGTTTTGTCTTCCATCGTACTAATATCTCCTGGATCGCGGCCTTCTGAGATCGCTTGGAGGGCTCGACGTACAATTTTTCCTGAGCGAGTCTTAGGCAGAAGATTGACGATATAAATTTTTGCTGGTCGTGCAAGAGCTCCGAGCTTCGCATCCACAATCTTCAGCAACTCTGCTTCCATCTCCGGGGAGTTTTTACCGTCTTTGGTGATTACAAAACCAATGGGAACCTGGCCTTTCAGTTGATCTTCGATGCCAACAACTGCCACTTCGGCTACATTGGGGTGGCTTGATATGCACTCTTCGATTTCGCGAGTTCCAAGGCGGTGACCAGCAACGTTAATCACATCATCAGTGCGCCCAAGAATGAAGAAATAACCATCCTTATCTTTGATGCCCCAGTCAAATGTAGAGTAGGTCAGCTTTCCAGGGACAGTTTCCCAATAGGTGCTAACAAAGCGCTTGTCATCACCCCATACCGTTTGCATGCAGCCTGGAGGTAGTGGGCCTTCAATAACGACTACCCCTTTTTTATCTGCGCCAAGCTCTTCACCGGTGCTTTCGTCAAGGAGTTTGATGTTGTATCCAAATACCGGTACACCAGGTGAGCCAAACTTATGAGGCATCACTTCAACGCCACGCTGTATTGCCATCATTGGCCAACCTGTTTCAGTTTGCCAATAGTTATCCACGATAGGTTTCTTAATACCATCATGAATCCAGTTGGCGGTAGGCTCATCAAGTGGTTCGCCCGCTAAAAATAATAAGCGTAATGAAGATAAATCATATTTACTTAAGTATTCTGGATCCTGTTTTTTTAATACGCGAATAGCAGTTGGTGCAGTAAACATGACTGTCACTTTGTATTGTTCTACCAGGCGCCACCATATCCCTGGGTCTGGGCGAAGTGGGGTTCCCTCATATAGGATTGAGGTCATGCCATTAATAAGCGGGCCATAAATGGTGTAGCTATGCCCAACAGCCCAGCCTACATCAGAGGCAGTAAACATCGCCTCTCCTGGATTTCCGCAAAAAATATATTTCATTGAGGCTGCGAGTGCCACTGCATGGCCACCTGTATCTCTCTGAATACCTTTGGGTTTACCAGTGGTGCCTGAGGTATACAAAATATAAGAGGGATGTGTAGCGTCAACCCACTCAATCTGCACTGTACTGTTGAGATGTTTTTGATATTCCGTTGCGTAGTCAAGATCTCTTCCTGTTACGCGATGAAACGGAGTTAATCCACGATCAACGATTAGTACTTTGCTCGGCTTGAACTTAGCAATTTCGATTGCTTCATCCAGGAGCGGTTTATAGGGGACCGTTTTTCCTGCACGCATTCCGGATTCCGCTGTGACAATCACAACAGGTTCAGCATCATCAATACGTGTAGCTAGACTGTGTGATGCAAAGCCACCAAAAACAACTGAGTGAATTGCTCCAAGTCGAGCGCATGCCAACATGGCAAAAGCAGCCTCAGCAATCATCGGCATATAAATTAATACGCGGTCACCTTTTTTGACGCCGCTATCTTTCAGGATGGCAGCCATACGATTGATTTCTGTATATAGCTCCTTATAGGTATAGGTTCTCTCCTGATCTGTTTCGGTGGAAACTGCTACTAAAGCTATTTGGTCCCCGCGGGTAGCAAGGTGACGATCAATTGCGTTGTGACATAAATTAGTTAAACCACCTTTGAACCATTTTGCAAATGGTGGATTTGAATAATCTAAAACTTCTTTGAAGGGTGTTTTCCAGTCAATTAATTTAGCCTGCTCCGCCCAAAATTCCGAGGGTTTTTCAATCGAAGCTTGGTGAAATTCTTTGTATGACATAACTTTCCTTGGTGTCGAAGTAATTTGATACATCAAATGTATACGGTTGAGTGTAAGTGGTTTGAAGAAAAGATAAATCTACGGGATAACCCTAGATATCAGACATTAGGAGTTTCCCTAGATTCGCTATTTATTCAGAATATTAAATAGATAATCGACGTGTTTTATTCAATATAAATCTTTAGG
>Ga0214241_1000114_pt1 | contig 31445 bp, 27 predicted proteins | sample TroBogypolimnion_15_FD_153079 | JGI IMG/M metagenome (GOLD analysis project Ga0214241, IMG submission 153079) | Freshwater microbial communities from Trout Bog Lake, WI - 25AUG2008 hypolimnion | ecosystem: Environmental > Aquatic > Freshwater > Lake > Hypolimnion/Profundal zone | place: Trout...
CTATACCGAGCAGGTGTATTGCAATGGTCGTCCTGAAGACAATGCTAAAGATATCACCCCGATACATTGGTTAGGTGAAGAGCATGGCACTCGCATTGGGCTCTTAAGTCTTTCGAATGGTCCGACTTTGGCTTTCAAAGATATGGCGATGCAGTTGCTTGGCAATCTCTTTGAATACGCCTTAAAGAAAAAAGGTCAACAACTCAATATTTTGGGTGCCACCTCTGGTGATACAGGAAGTGCTGCAGAGTACGCAATGCGGGGTAAAGAGGGTGTGAAAGTATTTATGCTCTCACCACGCGGGAAGATGAGCTCTTTTCAGTCTGCGCAAATGTACTCTTTGCAAGACCCTAATATTTTTAACTTAGCAGTAGCCGGCGTCTTTGATGATTGCCAAGATATTGTTAAGGCCGTAAGTAATGATCATGCTTTTAAAGCTAAGAACAAAATCGGTACCGTGAACTCCATTAACTGGGGTCGTGTGGTTGCTCAGGTGGTGTATTACTTCCAAGGTTATCTCCTGGCGACTAAGTCGAGCTCTGAAAAAGTTTCATTTACTGTGCCCTCTGGCAACTTTGGCAATATTTGCGCAGGCCACATCGCTCGCATGATGGGCTTGCCTATTGAGCATTTAATCGCTGCTACAAATGAGAACGATGTGCTCGACGAGTTCTTCCGCACTGGCGTATATCGTGCGCGCAAGTCTGCTGAGACGCTGCATACGTCTAGCCCATCCATGGATATCTCGAAAGCGAGTAACTTTGAGCGCTTTGTATTTGATTTCATGGGTCAAGATGGCAAAACTACTGCAGCGATGTTTAAGCAAGTAGATGAGGCTGGCGGCTTTGATATCTCAAAAGAGGCAGTCTTTAAGGAGCTGGGTAAGTATGGCTTCCAATCTGGCCGGAGTACTCATGAGAATCGCTTAGAAACTATTCGCGATATTGATCAACGCTATGGTGTCATGATTGATACGCATACTGCCGATGGTGTGAAGGTCGCTCGTGAGCATCTTCAAGCTGGTATTCCGATGATTGTTCTCGAGACTGCCCTGCCAATCAAGTTTGAAGAAACAATTGAAGTAGCCTTAGGCCGTCCAGCTGAGTGCCCACCTGCATTTAAAGATATTAAGTCTAAGCCTCAACGTGTCGTGAATATCGATGCAGATGTGAGCCAAGTCAAAGATTTCATCACAACACATTTGGGTTAATTCTGGATTAATGTTTAATCTAGAAAAATTCAAGTAATAAAGAGCCATCCTATGACAAAGCCACCGATGTTGACTGCACAGCAGGCTTTAGATCATTTGCTTTCTCATGCTCAGCCTGTGATCGAGATGGAGGGCGTGGCAACGCAAGCCGCCTTAGGTCGGGTGCTTGCTGAAAACGTCAATAGCCTAGTAGATGTGCCCCCACTAGATAACACCTCGATGGATGGCTATGCCGTTAGAACTGCTGATACCCAAAGCCCTGGAGGCGTGCTGAAAATTGCACAACGCATTCCGGCTGGCTCGATGGGGACTCAATTACAGTCAGGCACTGCCGCTAGAATATTTACGGGCGCACCAGTGCCACCAGGTGCTGATGCCGTAGTGATGCAAGAGGATTGCATAACAGACAGCGAGACCAGTCAGGTAACCATTAATATTGCACCAACATCAGGCCAATGGATTCGTCGTAAGGGCGAAGATTTAACTGCTGGCAAGACCTGTTTAATGGCCGGTACTTTTTTGCGCCCACAGGAGTTGGGTGTAGCTGCTTCTGCAGGGTTGACTCACTTAAACGTGAAACGTCGCGTCAAAGTAGCTGCATTTTTTACTGGCGATGAGTTGGCTTTACCGGGTGAGCCCTTAAAACCAGGTGGAATTTACAACTCGAATCGCGATACCTTATTAGCATGCCTGAAGTCACTTGGATGTGATGCAAGCGATTTGGGCATTGTTCCGGATCGTTTGGATGCCACTCGTGATGCATTGCGTAAAGCAAGTAAAGATCATGATTTGATTATTACATCAGGTGGCGTATCGGTTGGGGAAGAGGATCACATCAAGCCAGCAGTTACTGCAGAGGGAAGATTGGATCTTTGGCAAATTGCGATTAAGCCTGGTAAGCCACTGGCATTTGGTGCGGTTCGAAAATCAGATCAAGCCAAGGATGGTGAAGCCTGGTTCATTGGTTTACCAGGTAACCCAGTTTCTAGCTTTGTAACATTCTTGTTATTCGTGCGTCCCTTCATTCTCAAACTACAGGGCCGCGAAGCTAAGCAGCCTCCGTCCTATTTCATGCGTGCAGATTTTGATTGGTTAAAAGTTGATCGCCGGAATGAGTTCTTGCGTGTCAAGGTTAATGAGCAGGGCGGCTTAAACCTATTTCCTAATCAAAGCTCCGGGGTTCTCACGAGCGCCTCTTGGGGTGATGGTTTAGTAGATTGTCCGCCAAACCAGCCTATTAAGACTGGAGATTTGGTTAAGTACATCCCCTTTGATGCGCTACTCAAATAATCGGTTTACGATTACCCAATGAAACTCGAATTACGATTTTTTGCCTCACTGCGTGAAGCGCTTGGTGTTTCCCAAGAGGGCCTTACTATTCCAGATAGCATAAAAACAATTGCTGATCTCAGGAACTATCTTACCCAGCGCGGCAATCCATGGTCCGAAGTTTTGGCAGATGGAAAAGTATTACGCTGTGCCTTAAATCAGCATATGGTTGATGCAAATACCCCATTGCAAGATGGTGCTGAAGTGGCTTTCTTTCCGCCAGTTACCGGGGGCTGATGTGCCGATTAAGATTCAAGAAAATGATTTTGATGTCAGCGCTGAAATAGCAAATTTGCGCAAAGGTGATCCACGTGTAGGTGCGGTAGTAACTTTCTTGGGCACTGTGCGGGATATGAATGACGGCAGCCAAGTAAAAGGTATGACGCTTGAGCATTATCCCGGCATGACGGAGAAGGCCTTACAAGAAATTCTGGATCAAGCCAAAGCACGATGGGATATTTATCAAACTCTGGTGATTCATCGTGTTGGGCCTTTAATGCCTGAAGACCAAATTGTGCTGGTGGCAGTAACCAGTGCGCACAGAGGCGAAGCTTTTACTGCCTGTGAGTTCATCATGGACTACCTAAAGACGGCAGCTCCTTTTTGGAAAAAAGAAGATACCCCTGATGGTACTCGCTGGGTGGATGCACGTGTAACTGACGAAGCTGCAATGGCTCGTTGGGTTAAAAAATAATTCCCACTTAACAGTTCTATTTTTTTCTTATGTCGTCTTGCTAATGGTGCAAGCGCATGCATCAAAGCGTGTGCTAATGCACCATCTAAGGGAATTCCTTAGTAATTACCCGAAAATTTAGATCAAAATACATCTAGAAAGTAATTCAGAAGTTTTGATCTAACAATAAACCGGAGATTGATATGACTTCAGCTGTTATGGGTGCAGAAAATACTAGTAAGAACCCCCTAAAGTCGAAATGGGTGCAATTGGCTTTAGGAGTCATTTGCATGATGTCCATTTCTAGTCCGCAGTATGTATGGGCTTTGTTTACAAAACCCATCATGGGTCAGCTCGGTGTTACTTTGACAGAGCTGCAGATTACATTTTCGATCTTGATTGTCTTGCAGACTTTCTTCTCACCATTTCAGGGTTATTTAGTCGACAAGTTTGGTCCTCGCCTATTGTTATCTATTGGCACGATCCTGACGGGTGCAAGCTGGGTTCTTTCAGCTAATCTCACTACCGTTTCCAATCTTTACCTCACCTACGGCGTGTTAGGTGGTTTGGGTACCGGCATTGTTTACGTCGGTGTTGTTGGTTTGATGGTTCGCTGGTTTCCAAATAATCGTGGCTTTGCAGTAGGTATGGTTGCTGCTGGTTATGGTATTGGCGCATTACTCACTACCTTCCCAATTTCTTCTAGTTTGACTGAGACAGGTATTCAGGGCACGTTAACACTCTTTGGCTACATTATCGGCGCTGTTGGTTTATTGGCTGCACAAGGCATTCGTGTCCCGCATGCTGATCGTGTGCAAACAGCTGATCAAAAAGAAGCTGCTGCAACTGGGGTTGCGCCAAAGACAATGTTAAAGACACCAGTATTTTGGTTAATGTTTTTAATGATGTCCATGATGTCTACATCGGGATTGATGGTGATTTCTCAAATGGGTGCATTTGCAAAAGACTTTGGTATTACATCAGCAATGGTTTTTGGTATGGCTGCCTTACCTTTAGCTTTAACCATTGATCGCGTTACTAACGGCTTAACTCGACCAATATTTGGCTGGATATCTGACCGTATTGGGCGTGAATACACCATGACTATTGCTTTTGGTTTAGAGGCTCTTGCCATGTTTGCTTGGGTGATGACGCGATCTGATCCTGTGATGTTTGTGTTACTTTCAGGTATCGTGTTCTTTGGTTGGGGTGAGATTTTCTCTTTGTTCCCATCTACCTTGACCGATACATTTGGTCAAAAGCATGCAACTACAAACTATGGCTTCTTGTATATGGCTCAAGGCGTTGGTTCCATTATTGGGGCTCCAGTTGCAGCCTACATTCATGGTGTAACTGAAAGCTGGCTCCCTGTATTTGCCATCATGATTGTTTTAGATGCTACAGCAGCTATCCTGGCATTCTTTGTGCTCAGACCAATGCGTGCCAAGTACATGAAGACACGTGCAGCATAAGTTGTAATTTGAGAACAAAAAAGCTACCAACTTGGTAGCTTTTTTTAATGTCACAAGAATATCATTTGGTATTAGAACGAGCTCACTGCGCCATCACTCCTAGGATCCCATCCACCCTGGAGTATCCCTGACGGATTGCGAATGATGCAACCTGAATGACCAACAGTTTCATCAAAGTTATCCAGCATTTCAATTTCATGGCCTAAAGCATGAAGCTCTTTAGCAACCGAAGGACTGAAGCGCGACTCCAATTTCAAGCTGTCACTGGTTTGTCCCCAGGTTCTACCTAAAAGCCAGCGTGGACGACTAATAGCATCTTGCGGATCAAGACCGTAAGTTGCTGTACGAGTAAATACTGCGCACTGGGTTTGTGGCTGACCATCTCCGCCCATTGTTCCGTAAACCATGGAGCGACCATCCTTAAATAAAGCCATTGCTGGATTCAGAGTATGAAAAGGCTTGCGATACGGCTCGAGGTGATTCAGTGTATTTGGGTCGAGAGAAAAACTACAACCACGATTTTGCCAGTTGACACCTGAGGTAGGGAGCACAATGCCCGCACCAAACTCATGATAAATACTCTGAATGAAGGAAACGCAATTACCATCACCGTCAATGACGCCCATCCAAATAGTGTCAGCTGGTCCTTTACCTTGACCCCATGGCAGTGCTTTATTGGGGTCAATATTCTTGGCTAACTTTTTCAGGAACGTAGGTGATAAGAAAGATTGCGCATTCTTTGTCATATACGCAGGATCAGTAACAAACTGATCACGGATCTTAAATGCTTGCTTGGTAGCCTCAACGCAATGGTGCACGTATTCTGGGCTATCCACTTTGAAGCGCTTCAGATTTAACTGATCAAGGATACCAATAATCATTAATGACACCACACCTTGAGTTGGTGGGGTCATGTTGTAAACATTCCCCATACTGTGCTTAAGCTCAAGGGGATCTATCAATTTTGCATGATGGCGGCGCAGGTCCTCTAATCTCAGGGGGCTTCCTAGCTCATTGAGTTCTTTTGCTAGTGATTGCGCTAATTCGCCACGGTAATAATCATCAGTACCTTTTTGAGCGATTTGGCGCAAGGTTTTCGCAAGGCGTTCTTGTTTAAAAATACTGCCGACCGCGGGCGCCTTGCCCTTCACTAGAAAAGTTTCTGCAAATCCTGGAATGGGACTCAGTTCTTGGCGTTTCTTTTCGGTAAGGCTGGATTGGCTGAATGTAACTGGTGTACCGGCCTCAGCATAGTGAATTGCGTCGGCAAGCAAACGGGAGAGAGGCATTCTGCCGCCCAAGCCTTGTTTAGAAAGTTTGTGTGCGGCACCCCAACCAGAGATGGTGCCAGCAACAGTATTGGCGGCTACTGCGCCACGAAAGGGAATGGCTTTAGTAATGCCACGCTCTGCGTACCATTGTTTGGTAGCGAGACCGGCTGCCGCACCACAGGCATCAATGCCACCCATAGCTTTACCTGGAGAATGAATTACCCAAAAAGAATCACCACCAATGGAGTTCATATGAGGATAGACAACAGCAATAGTTGCAGCAGCCGCAACCATTGCCTCTAATGCATTACCGCCTTCTCGTAAAACAGCTAAAGCTGATTCAGATGCAAGAGAATGTGGCGCTACTGCCATTCCTCTAGTTCCCCATTTTGCTTGCATAACTGATCTCCGATGAAATGATGAATATTTAACGGCTCTATTGTAGATCTGGCTTTAAAACTACCCCTATCAGAAAGGATGGTTCAAGATTGAAAGAAAGACAGCTTCTTAGTTCTTGGCAAACGCTTTAAGCGTAACTCCGCTTTGGAAGCCTCTGATCGATCTGGGTGCTCTTGTGTGGCCAAAAGGATCACGGGTCGACGGGATCTTGTGTAGCGGGCGCCTTGCCCGCAATTGTGGGCTTCCAGGCGATGTTCAAGACGGTTGGTAATGCCGGCATAGTAAGTGCCGTCAGCGCATTCTAGGAGGTAAACGAGCCAGGTCAAAATCGAGATAAATTCGCTTAAAAGGGGTTGTAGAAACCTTGAAATCTGTCATATTGCCCTTATATTCTATAGATAGATATATGGAGTGCAAAAATGAGAATAGATAAGCTAACAACTAAATTTCAAGAGGCCTTAAGTGAGGCCCAGAGTATCGCCTTGGCGAAAGATAATCAATACATTGAGCCTGCCCATTTGTTGCTGGCTATGTTGCGTGACTCTGATGGCGGTGCAAAGAGTTTATTGACCCGCGCAGGGGTTAATGTTCCTGGTTTGGAAAAAGGTGTAGAGAAAATTATCAGCAATCTGCCTGAGGTGCAGGGCACTAGCGGAGAAGTGCAGGTCGGCCGCGATTTAAGTAACTGGCTAAACCTATGTGAAAAAGAAGCCAATAAGCGTAATGACCAATTTATCGCTGGAGAGCTATTCTTGCTAGTGGTGGCTGATGACAAAGGTGAGCTTGGCAAGGTTGCTCGTGAAAATGGGTTAAATCGTAAATCGTTAGAAGCGGCTATTGATTTAGTGCGCGGAGGGGAATCGGTGAATAGTGCAGATGCTGAAGGCCAACGTGAAGCCTTAAAGAAATACACAGTCGATTTAACTGAGCGTGCTCGTATGGGTAAGCTCGATCCAGTGATTGGTCGTGATGATGAGATTCGTCGCACGATTCAAATCTTGCAGCGACGCGGTAAAAATAACCCGGTGCTCATTGGTGAGCCTGGTGTGGGTAAGACCGCTATCGTTGAAGGTTTAGCGCAACGCATTGTTAATGGTGAAGTACCAGAGACATTAAAGAACAAGCGCGTCTTGGTCCTCGATATGGCTTTGCTATTAGCCGGCGCTAAGTACCGCGGTGAATTTGAAGAACGTCTGAAGGCAGTTCTGAGCGATGTCGCCAAAGATGAAGGTCAAACTATCATCTTTATCGATGAAATTCACACGATGGTTGGCGCTGGTAAGGGTGATGGTGCAATGGATGCTGGCAATATGCTTAAGCCTGCCTTGGCTCGTGGTGAACTACATTGCATCGGTGCAACGACTCTGGATGAATACCGTAAATATATTGAAAAAGATCCTGCATTAGAACGTCGTTTCCAAAAAGTGATGGTGGAAGAGCCTAGTGTCGAAGCAACTATTGCAATCTTGCGTGGTTTGCAAGAGCGCTATGAGCTACACCATGGTATCGAAATTACCGATCCAGCCATTGTGGCTGCTGCCGAATTATCGCATCGTTACATTACAGATCGCTTCTTACCAGACAAAGCGATTGATTTGATTGATGAGGCAGGTTCCCGAATCCGTATGGAGATTGATTCCAAGCCAGAGGTAATGGATAAACTTGAGCGTCGCTTGATTCAGTTAAAGATTGAGCGCGAGGCGGTTAAGAAAGAGAAAGATGAGGCTTCTCAGAAGCGTCTTGGCTTAATTGAGGAAGAGATTAAACGTCTTGGTGCTGAGTATGCAGACTTAGAAGAAATCTGGAAAGCAGAGAAAGGTGCTGTATTAGGCGCCGCCAATCTAAAAGAAGAAATTGAAAAGGTGAAGGCGGATATTGCCAAGCTACAGCGTGATGGCAAGTTAGAGCAAGTTGCTGAGTTGCAATACGGCAAGCTACCTGAGCTTGAGGCTAAACTTAAATCTGCTGCTGCTGCAGAAGCCAAGAGTAATAAGGACGGTGTAGTTAAAAATAAACTACTTCGTACTCAAGTTGGCGCAGAAGAAATCGCAGAAGTGGTTTCTCGCGCGACGGGCATTCCAGTTTCGAAGATGATGCAGGGTGAGCGCGACAAGCTACTCAAGATGGAAGAGCTGTTACATAAGCGTGTCGTTGGTCAAGAAGAGGCTATTACTGCTGTATCAGACGCTATCCGCCGTTCCCGTGCTGGTCTAGCTGAAGAGAATCGCCCTTATGGTTCATTCTTATTCCTCGGGCCCACTGGCGTTGGTAAGACCGAGCTTTGTAAAGCACTAGCCGGATTCTTGTTTGATAGCGAAGATCATCTCATTCGTATTGATATGAGTGAGTTTATGGAGAAGCATAGCGTGGCGCGTTTAATTGGTGCACCTCCAGGTTATGTGGGCTACGAAGAGGGCGGTTATCTTACCGAGCAAGTGCGTCGTCACCCTTATAGCGTCATTTTGTTTGATGAAATTGAAAAAGCACATCCAGATGTATTTAACGTGCTCTTGCAAGTGCTGGATGATGGGCGCCTAACTGATGGTCAGGGTCGTACTGTGGACTTCAAGAATACTGTGATCGTGATGACCAGTAATATTGGTTCACATTTGATTCAGTCAATGACTGATAAGAAACAATCAGAGATTAAAGAGGCAGTATTTGAAGAGTTAAAGAATCACTTCCGCCCTGAGTTCTTAAATCGTATTGATGAAATCGTAGTATTCCATGGTTTGGATAAAGGCAACATTGCTAATATCGCAAAGATCTTGCTAAAGAACTTGTCAGATCGTTTGGCAAAAGTCGATATGCAGCTTGAGGTCAGCGACGCAGCCCTGAATAAGATTGCTGAAGTGGGCTTTGATCCAGTCTTTGGGGCAAGACCGCTCAAGCGCGCCATTCAGCAGCATATTGAGAACCCGGTTTCTAAGATGATCCTGGAAGGCAAGTTTGGCCCTAAGGATGTTGTGCCTGTGGATGTAGATAAAAAAGGTGACTTTAGCTTTACTCGTCTGATTCACTAATCAGTAATAAACAGTAAACTCGGTACATGAATGTTGCGCTTAGTAGGCGTGCCAGTGATATCCGGGTTATTGGTCTGATTAGCCTAGCTCACGGCAGCTCTCATTTCTTTCATTTAATTCTGCCTCCCATGTTTCCATGGTTGAAGGATGCTTTTGCATTGAGTTATGCTGAACTTGGCCTACTCATGTCAGTCTTCTTTGTAGTGTCTTGTATTGCGCAGGCAGTATCTGGTTTTTTAGTGGACCGTATTGGAGCTAGACCAGTTTTATTTAGCGGCATCAGCTTACTTATTCTTGCGGCTGTGGTGTATTCCCAAAGTAATGACTATGCCATGCTCATCTTTGGCGCGATTATCGCTGGCTGCGGCAATGGCATTTTTCATCCTGTTGATTACACGCTCATCAATCACAAGGTGTCAGCACCTAATCTTCCATATGCCTATTCAATGCATGGTGTTACAGGATATTTAGGTTGGGCAGCTGCGCCAGCCTTTATGGTGGCGATTGCTCAATTTGCTGATTGGCGTATTGCATTCTTATCAGCAGCCCTTCTGGAGGCATGTGTCTTGGCTATCCTTTGGTTTAATAAGGGCTGCCTCTTGGATAACGTCAAGGAACGCCATGAGAATACGCATGCAAGTGCCCAGGTAGCTAATCCAGGTGCTGCACAAGAGAGTTCATTTGCATTTCTGAAATTACCTGCCGTTTGGCTGTGCTGGATTTTCTTTTTCTTTAGCATGGCCTCTACATCAAGCCTGCAATCATTTGCTCCGAGTGCCTTGTTTAATATTTATCTGGTCCCATTGGATGTGGGAAGTTATTACATTACGCTCTTGGCGCTTGGTAGTGCGGGTGGCGTATTGTTTGGCGGTTATCTGGCTGCAAAACTGCAAGCGCCTGAGCGTATTGTGACTTCTTGCTTAACGCTAACAATTGTGATGTGTCTATTGATGGGTACCGGATTAATTCCTATTGTGCTGATACCCTTTATTTTTATTGGATTGGGTTTCGGTTATGGTGTGGTGGCGCCTTCACGAGATCTCTTAGTCAAGGCAGTAACGCCAAAAGGTGTTGCGGGACGTGTTTACGGAATTGTTTATTCCGGGATTGATTTAGGCGCAGCAGTGGGACCTTTTATATTCGGATTCTTCATGGATGCAGGCCTTCCTAAAGCCCTATTCTTCGGCATCGTTCTATTTCAATTAATGATCATTCCGACGGTATTTAAGGTAACCTCAAAGAGCCGGCATGCAGCTTAATCTAAAGCTGTCTTAATCCTTTTTGCAAATTCAACCGCATGCGGATTATCGCCATGAATGCATAAGGTGTCCGCCTGGATTTTGATTGCACTACCATCAATCGCGATGACCTCGCCACTCTTTGACATACTAATCACTTGATTTAGTGCTTCCGTTTCATCTTCAATTACCGCACCCGCTTGAGCGCGCGGAACCAGAAATCCTTCTTTGGTATATCTACGATCAGCAAATACTTCTTCCCATACTGAGACATTCAACTCTTTTGCAGCATCGACTAAACAACTTCCTGCCAAGCCATACAAAATCACTTCATTACCTAGAGCCTTAACTGCTCTGACAATGCCTCTCGCTATCTTGATATCTTTGGCTGCTTGGTTATATAAGGCACCATGCGGTTTGACGTGGTGCAGTCGATTGCCTGCTGCATGTACAAACGCTTGTAAGGCACCCGCTTGATAGAGCACATAGTTGTAGGCATCTTGTTCTGATATAGCCATCTCCCGGCGCCCAAAGCCTACTAAGTCAGGCAGTCCAGGGTGTGCGCCAATATTTACCCTCTTATGAGTAGCCATCTCAACAAGTTTTTTCATACGAGCCGGATCACCTGCATGCCAGCCACAGGCAATATTGGTAGAGCTAACGTAATCGAGCAATAGTGCATCGTTACCCATATCCCAGGCACCAAAGCCTTCACCCATATCGCTATTAATATCTATCATGAACTCCCACCACTTTGAATGATTGTTTCAATTGCATTGATTGTTGATTCTTGTAACTTTAACGCTTCCGCATTGAGGCGGTCTGCCTCCTCGATATCTACCGGAATTAATTGTATTTTTGAGCCTGGTTTGACTTGTGCCAATTTAATGAAATTAGAATGAATGACTTCGGCTAAGCGTGGGTATCCGCCAGTGGTTTGGTGCTCTGCAAGCATCACAATAGGCTCGTGTGAGGGCGGAAATTGTACAGTTCCAAACGTAATTGCTTGTGATGGAATATTGGGTAAACCCTTTTTAACCTTGAAGTCACTCTGTAGGCGTAGACCCATACGATTGCTTTGGTTGCTCACAGTCCAAATGGTCGACCAAAATAACTCTCGCTCTTGAATGGATAAAAAGGATAGGTGAGGGCCTGCCAAACAATAGATTGGTGTGATTGTTTCCAGGGGCGTGAAGGGTGACTTGATGTGCCATTTTGCGAAAGATGGCAATGCATCTTCTTTAAAGAGTGATTTTAAGAAAGGTGATTGCAAAGGTGATTGAGGATTTATGAGCGATAAGATCTGCCCCTTTTCAAGGCGTTTTGGTCCAATATCAGCGCTGATGTGCGAGCCTGAGCAGCCCAAGATTCTGGGTAATTGCAGTCCGCCTCCGATTGCTAATAGCGCTCGAAACCCGGGATTCAGTGGCGAGAATTTGAGCGTACTGCCTTGTGCCAGCCATACGGGTCGATTGCCTGGAATGCGTCGACCGTCAACAATGCCATCACAGTGTGCGCCAACCCAGGCTACACAAGTTGCTTGATGAAAGAGAAGACTTGGACCGCTGGAGGTCATCTCTATGGCGGCCATCTCTAATGGGTTGCCTACTAAAGCATTTGCTAGATGAAGCGATGACAAGTCGCAGGCTCCACCAGGACCAACCGCCCAATGAGAAAGGCCAGATCTTGGCTTATCCTGAATGGTGCTAAAGGTTCCAGACTGTAATACTTCAATAGATGCTCCCTGATTAGTTTCATCTAATGTGTGAATAATTTCTTGGTGAACATTTTTTTGATCTTGTATATAAAACTCATCTAATGTAATTTCTTCAATCTGCATTTGATCCCCCGCCATAAATAATCCTGGCGGTTGATTTTGGATATCAAACATTTGATTGGGTGAGCGACCAATCAGATTCCATCCACCTGGCGTGGTGCGGGGATAAATTGCAGTCTGTAGTTCTGCAATCGCAACACTGCCTTTAGGTACTGCTGGCCGAGGAGAGGATAGGCGAGGTAGACCCAGCTTAGGGTTAAGGCCGCTGAAGTATGCAAACCCAGGCATAAAGCCCAGAATATCTGCCGTATAAAGATTCTTCTTGTGAAGTTGGATCGTCTCTTCAATAGATAATTGACAGGCCTTAGCAATAGCGTGCAGATCTAATGCGACATCTGGGTGATAACAAACTTGAATGCGGTGAATCTTAGCCGGATAAGTTGAGCCCCTTTTTTGTTTCGCCAGCTGCTGCTGAATTTTCTCTAGCTCTGCAAAAGCTTGTTGACGCGTTAGCTTTGGACTTTCATGCGTATATTGCAGTTGAATAACCAACGAATCTAGGCCAGGTACGATTTCAGCTGCCCATAAGGGTTTGTTGCTCAATAGTAGCTTGCTTAGCTCATGAATATCTTTTAAGGCATCTGATGATTTGGAGAAATCAATCAATATGCTGTGGTCGCCAATTAGTGTGCAATGCATCATCATGGAGTATTAGGGATTTTCTCTAGTTTGTGCTTTAGTAGGAATAATTGGGTTATAAAGATATTACTCATTCATTAATTTAAAGCCTAAAAAATAAAGGAGACAAAATGAGTCAACAACCGGATACCAGTCTGACTGGTTTTTATAAGGTCATGAGCCCTAAAGAAAAGAAAACTTTTTGGGGGTGCTTTTTAGGCTGGGCATTAGACGGCATGGATTTTATGATTTACCCCTTGGTGATTGGAACCATTATTGCAGTATGGCAGGTCGATCGGGGTATGGCTGGCCTTGCAGTAACAGGCACTTTATTGGCTTCTGCTTTTGGTGGCTGGTTTGCAGGGTATTTAGCCGATCGTATCGGTCGTGTACGCACTCTTCAGTTCACGATTCTTTGGTTCTCAAGCTTTAGTTTAATTTGTGCATTCACACAGGACTTTAATCAGCTCATGATTGCTCGCGCACTCTTGGGTTTTGGTTTCGGTGGTGAGTGGGCTGCTGGTGCGGTATTAATGGGCGAGACGATTCGCGCTGAATATCGTGGTCGCGCTGTAGGTAGTGTGCAATCTGCATGGGCGGTAGGTTGGGGCGCCGCCGTGCTCCTGCAGGCCATTATGTTTAGCTTGCTTCCTGCTGATATGGCATGGCGTGCAATGTTTGTTGTGGGCTTTTTCCCAGCATTACTACTGCTCTATATCCGTCGTAATGTAGAGGAGCCCGAGATTGCGAAGATTGCTCGAGAAAAAGTTGTAGCAGCTGGTGATTCGCCATCAATCTTTGAAATTTTTAAACCAGGCATCTTAAAAACTACCATCTTGGCTTCTCTGTTGACTATGGGTGCGCAAGGTGGTTATTACGCAATTACTACTTGGGTGCCAACCTTCCTAAAGGCTGAGCGTAAATTAACAGTTGTTGGTTCCACCGGTTACTTGGCATTCTTGATTGTTGGTAGCTTTGTTGGTTATCTCGTTGGCGCTTGGATGGCTGACCGCTTTGGCCGTCGGAAACTCTTTATGACTTTCTCGCTAGGGGCAATCGTTTTAGTCTTGGCTTACACTCAGTTAGAAATTACGAACGAGATGATGATGTGGCTTGGCTTCCCCCTCGGTTTTTTTGCTAGTGGTTATTTCTCTGGTATGGGTGCATTCTTAACTGAACTCTTCCCAACACGTTTACGCGGATCTGGTCAGGGTTTTTGCTACAACTTTGGTCGTGGTATCGGCGCTTTATTCCCAGCTTTAGTTGGTTATTTCTCAGCTCAGTATGGCTTAGCTATGGCGATTGCGATTTTTGCAGTTATTGCTTATGGTGTTTTCTTTATAGCTGCCGTGATTCTCCCTGAAACCAAAGGACGCGAATTGAAGGCTAACTAACGGCTTCTCGGTGTCACAAAAAGAAATTCCGTTTTGTCCAGGACCGCCCGATCATCAGGGTGGTCCTTTGCCTTTTAGGATGCCTATCGGCGCCGTAGATACGCACGCTCACGTCATTAGCGCTGCTAGTTTTGTGCCTGATCGTTCTTATACCTGCCCCGAGGCGACTGAGGAGCAATACATTCGAATGCTTGATGAGGTGGGGATGACCTATGGCGTCCTAATTCAAGTCAGTGTGAATGGCCAAGACAATGAGTCAATGCTAAAGGCGTTGAAAAATCATCCACAGCGCTTGCGTGGAGTTGCCGTACCATTGCTTGGTCAAGCTGATTCTTATTACCAGAGAATGAAAGATGCCAGTGTAGTTGGTATTCGCATGAATCTCATGTTTTCTGGCGGTGGTTTAGATATCTCTAGACTTGAAGAGTGTGATGCGCTAGCAAGAGACTGGGGATGGCATATTCAATTTTTGTTAGATGCAAATGATCTCCCAGTGTTAATGCCCCGCATGCAGAAATTAAAGTCAATGCTAGTGGTGGATCACATGGGCTACTTAAAAACTTCTGTTGGCCTAGATTCACCTGGTTTTAAAGCGCTCGTTGATTTGGTGCGAGAGAGGGCGTGGATCAAAGTGTCTGGTGCATATCGATTAACAAATCAAGAGCCCCCTTACCAAGATGTAGTCCCTTATGCAAAGGCATTAATTGATGCCGCACCAGATCGTTGCGTCTGGGGTTCTGATTGGCCGCATGTGGCCAATTGGGGTGTTATGCCAACAGTGGCGCAGATGCTTGAGAGTCTCGCTTTATATGCGCCAGACGAGTCGATACGTAACCGTATCCTGTGTACCAATCCGCAGAAGCTTTACTTTTCATAATATGAAATGTCTTTACGCTGCGTAAAATACAGCGCATCATGAAGTCCTATACTTCATTCCAAAGAGTGAACTCTTATTTCACATAGTAAAAATATATATCTAAGTTATTGAATTTGAATAACTAAATATGTCTGAAAATACCTCATATTTCCCTTGCTTGCTTTGTTGAACTGTCTAAACTCTTATATAAGACATAAGACTTGAATCGGTCTTAAGGTTCCTCAAATTTAGAAGTTCTTGTTTAACTTAGGGAGAAAAACATGGCAGATCGCAAAGCAGAAATCGCAGCACTTCAAAAAGACTGGGATACCAACCCACGCTGGAAAGGCATTACCCGTGGCTATACAGCTGAGGATGTTGTTCGTCTCCGCGGCTCATTGAAGATTGAGCACACATTGGCGAAGCATGGCGCTGAGCGTCTTTGGGAATTGGTAAACAACGAAGCTTACGTTAATTGCCTAGGTGCTTTGACTGGTGGTCAAGCAATGCAACAGGTTAAAGCTGGCGTACAAGCCATTTACTTATCAGGTTGGCAAGTTGCTGCTGATGGCAATTCTTACGCAGCAATGTATCCAGACCAATCTTTGTATCCAGTAGATTCAGTCCCTAAGATGGTTGAGCGCATTAACAACTCATTCCAACGTGCCGATGAAATTCAAACAGCTAAAGGCATCAATAAAGGGGATGCTGGTTATATTGAATACTTTGCTCCCATCGTGGCTGATGCTGAAGCTGGTTTCGGTGGCGTATTAAATGCGTTTGAACTAAGTAAAGCATTAATCAAACAAGGTGCTGCTGGCGTTCACTTCGAAGATCAATTGTCCTCTGTTAAGAAGTGCGGTCACTTAGGTGGCAAGGTATTATTACCAACTACAGAATCTGTACAAAAATTAATCTCTGCACGTTTAGCTGCCGATGTAATGGGTGTTCCAACAATCATCTTGGCTCGCACTGATGCTGAGGCTGCTGATTTATTGACATCTGACTATGATGCAAATGACAAGCCATTCTTAACGGGTGAGCGCACAGCTGAAGGCTTCTACAAAACACGTAAAGGCCTAGATCAAGCGATCTCTCGTGGTTTAGCATACGCTGCATATGCTGATATGGTTTGGTGTGAGACTGGCACGCCTGATCTCGATTTTGCTCGTAAGTTTGCTGAAGCAATTCGTGCAAAGTTCCCAGGCAAGATGTTGGCTTACAACTGCTCACCATCTTTCAATTGGAAGAAAAACTTAGATGATGCAACTATTGCCAAGTTCCAGCGTGAATTAGGTGCGATGGGTTATAAGTATCAGTTCATTACATTGGCTGGCATCCACTCCATGTGGTACAACATGTTCGACTTGGCACAAGACTATATGAAGCGTGGCATGACTGCATACATTGAGAAAGTACAAGAGCCAGAATTTGCTGCCCGTGACCGTGGTTATACATTCGTTTCACATCAGCAAGAAGTTGGTACTGGATACTTCGATGACGTAACTACCGTTATCCAAGGTGGCAAGTCTTCTGTAACAGCATTAACTGGATCCACTGAAGAAGAGCAGTTCCACTAATTCTGAGCAGGTCCCTATATAGTAGTGCGTAGTATGCAGTGATATCCTAATGCTGCCACGGCACCTAAATGACCCTTCAAGGGTGACTTAGGTGCCGTTTTCGTTTACATTCTTCCCATGACTAATTGTGCACTCTGTAAAGATCATCTAAAGCCTGAAGCGGGCCAGCTGATATGGCGTGGGGATGACTGTCGAGTTATCCTTGTGAATGATCCTGATTTGCCTGGATTCTGTAGGGTGATCTGGAATCACCATGTGGCTGAGATGACTGATCTCACCCATGGAGAGCGCGATCATCTAATGAATTTAGTATTTGCTGTAGAAGAAGCAATCCGTGAAGTAATGCATCCCGATAAAGTCAATATTGCCGCTCTAGGCAATATGGTTCCGCACATTCACTGGCATGTCATTCCTAGATTTAAGGATGATGCTTTCTTTCCGGGATCCTCTTGGTCTACAAAGACTCAAGAGACTCCAGCGATAACGTTGGACGCTAGAAGAAAAAAAGCTCAGGAATTACCAGCCGCAATTCGGGTGGCAATTTCACAATTGCATTAAAGTAGTAAATTAGCTAAAAAGCTGATCAGTAGCGCTCATAATAAAAATAGACGGAGACGTTTGTGATTCAAAAAATAATGCCTAGCGTAATTGAGGCTTTGCGAGATATCTCTGATGGCTCGACTATTTTAATTTCTGGATTTGGTGGTGCTGGTCTCCCTATTTTTCTATTGGATGCACTGCATGATCAAGGCGCGAAAGACTTAACTTTGGTTAGTAATAACGCGGGCAACTCAGGAGTGGGAATTGCTAAATTGATAGGGGCTGGGCGTGTCAAAAAAATAGTATGTTCTTTTCCTCGTCAGCCAGAATCCGGTGCATTTGATGACCTTTATCGCGCAGGCAAGATTGAATTAGAACTAGTACCGCAGGGAACCTTAGCCGAACGGATTCGTGCTGGCGGTGCTGGTATTGGTGGTTTTTATACGCCGACTGGTTTTGGTACTGAGCTGGCCAAGGGCAAAGATATTCGTGAAATTGATGGCGTTAATCATATTTTTGAGAAGGCCATTAAAGCAGATTACGCATTAATCAAAGCGGATAAGGGAGATCGTTGGGGCAACCTCACTTACCATGGCACAGGTAGAAATTTCGGTCCAATCATGGCTACAGCGGCGCTTTGCACGATTGCCCAGGTGAATCAAGTAGTTGAGCTTGGGGCTCTTGATCCAGAAAATATTGTGACACCTGGAATTTTTGTGGAGCGCATTGTGAAGGTAGGAGCGTCATCATGATTGATCTTTCTAAAATCAAAAAACGTTCTACGGCAGATATTGCCAAGAGGATTGTTCAGGATATTCCTGATGGTGCTTGTGTGAATTTAGGAATTGGGCAGCCGATGACTATATCCAATTACTTGCCAGAGGATCGTGAGATCTTGTTGCATAGTGAGAATGGTTTGCTTGGAATGGGCCCCTTGGCTACTGGCGATGAAATTGATGAGGAATTGGTCAATGCAGGTAAGCAGCCCGTAACCATGCTCCCTGGTGCGTCGATTTGTCACCACGCTGATTCATTTGTAATGATTCGTGGTGGACATCTTGATATTTGTGTCTTAGGGGCTTTTCAGGTTTCTGTCAGAGGTGACATTGCTAACTGGCGAACTGGTGATCCAATGGCTATTCCTGCGGTGGGTGGCGCTATGGATTTAGCCTTAGGTGCAAAGAAGTTGTTTGTGATGATGGAGCATCTCACTAAATCAGGACATTCTAAGTTGGTTCAGGAGTGCACTTATCCACTAACTGCCCTAGCGGCAGTGGATTGTATCTATACGGATTTAGCAACTATTGAGGTGACACCCAGCGGACTGCGTGCGCTAGATTGGGTGAATGAATTGAGTTTTGAAGAGTTACAAGAAATTAGCGGAGTCCCGCTGATGAATGCAAGGCAATGAGCCGCTTCATTATTTCTCTGATTTTGCAGTCTCTGCTGTTGAGTACGAGTATTTCTAGTCTTCATGCGGCAGATCAAGACGGGGTATATCCCAGTAAGCCGATTCACCTAGTAGTTGGTTTTTCTCCCGGTGGCTCCGCTGATACTGTTGGTCGCGCTTTAGCAGAGGGGCTTTCCAATCGACTTGGTCAGCCTGTGATTGTTGAAAATAAAGCTGGGGCAAATGGAAATATTGCTGCAGAAATGGTCGCACGCGCTGCTCCTGATGGCTATACGATTTATTTTCCATCGATAGGGCATGCGGTCAATGTATCTCTATACAAAAACTTACCTTATGATCCAATAAAAGATTTCACGGCAATTGGCGGGGTATTTTCTGCTCCCAATATGCTAGTGGTGCCAGTTAATTCTCCTTATAAATCTGTAGCTGAAGTCATCAGTGCGGCTAGAGCTAACCCTGGTAAGCTAACTTTTGCTTCTAGCGGAAGCGGGACATCGGTTCATCTTTCAGCTGAACTCTTTGAAAAGATGGCCAAGATTCAAATGATTCACATACCCTACAAGGGGACTGGAAGTGCAATGCCAGATGTTATTTCAGGGCAGGTTGATATGAGCTTTCCAAATTTGCCAAGTGCTGTACCTCAGGTAAAAGCCGGAAATCTTCGTGCTTTAGGTATCACTACTGCAAAGCGCTCTGCTGCTGCCCCTGGCATTCCTACGATTGCTGAATCTGGTTTGCCTGGTTATGAAATGGCTACATGGTATGGGTTGCTAGCCCCAGCAAATTTACCAGTTGGCATTCGTAATCGCTTAAATAAAGAATTGCAAAGTATTTTGGCTGATCCAAAATTCAAAGATAAATTAATTGCACAGGGTGCTGATCCAATGCCAGGAACACCAGAGCAATTTTCTCGATTGATTAAAAGCGAAATTGAACGTTGGCAAAAGTTAATTCTGCAATCAAAAATTACTATTGAGTAGTTTATTTATTTCTGAGGAAGGTCTATGTCATTTTCTAAAAATGCCTGTATTGCTGGAATTTATGAGCACCCCCTTCGAGTTGCCCCCAATCATACGGTTGCTCAGTTGCATGCCGAAGTCGCCTATGGTGCTCTGCAAGACGCTGGTTTGACATTAAATGATGTTGATGGCTATTTTTGTGCAGGTGATGCCCCGGGAATGGGCCCTGTCTCGATGGCTGATTACTTGGGATTAAAGAACTTAAGTTATTTAGATTCAACTGATACTGGTGGATCGTCTTATTTAACCCATGTAAATCATGCGGCTCGGGCCATCAGTACTGGGCAATGTCGCGTAGCCTTAATTACTTTGGCTGGTCGCCCAAAGTCAGAGGGCTCTAGTGGCACTCAAGTGCGCAGTCAATATGCTAGTGCTCCGGATTTTGCTTTTGAAAAACCGTACTCTCCAGCACCATTAAATACGTATGCCATGTGTGCAATGCGCCATATGTATGAATTTGGAACTACTAGTGAGCAGCTAGCCTGGATTAAAGTCGCCGCCTCGCATCATGCGCAGCATAATCCCAATGCGTTACTAAAAGATGTCTTAACTGTCGAAGATGTTTTGAATTCTCCAATGATTGCAGACCCGTTGCATCGTGCAGATTGTTGTGTAGTCACTGATAGTGGCGGCGCACTGGTAGTGGTGCATCCAGATATTGCTAAGACATTGACAAAGCCTGTGATTACGATGATGGGTGCTGGTGAGTCTACTAAAGGCCAAATGGGTGGCAAGGTAGATTTAACCTATTCTGCTTTAGCATGGGCTGCTCCGCGCGCATTTGAGGAGGCAAAGTTAACGCCTGAGCAGATTCGTTATGCATCAATTTACGATAGCTTCACTATTACCGTTCTCATTCAACTTGAGGATCTGGGATTTTGTAAAAAAGGTGAGGGCGGTCGCTTTGTTGAGGATGGGCAGTTGATTTCTGGAAAGGGAAGGCTGGCTTTTAATACTGATGGTGGCGGCCTTTGCAACAACCATCCTGCAAATCGTGGTGGTATGACAAAGGTCATCGAGGCCGTAAGGCAGCTACGAGGTGAGGCTCATCCTGCGGTACAGGTGCCTAATCTTGAATTTGCTTTAGCGTCTGGTATAGGCGGCGCTCTAGGCACACGTCATGGTGCTGCAACTCTGATCATGGGGAGACTGTAATGTTAGAAGCAAATCTAATGGCGCATCAATTGCCTAGTCCAATCATTAATCCAGAGAATCAGGTTTTTTGGGAAGCTGCTCAAAAGGATAGGCTTATATTAAAAGTGTGCAACTCCTGTAAGGAAGTCCACTACTATCCTAGAGCGATTTGTCCTCACTGTGGCAGCAATGACACTGCATGGATTGATTCAGAGGGTGTTGGTGAAATCTATTCCTATACGGTGATGAGACGTGGCGTAGAAGTGCCTTTTGCAATGGCCTATGTGCGCTTACAAGAAGGCATTTCGATGCTTACACATCTCACGAATTGTGATTTTGATGCTATTCGAATTGGGCAAAAAGTGAAGGTGGTGTTTCAAGAAACTCAGGATGGTCAGAAGACGCATCTGTTCAAGCTCTTGGTTTAACGCATGGCAAGTCCTAGCTATAGGTGTGGCTATCTTCTTTAGCGCATCTAAAATTAATAAGAGGATCCATATGAGATCCCCTTATTGAGATTTATCGCGACGGTATTTACTTCAAATTATTCAGCTTCAATTTTTGCCTGTTGAGCAACTAGCTCCCACTTCTTCTTTTCTGCAGCAATAAAAATTTTGGTATTAGCTGGTGTATCACCCACAGCCCAGCCGCCAAGATCTTTCCACCGCTGCTTAATTTCAGGAGTTTCTAGCGCCTTCTTAACTGCTAAGTACAGCTTATCAATGATAGGCTTAGGGGTGCCGGCAGGCACGAACAGGCCAAACCAAGCCGTCACCTCAAAGTTAGGATAGCCTGACTGAATCATGGTGGGGACATCAGGCAACTCAGCAACCCGATTTTTGCTGGTAACTGCTAAAGCGCGTAATTTCCCAGATTTAATGTATTGCATTGAGCTGGGCAGATTGTCTATCATCATGCTAGTTTGGCCAGCAAGTAGATCTGCTAATGCAGGGCCAGCCCCTTTATAGGGCACATGAATAATATCAATGCCAGCTTGCGTTTTGAATAACTCTCCAGACATATGGATTGACTGACCGCGGCCAGAGGATGCAAACGAATATTTGCCAGGATTGGCTTTAGCTAATGCTACAAGCTCGGATACTGTTTTAGCAGGAACCTCTGGATTTACTACTAATACATTTGGATTGGCAATCACAATCGTTACTGGCTCCATATCCTCCATTTTGTAAGGAAGATTTTTATAGAGACTGTAGTTGATAGCATTTGGTCCAATATTACCCATTGCCATCGTGTAACCATCGGCTGGCGCAGAGAGTAGTGCTTGAATGCCGATAATGCCTGCCCCACCCGCTTTATTTTCTATAATCACCGTCTGACCAAGCTCTTTACCTAACGCATCAGAAAGTGCGCGTGAGGCAATATCAGTGGTTCCTCCCGGGGCCGCAGTCACAATAATTTTGATGGGCTTATTAGGAAAAGACTGAGCAAAGGCTGAATGACTTGCCAATATGGGGGTTAAGAATAAGGCAGTGCCAAACAAGCATGCACGTCTTGCAAAATCAAATCTAAACATTAGTCTCTCCAAGTTGGGCCTATCTAATAATCATAAGAGGATCTTGAAGACCTTCTGGTTGAATATTAAACACATATGCCAATTCATTCAATCTTTCGATAACATCTTTTCTGGGTACAGTGATGGCAGCATTTCTTTAGGCCTTGGTGACTCAGCCTGTACCTTTGAGATTACTTGCAGAAGTGAGACTTTTTAAAACTTGTTTAACTGAGGTAGTATCAGACGCTAGAATATAAAAGCTTAAAAACAGTTGTCTGCCAATAATGCTGTGATGGCTAATTGACTATAGGAGCATCATGCGTAAATTAATTTGTATATCTTTAATGCTAGTAAGCAATGCCTTGCTAGTCGGCGTTGTCTGTGCAGCAGATATTCAGGTGATCACCTCCGGTGCCTTTGCGGAAGCCTTAAAAGAGTTAGCGCCTGAGTATGAAAGGCAATCCACCAATAAAGTCATTATTTCTTTTGGCTCCTCGATGGGTGCTGCGCCAGACTCCATTCCATCAAGGTTAAGTAAGGGCGAGCAGTTCGATGTTTTAATTTTGGCTGCGCCCGCTTTGGATAATTTTATGAAGGACGGAGTATTACGATCTGGTACGCGGGTAGATTTAGTAGCTTCGGTAATGGGGGCGGTAGTGAAGACGGGGGCGCCAAAGCCAGATATCAGTACTATGGCCGGCCTGAAGTCGGCATTATTGAATGCAAAGTCAGTCGCATATTCAGCAAGTGCTAGCGGCGTTTATTTATCAACTGAGCTTTTTCCAAAAATGGGAATTTCTGAGCAGATGGATAAAACTGCTAGAAAAATTTACAGCGAGAGAGTTGCATCAGTTGTAGCTAGGGGTGAAGCAGAATTAGGGTTTCAGCAAGTCAGCGAATTGATACCTATTCCTGGCGTAGATTTTATAGGCGAACTACCGCCAGAAGCACAAAAGACAGTACTATTTTCTGCGGGCATTACCAGCAATACTAAAAATCAAGAGGCCTCAAAAGATTTAATTCAATTTTTGGCTTCAAAAAAAGCAGTACCAATTATTCAAAAGGCAGGCTTAAAGCCAGTGTTACCAGTCTTACCTTGGTAAGATAAAAAAGAAAATAACCATGAAACTCTTCTCCAAAATTGCCTTATCTCTTCTCTGCACTATTTTTTTAGGGCAGGCTTTTGCTGCCGATCCTTGGCCCAATCACCCCATTAAGTTTATTGTTGGCTTTGGTCCTGGTGGCGCTAACGATACAGTCGCAAGAGTAGTGGCTGAGGCTGCGTCTCAGCAACTTGGACAGCCAATCATCGTAGAAAATAAACCAGGAGCGGGATCGGTACTAGGCGCGGACTTTGTGGCTAAGAGTGCACCAGATGGCTATACCTTTTTTGTAAGTGCGGGTGGTATTGTGACCAATCCTATGATTAAGTCATCGATGCCCTATAAAGAGGGCGATCTGATTCCAGTTGGTTTGCTCACTATTAGCCCATCCATTATTGTGGTTTCTGAAGATTCAAAAATTAATAATATGAAAGACTTGCTGGCTATAGCTAAGGAGCCAAAGGGGCTTAATTTTTCTACAGCAGGTACCGGAAGCACTCCGCACTTTGTGGCGGAAATGTTAAAAGTTAAGGCGGGTGGGAAATACGAAATCATTCCTTATAAGAGCGGCTCAGAAGGAATGGTTGCAGTCATCTCGAATCAAGTAGATGCCACATCAGAAGCAAGTGTGGTGGTCATTCCGCAAATTCAAGGCGGCAAACTAAGGCCGATTGCGTCTACTTGGAATAAAAGGATTTCTGCGCTACCTAACCTGCCTACAACCAAGGAACAGGGATATCCTGAGGTATTTATTGGCCACTGGGCTGGTGTTTTTGCGCCCAAAGCTACGCCTGATGCAATTTTGGATAAGATGAATCAGGCAATTAACGCAGCATTAAAGACGCCTGCAGTTCAAAGTCGCTTAACACCACAAGGTATCGAACCATCACCAGGAACTAGAGCTTCATTTAGTAAGTTCTTGGCTGATGAAAAAGCAAGGCTTGAGCCCATCGTTAAGCGGGCTAATATGAAAGAGGATTAGACTAATTTTTTCAGTGCCTCTAAATACTTTTCTGGATTAAGGGCTTGTCCTTCTCGCTGCGCTTCCCACATCACTTGACCTAGGCATTCCATCATGACGTGTTGTGCTTCATGCATGGAGCCTACCTTTTGTGAAAGCTTATCTGCGATCTCTTTAATGCCAGGCGGTTGATTAATTGAGATCTGTTCGCCGATTGATAGATGCATTGATAGATGCAGGAATGGATTGGTTTCACCGCGCTCTGGTGTGTAATCCTGCTCTAAAGCACCTTCTGGATCTGCAAGTAAGTCATGATATTCGGGGTGCTCCACCATCCAATCACTCGCAAGTGTCTCCATCGGGTCAAGAATATGGTTTTCAGTCTTCTTTCTCCAGGTGTCACAGAAAAAGCGCCGAACTTCTTCACGGGTTGGATTAAATATCGCCACGAACTTTTCCTTTGCCAGTTTTTTGTTTAAAGCCACATAGGGGCTCAACAATGCATTGTGCACAATCTGGATTGCGCGCCTTGCATGTATATCGACCATGCAGAATAAGCCAATGATGAGCGTCTAATAAGTACTCTTTTGGAACGCGCTTAAGCAATTGCTGCTCCACCTTGAGAACATCCTTGCCTGGTGCTAGGCCTGTGCGATTCGAGACTCTAAAGATGTGAGTATCAACAGCCATAGCGACTTGTCCAAAGGCAGTATTCAGAATGACGTTAGCAGTTTTTCTACCAACACCAGGAAGGGCTTCCAACTCTTCCCGAGTCTGCGGAACTTCTCCATTATGTTTCTCGAGGAGCAGCCTGCATGTTTCTTGAATGTGCTTACCCTTGGAATTAAATAGTCCGATGTGCTGAATATAAGGTCGAACGCCTTTCTCCCCCAGTTTTAATAATGCTTGAGGAGTATTGGCTACTTTATAAAGTTCTCTTGTGCCCTTATTAACTGATACATCAGTTGCTTGCGCCGATAGTAAGACTGCAATTAATAACTCAAATGGTGAGCTATATTCCAGCTCGGTTTTTGGCTTAGGATTATTCGCCTTAAGTTGCTCAAAAAAAGCACGACGCTTTTCTGGATTCATCATTTCTTCTGCTGGGATCGTGCAATCGCCGCTGCAATGATGGCCCGTTTGCGTTCTTGCTCTTTCAGCCCATCTACTGATGATGGACTTTCCGCATTAACTGCCGCTAATTTAGTCGCAGCTTTTTTGGCCAAGCGCTCGTCATTGTCTTTTTGTTCTCTTTCCAGTCGTTTTTCACGATCGTGATAGCGCTTGCGAGCAATGTCAGCCAATTCTTGTGACCAAGCGTCCCAGCCGGTATTTTTTCCAGTGACATCGAGCATGCTGATGCAATCTACTGGACATGGCGGTATGCATAGATCGCAACCAGTACACCATTCAGTCAGCACTACATGCATTTGTTTAGATGCACCAACAATCGCATCGACAGGGCATGCCTGAATACACAGGGTACAGCCAATACACTTCTGTGGATCGATAAAAGCGACAGGACGTGGACGTTCTGTGCCGCATTCAGGATTGATCGTGGGGTGCAAATCAAATGCATCCTGTGGATAAAGCGGTATTAGTACATTAGCAAGGCGTTTGATGCCTTCAATACCACCAGGAGGGCAGCGGTTTGGTAAAACTTCGCCAGTTGCCATCGCCTCAGCATACCCCCGACAATCTGGGTAGCCGCACTTAGTGCATTGGGTTTGTGGAAGAATATCTTCCAGTTGATCAATGAGCTTATTGGAGTGAATCATTGAGGTGTAAATCTTCTTAAAATTAAGGGCCCCGAAGAGCCCTTAATTTATGCTGACTTGGTAGTCCGAGTAGCTGTTTTCTTTGTGTTTTGATGTTCACGAATAAACGTTTTGATTTTCGGATATACCTTCTCACGCCAACGACGACCAGAGAAGATGCCATAGTGACCGGCACCAGAAACTTCATAATGGTCTTTATTTTCTTTTGGAATACCTGAGCACAAGCCATGGGCAGAACGTGTTTGACCGCTTCCAGAGATATCATCCAACTCGCCTTCGATGGTCAGGAGGGCGGTCTTTTTAATGTCCTGTGGTTTTACTAATTCACCAGCTACTTCCCAAGTGCCATTAGGTAATGCATAGTCTTGGAAAACAGTCTTAATAGTGTCTAGGTAGAACTTTGAGTCTAGGTCTAACACTGCGTTGTACTCATCATAGAAGCGGATATGTGATTCCGCATCTTGCTCGTCACCTCGCACTAAGTTTTGGAAGAAGTCCCAATGACTTTGTAGATGGTTCTGTGGGTTCATCGCAAGAAAACCAGTATGTTGCAAAAAGCCTGGGTAGACCTTGCGTCCAGCCCCAGGATAGCTAGGCGGTACGCTATAAATCACATGGCTCTTAAACCAGTCATATGATTTTTGTTCCGCTAAGTTGTTAACCGCTGTAGGTGATTTACGTGCATCGATAGGACCACCCATCATGATCATTGACGATGGCGTTGCTTCACCAGCAGAGGCCATTAGGGAGATTGCGCCTAGGGTTGGAACGGTTGGCTGGCAAACGGAAATTACATGTAAATCTTTTGCGCCAATGGTGCGAATGAATTCTTGAATGTAATGAACATAGTCATCAAGACCAAACTCACCATCTTCTACCGGCACTAAACGGGCGTCGATCCAATCTGTTATGTATACCTTATGGTCTTGCAAGAGGGTACGTACAGTGTCACGCAACAAAGTGGCGTGATGTCCAGACATCGGAGCAACTACCAGTACAGCAGGATCTTCTTTGAGGCTCTTGATAGTTTCTACATCATCAGAAAATCGTTTAAAACGAACTAGATTACAAAAAGGTTTTGTAATAACCGTTTTCTCGTGAATTGCAACTTCGTGACCATGTGCCTTAACAGAGCGAATGCCAAATTCTGGTTTCTTATAGTTTTTACCTAAGCGGTAGAGGAGTTCATAGCTTGCAGCTAAACGTTCCGAGCCTGGCACCTTGGATGCGGGATTAGAGCCGTCGATAAATGCCTGCGAGGCGGCGCGTGCCCATGAACTCATGGGTTGAAGTAGGGCTCTTTGAAACTCGTGTAACTGATATAGCATGGTACCTCCTGTAATTCAGTGTATCCGCTTATTAAGCCTTATGAAGCCAATACGCGGGCGATTGCTTTAGCCACCTTATCAATATTTTTGGTATTGAGGGCTGCTACACAAATGCGTCCAGTAGAGAGGGCATAAATGCCATCTTCTTTCTGTAAGCGTTCAACTTGCTCTGCTGTTAAGCCTGAGTAAGAAAACATGCCACGCTGCTTTTCGATAAAAGCAAAATCTTGCTTTACACCAGCAGCAGCGAGTTTTTCAACAAGACCATGACGCATCGCTTTAATGCGATCGCGCATTTCTGCCAACTCATCTTCCCAGAGCTTACGTAATTCTGGAGAATTTAAAACGGCAGCAGCAATCGCAGCGCCATGAGTTGGGGGATTGGAATAGTTGGTACGAATCACGCGCTTCAATTGTGAAAGGACTCGGGTCGATTCGTCTTTACTCTGAGTCACGATAGACAATGCCCCAACACGCTCACCGTAGAGTGAGAATGATTTGGAAAAAGAACTCGATACAAAGAAAGACATACCTGATTGAGCAAAAAGACGAACTGCAATGCCGTCTGGCTCAATCCCATCCGCAAAGCCTTGATAGGCCATATCTAAGAAGGGGATCAAACCTTTAGTCTTACAAATATCAATTACTTCGCGCCATTGCGCTTCCGTAATATCTGCGCCAGTAGGGTTGTGGCAGCAAGCGTGTAACAGCACAGTAGTGTTCTTTGGGAATGACTCTAAAGATTTCACCATGCCATCAAAATCTACGCCACGGGTCTTACCGTCGAAGTAAGTGTATTCAACAACATCAAAGCCAGCGGATTCAAAAATACCGCGATGGTTTTCCCAGGTAGGATTACTAATCGCACAGGGTGCATTTAAGTTAAGACGCTTAATGAAATCGGCGCCAACGCGTAATGCACCGGTACCACCAAGACATTCGGCAGTTACAACACGACCGTCTTTAATCAGCTCAGAGTCAGCGCCAAACAATAAATTTTGTACTGCACTGTTGTATGGATTTGGACCTTCGATGGGGATATAGCTACGAGGAGATTGCTTTGCAACAATTCCCTCTTCGGCCTTAATCACTGCCTTCAGTAGTGGAACCTTGCCTTCGTCTGTGTAATACACGCCAACACCTAAATTCACTTTGTCAGCACGTTGGTCTGCAACGTAGGCTTCTGTGAGGCCAAAAATAGGATCTTTAGGGGCTAATTGAACTGAGGCAAACAGGGTCATTTGAGGTCGGAATCGATGTTTAAAGGGTTGTTAGAGGGTAATTAGGGATGGTTTTGTTCGTAATTGACGTTCATTTGAGTTTAATTGTCGGTTTTTGAGGCCAGAATCAACTATTCCTTAAGAAAAACGGCAAAATCATTGTTTGTACAAAATTCTCTGTGAAGAGTTCTCACAGATGAAATGATAGCCGAGATGCCCCCTAAGTTACCGAAAACTGGATCAAAAACTGAAGTAAAAGTAGTTGATAAAACCCCTGCGGCTGATCCCTTGGGTGAGGCTGGCCACGATCTCGACCCAGCCAAATTCGTTACCTTCCCGGATTCCCCTTACCAGCTCTATCAGCCATTTGCACCTGCTGGGGATCAACCCCAGGCCATTGAGGCTTTGGTAGAGGGCATTGAGGATGGTTTAACCTTCCAGACACTCTTGGGCGTTACTGGCTCAGGTAAGACCTTCACCATGGCTAATGTCATCGCCAGAACAGGCCGTCCAGCCATCATTTTTGCCCCTAATAAGACCCTGGCTGCCCAGCTTTATAGCGAATTTAGAGAGTTTTTTCCAAAAAACGCAGTCGAGTATTTTGTTAGTTACTACGATTATTACCAGCCAGAGGCTTATGTACCGCAACGAGACCTCTTCATTGAAAAAGACTCCTCGATTAATGAGCACATTGAGCAGATGCGCTTGTCTGCAACCAAGAGTCTTTTAGAGCGGCGCGATGTCATCATCGTTGCAACGGTTTCAGCAATTTACGGTATTGGTAATCCCGGCGACTATCACAGCATGGTCATGACATTGCGTCCTGGTGACAAGATGAGTCAACGCGATATCTTAATGCGCCTCATCGCGATGCAATATGACCGCAATGAAACGGATTTCAAACGCGGTGTATTTCGCGTGCGCGGGGATACCATTGATATTTTCCCTGCTGAACATAATGAGTTGGCAGTACGCGTGGAATTATTTGATGATGTAGTAGAGAGTTTGCAATTCTTTGACCCACTTACTGGAAAGATTCGTCAAAAGATTCCGCGCTTTACCGTATACCCAAGCTCGCATTATGTAACTCCACGCGACACTGTTTTAAAAGCAATTGAAACGATTAAAACAGAGTTGCGTACTCGCTTAGATGAGTTTGTAAAAGATGGCAAGTTGGTTGAGGCTCAGCGACTTGAGCAACGTACCCGCTTTGATTTAGAGATGCTGAATGAATTGGGCTTCTGCAAGGGCATTGAGAACTACTCCCGCCATCTCTCTGGTGCCGCTCCTGGCGAGGCCCCGCCTACATTAGTGGACTATCTGCCTAATGATGCTTTGATGTTTTTGGATGAAAGTCACGTTCTTATCGGGCAGCTCAATGCGATGTATAACGGAGATAAGTCTCGTAAACATACCTTGGTGGAATTCGGTTTTCGTTTGCCGTCTGCAATGGATAACCGTCCATTGAAATTCATCGAGTTTGAAACGAAGATGCGCCAAACTATTTTTGTTTCTGCAACACCTGCTGATTATGAGAATATTCATCAAGGTCAAGTGGTTGAACAAGTTGCTCGACCAACAGGCTTGGTTGATCCAGAAATTGAAGTATTGCCTGCAAGTACACAGGTCGATGATTTATTAGATCAAATTCATGCACGCGTCAAAGTAGGCGAGCGTGTATTGGTCACAGTATTGACAAAGCGCATGGCGGAGCAGTTAACAGACTATCTTTCTGATAACGGAGTGAAGGTACGCTATGTTCACTCGGATATTGATACTGTTGAGCGTGTTGAAATTTTGCGTGACTTACGCTTAGGCGTCTTTGATGTCTTAGTCGGAATTAACTTATTACGCGAAGGTTTAGATATCCCGGAAGTTTCATTAGTGGCCATCCTTGATGCCGATAAAGAGGGTTTCTTACGCTCTGAACGAAGCTTGATTCAGACGATTGGTCGTGCTGCTCGCAACGTTCGCGGCAAAGCCATCTTGTATGCCGATCGAGTCACCGACTCCATGAAGCGGGCGATGGGGGAGACGGAAAGACGAAGAACAAAACAGATTGCCTTTAATAAGTTGCATGGAATTGAACCAAAAGGGGTTCAAAAACGTATCAAGGACATTATTGATGGCGTTTATGACGTCAAAGAGAAGCGCAACGAGATGCAGGTTGAACAGGAGCGGGCTCGCTATGAGGATATGGGTGAGAAGGATCTGGCCGCTGAAATCAAGCGCTTGGAGAAGCAAATGAATGCTGAGGCCAAGAATCTGGAGTTCGAGAAGGCTGCAAGTACCCGAGATAGGCTGACAAAGGTCAAAGAAATGGCTTTTGGTGCCAGATCCAGGGATTCAGTCTAGAGTTATCACCCCTTAATTCCTGGTTCCCAATGAGGGTTTTGGGGTAATTCCCGAGCAATTTAATGGGGAATATGGTAAAGTTGAGTGGAATGGTCGGGTATTATCCGCCCGACTGTTAGCTGTCCATAACAATCCATTACCAAGGTGACATATGAGACTTACAACCAAAGGTCGTTTTGCAGT
>Ga0214241_1000115_pt1 | contig 31374 bp, 24 predicted proteins | sample TroBogypolimnion_15_FD_153079 | JGI IMG/M metagenome (GOLD analysis project Ga0214241, IMG submission 153079) | Freshwater microbial communities from Trout Bog Lake, WI - 25AUG2008 hypolimnion | ecosystem: Environmental > Aquatic > Freshwater > Lake > Hypolimnion/Profundal zone | place: Trout...
ATCAGACTGGTGCTACTCTAGGTTTCTTGCCGGTTGGTGGAAATGCTGTTGGCGCATCTTTAGTTAATGCCAATGGTGTTGGAGTTGAATCCGTTCTGTCAGGCGATCGTCGAGCTGTCATCTTAATGAATCTCGAGCCAGATGCGGATTTACCGGATCCAGTTGCTGCCCGCGCTGCATTAGCAAAAGCAAATACGGTTATTGCATTAAGTGCATATAAGAGTGCAGACTTGTTAGAAGTGGCTGATGTGATTCTGCCAATTTCTACATTCTCAGAAACAGTATCTACCTTTGTCAATTTGGAAGGTAGAGTTCAGACAGTTCAACCTTCTGTGAAACCATTGGGTGATTCACGTCCAGCTTGGAAAGTCCTACGTGTGCTTGGTGGCTTATTAAGCCTAGATGGTTTCTTATTTAATGTCCCTGAAGAGGTTTTAGGAGAGGCATTAGATGAAGGTTACTGCACACGTCTTGATAATAAAGCCGCAAACTCTGCCTTAATTAATGGAAAAACTTCTGCAGCCATTGGCCTTGAGCGAGTAGCTGATGTCAATATTTATGCTGGTGACCAAATCGTACGACGCTCTTCAGCATTGCAGTTAACTCGCGATGCTAAGCGGGGCAATCAGGTTGGCTTGAATAAAAATACGTTTACTGAATTGGGCTTAAAAGAAGGTGATGCTGTTCGAGTTACTCAAGGCTCGCATTCTGTAGATATGCCAGCGACTGTGGAGGTTAATTTGGCGCCTGGTGCTGTCAGAGTTTCTGCGGGTACTGCGGCTAGTGCGAAATTAGGATCGATGTTTGGTCCTGTTACTGTTAGCAAGGTTTAAGGCGCGAGATGGATAATTTCTTAAACCTCATTACTACCCAAGGCGAAAGTATTTTTGGTTCGTTGTGGCCGCTCGTTTGGGCATTAATCCGTATTGTCATTATCGTATTACCAATGTTTGGCTGTGTAGCTTACCTAACCCTCTGGGAAAGAAAGTTAATTGGCTGGATGCATATCCGTCTTGGGCCAAATCGTGTCGGTCCTTTGGGTTTATTGCAACCTATTGCTGATGCCCTAAAGCTGCTGATGAAGGAGATCATTGCACCTGCTCAAGCAAGTAAGGTTCTGTACTTTATTGCGCCAATTATGGTGATCATGCCTGCCTTTGCAGCTTGGGCCGTTATTCCTTTTCAAGCGAAGATGGTTTTAGCTGATGTCAATGCAGGTCTTTTGTACATCATGGCGATTTCTTCTATTGGTGTATACGGCGTCATCTTGGCTGGCTGGTCATCTAATTCCAAGTACCCATTCCTTGGGGCAATGCGCGCTTCAGCGCAGATGATTTCCTACGAAATTGCTATGGGCTTTGCTTTGGTAACTGTTTTACTCACATCAGGTTCATTAAATTTGAGTTCGATCGTTGCCTCCCAAGAGCAAGGCTTCTTTGCAAGCATGGGCCTCAATTTCTTATCCTGGAATTGGCTGCCATTATTGCCAATGTTCCTGATTTACTTTATCTCCGGTGTTGCTGAAACAAACCGTCATCCATTTGATGTGGTTGAGGGTGAGTCTGAAATTGTTGCAGGCCACATGGTTGAGTATTCAGGGATGTCTTTTGCTATGTTCTTTTTGGCTGAATATGCCAATATGATTTTGATTGCTGCTGTCGCATCCATCATGTTCTTGGGTGGTTGGTTGCCAATAGTTGATTTACCAATTTTGCGTGACATTCCAGGTTTCTTCTGGTTGTTTGGCAAGACATTCTTTCTTCTATCTTGTGTCATTTGGTTGCGAGCTACTCTGCCTCGCTATCGCTATGACCAAATTATGCGTTTAGGTTGGAAAATTTTTATTCCCATCTCAGTATTCTGGGTGGTTGTTATCGGCGCGTGGGTAGTATCCCCATGGAATATTTGGAAATAAGTGATTAATCATGTTTAAGAAAATTTCCCAATTCCTTGACAGCTTGATGCTGAAAGACATCTTGACTGGTATGTCAATTACTGGTCGTTATCTCTTTAAGCCAAAGATCACCATTCAATACCCAGAAGAGAAGACACCTTTGTCTAGTCGCTTCCGAGGATTGCACGCATTACGTCGTTATGAAAATGGTGAAGAGCGGTGTATTGGTTGTAAATTATGTGAAGCAGTATGCCCGGCATACGCAATTACCATTGAAACCGCTGAACGTGATGATGGTACTCGCCGTACTAGCCGCTATGACATTGACCTCACCAAATGCATTTTCTGTGGCTTCTGTGAAGAAGCATGCCCAGTAGATGCAATTGTTGAAACCAATATTTTTGAATATTTTGGCGATAAGCGTGGCGATTTGTATTTCACTAAAGATATGCTTTTAGCTGTTGGCGATAAGTATGAAAAAGAAATCGCCGCTAATCGTGCAGCAGATGCACCTTACCGTTAATCGAATCGAGCTGAACTAATATGACATTCGATCCATCCACTTTATTTGCTGCCTTCTTTTACGGTTTTGCAGGCTTGTTGGTCATTTCTGCATTACGCGTGATTACAGCGCGTAACCCAGTTCATGCTGCTCTGTTCTTAGTATTGGCATTTTTCTGCGCATCCGGACTTTGGATGTTGCTTAAGGCTGAGTTCTTGAGTTTGGCTTTAATTCTGGTTTATGTCGGCGCTGTAATGGTTTTGTTCCTCTTCGTTGTCATGATGCTGGACTTGGACTTAGAGCATCTTCGCCGTGATTTTAAAAAGTTCCTGCCGGTTGCCTTCTTAATGGGTGCGGTAATTGTTCTCGAGCTATCAATCGTGATCATTCGTAGTTTTATTGGCACAAATGCTCCAGTACAACCAATGCCTGAAGAAATGATGGCGAGTAATACACAGGCATTGGGCATGTTGATCTTTGTTGACTATGTTTATGCATTTGAAGTTGCTGGTGTGATTCTATTGGTTGCGATTATTGCCGCTGTTGCCTTGACTTTACGTAATCGCAAAGACTCCAAAGCCCAGAACATCCATGAGCAAGTCAATGTGGTGGCAGCTGATCGTATGCGTATTGTGAAAATGGGATCTGACATGGCTGCAAAGCAAGATACTAGAGGAGATAAGAAATGAACATTACTCTGGCTCATTACTTAGTGCTCGGTGCAATCCTATTTGCAACTAGTGTTATCGGCATCTTCCTTAATCGCAAGAATGTCATTGTGTTGCTCATGGCAATTGAATTGATGCTCCTTTCTGTCAATATGAATTTTGTTGCTTTCTCACATTATTTAGGCGATATGGCTGGTCAGGTATTCGTATTCTTTATTTTGACTGTGGCAGCTGCTGAAGCGGCTATCGGTTTGGCAATTTTGGTTGTGCTCTTCCGTAAGGTTGACACCATTAATGCCGAAGATCTTGACCACCTAAAAGGCTAGTCATGCAATTGACCTTAAATATCCCCGTACTTTGCGCAATTCCGTTGGCGCCATTAGTTGGCTCTATGATTGCAGGCTTTTTTGGTACTAAGCTAGGTGGTAACCGAATTGGTCATGGCGCTAGTCAGTTTGTGACTATCTTGGGTGTAACGATTGCTTTTATTCTGTCTTGCAATGTTTTGGTACAGGTGATGGATGGCTTCTATTTCAACGGTACGGTATATCGTTGGATGCAACTAGGCGAGCTCAATTTAGATATTGGCTTCTTGATTGATCCATTAACGGCGACGATGATGTGCGTAGTGACCTTTGTGTCATTGATGGTGCATATTTACACCATTGGTTATATGCATGGTGAAGAGGGTTACAACCGTTTCTTCTCCTACATCTCTTTATTTACTTTTGCTATGTTGATGTTGGTAATGAGTAATAACCTCTTGCAACTCTTCTTCGGATGGGAGGCGGTAGGTGTAGTTTCATATCTCTTAATTGGCTTCTACTTTGAGCGTCAGTCTGCTGTATTTGCCAACATGAAGGCTTTTTTGGTTAACCGCGTTGGTGACTTTGGTTTCATCCTAGGCATTGGTATTTTGTTGGCCAGTACAGGGTCAATGCAATATGACGTGATCTTTTCACAGAATTCAGCGCTAGCAGCCCAAACTCTGCCGGGTACGAGCTGGAACTTGATGACAGTAGCCTGTATTTGCTTATTCATTGGTGCCATGGGTAAATCTGCTCAATTCCCATTGCATGTTTGGCTACCAGATTCTATGGAAGGCCCAACACCAATCTCTGCATTGATTCACGCAGCAACCATGGTTACAGCAGGCATCTTCATGGTGTCACGTATGTCGCCATTATTTGAATTATCAGATACCGCCTTGAGCTTCATTTTGGTAATCGGCTCCATCACAGCGCTCTTTATGGGTTTCCTAGGTATTGTGCAAAACGATATCAAGCGTGTTGTTGCCTATTCAACATTGTCGCAATTGGGTTACATGACTGTAGCGTTGGGTGTCTCTGCATACCCAGTAGCAATCTTTCATTTGATGACTCACGCATTCTTCAAGGCGCTACTTTTCCTTGCTGCCGGAAGTGTGATTCTTGGAATGCATCATGAGCAAGATATGCGCAAGATGGGTGGCCTTTGGAAATATATGCCAATTACCTGTCTGATGATGTTGTTGGGCAACTTAGCATTGGTAGGTACGCCATTTTTCTCAGGCTTCTACTCAAAAGATTCCATTATTGAGGCAGTAGCTGCTAGCCATATTCCAGGATCTGGTTTTGCTTACTTTGCAGTTATGGCAAGCGTATTTGTTACTGCCTTGTATTCATTCCGTTTGTATTTCTATGTATTCCATGGCAAAGCACGCTGGGGTCATGATGATGCACATGACCATCACCATAATCATGCGGAGCAGGGCGATGATCACGCACACCATGGATTGGCACCAGGGCAGAAGCCACATGAGTCTCCATTTGTTGTGACTCTGCCATTGATTCTCTTGGCTATTCCCTCAGTAATCATTGGTTTCTACACAATTTCTCCTTTGTTATTCGGTACATACTTTGGCGACTCCATCTTTATTGATTTGGCACGCCATCCAGTCATGAAAGAGTTGGAAGATGAATTCTATGGCCCAGTTGCAATGGCTATTCATGCATTCACGTCCCCAGTATTGTTATTGGTTGTCCTAGGCGTTTTGACTGCAGCTATCGGATATCTCTGGGCACCAAAGCTACCGGGTAAAGTCGCAGAAGCTTTTGCACCTATCAAGAAATTATTTGATAACAAGTATTACCTCGATGAAATTAACCAGGCTGTATTTGCTAAAGGCCTCATTTGGATCGGCAGTTTTTTATGGCATCGCGGTGATCAAAAGATCATCGACGGATTTTTTGTCAATGGCAGTGCGCATGCAGTAGGGCGCTTTGCTGGAGTAATACGTCATTTGCAATCCGGTTATCTATATCACTATGCCTTCGCAATGATTGCTGGCCTAGCAGTATTGCTTGCCTGGGTTTTGTATGCTTACCTGCCTTTTGTTCGCTAGGCCTTTGTTACTTAAGTAGCCACTATGATTCTTTCTTACGCCATTTGGACCCCAATTGTCTTCGGACTTATTATTTTGTTTTATGGGTCTGAGAAACCGACTGCTGGGGTACGCTGGTTAGCTCTTATCGGTTCTGTAATCAGTTTTATCGCAACGCTTCCTTTGGTCATAAATTTTGATATTGCCAATTCCGGTATGCAGTTCGTAGAAAAAATGAGCTGGATACCGCGTTACGACATCAACTACCACTTGGGTATTGACGGTATTTCTGTTTGGTTCATCGTACTCACAGCATTTATCAACATCATTGTGGTGATTGCTGCTTGGGAAGTGATTGATACCAAGGTATCCCAATACATGGCTTCATTCATGATCCTCTCTGGATTGATGATTGGTGTATTTTGCGCACTCGATGCTTTACTGTTTTATGTCTTCTTTGAGGCCACGCTCATTCCGATGTATATCATCATTGGTGTTTGGGGTGGACATAACCGTATTTATGCAGCCTTTAAATTCTTCTTGTACACATTGCTAGGCTCTTTGCTAACTCTAATTGCGATGCTGTACCTGTACAACGTTACGAATACTTTTGATATTTTGGCTTGGCAAAATGCCCGCCTGGACATCGTAGAACAAATCTTATTGTTTGCAGCTTTCTTTATGGCTTTTGCTGTGAAGGTGCCAATGTGGCCTTTGCATACCTGGTTACCAGATGTACACGTTGAGGCGCCAACTGGGGGTTCAGTCGTATTGGCTGCCATCATGTTGAAGCTCGGTGCTTATGGTTTCTTGCGCTTCTCATTACCAATTGCTCCAGATGCTAGCCAATACTTAGGCCCATTTGTTATTTTCTTATCTTTGGTTGCTGTTATTTATGTTGGCGCTGTTGCTTTAGTTCAAAAAGATATGAAAAAGCTGGTTGCTTATTCATCAGTAGCACATATGGGCTTCGTGACTCTAGGCTTCTTCCTCTTTAGTCCACTAGGTATTGAGGGTGGCATTGTCCAAATGATTTCTCATGGCTTTGTTGCTGGGGCGATGTTCCTATCTATTGGTGTGCTCTATGACCGTATGCATACTCGCCAGATTGCTGATTACGGTGGTGTGGTTCATCGTATGCCTGCATTTACCGCCTTTGCTGTATTGATGGCAATGGCTAACTGCGGCCTACCGGCAACTTCCGGTTTTGTAGGTGAATTCATGGTGATTTTGGCTGCAGTGGATTATGACTTTGTTATTGGCATCTTGGCGGCTACCGCATTGATTCTCGGAGCGGCTTATTCTTTGTGGATGGTAAAACGTGTATTTTTCGGCACTATCAATAATGCTCATGTAGAGGAGCTCAAAGATCTTAATGTACGTGAATATTTCTTGATGGCAGTTTTATCTATCTGTGTGATTGGTATGGGTGTTTATCCAAAGCCATTCACGGACATTATTCATCCTGCTGTAATTAATCTGCTGCAGCATGTTGCTGTTAGCAAACTCTGAGTAAGTACAAATGCAAGCATTCGATCTTTATGCCATCCTTCCAGAACTCGTTTTACTCGTAGCAACATGCCTACTATTGGTTGCTAGTGTTTACGTTCGCGAGAAGGTGACAGCAACTCCTGGGGTAGAGCAGGATATTTTCCATACGCCACGAGGCGTTGGTTTTGTATATTTCTTTTCGCTAATTTTGCTTGCATATCTCATTTTTGCTTTTGTTGGCCGTATGGCCGATCCGGCATTGGTGGCAATGAATGGTTTGTTTCAGTCAGATCCATTCTCCAATTTACTGAAGGCATGTTCATGCATCGCTGTATTGGTCAGCTTGATTTATTCAAAGCAGTACTTAATGGACCGCGCTTTATTCCGTCCAGACTTTATTGTCTTGGCCTTGCTTGCCCTTTTAGGCCAGTTTGTATTGATCTCTGGTGCAAATTTATTAACCTTATACCTTGGCCTTGAGTTGATGGCCTTACCAACCTATGCTTTGGTTGCTATGCGTCACAGTAATGAGAAAAGTGTTGAGGCTGGCATTAAATATTTCATCTTAGGGGCACTAGCCTCTGGCTTCTTGCTCTACGGAATGTCTATGCTTTACGGAGTAACTGGCTCGCTTGATCTGATTGAGATTTTTAAAATTGTTGCTGACCCACGTGTGAATCACTTGGTAATGGCCTTTGGTCTAGTCTTCATTGTGGCTGGATTAGCATTTAAGCTAGGCGTTGTACCATTTCATATGTGGGTGCCCGATGTTTATCAAGGTGCGCCTACAGCTGTAACCTTAATGATTGCTGCGGCCCCGAAATTAGCTGCATTTGCTTTGCTATTTCGTTTATTAGTAAATACTTTATTGCCGTTGTTGGGGGATTGGCAGCCAATGTTAGTGCTCCTCGCAGTTCTCTCATTGATTGTTGGCAACGTAACTGCAATTGCTCAAACCAATATCAAGCGTATGTTGGCTTACTCCGCAATTGCGCAAATGGGCTTTGTTCTTTTGGGCATGCTGTCTGTATTTGATGACCATGCATTTAGCGCATCCATGTTCTATGCAATTACCTACGTTTTAACAACCCTAGGTACTTTCGGTTTGTTGATGGCTTTATCACGAAAAGGCTATGACTGCGAAACCTTGGATGGGTTAAAAGGTTTAAATAAGAAGCACCCATGGTTTGCTTTTATTGGCCTGGTCATGATGTTCTCTTTAGCCGGTATTCCACCCACAGTGGGTTTTGCTGCCAAGTTGGGAGTATTGGAAGCTTTAGTCGATGCAGAGCATACATTTCTTGCTGTAATAGCCGTTATCGCCTCATTAATTGGTGCTTTTTTCTATCTCAGAGTGGTCAAGGTCATGTACTTTGATGAGCCTACTCATGAAATCACCATTGGTGGTTCGGGCATTGCTAAAGGAATTTTAGGTTTGAATAGTATTTTGGTTCTGGTGATTGGCATTGTTCCTGCTGGTCTGATGGGCCTTTGTTTAGATGCAATGCGCCGCACCTTATTAGGATCCTGATGAAATTGAATTCATTGATAAAGGCTCCGTAAGGGGCCTTTTTGCTTATAACCATCAATACGACATCTACATTTATTAAGATCTCATATTAAGATTGCTTCTTCACATTGACTTAGATAAATTACCAAGAGCTATGACTGAAAAATTATTTGAAGATCTACCGACTGGTGATGCGCATTTACGTGAAGAGCGTATCTCTGGAGAGGATATTTATGGCGGTATTTTTTTAAAAATGAAGCGTGATCAGGTTTCGCTGCCTGATGGTGAAACTGCTGTACGTGAGTATTTAACGCATCCAGGGGCGGTAGCCATTCTTGCGATCCTAGATGACGGAAGAGTGCTTCTCGAACGCCAGTATCGTTATCCAATTGCAAAAGCTTGTATAGAAATCCCTGCCGGGAAACTGGATCCTAGTGAAGACCATTTGGTGTGTGCAAAACGTGAGCTTGAAGAAGAGACTGGCTACACAGCAAAAAAATGGACTTATATTCGACGTATACACCCTGTTATTTCCTATTCAACAGAGTTCATTGATATCTATTTAGCGGAGGATTTGGTCCCCGGTAAAAGCCATCTTGATGATGAAGAGTTTTTAGATGTGTTTGCTGCCTCTCTTGAGCAGTTAATGGCCTGGGTTGAAAATGGTGAGATTACTGACGTTAAAACTACTATTTCGGCTTATTGGCTGGATCGCTACCGCAGGGGTTTGGTAAAGCCATGCCCAATTGAATAGGGTCGGTTCAAACCCGATTAAAATATGGGTATTGAATTTATTGATTTTGCCCTTATATACGTTTTATGAAAGTTTATAACCTAGCCTGCCCCCTTGAACATCGTTTTGAAGGTTGGTTTGCCTCCGAAGAGGATTGCCTTGACCAACAAGATAAGGGAATACTTGCTTGTCCTTTCTGCGATAGCACTGAAATAACTCGTATGCCTTCAGCCCCCCATATTGGCAAATCATCCTCAACGGAATTGACTGTATCCCAGACAGAATCTGAGTGCTTGAGTGGGGGCGTTGTCGCGCTTACTGGTAACGACCATTCTCAACTTGAAGCTCAAGTTCAAGCGGCTTTTTTAAAAGGAATGCGTGAGCTGATGGGTCGATCGGAAGATGTTGGCGATTCTTTTGCTGATGAAGCTAGGAAGATTCACTATAAGGAATCTCCCGAGAGAAGTATTCGTGGGCAAACTACTTTGGATGAGGCTGAAGCCCTAAGGGAAGAGGGTATCGATGTGCTCTCCATGCCAATGATTCCTGTGCTTAAAAATACACTCCAGTAATTTTCGCTCATTCTAGGCAATAAAAAAGCGGTCCGAAGACCGCTTTTTGTTTTCTGCTCCAAAGGTTACTTGGAGGTAGGCATTACAAACTCTGCGCCTTTTGCAATGCTTTCAGGCCAGCGTTGCATAACGCTCTTTTGCTTGGTGTAAAAGCGAACGCCTTCTTTGCCGTATGCATGCATATCGCCAAAGATAGATTTCTTCCAGCCACCAAAGCCATGCCATGCCATCGGAACTGGAATAGGTACGTTAATACCAACCATGCCCACCTGTACACGACGAGCAAACTCACGGGCAATATTGCCATCGCTGGTGAAACAAGCAACCCCGTTGCCGAATTCACAGGAGTTAACCAAATTTAATGCTTCAGTGAAGTTTGCAACCCGTAAGCAGGATAAAACTGGTCCGAAGATTTCTTCTAAGTAGATCTTCATATCCGGGGTAACGTTATCAAACAATGTGCCGCCGATAAAGAAACCATTTTCATTGCCTGGAACCTTGAGTCCACGCCCGTCAACCAATAATTTTGCGCCAGAGGCTATGCCACTATCAATATAGCCAGTAATACGCTCAAGAGCCGCTTTAGTAACAATAGGGCCCATTTCAGCATCGAGTTCCATACCATTTTTGACCTTCAGGGTCTTTGTGCGCTCGATCAATTTAGGCATGATCTTCTCTGCAACATCACCAACTAGTACTGCAACAGAAATTGCCATGCAGCGTTCGCCAGCGGAACCATATGCAGCGCCGATTAAGGCATCAATTGCTTTATCAATATCAGCATCAGGCATGATGACCATGTGATTTTTAGCGCCACCTAAAGCCTGAGAGCGCTTGCCAAAGTGGGCGCAGCGCTCATAAATGTAGTTGGCGATTGGGGTTGAGCCTACAAAGCTTACCGCCTTAACATCTGGATTTTCAATGAGGGCATCAACAGATTCTTTGTCACCCTGTACAACGTTGAATACACCATCAGGCAGACCGGCCTCTTTCAATAGCTTTGCCATGAACAATGACGCGCTTGGATCGGTAGGGCTTGGTTTCAGGATAAAAGTGTTACCGCAGGCAATCGCTACAGGGAACATCCACATTGGAACCATTACCGGAAAGTTAAATGGCGTAATGCCAGCAACAACACCTAATGGCTGACGCATCACCCAATTATCAATATCGGTGGAAACTTGTTCTGTGTAGTCACCTTTGAGTAATTCTGGGATACCAGTAGCAAATTCAACAATCTCAATACCGCGAGTAACTTCGCCTTGAGCATCAGTAAATACTTTGCCATGCTCTGCTGTAATAATCGCTGCTAATTCATCGCGATTTGCATTCATCAGTTCTAGATACTTGAACATAATGCGAGAGCGGCGTAGTGGGCTAGTTTGGCTCCAGGTCTCAAAAGCCTTTTGAGCAACAGCAACTGCTGCATCAACTTCCTTCCGGCTAGCTAAAGCTACGCGACGAGCAACCGACCCTTTGGAGGGGTTGTATACGTCAGCGAAGCGACCATCTTTTGGATTTACAATGGTACCGCCAACAAAATGGCCAATATCTTCTTTTGATTCAAAGGCTTGAGGTGCGTTCATAGTCTCTTGTAGTGAGTATTTATCGGATTTTGGGGAAAAGTCGTTTGATCATACGATCTGCACAACTTCGTTGTCTTGTATATTCTGCTTTTAGGTATTTTATCGCTTTACGGCATTTTTCGTATTTTTGCCCTCATTTTGGGCTTTTTTAAGGGATTTCATGAGTCTTTTATTTTCTTCTTACACCTTAAACTCACCAAGAGGCCCTTTAGAGCTTGCTAATCGTATTGTTGTGGCCCCAATGTGCCAATATTCGGCCATTAATGGTGAGGCAACTGATTGGCATCTGATGCATTGGGGAAATTTACTCAATAGTGGCGCATCTTTATTTATTATCGAAGCCACCGGAGTCAGTCCAGAAGCCCGGATTACGCCGGCCTGTCTAGGTTTATGGGATGACCGAACAGAAGCAGCGTTAAAAGATAAATTAAGTCGTGCGCGCACTTTAGCCCCAGCTATCCCTGTTTTCATTCAGTTGGCACATGCGGGTCGCAAAGCCTCAAGTGCCACCCCTTGGGATGGTGGTCAATTGCTGGCTAAAGATCAAGGTGGATGGGAAACCCTAGCGCCTTCAGCTATTCCACAGCTTGACGGCGAACGTCTTCCACACGAACTAAGCAAGGATGACTTGAAGAAATTAATTGATGATTTTGTGTCGTCAGCAAAACGTGCTGATCGTATTGGAATCAATGGTATCGAATTGCATGGTGCCCATGGTTACTTGTTGCACCAGTTTTTATCGCCAATTTCCAATCAACGCAATGATGAATACGGCGGTTCGTTTGAAAACCGCATCCGCTTCCCCTTGGAGTTATTTGCAGCAGTGAGGGCAGCTTATCAAGGGGTCCTTGGTATCCGGATTTCAGCTAGTGACTGGATAGAAGGTGGCTGGACCCCTGGGGAGACGGCTAATTTTGCACAACAATTGAAGCCCTTGGGATGTGATTTTGTGCACATCTCATCTGGCGGTATTTCACCAAAACAAAAGATAGCAATTGGACCAAACTACCAAGTGCCATTTGCAAAGATCGTTAAAGAACAATCTGGTTTGCCAACCATGACGGTGGGCTTGATCACAGAACCCCAGCAAGCTGAAGATATTCTGCAAGCAGGTGATGCGGATTTGATTGCTCTAGCAAGAGCATTTTTATACAAGCCCCGCTGGGGATGGGAAGCGGCGGCAGCTTTGGGTGGAACTGTTAATGCAAATGAGCGCTATTGGCGTTGTTTACCTCGTGAAGCGCAATCTGTCTTTGGGGATGTTAAGGTAGGGCAGCGATAACAAAGAATCAGTTGGAGATTTATATGAAAAGAAATTTAACTATTTGTATTGCTGTTGCAGCATTTATTTTTTCTTCTGGCGTTGTCTCTGCACAGAATTTTCCCGATAGGCCAATTACTTTAGTGGTGCCCAATCCACCAGGTGGTTTAGTTGATACCTCTGCACGCCTTTTAAGTGAGCCTTTAACTCGAGTCATTGGTCAGCCAGTAGTGATAGATAACAAGCCTGGCGCAAGTGGCAACATTGCCTATCAATATGTTGCCAATGCAAAGCCTGATGGCTATACCCTATTAATTTCATACTCTGGATATCACGTTGGGAATCCCTCCTTATTCGATAAGCTACCATGGGATCCCATTAAAGATTTTTCACCGATAGCCTTGTTAACAGTTTCAACCAATGTGATTGCCGTTCATCCATCTGTTCCTGTAAATAATCTAAAAGAATTCATTGCGTATGCAAAGGCAAATCCAGGCAAGCTGAATTACGCATCCCAGGGGAATGGTTCTGTATCTCATATTGGCACCGAAATTTTTAAACAAACGACTGGTGTGGATATGGTTCACGTTCCTTACAAGGGCTCAGGTCCAGCGATTCAGGATGTTTTGGCAGGTCAAGTGCAAGTATTTATTAGCACGCCTCCGTCTCTAATGCAGCATATCCAAAGTGGCAAGTTAAAGGGCCTTGCCGTGACAGGTAAAAACCGTCACCCTGGTATGCCCAATATTCCAACGACAGCTGAGGCTGGCCTACCATCGTTTCAGCTAGAGTCCTGGGTTGCCTTGTACGCGCCAGCTGGCACTCCAGCACCAGTAGTTGCTAAGTTAACGGATTCGGTTAAACAGAGCCTTGCGATGCCCGAAATTAAAGAGCGCGCAGATACTGCAGGAGTTGAGCTTCGATACTTGAGTCCAGGTCAAACGGATGCTTTAGTGAAGAAAGAGTTGCCGCTCTGGAACAAGGCTATTAAAGCTGCACACATCACTCTAGATTAAACAAATGGCCTATGCCTGATCTCGCAACGTGGGGTCAGGTAAAGCCAGTGCAAAAGCTCGCGCAGCACTTAGCAAAAAATGATCTTTTCCTGGGCCTGTAATTAACTGAATTCCCACTGGTAAGCCATTGGGCCCAGTAGAGATATTAATATTGATACAGGGTAATCCCAATAGAGTCCATCCTCGACAAAAAATAGGATCTCCTGTGCCATCTTTTATGTTTGGCGCTTCGCCAATCGCACTTGGTGCAATTAATACATCAATCTCATCATTGAATAAATCTGCAACGGAGGCTTTAGCCTTAGTAGCAAGAAGTATGTCTTTTGCATACTGCTCGTAACTAATTTCTGCACCTTCGCTCAGTTGCTTTGCTAGTTGTGGGCTTAATTTTTTCCCGTGATGTACACGCTCGGATAGTAGACTGCGAGATATCTCAGAAAGCATTATCCGGCTTTGTGCCTGAGTAAGACCATCACAAGCTTTGGGTAACTTTAGATCGTTAACAGCACCCTTAGAAATGGTTTCAGCCGCATGACGTGCCACAGCAAGTGCTGTTACTGTCTCCTTATGTGCAGCTGACCAGTTAGATGTTTTGCAAACGGCTATACGAGGTTTATTGTGTAATGCCTCAATTTTTGCAAGGCGAAGATCTCCGCTCATAGCTGCAATACAAAGACCAACATCTTCAATTGTTCTGCCAAAGCAGCCCATGGTGTCTAAAGTTACGGATAAACTTTTAACGCCTGCAATACTGACTTTGCCATGGCTGGGTTTAAAACCAACTACACCACAAAATGAAGCTGGTCGGATAATCGAGCCAGCGGTTTGACTGCCTGTTGCCAGGGGAACCATAAAGTCTGCTACAGCTGCAGCAGAGCCGCTCGAAGATCCACCAGGAGTGTGCCTTGCATGATGGGGGTTAGTAGTCACACCACTTTTATAGGTGGCAAATTCAGTAGTGACGGTTTTGCCTAAAACAATGGCGCCCGCTTGCCGCATTAATGCAACGGAGACCGCGTCTGAAGCTGGGTAGTTATTTGCGTAGATTGGGGAGCCGTAGGAGGTCGGCAAGTCGAAGGTGTCATACAGATCCTTAACGCCGATAGGTAAGCCATGCAGAATGCCCTGAAATGCCCCTTTATCGAGCTGTTTAGCACGAGATAGGGCGTTCTCCTTGCTGAGGCTAGTCCATGCCTTAACTAGACTCTCTTTTTGACCTATGCGGTCTAAGCATGAGAGTAATAAATCAGTTGCCTTAATTTCCCTTTTTGAAAGGGCTTTGATGGCTTGGGTTGCACTGAGGCTTTCAAGATCTTTCATCCGTCCATTCTACTGATGGTGGCGTATGATCGCAATTTGAGCCTTTTTATTCCAGAATGACGATAGAAGATAAGTTAGATGAAGCAACATACAGTACGTGAAGCCTGGTTAGAGGATGCGGTTAGGCACTTAGAGCCAGTGTTCTCCAAAGCCGGATATGCAATCCCTCCTGTGAGGGTTTCCTGCGGCTTTCCAGCCTCGAGTAGCCCTCGAACGACTCTTGGTCAATGTTGGCCCCGTGAGCGCTCTGGTGGTGGTGTGAATGAGATTTTCATCTCACCAAAATTAGACGAGCCAGTCCAGCTCTTGGATACTTTGGTCCACGAGCTCTGCCATGCTGTCGACGACTGTTTTAGCGGTCATGGCGAGGATTTCAAAGGTATCGCGCAAACAGTTGGACTCGAGGGACCAGCCAGGATGGCCCATGCCACAGAAGAACTGACTGTGAAACTCATGATGATTAGTCAGGAATTAGGTCCTTACCCACATCAAGCAATTGTTTTCCCTCCCCCAAGACCTAGCAATTCCAGTCGTAGCAAAGCCAAGTGCGGTCAATGTGGGTACGAAGTCACCTTGCTTAAAAAATGGGCTAGCTATGGCGCGCCGATTTGCCCGAAGGACAATATTCGTATGCAAGAGGCTGTACTAGAGACTATCGAAAACACTAGTGACTACGATAGTGAGTCAGTCGAAAAAGGCGGCAAAAAGGCACCCGATGAGATCCGCAGGGCAATCAGTTAATTATTAGTAAAATTCGAATTCAACAAAAAAGTATAAAGAGATACATTCCTTATGAACGCAAAGAAAATTTTCAAGAATCCAAAAATTGCTGTTATTCCAGGTGACGGTATCGGCAAAGAGGTCATGCCTGAAGGCGTTCGTGCTTTAGAGGCTGCCAATCGTAAATTCAATTTGGGTATGCAGTTCGATCATTTCGACTTTGCAAGTTGCGATTACTACCTTAAGCACGGCAAGATGATGCCGGATGATTGGTTTGAGACGCTGATGAAGTATGACGCAATTTTCTTTGGTGCTGTTGGAATGCCAGATATTCTTCCGGATCATATTTCCTTATGGGGTAGTTTGATTCAATTCCGCCGCGGATTTGATCAGTACGTTAACTTACGACCAGTACGCCTACTGCCAGGAGTTCCTTGCCCATTGGCTAATCGCAAGCCGGGTGATATCGATTTCTTCGTAGTACGTGAGAATACTGAAGGTGAATACTCTAGTGTTGGTGGAAAGATGTTCCCAGACACAGATCGCGAGTTTGTGATTCAGGAATCTATTTTTACAAGACAGGGCGTTGATCGTATATTGCAATACGCATTTGACTTGGCACAGAGCCGTCCTAAGAAGCATCTGACTTCAGCTACTAAATCTAATGGCATTGCCATCACTATGCCTTACTGGGATGAGCGTGTGGAGGCCATGTCTAAGAAGTTCGCTGACGTACGGACCGATAAATACCATATCGACATCTTGGCTGCTCACTTTGTGATGAATCCTGACCGTTTTGATGTTGTTGTGGCAAGCAATTTATTTGGCGACATCCTGTCTGATCTTGGCCCAGCTTGTACCGGTACGATTGCTGTAGCTCCATCAGGCAGCATTAATCCAGAAGGCAAGTTTCCATCTTTATTTGAACCAGTTCATGGATCAGCGCCAGACATCTTTGGAAAAATGATTGCTAATCCCATTGGTCAAATTTGGAGCGGGGCAATGATGCTCGATCACCTCGGTTATCCCGAGGCAGGCAAAGCCATCTTTAACGCAATTGAACAAGTTTTAGCTTCTGGACCGGGGCATGCACCTTTAACTCCGGATTTGGGCGGCACTGCTAAAACTGATGATCTAGGTAAGGCAATTGCTGCTGCAATCTAACAAGATCAATTTGAGTATTAGTTAGCAATAGTTAAAGGACTCCAGACAGGGTCCTTTTTACAGGCTTTTGCAATTTCTGCCAGGATTTTTTCATGGCATTGTAAGTCGTCATCTGTTGCTGTTAATACCCTGAGATTGGCTGGTAATGGTTTTGTATGACCGGTTGAGTCCGATCCAACCGTGTAATCAATTAAGTCAATCGATAGATCTTCTTGACCTCTGGTCATTGCTACATAGACTTCGGCTAACAGTTGTGCATCTAGTAAAGCGCCGTGCAAAGTACGATGTTTGTTGCTTATAGAGAAGCGATCGCAGAGAGCATCCAAAGAGTTTCTTTTTCCTGGAAACATTTGGCGAGCATCTAGTAGTGTGTCTGTAATCTTGGATGCTAGAGTTCTAAATGGGGGGCGCTTGAGTAAAGCAAATTCATTATCCAAGAAGCCTAAGTCGAAAGCTGCGTTATGAATGACAATTTCAGCGCCATCAACAAACTCAATTAACTGCTCAACAATGTTTGCAAAGACCGGTTTGTCTGATAAAAATTCTCTTGAGAGGCCATGAACTGCGAAAGCACCAGCATCAATATCACGCTCTGGATTGATGTAGTAATGAAAGGTTCTGTCAGTTAGGCGACGCCCAACCATTTCTACGCAACCGATTTCAATAATACGATCGCCTGTAGCTGGATTCAGTCCAGTAGTTTCTGTATCGAGAATGACTTGGCGCATTAGGTGCCCTCTAGAACAGCAGGTGAAATATCCATCGGTCCTGTACCAGCATATTTATCCAAATAAAGATAAATCACCGGTGTAATGATTAGCGTTACAAATTGGGAAAAAATCAGACCGCCAGCAACGCTAATACCCAATGGTTGACGTAACTCTGCACCAGCTCCTAAGCCAAAGGCAATTGGTATGGCGCCCATCAGCGCCGCAAAAGTAGTCATCATGATTGGACGGAAACGCAAGATGCAAGCCTCGCGAATCGCCTTCTCAGGAGACATTCCTTGATTGCGTTGAGCATCCAAAGCAAAGTCAATCATCAAAATTGCATTCTTCTTCACAATACCAATCAACAGCAAAATACCAATGGAGGCAACGATAGTCAGCTCAAAACCGAATATACGCAAGGCTAAAATCGCACCGATCGCTGCTGATGGTAAACCAGCCAAAATGGTAAGAGGGTGAATATAACTCTCATAAAGAACACCAAGCAAAATATAAATTACACCTAATGCCGAGAGAATTAAAATCAGCTGTCCAGATTGATTGCTTTTAAATACTGCAGCATCTCCACCATAGCTTGTAATGATCGAGGGCGGCAAGCCAATTTCTTTGGTGTATTCCTCTATCTTTTTGGTGGCATCGCCCAAAAATATATCTGGTGCAAGGTTGAACGACAGTGTTACCGCTGGGATTTGACCCTGGTGGTTGACTGCCGTAGGTCCAATAGTGCGTGTAAAGCTGGCGATACTCGAAAGAGGAATGAGTTTGTCAGTCGCACGTCCACGAACAAATATTTTATTTAAATCCGTTTCGTATTGGCGATCATCTTCTGATGCTTCCAAAATGACATAGTAAGTATTGACGGGGGTGTAAATGGTCGAAACTTGCTTCTCGCCATAAGCAGAGTAGAGGGCTGTCCGAATATCAGCAATACTTACACCTGCGTTAGCAGCTTTCTCGCGATCAATATCGATCTTAACGTTTAGTCCCTTTAATTGGGAGTCGCTAGTAACATCGCGAAACAAAGGATCGCCACGCATCTTCTGCATCAACTTATCAGCCCATTCGTTGACACCTTCAAATCCAACACTCTGCAGTGTAAATTGGTAGCGACTCTTACTATTCTTACCACCAAGCTGAAGATTCTGTACAGGACGCATGTATACCTGTAAGCCAGGAATTTCTTTGAATTTATTTCGCAAGCCTTCCATCACCTGCGCCATTTTTGCTCGATCACTCTTAGGCTTAAGAATAATAAAAATCCTACCGGTGTTATATCCCGAACTTGCTCCACCGCCAATAACAGATATAGAGCTGTCGACGTTTGGGTCTGTATTGACAAGTTCTGCAGCCCTATCTTGGAGAGCAAGCATAGCCTTGAAAGAAATATCCTCAGAAGCCTCTGTTGTAGCTTGAATCTGTCCAATATCTTCTTCGGGGAAAAATCCTTTAGGACTATTCACAAACAATACAACTGTAATAACAAAGGTTGAAAGAGCGCCCCACAAAACCTTTTTGCGGTTTTTAAGGGCTAAATCTAAATAATGAATGTATGTTTTGAGCATCCAATCAAAAATACGATCAAACTTTTTATTAATTGCAAACTCTTTCGCATGTACTCCAGGTTTTGGAAGAAAACGACTGCAGAGCATCGGAACAACAGTGAGGGAAACGATCGCTGACACGAAAATAGAGAGAGAAACAACTACAGCAAACTCTCTAAATAGAAGTCCAATAGGACCAGCCATAAAGAAGAGGGGAATAAATACTGCTACCAAAGAGATGGAAATGGAGATAATCGTAAAGCCAACCTCTTTGCTACCCTTTAAGGATGCCTTAAGTGGATCCATGCCTTCTTCAACATAGCGCATGATATTTTCAAGAACAACAATCGCATCATCAACTACCAATCCCACAGCTAGAGTAATACCAAGCAATGAAATGTTATCAAGGCTGTAGCCCATGAAATAAAGCAAAAAGAATGCCCCAATCAGCGAAATAGGCAGGCTGATAGAAGGAATAATCGTGGCTGAAACATGTTTCAGGAATAGGAAGATAACCAATACAACCAATAAGACGGTTAATGCTAAGGTCAGATTAACGTCATGAATAGCCTCCAGAATTGAAAGGGATCGATCATTCAAGAGTTGCATACGCACAGATTCCGGCATCTGTTTTTGCAATTGGGGTAATAAGGCCTTCACAGAATTAACTACATCAACCGTATTTGCGCTGGGTTGGCGTAAGACAGCGATTGCAATTGAGCGCTCCCCGTTTGAGCTGGCTAATGTTTTTACATCTTCATAACTTTCGATGACATCAGCAACGTCTTTGAGGTAAATCGGCAGACCATTTTTTTGGCTAACAATTAGATTCGCAAACTCTTCAGGTCGAACCAATTGAGGATTGGCGTAAATCGTAATTGCTTGACGGGGGCCATCCAATACGCCAACTGGACTATTGGAGTTGGCTTTATTAATTGCTACCGCGACATCGTCAATAGTAAGATTTCGGTTAGCAAGTGCATCCGGATGAACTCGTACGCGAACTGCATAGCGTTTTGCGCCATAGACAAGTACCTGCGCAACACCGCTAATGGTCGATAAATTAGGGGAAAGTAAGTTCTCCGCGTATTGATTCAGATCTGACAAGCTAATCGATGGCGAACTCATGCGGACTACCAGAACGGGTGTGTCAGCTGGGTTAATTTTTCGATAGGACGGGGGAACCGTCATCTCGATTGGAAGTCTTTTCTGTGCGCGTAAAAGTGCAGCCTGAACATCAACTGCTGCTTTATCAATGTCTCTATCGTTATTAAACTCAAGCGTAATGCTCGTGCTACCCAAGAAATTGGTTGAGCTGATTACAGTAATACCATCGATCGTTGAAAATTCTTTTTCCAGTGGCAATGCTACAGAGGCCGCCATATTTTCAGGCGAAGCACCTGGTAGAGAGGCGCTTACCGAAATAACTGGGGTATTAAAACTAGGAAGGGCTGCTACTGGGATCTTTACATAAGCAACAGCACCTGCAACAACAGTCGCTACTGAAAGCAACACCGTCATTACCGGTCGCCGAATACATAATTCGGAGAGTGTCATTTTTTCTCTGGAGTTGTTGGGGTTGCAGGGGCTTTTGAGCTAGGCGCAGATTTCTCTTCGCGCACCTTGCTTCCTGGACGTAAATTCTGCTTACCTTCGACAACTACTTTATCCCCAGCGTCGATACCGCTAATAACTGATAAGCCTTGGTATTCATAGACCACTTTAATAGGCTTGGAAACAGCTTTACCATCCTTATCAATGATGTATACCAATTTACCGCGTGGATTAATGACTACCGCCTGTGATGGAACAGCCAGAGCATCTTTTAAGGTATTGGCTACCAATGAGACACGTGCAAATTCACCGGGAAGTAATGTCTTATCGTCATTTGGTATTTGCGCCTTTACTCGCACTGCCGCGATAGAAGGGTCTACTTGGTTATCTACCACCAACACTTTGCCTTGGTAGGTTTTTTTGCTACTCTCACCAACAGTCACCGTGACAGACATTGGCTCACCATCTAACTGGTTCTCAAGAATGATGGGGATATCTTTTTCAGCAATGACAAATTGAACATTGATGGGGTTCAATTGGGTGATGGTAACCATTGAACCAACGCTTGATGTGGCTGTAGAGCTAGTTGCGGTAGAGACAATGTTGCTGGCCTGTACCAACGACCCTGGAAAGACGTTCACAATGCCAGCGCGACCATCAATCGGTGATTTGATGTAATCAAAGGATAGTTGTACCTCGGCAGCACGGGCAGCAGCTTGGGCGGATTTAGCGTTAGCAAAGCTCGTTTCTAAGCCAGCCTTGGATATAAAGTTCTTGGCTACAAGCTCTTTTGCGCGCAAGTATTGTTGTTGTGCATCATCAGCCAAGGCTTTGAGCTTTTCGTAATTTGCCTTGTCGTTGCGATCATCCAATACAAATAGCAAATCCCCCGCTTTAACTTCTTGCCCATCCTTCACCTCAATTTTGGCTACGGTATTGGTAACCAATGGACGAATATCAACAATACTATTAGAGACAATGGTGCCAGTTGCCTCGATGATGAGGGGGATATCCTTCTTCTCAACTACAACTGAAGTAACGGTAACGGGACCACCTGCCTTACTTGATGTCGGGGAAAAATAATCGTAAGCCTTCGATCCGGCGTACAGAACGATCAATATCAGCAAGATTCGCCATTTAAATCGAATGACAAATGATTTAACAGTTGCATAGTCCAACTGCTTAATTTGATTCAATCCTTGCTTCAAGCGTGGCAAATGCTTATTCCAAAGTCCAGATAAGAGGGCTTTGCCTATATTTATAAATTGCACGAGTTTGGCAGCTGCCTTATCGAGTGAAGATTCTATTTTTGACACAGTCTCGTTTTTCTAGGTTTTATACGCTGGTATATGTGTTTTAAGGTCCTTAGAGCAGGATCATTCTCTCATAAGATTGCTTAAATCGTGCCCCATTGGGGGTATTAGGCTTAGGGTAAAAACTCTTCGACACCCTTGTTAGCGAGTTGATCGGCTAGTTCATTACCAGGGTGTCCGTTATGGCCTCTCACCCAATGCCAGGAAATTTCGTGATTTGGGAGGAGGGAGTCAAGCTCTTGCCATAAGTCTGCATTCTTAACGGGGTCCTTGCCCGCAGTTTTCCAACCCCTTTTTTTCCAACCCTCGAGCCATTCTGTAACTCCTTTTTGAACGTATTGTGAGTCTGTCCAGAGCTCAACAGTACTGCGTTGTTTCAGAGCTTTTAATGCGAATATCACCGCACAAATCTCCATGCGATTGTTCGTCGTGAGCTTTTCACCCCCATGAATATGCTTTTCATGGCCTCCAGATCGTAGAACAGCCCCCCAACCACCAGGCCCAGGATTGCCTTTGCAAGCTCCATCGGTGTAAATCACAATGTGTGGATGCGTAGATTGATGAGAGTGAGTCTTTGAATGCTGCATTGCAATATTTTTTGGGGTTTATTCAGTATTGTGTCTTAAAAGATCTTTTTGAATATTACTTCGTTCAGCTGCTGGCGTTAATTGCGCAATTGCTGGGATACGAACCAAAGAGGCTGGACCGATCAGGCGCATTCCTTGTTGGCGCTTAATAGCCGAGACTAAAAAAACTGCTCCGAATATAGGCCACCAACGATTTCCCATCTTTTCAAGAAAATTCATTTGTCCCATGGCAGACTCTCCCTGCAGTGGAAATTTATAACAACCAAAATGACCACGATCCAAAGAGAAGTTCAGTAATTCCAACCAGTCTTTGATACGTATCAGACTGATAAATTGACCATCCCTAGGAAGATAGGGCGTCCCAATTAATCTGCTGAGGTATTGTCTCGCGCCCCACAAGCTTGCTGGATTAAAGCCTGAAATAATAAGGCGACCCTCAGGTCGAAGCACGCGATCGACTTCTCGCAGAATTTGATGCGGGTCTGCTGCAAACTCTAATACGTGAGGCAAAACAATTAAATCAAGACTTTCGCTGGCAAAGGGGAGTTCAGTGGAGTTACCTTCAATGAGATGCCAGTTGTAACGCGCTGCGTAGTCAAGACTTTCGTTCGAATGAATCAAGATAGCGTGTAATGGCATCCGGTTTTCACTCAAGGTGTTGATTTGTGGAAGTCCAATTTGGACTGCATGAAAACCAAAGACATCGGCAACGATTTGATCAAAACACCGTTGTTCCCATGCAAGCACATAGCGACCCGGAGGGGATTGGAGCCATTTCTCCCATGAGCTCCAGGGAGGTGCAGGCATCTGAGAGGGGATGGGTGGGGTTGGTATCATCGGTTTATGGATAAGAATACTTTATTGCAGGTTTGGCCCATACCGGCTTTTGATGATAACTATATTTGGTGCATCCATGATGGCAGCTCTGCGCTTGTGGTTGACCCGGGTGATGCCAAGCCTACCCTGGAATATCTCAGGGCCAATCATTTGACCCTCAAGGGTATTTTAATTACCCATCACCATGCGGACCATACTGGCGGCATTCTGAATCTATTGCAAACCCTGGGTGCTGATATTCCAGTGTATGGACCTGTTGGAGACAACATCCCGGGCCGCACTATTGTTGTGATGCAGGATGACAAGTTTGAGATCCCTTCTCCCAGAATTAGCTTCAAAGTATTTGAGGTGCCGGGGCATACTTTGAGCCACATTGCCTATTTTGCAAATACGCAGGCGAACATTGTCGAGCCAATGCTTTTTTGCGGAGATACACTTTTCGCCTCTGGATGCGGCAGATTGTTTGAAGGTACTCCTACGCAGATGGCAGAGTCCCTTGGTAAGTTTGCGGCATTACCAAAAAATACGCTGGTCTTCTGTACTCATGAATACACCTTATCCAATATTCGCTTTGCTTTAGCGGTTGAGCCCAATAATCTGAATCTGATTTCCTGGGCAGTACAAGCTAAATCCCTCAGAGAGCAAAACTTACCAACTCTGCCAACGACTATTGGCCAAGAGCTCCAAGCCAATCCTTTTATGCGTTGCGATCAGGCTGATGTTATTGAGATGGCTAAAGAGGTTTCTGGTCAATCCTCTTTGCCAACACCTGCACATGTATTGGCGGTTATTCGCGCTTGGAAAGATCGCTTCTGATGCGCATGATGTATGCAGCAATTTTGATTGCTGTTTTCTTGAGCGGCTGTGCCAGTACTGGGGATTGGTCTTCGGATATGCCAACGAAGGCAAATTCAAAGACATCCAAGGCCTCGAGGGTCAATCTCAAAAATCAGTCTGTAAGTAAGGTCTATGCACCATCTGATAATTTGTGGATACGAATACGTGATGGCTTTCAGATGGAGCCAATGAATACGCCATTAGAGATAGAGCAAATACGATGGTTGGCTGCAAGACCTGATTATGTCAATCGCTCTATGGCGCGCTCCTCACGCTATTTGTTCTACATTGTCCAGGAAGTCAATGCTCGTAATATGCCTACTGAAATTGCACTATTGCCATTTGTGGAGAGCGCATTTGTAACTAATGCAAAGTCCAATGCAAAGGCAGTGGGCTTGTGGCAATTTATGCCTGCTACCGGCAAAGACTTCCGCTTGACTCAAAACGTATTTAGGGATGAGCGCCGGGATATTGTCCAGTCAACCGATGCTGCTTTGGATTACTTACAGCGTCTAAATAGTCAATTTGGTAGCTGGGAATTGGCTTTAGCAGCATATAACTGGGGTGCTGGCAATGTTTCAAAGGCGCAGAAACGAAACGCTGCTGCTGGCTTGCCAATAGATTATGAAAGTTTGACCTTGCCAAACGAAACTCGTAATTACGTTCCAAAATTAATGGCTTATCGCCAAATCGTATTAGATCCAAAGTCTTATGGAATTGTCTTGCCTGAACTAGAGAATCACCCATACTTTGTTGCAGTCGATGTTGGAAACGATATCGATGTAGCTTTAGTGATTAAGTTAGCCGAAATACCTCCTGACGAATTTCATAGTCTGAATCCATCTTTTAATAAGCCAGTTATTTTGAGTAATGCCAATCAACAAATTTTGTTGCCGTTTGCTCATGCAGAAATCTTCCAAGATAACTTGAGGCTATACACCAAGCCATTGTCTTCTTGGACAGCAGTTCAGGTTACTAAAACAGAGAGCGTAGATCTAGCAGCGAAAACTTTAGGGGTAGATATCGATACGCTGAGAGAAGTAAACGCTATACCAAGAGGTATGCGTATTCGTGCTGGCTCAACCGTGTTGATACCTAAAACCAGTCGTCGACCAGGGGATGTTTCGTCTGCCATGGCTGAAAACGCCAGTCTCAGCCTAGAAAAACCACCGCCGCCTACTCCAAAGTGCCCAAAGCCTACTAAGGCAACAACAGGTGCAAAACATGCTAAGTGCGCCCCGGCTAAGGCATCAAAAACAGCTGAAAAGGGCGTTTCTAAGGGTAATTCTTCCGGAAAAAATGCTTCATCTCAGCATAAATCCGCATCGACAGGTCTTGCAAAATCTGCGAAAAACTAAATCACAAGCCCCAGCAGGCATTAGCGACCATACGGGGGCAAGAATGAGATAGTAATTTGAGTAACTTTTTGACGAAATCAGGTTGACCATGTCCTATAAAGCACATCACGAACGTTCTATTAAAGATCCAGATGGTTTTTGGGGTGAGCAAGCACAATTAATTCATTGGGAAAAGCCGTTCGATAAAGTTCTTAATTACAACAATCCACCGTTTGCAAAATGGTTTGAGGGTGGCTTAACAAATCTTTGCTACAACGCTACAGATCGTCATTTAAAAGATCGATCTGATCAAATCGCCTTGGTCTCCGTTTCAACAGAAACCAATCAAGAGAAGGTTTATACATTTAAAGAGTTATACGAAGAAGTGAATCGTATGGCCGCAATTTACAAAGCAAACGGTATTACAAAGGGCGATCGTGTATTGATTTACATGCCAATGATTGCCGAAGCATGTTTTGCAATGCTTGCCTGTGCTCGTATTGGTGCAATCCACTCTGTTGTATTTGGTGGCTTTGCATCACATAGCCTTGCGTCCCGTATCGATGATGCAAAACCAAAAATGATTGTTACTGCTGAGGCTGGCGCACGTGGCGGCAAAGCCGTGCCTTATAAGCCTCTACTAGACGAGGCAATTTCTCTTGCCGAGTACAAGCCTGAGAAGGTTTTGATTGTGAACCGCGGTTTGACTGAGTTCACCATGGTCGCAGGTCGTGATTTAGATTACGCGAGCGAGCGTCAACGGCACCTGAATGATGTTGTGCCAGTTGAATGGGTTGATGCTACTCATCCTTCTTATATTTTATATACATCAGGCACAACTGGTAAACCAAAAGGCGTGCAGCGCGATACCGGTGGTTATGCAGTTGCTTTAGCAGCCTCCATGAAACACATCTTCACTGGCAATGCTGGTGAAACCATGTTCTGCACATCTGACATAGGTTGGGTTGTTGGACATAGCTACATTATTTATGCGCCATTAATATCTGGTATGGCCACCATCATGTATGAAGGCACACCCTTGCGTCCCGATGCAGGCATCTGGTGGGAACTAGTAAATAAGTACAAAGTTTCCGTCATGTTCTCAGCGCCAACTGCAGTTCGTGTTCTGAAGAAACAAGATCCTGCATTCTTAACGAAATATGATCTGTCTAAATTGCGTGCCTTATTTTTGGCTGGTGAGCCTTTAGATGAGCCTACAGCAAGTTGGATCCATGGCGCCATTAATAAACCAATAGTGGATAACTACTGGCAGACAGAAACTGGTTGGCCAATGTTGGCAATTCAACGGGGTGTGGAAGTCATGCCGCATAAGTTTGGTTCACCAGGCGTGCCATCATTTGGTTACAACATGAAGTTGTTAGATGAAGCTAGCTCTGAAGAGTTGGGCCCCGATCAAAAGGGTGTTATTGCCATTGAAGGTCCATTGCCTCCAGGTTGCATGCAAACCATATGGGGTGATGACAAACGCTTTATCAGCACCTACTGGGAAACGATTCCTGGCAAGTTAATCTACTCCACCTTTGACTGGGGTATTAAAGATAAAGACGGTTACTTCTTTATTTTGGGGCGCACTGATGACGTGATTAACGTAGCAGGACATCGCCTTGGAACTCGTGAGATTGAAGAAAGTATCTCAAGTCATCCGAACGTCTCTGAGGTTGCAGTTGTTGGTATTGAAGACAAGCTTAAGGGTCAGGCTGCAATTGCCTTCGTTATACCAAAAGATTCTTCAAATACATCCACCTTGGAAGCGGAGTGCATGAAGACTGTAGACGCTACTTTGGGTGCGATCGCACGACCAGGGCGTGTTTATATCGTTACTGCCTTGCCCAAGACTCGCTCTGGGAAGATTGTTCGTCGCGCTCTGCAGGCGGTAGCTGAAGGTCGCGATCCTGGCGATATCAGCACTATGGATGATCAGACTGTTTTGGCGCAAATTAAGACCATCATCGAGCAGGGCGCTAAGGCTTAAAGCCACCCCATTTTGGATAAATACCTGTTCCAGCCTAATTGCTGGGGTAGGTATCAAGCCCTAAGGCTCATTTGGCTGGGGATTCAAGGGTTTACGAGTAAAAATGGTATGATCGTAGGGTTCAAAACTTAATAAATACCCTAGCGCTTAAAGACACTCACCTCCCGCAAAAACATCCTCGGGTTGGTCTATTTGAGGGTTTTGAGCGTCGGATGGAGCAGGGACTGGAGATGGTTTGTCACCCTTGCTTCCTTCTTTTCCTCCTGCCGTGTTGGCCTTAGCTGACGGTACCTTATTTCCCGGATTTAGTATTGGCGCCTCTGGCGAAACTGCCGGCGAAGTCGTTTTTAATACTGCATTGACTGGATACCAGGAGATCATTACTGATCCCAGTTACTCACGTCAGATCGTGACACTAACCTACCCACATATTGGCAACGTTGGTGTCAATGCCCAGGATGCAGAATCAGATCAGATTCATGCCGCAGGTCTTGTAATTAAAGATTTACCAAAACGTGTATCAAGCTTCCGATCTGAAGGGTCCCTTGATGACTATCTAAGGAAAGCCGGTGTGTTGGGTATTGCTGGAATTGATACTCGCAAACTCACCCGTATTCTGCGTGATAAGGGCGCTCAATCAGGCGCTATTGTTGCTGGTAAGGCTGGTGATAGTTATGAAAATTTGGGCCAGAAAGCGCTAGAACTTGCCAAAGCCTTTCCTGGTATGTCAGGCCTAGACCTTGCAAAAGTTGTCACTACCAATAAATCTTATGAGTGGCGTGAAGCAGAGTGGGTGCTTCACGGCCCGGATGGAAAACCTGCCTATAAAAGCTTAGACACTAGCAAGCCAGTCAAAAAAGTAGTTGCCTATGACTTTGGTGTGAAGCGTAACATTTTGCGCATGCTTGCCGAGCGTGGCTGTCAATTAACAGTTGTGCCAGCACAGACTAGCGCAGCTGAAGTATTGGCGATGAATCCCGATGGTGTGTTCTTCTCGAACGGCCCTGGCGATCCAGGTCCTTGTGATTACGCCATTGCAGCAGCTAAAGAAATTATTGAAAAAGGTATTCCTACTTTTGGTATCTGCCTAGGCCATCAAATTATGGGCCTTGCGGCTGGTGCGAAAACGTTGAAGATGAAGTTTGGTCATCACGGAGCGAACCATCCTGTAAAAGATCTGGATACCGGAAGGGTTGCGATCACTTCTCAAAATCATGGCTTTGCTGTAGATGCAAATACTTTGCCGCAGAACATTCGTGTGACCCATGTTTCATTATTTGATGGATCTTTGCAAGGCTTGGCTTGGAATGACAAGCCTGCGCTGTGTTTCCAAGGACATCCCGAGGCATCACCTGGTCCTCATGACATTGCCTATTTATTTGATCGTTTTGTGGAGCTCATGAATGCTGCCAGTAAGAAGGAGGGCAAATAATGCCTAAGCGTAGCGACATAAAGAGCATTCTTATTATTGGTGCTGGCCCAATTGTGATTGGTCAAGCCTGTGAGTTTGATTACTCAGGAGCGCAAGCTTGTAAAGCATTGCGTGACGAGGGTTACAAAGTTATTTTGGTAAATAGTAATCCTGCAACCATCATGACTGACCCAGAGATGGCGGACGTAACTTACATTGAGCCAATTACATGGGAAGTGGTTGAGCGCATTATCGCTACCGAAAAACCAGATGCGATTCTGCCAACCATGGGTGGTCAGACGGCGCTAAATTGCGCACTAGATCTGCACCGTCATGGTGTGTTGGAAAAGTACGGTTGCGAATTGATTGGCGCCTCACCAGAGGCGATTGATAAGGCTGAAGACCGTCAGAAGTTTAAAGAGGCGATGACTAAGATTGGTCTCGGCTCTGCGAAGTCAGGCATTGCACATTCAATGGATGAAGCGCACGAAGTTCAGCAGCAAATTCAGAAGGAAACGGGTAGCTCTGGTTTCCCGGTAGTGATTCGTCCCTCATTCACTATGGGTGGATCAGGAGGCGGTATTGCGTATAACCGCGAAGAATTCGAAGAGATTTGTAAGCGTGGTCTCGATTTATCCCCGACTCGTGAGCTCTTGATTGAAGAGTCTCTCTTGGGCTGGAAAGAATTCGAGATGGAAGTAGTGCGTGATCGCAGTGATAACTGCATCATTGTTTGCTCGATTGAAAACTTAGACCCAATGGGCGTTCATACTGGTGACTCCATCACCGTAGCCCCTGCGCAGACATTGACGGATAAAGAATATCAAATCATGCGCAATGCATCGATTGCTGTTCTGAGAGAAATCGGCGTTGATACTGGCGGTTCTAACGTTCAGTTCTCTATCAATCCAGTTGATGGTCGCATGATTGTGATTGAAATGAACCCACGCGTTTCACGTTCATCGGCGCTAGCGTCTAAAGCTACTGGTTTTCCGATCGCAAAGATTGCGGCTAAATTGGCTGTTGGCTACACCCTAGATGAGTTAAAGAACGACATTACTGGTGGTGCAACTCCAGCATCATTTGAGCCATCAATTGATTATGTAGTTACCAAGATTCCGCGCTTTGCGTTTGAGAAGTTTCCTCAAGCCGATTCTCGCTTAACAACTCAGATGAAATCCGTTGGTGAAGTCATGGCAATTGGCCGTACTTTCCAAGAGTCCTTTCAAAAGGCACTTCGTGGTCTTGAGGTTGGTGTTGATGGACTGGACGAAGTTTCCACAGATCTGGATGACATCATCAATGAGATCAATGAGCCAGGCCCAGATAGAATTTGGTATCTAGCTGATGCCTTCCGCATGGGCATGGGGCTTGATGAGATTTACTCAGAAACCAAGGTTGATCCTTGGTTCTTAGAACAAATTGAAGAGTTGATCACGATTGAAACAGAGCTCAAGCAACGCAAGATTGATAGTCTTACAGCTCCAGAATTGCGCTTTATAAAACAAAAAGGTTTCTCAGATCGTCGATTAGCTAAGTTGCTCAAAGTTGATGCCGCTTCAGTTCGCGCTGCGCGTCATCGCCTTAAGGTGGTTCCAGTCTATAAGCGCGTTGATACCTGCGCTGCAGAGTTCTCCACTAATACTGCTTATATGTACTCCACTTACGAAGCAGAACACGGTGAGTGTGAATCTCGTCCAACGACTAAGGAAAAAATTATGGTTTTGGGCGGAGGCCCAAATCGCATTGGTCAGGGTATTGAATTTGACTACTGCTGTGTCCATGCTGCTTTAGCAATGCGTGATGATGGTTACGAAACCATTATGGTTAACTGTAACCCTGAGACAGTTTCTACTGACTACGATACTTCTGATCGCTTGTATTTTGAGCCGCTCACCCTAGAAGATGTATTGGAAATTGTTGCTAAAGAAAAACCAAAGGGAGTAATCGTTCAATACGGCGGTCAAACACCTTTGAAATTGGCTTTAGATCTTGAGCGTAACGGCGTTCCCATCATCGGAACCTCACCTGACATGATTGATGCGGCCGAAGACCGTGAGCGCTTCCAAAAGTTGCTACAGGATCTGGGTTTACGTCAGCCGCCTAACCGTACCGCACGTACTGAAGATGAGGCACTCAAGCTCGCCGAAGAAATTGGCTACCCATTAGTGGTGCGCCCATCCTATGTATTGGGTGGCCGCGCAATGGAAATTGTTCATGATGGCCGTGACTTAGAGCGCTACATGCGTGAGGCTGTGAAGGTTTCACATGACTCTCCAGTCCTGTTAGATCGTTTCTTAAACGATGCGATTGAGTGTGATGTGGATTGCATTAGTGATGGTGAGACCGTCTTCATTGGTGGTGTGATGGAGCATATCGAGCAAGCCGGTGTTCACTCAGGTGACTCGGCCTGTTCATTGCCGCCATATTCACTATC